>Ga0308164_10003669_pt1 | contig 13649 bp, 8 predicted proteins | sample PhyTR2_FD_201031 | JGI IMG/M metagenome (GOLD analysis project Ga0308164, IMG submission 201031) | Phyllosphere microbial communities from UC Gill Tract Community Farm, Albany, California, United States - DLSLT.R2 | ecosystem: Host-associated > Plants > Phyllosphere > Unclassified | place: USA... | reverse complement strand
GATTTCACCGGTGCCATCCGAGAAAATATACTTTTCCTTTGCCACCTGACGCGTCAGATAACCGCGCAAGACTACGGGCTGATCATCGACCGGATTCTTCAAGATGGCCGCGACATTGTTCAGCGTGACCTGTGCATTGGGGCCCGTGTATTGCGCCTGAGCAGGTGCAAACGGTCCAATCGCCGCTGCGACCGCCACAATCATTGCCGCTATTTTTGTCTTGTGAAGCATGTCTACCTCCTGGTTCGGATGAACGGGAATTGTAGCCTGTCTCTTACCGTGAATGTTCAGCCGGCCCGACGCAGTACCTTGGCAAGGTCCGACAATTGGTAAGGCTTGTTGATGTAGTGAAATGGCTCGAGGTTTTGCAGTTCATTCTGCAATGCCGGCATGGCATAGCCGGACGCCAGCACGATCTTGATCTGCGGATAGCGCTCACGTACCAGGCTGGCGAGTTGCATGCCGTTCATCCCATTGGGCATCATCACATCGCTGAACAGGATATCGATGTCGTCGTGACCTGCCAGCAGTTCGATGGCCTGTTCTGCACTCGATGCGGTGTAAACCTCATAGCCGATGGCGCGGAACAATTCAGCACCCAGCATCAGCAGATCCTCTTCATCTTCCACGATCAACACGGTTTCAGCATCATCGCTTGCGACTTCAACCGGGGCCGCATCGCTTTCAACGACAGGCAGATACAGCGTGATGGCCGTGCCTTCGTTGATCTTGCTGCGGATTTGAACATCGCCGCCCGATTGGGTAATGAAGCCATAGACCTGGCTCAGGCCGAGACCCGTTCCCTTGTTGAGGCTCTTGGTGGTGAAGAATGGTTCAAGCGCACGGGCACTGACTTCTGTCGACATGCCGCAGCCATTGTCTTCCACACAAAGGGCGTGATACCTGCCTTTGGAGAGCGTGCCGATTTCACGCTCACGCAAATTTGTCACCTGCGTCGTGATGCGCAGTTTGCCATTGCTGGTCATGGCGTCGCATGCGTTGACCACCAGATTGAGCAGCGCTGTTTGCAACTGTCCTGCATCGATTTGCACGACGTCCGGTTCTTGTGACAGCGCGATGTCGAACTCGATGGAAGAACCGGCAGCGCTGCGCAATACCGATTCGAACCGTGTCACCACATCATTGATGCTGCATTTTTCCGTCTTGAGCGGTTGCTGGCGCGCAAACGACAGCAGTTGCTGGGTCAGACCCGCACCGCGTTCCACCGCGCGGCGCATGCTTTCCAGAATGCGGGCATCCTGACTTGAGCGCAGCTGCAGCGACAGCATGTCAATGCCACCCGACAGCACACCCAGAAGATTGTTGAAGTCGTGCGCCACGCCGCCGGTCAACTGGCCCAGTGCTTCCATCTTCTGTCCCTGAAAGCGCGCCGTGCTGGCTTTTTCCAGTTCTTCTTCCGCAATTTTCTTTTCGGTGATGTCGCGCGTGACCTTGGCAAAACCGACCAGTTGTCCCAGATCGTTGTGAATCGCATCGATCACCACGTTTGCCATGAAGCGCGAGCCGTCCTTGCGCACGCGCCAGCCTTCCTGTTCATGGCGCCCGGCGGATGCCGCGAGAGATAGGGTTTTTTGCGGCATGCCGAGGGCCTGATCTTCCTCGGCGTAGAAGCGCGAGAAGTGCGTGCCGATGACTTCATTGGCGATGTAGCCCTTGATGCGCTGCGCGCCGGAGTTCCAGTTGGTCACATTGCCGTTTACATCCAGCATGTAGATCGCGTAGTCAGTGACGCCTTGCACCAGCAGGCGGAACTGTTGTTCGCTGTGCTGCAATGCCTGTTGGGTCAGCTTGCGTTCTGTCACGTCACGCGTGACCTTGGCAAAGCCGAGCAACACGCCTTGCTCGGAGAGAATCGGATCGATGATCACATTGGCCCAGAAGCATGATCCGTCCTTGCGTACGCGCCAGCCTTCCGCTTCGAAGCGGCCCTCTTTCTCTGCGGTCTGCAGGGATATGGCGGGTACGCCGTTGGCGCGATCTTCTTCCGTATAAAAATTGGAAAAATGCTTGCCGATGATTTCTTCTTCGCGATAGCCCTTGAAGCGTTGTGCACCGGCGTTCCAGCTATGCACATTGCCTTCCTTGGTGAGCATGTAGATCGCGTAATCCGTCACGCTGTCGACCAGCAGGCGGAAGCGTTCTGATTCATTGATGCTGGAAAGACTGGAAATGTTGTTCAACATGCTGACTTTGTGCGAGGGGCTAAGTCACCGAGTTTAGCGTGATTGCCTGTTGGAAAAGATTTTCATTGTGTCAAATCGACAATCAGCCACTATTTATGTGAAATGCTGAACAACACAGCCTTAATTCTGTCGCAGTGATAGAGACAGCGCCTTTGAGAGCCGCATGTGTGTTCTGTGCAATAATTTCATCCAATCTAGGGCGCGCGCGAGCAGAATGCGTCCCAAAATCCAGAAAATCGCAATAGATGACTGAAAAATCCGCCACGCCCCTTGTTGATTCAACCGCATGTGACCAGGAACCGATTCATATCCCGGGCAGCATTCAGCCCTATGGTTTTTTGCTGGTCATCGGGGCCAACGATCACGTCATCACACATGCCACAAGCAACCTCCAGCATCATCTAAAACTGTCTACCGAACAGGTTCTCGGGCATGCGCTGACCGCGGTGTTCTCCGGCGAAAGTGGTGTCTGGTTGCAGCAGGCACTGTCGCATCACAGCATCGAAAGCAAGCCGATTTATCTCGGGACATTGCGTCTGCCAAATGCCGGCGCCTATGATGTGCTCGCGCACTATTCCCAACAATCCCTGATTCTGGAATTTGAAGTTGCGGCGGAGTCCGCTCCGGATTTCCGTTTCTTCTATCCGATCGTCACGCGCTTTGTCAGCGAAGTCACCTCCGCGCAGACGATTCGCGCGATGAGCGACATCGCGGTGCGGGAGATTAAAAAGATCACCGGTTTCGGTCGCGTTCTGCTTTATCGTTTTGACCATAACGATCACGGCGAAGTATTGGCCGAAGCGCTGGATGACGGCTATCACGCTTACCTCAACCAGCACTTCCCGGCCTCGGACATCCCGCAGCAGGCGCGTGCCTTGTATGTGTCCAATCTGGTTCGCCTGATTGCCGATGCCGATTATCAGCCTGCCTATCTGGTGCAGCTCACGCATGCTGCGGGCGCGCCGGTCGATCTGAGTCAGGCGACATTGCGCAGCGTCTCGCCAGTCCATGTTCAGTACATGAAGAACATGGGAACGATGGCTTCGATGTCGATTTCAATCGCCATCCGCGGCAAGTTGTGGGGCATGATTTCCTGCCACGATCACGCCCCCCGTCGCGTGCCATTCGAGATCCGTGCCGTTTGCGAACAGTTGGGACAGATTCTGGCCTTGCATTTCGATGCGGCCGAAGAGCGCAAGGAATTCAATCACCGCCTTGAACTGCGTGGCATGCTGGTATCGATGTTGGCCGCCTTGAGCCAGTCGAGCGATTTCTCCGGCAATATTTCGAGCGTATCGGACGATCTGCTGAAATTTGCCAATGCGTCCGGCGCGGCACTGGTTCAGGGAAATTTCATTTCTGTCTTTGGCAAAACGCCGGGCACGCAACACATCAGCGAGCTTGTCGCATGGCTGGGTCAACAATCAGTCGACGATCTGTACTACACGGATTCGCTCAGCAAGGAGTATCCAGCCGCGCTCGAATACAAGGATGTCGCAAGTGGCGTGCTGGCAGTCTCGATCTCGCAGATTCATAAACACTATCTGATCTGGTTCCGGCCTGAAGTCGTGCAGACCATCGACTGGGCGGGTAATCCGTATGCCAAGATGCGCGAGTCCGGCATGTCGACCTCATTGTCGCCACGCAGCAGTTTTGAAGCGTGGAGCGAGACGGTGCAGGCAACCTCGCGGCTGTGGCGACCGAGTGAAATTGAAACGGTCCTGGAATTCCGTACCGCTATCCTCGGTATCGTCCTGCAGCGTGCTGAAGAGATGGCCGAACTGGCAGAACATCTGGGGCGTGTTAACAAGGAGCTTGAATCGTTCTCCTATTCCGTCTCGCACGATCTGCGTTCACCACTGCGCCACATTGCCGGCTTTGCCGATCTCTTGCTGGAAATGGAACGCGATGCCCTGAGCGAGCGCGGCGTCAACTTCATCGGCAAGATCAAGAGCTCCGCGCATTTTGCCGGCAAGCTGGTGGATGATTTGCTGAGTTTTTCGCAAATGGGACGCTCATCGCTCAAGCCGTCCAGTGTGGACATGAACGATCTGGTCGGCTCATCCATCGATCGTTTGTCCAATGAAACGGCAGACCGTAAAATCACGTGGAATATTGCGGCGCTACCGGTTGTAAACGGCGACGCAACATTCCTGAATCTCGCGCTATACAACCTGCTATCGAATGCGGTCAAATACTCGCGCAATCGCGACGAGTCGATTATCAATGTCGATGCAGAAGAGACAACATCATCCTACGTCTTTCATGTGCGTGACAACGGCGTTGGTTTCGACAAGAATTACGTGCACAAGCTGTTCGGTGTTTTTCAGCGATTGCACAGGATGGAAGAGTTTGAGGGGACGGGCATCGGCCTGGCCAACGTCAAACGAATTATTGAACGACATGGTGGCGCGGTATGGGCCGACAGTACCCTGGATGAGGGCTCGGTCTTCTCGTTTTCGCTCCCCAAACAATTGCACGTGGAAGAGGAATGACGCATGTTAAAGCCCATTTTATTGGTCGAAGATAACCCCAACGATCTCGAACTGACGTTGGTAGCACTGGAAAAAAGCAAGCTGGCGAATGATGTCATCGTGATCCGCGATGGCGGTGAAGCGCTGGAGTATTTGAATGCAACGGGTGATCACAAAAATCGCCCAGCCGGTAACCCAGCAGTCATTCTGCTGGATCTGAAATTACCGAAAGTCGATGGACTGGAAGTGTTGCGCCATGTGCGGGAATCGCCGATTCTCAAAAGCACGCCGGTCGTGATGCTGACGTCGTCCAAAGAAGAGCAGGATTTGATCCGTAGCTATGAGCTGGGCGTGAACGCCTACGTGGTCAAGCCAGTGGATTTTCAGGAATTCATCAAGGCGATTTCGGACCTGGGCATCTTCTGGGCAGTTTTGAACGAACCACCACCAGGATCGGTGCGTACAAATCGTCGTTGATCGTCTGCCGGTAAGGCCAGGCTCCTACGCCTTTTCAAGCCTTACCGGTTATCCAGCAATTTCCTGATTTTGGTCGCCAGATCCTGCACATCGTAGGGTTTGGACAGCAGCCGAATATGCGACTGGTTCTTCCATTCGGACAGAATGTCGGGCCGCACATAGCCTGATGTGAACAGCACAGGCAGGTCGGGGCGTAGTGCCTGTGCCGCCGAAACAAAATCCACACTGCGTATTTTTCCCGGCATGACGACGTCTGTGAAGATCAGGTCGATGGCGTCATTGCGTTTGACGGTTTCCAACGCGTGTTCGCCGTCATGCGACTCCACCACGCGATAACCGAGTGAGCTCAACAGCTCGCCGGTTGCGCGGCGGACTTCTTCCTCATCGTCCACCACCAGAATGGTTTCGCTGCCACCTACATCCTGTGGCGAGGCATCTTTGTGTGCAGAAGCAGACTCGGCATGCGCACGCGGCAGATAGATGTGGACGGTGGTGCCGACATCGATCGTACTTTCGATTTCGATCTGGCCCTTGCTCTGTTTGACGAAGCCGTATGCCATGCTCAAGCCCAAGCCACTTCCTTGACCTTCCGGCTTGGTCGTGAAGAAAGGCTCAAAGACACGCTGTGCCACTTCTTCCGACATGCCGCTGCCGCTATCCTTGACGGAGATCCGGACGGAATCGCCAGTGGTTGTGTCTGCACGATCAAGATGGATATTCTCGGCGACGATCCGAATCGTGCCGCCATTGGGCATTGCATCCCGCGCATTGATGGCGAGATTGAACAGCACATTCTCGAGCTTGTTCGGATCGACCACGACGTTCCACAAGTCATCCGCAATGTTGACCTCGATCGGCGTGGTCAGGCCGATGCCGTGTCGCAGCAAATGCATTACATCATCGCAAAGCTTGCTGATCGAGGTGACCTTGGGTTGCAGCGGTTGTCGGCGTGCAAAGGACAGTAATTGAGAAGACAGTTTGGCGCCACGACTGACGCCACCTAACGCAACTTCAATACGCTTCTGCGCCTGTTCATTGTCTTTCAGTTGCAGCTTCATCAGGCTGAGTGAGCCATTGATGATCTGCAGCACATTGTTGAAATCGTGCGAGATACCGCCGGTCAGATTGCCCAGCGCTTCCATCTTTTGCGCCTGCAGCAGGGCAGAGCGGCTGAATTCGAGCTCCTGCGTTCTTGCCAGCAGGTCGGCCTGACTTTGTTCCAGTGCAGAAAATGCTGCATCGCGTTCGCGAAAGGCGAGATAGGCACGCGAGTGATAGCGAATCCGTGCAATCAACTCCCGCTTGTCCGGCCATTTGACCAGGTAATCATTTGCGCCCATTGCAAAGCCCTTGGCTTTCAGTGCCGGATCGTCTTCTGACGACAGCATCACGATCGGCAGATGTTGCAGGGCTGGATAAGCGCGGAACTGGCGAATGACCTCAAAGCCGTCGATCAGCGGCATGCGCAAATCGACCAGCACGATGGTGGGATCGTAATCCTGAGCTTTTTCAAATGCAGTGCGTGCATCGTGATCGGCTTTGAATTCGATATCCGGTTCGGAAGCCAGCATGTGCTGAACGATCTCGGCGCCGAGCGTTTCATCGTCGATCAGAAAAACTTTATATTGGTCTTTTTTTTCAGGCATCAAACGAGAGTCAAAGAGAATTTTTTGGTAGGACTCTGTCTACAAGGAAAGATTCAATCCTTGTGCGTCCATGCGGGGTCGTTCGAGTGGCGACAATATAGCATTCCTGCGGTTTTCAGAGGCGCATGAGTTCGTGCGCTATTCAACAGAGAAAGCGTAAATCGAATCACTTACCTGCACGCGCTTAGACGCATGCGGCACATCACACGGAAGAATTGGTCGTACGTTTTTTTTGGGGAAATACTTGAGAAAAAATCAGAGTGGAACAACGCCTGATTCTTTTGAAAAACTGAAGGGGGTGGGGTGGCTGATGGGGCTCGAACCCACGACAACAGGAATCACAATCCTGGACTCTACCAACTGAGCTACAGCCACCACTGGACTACATAACTGCCCGCGATGTTTTGCAGAACAGCTGCGCATTATACAAAATCTGCGGGACTCTGGCAAATTTTTCGAACGAAGATTTATGCCTCGCCGTTTTGCAACGCCGTAACGCGTGGCTGCAGGCTCAGCAACTGGGCAAAAGCGCGTTGTAGCGCCTCAGCATTGCCGGTGGTGTATGCCTCGACCGTACCCGGATCACCCAGCAGGCGTTGCTTGCCTTTGTGCTGCAGCAGACGCTCAAGTTGGCGTGCGACTGCTTCGCCAGTATCGATGATGGTAATGGGTTCGCTGGATTCGCGTTTGCAGATGGCATCGATCAGCGGTTCGACAAACGGGTAGTGCGTGCAACCGAGCGCGATTGTATCGGCGCCGCCTTGCAGCAGCGGCATCACGTAACGCTCGACCATGGCGATGGTTTCCGGCGAATCCAGCTCGCCTTTTTCGATCTGGTCGACAAGGCCGACGCACGGCTGTCCAATGATCTCGATGCCGGTCGATTCCGTAATGCGTTCGCACAGCGCTTTAAAGCGGCTGCTGCCAATCGTGCTGGCAGTGGCAAGTACACCGGCCTTGCCGTGTTTGCTGAAGACGGCAGCGGGTTTGACGCCAGGTTCCACGCCCACCACGATCAGATCGGGATATTGCTCGCGCAAGGCGTCGATCGCCGCCGCGGTCGCCGTATTGCAGGCGACGACAATGGCCTTGACGTTCTTGGTACGCAGGAAGGCGGCAATCGCCAGCACGCGTGCCGTGATTTCCTCATCGCTCTTGCCGCCATACGGCGCATTGCCGGAATCGGCAAAGCAGATGATGTGATCGGAGGGCAGGCGATTGGCCACGTGCTTGAGCACGGAGAGTGCGCCAATGCCGGAATCGAAAATGCCGATGGGTGCTTCGGCTGCTACAGGATCGGGGTACGCGGAAAAACCCATCAGGCAATCGTTCTCTTTTTAAGTTGAATAAGGGTGAAGCAGTTGATCAGCAGTGAGGCAATAAGCAGTCAGGCAGCAATCAAGCGGTCGAAGTATCGAAACGGATCTTTTCGATCTTCTCTTTCCATTCCTTCGGTCCGGTCGTATGCACCGACGTGCCGGTGGAATCGACGGCAACCGTCACTGGCATGTCCTTGACGTCAAATTCATAGATCGCTTCCATACCCAGATCGGCGAAGCCCAGCACCTTGGCGCTCTTGATCGCTTTGGAAACCAGATAGGCGGCACCGCCAACCGCCATCAGATACGCCGACTGGTGTTTGCGGATCGCTTCGATCGCGGTCGGGCCGCGCTCGGATTTGCCGATCATCGAGATCAGGCCAGTTTGCGCCAGCATCATCTCGGTAAATTTGTCCATGCGCGTGGCGGTGGTCGGTCCGGCAGGGCCAACGACTTCGTCACGCACCGGATCGACCGGGCCGACGTAATAGATCACGCGATTGGTAAAGTCCACTGGCAGTTGTTCGCCCTTGGACAGCATGTCCTGAATGCGCTTGTGCGCGGCATCGCGACCGGTCAGCATCTTGCCGTTCAGTAGCAGGGTTTGACCCGGCTTCCACGAGGCGACTTCTTCCTTTGTCAGCGTATCCAGATTAACGCGCTTGGATTTTTCAGTGTCCGGCGCCCAGCTCACGTCCGGCCAGTCGGAAATCGAAGGCGGATCGATGTAGGCAGGACCGGAGCCATCGAGCACAAAGTGCGCATGGCGCGTCGCCGCACAGTTCGGGATCATTGCCACCGGTTTGGATGCGGCGTGCGTCGGGTGCATCATGATCTTCACATCCAGCACCGTGGTCAGGCCGCCCAGACCTTGCGCGCCGATACCGAGTGCATTGATCTTGTCGCACAGTTCGATACGCAGTTCTTCGGTCTTGTTTTGCGGGCCGCGCTGCTTGAGCTCGTACATGTCGATGTCTTCCATCAACACCTGCTTGGCCATCAGCATGGCGCGTTCTGCCGTGCCGCCAATGCCGATACCCAGCATGCCCGGCGGGCACCAGCCTGCACCCATCTGCGGCACCGTCTGCAATACCCAGTCCACCAGCGAATCGGAGGGATTGAGCATGACGAACTTGGTTTTGTTTTCCGAGCCGCCGCCTTTTGCTGCCACCTGAATATCCACCGTGTCGCCCGGTACTAGCTCCATGTGCACGACGGCTGGCGTGTTGTCCTTGGTGTTCTTGCGCTCGAAATGCGGGTCGGCCACGATCGAAGCACGCAGGGTGTTGTCCGGATGGTTATAGGCGCGACGCACGCCTTCATTGATCGCATCGGTGATCGAACGCTCGCCGAATCCTTCGAACTTCACGTTCATACCGATCTTGAGGAAGACGTTGACGATGCCGGTGTCCTGACAGATCGGGCGTTTGCCTTCTGCGCACATGCGCGAATTGGTCAGGATCTGCGCGATCGCATCCTTGGCGGCCGGGCTTTTTTCTGCCTCATAGGCACGCGCCAGATGCTGGATGTAATCCTGTGGATGGTAGTAACTGATGTACTGCAGGGCAGCAGCAACGGATTCGATCAGATCGTCTTGTTTGATGATGGTCATGGCAGGTTCGGCTAGAGTCAATCGGGTTGTGGGACGCGCTAAGTGAACGAACTTGTTGCAGGAAATTTTGCAAGGCAGGCTGCTGGCACGTATAAATTGTACGAGGGCCAGACACGGATACAATGGCACTAAAAGCCAGCATCCCATGTATGACGATTGCCAGTGCGGAAACTTCCTTCAGATGCCGTTTGTAAACTGTAAGACAGCTTTACAAGAAACAGCGATCAGCATGGAAGCAAGCATTTTACACGCGGCAGTCAAGTTTTTCGTGCCGGACTTGATGCAAAATATTATTGATCTAGGCCAGATCGACGAGGCAGGAAACAGGGATGAGTCCTAAAGTGGACGGACGTCTTGCCCTGTTCGTCAGCTTGGCGTAAGGCGGCAGTAAGCGTACAAGACTATCGTACGCACCAATTAGAAAATGCGTAACCGGAGGGGACTATGTCCGACATTGAAAGCTTCAAACAAGAGGAGCGGGTATTCAACCCGCCTAAAGAATTTGTCAGCAATGCCGCCATCAGCGGCATGGACGCCTATCGCGCACTCTGCGCCGAGGCAGAAGAAGACTACGAGGGCTTCTGGGCTCGTCTGGCGCAACAGAACATTCAGTGGACCAAACCGTTCACCAAAAAGCTCGACGAATCCGCCGCGCCTTTCTATAAATGGTTTGAAGATGGCGAGCTCAATGTGTCCGCCAACTGCCTGGATCGTCACCTGACCAACGGCAATGCCGACAAGATCGCGCTGATCTTTGAAGCGGACGACGCCAAAGTCACCAAGATCACCTACCGCGAACTGTACGAGCGCGTCTGCAAATTTGCCAACGGTCTCAAATCGCTCGGCATCGAGAAGGGCGACCGCGTCGTCATCTACATGCCGATGTCGATCGACGGTATCGCCGCGATGCAAGCCTGCGCACGTATCGGTGCCACGCACTCGGTCGTGTTTGGTGGTTTCTCCGCCAAATCGCTGCAGGAACGCATTATCGATGCCGGCGCCGTTGCCGTGCTGACCGCCGACTATCAGGTCCGTGGTGGTCGTCAGTTGCCGCTCAAATCCATCGTTGATGATGCGCTGGCACTCGGCGGTTGCGACACGATCCGCAAGGTCGTCGTGTACCAACGTACCGGTGGCGACGTCAATTTCGATCAAAACCGCGATATTTGGCTGCACGATCTGGTCGAGAAGCAAGCGGCCGAATGCGCACCAGTTGCAGTTGGTGCAGAACATCCGCTGTTCATTCTGTACACCTCCGGCTCGACCGGCAAACCAAAGGGCGTGCAGCACTCGTCCGCCGGTTATCTGCTGTGGTCCATGCTGACGATGAAGTGGGTCTTCGACGTCAAGCCGGACGACGTCTACTGGTGTACCGCCGACATCGGCTGGATCACCGGCCACACCTACGTCACCTACGGCCCATTGGCTTGCGGCGCCACGCAGATCGTCTTTGAAGGCGTGCCGACCTATCCAAACGCCGGTCGCTTCTGGGACATGGTGCAACGTCACAAGGTCACGATCTTCTACACCGCGCCAACCGCGATCCGTTCGCTGATCAAGGCAGCCGACGCAGACAGCAACGTCCATCCAAGCAAATACGATCTCACCAGCCTGCGCCTGCTGGGTTCGGTCGGCGAGCCGATCAATCCGGAAGCCTGGATGTGGTACTACAAAAACATCGGCGGCGAGCGCTGCCCGATTGCCGATACCTTCTGGCAGACCGAGACCGGCGGCCACGTCATCTCGCCACTGCCGGGCGCAACGCCAATGGTGCCGGGCTCCTGCACGCTGCCGCTGCCGGGCATTACCGCTGCCATCGTCGATGACGCCGGCAAGGAACTGCCAAACGGCAAGGGCGGTCTGCTCGTCATCAAGCGCCCATGGCCATCGATGATCCGCAATATCTGGAACGATCCAGAGCGCTTCAAGAAGAGCTACTTCCCGCCAGAACTGGGCGGCACCACGTATCTGGCTGGCGACGGCTCGATCCGTAACGAAAAAACCGGCTACTTCACCATCACCGGCCGTATCGACGACGTGCTCAACATCTCTGGTCACCGCATGGGTACCGCCGAGATCGAATCCGCACTGGTTGCCAACCCGATCGTTGCCGAGGCAGCCGTCGTCGGCAAGCCAGACCCGACCACGGGCGAATCGATCTGCGCCTTCGTCGTCTTGAAGCGCGCCCGTCCGGAAGACGGCGATGCAGAAAAGATCGCCAAGGAACTGCGTGACTGGGTCGCCAAAGAAATCGGCCCGATCGCCAAACCGAAGGAAATCCGCTTTGGCGACAACCTGCCAAAAACCCGTTCCGGCAAGATCATGCGCCGCCTGCTGCGTGTCATCGCCAAAGACGAGGAAATCACGCAGGACATCTCCACGCTGGAAAACCCGGCCATCCTCGAGCAGCTCAAGCACGCCAAGTAATTGACGCTGTTAAGTAAAAACAAAAAAAGCCGTCGCAGACCAAGTTTGCGACGGCTTTTTTACATCTGAACACAGCCAAGTGCGTATCCGACTAGTGTTACGGTACTACCGGATATCGGCCGACTAATCTGAGGCCTTAAGGGTTTGTTCGGTGGGCGCTGGCGGCGCGCTGATTGCATTCTTCTTCGCCTTTTCCTTCTTCCCTTTATCGTAATGCCACTTGATGGCGAAGAACATGCCCGTGCCTAACACGACCACTTTGAACGTACCGGCGACTATAGGGAACCATTCCATGATGTTGCGTATTTCCAGCCTATGGCTTGACACTATCTTTTGTGAGGAGCAATACCCCAAAATGCTGCCTCATATCTCAATCGAAGCACGTTCATTCTAGGTCAAGCAAACAGCAATCAACATTGGGCATAAAGCCCTAGGACATAATGTCCTGACTGGCTTAGCAGACCTTCTGCCTCGCCAACCTGAGGCCTTGGGCGGCAGACAATGCGGCCAAGTGGCGACTTTGCTATTGCAAATAGTTGACGACAATTCCTGCGAATATTCAGCCAAAAGGATGAAAACCGGCAATTCGCCATAAAGTTTTGCTATAATCAGCGGCTTCGCAAAAAGCACTCAGCGAACCGAATCAGGAGAGATGGATGAGTGGTTTAAGTCGCACGCCTGGAAAGCGTGTGTAGGTTCATAGCCTACCGGGGGTTCGAATCCCCCTCTCTCCGCCACAGATACTAAGCCCTTGATTTTTCAAGGGCTTTTTTATTTTCAATTCGCGACAGGTGTCACTCCTTGGGGTCACTCTTCACTAGAAGAGATCATGCGAATCCCTTGCAGACTTCACCAATCCCGCCACGGCGTTTACTACTACCGTTACCAGTTTTCTTCCTGCGGCAAACGGAAGGAACAGCGTTTTTCCCTTCAGACCAAAAATCCCGTTCAGGCCAAGGAAAAAGCACTCCTCATTTCCGCTATGATTGTTCGAAACAAAGTAGGCAGGGAAATGAATCAGAACGAACAAGAAACGCTCAATCACATTCTTTCAATGAATGCGAAAGAGATGGAAGAGCAATTGAAGCAACTTGAGATCGTGGTTGCCACGCCGAACGGCGGCAGTATCACGATGAAAGCTGACCCCAATAATCCTGCCGACTTGGCCGCCATGCTTCAGGCCAGCAAAGACTTCTGGAAAAGCGATATTGCAGAGTCTTTGATGTCCACGCCCTCTGACTCGCAGATGTTACCTAAGCAGGCTGTCAGCACGGTTGTACAATCTAGGCAGGACACTGCCGATGTGGTTGTCGTAGCTGGAGCCAATCTTTCCGAACTGATTGCACCACCCAATGCACCGCCCTGGATGAAAGACCGCGAACAGCTATGGAATGCCATAGAACAGACAGAAACCAGAAAGGACGCCCAAGTCGCTCGTGAGATAGAAGTCGCTCTACCGATTGAACTATCGGCTTCACAGCACATTATTT
>Ga0308164_10003662_pt1 | contig 13667 bp, 15 predicted proteins | sample PhyTR2_FD_201031 | JGI IMG/M metagenome (GOLD analysis project Ga0308164, IMG submission 201031) | Phyllosphere microbial communities from UC Gill Tract Community Farm, Albany, California, United States - DLSLT.R2 | ecosystem: Host-associated > Plants > Phyllosphere > Unclassified | place: USA... | reverse complement strand
CGGCGACATAGAAAGCGAACGCTATAGCTTTGGGCCCAAGTGTCGGCGGCAAGCGCCTCGATACGCTAACGGCGTGGGGTCACTAAAACCACTCGAACGCCTTCACTAACGAGCAGTCGTGCACTGGCCTCTCCGGTCCCGCTTGACGCTCCGGTAACTACCGCGACCTTTCCTGATAATTCTGCATATTCATATTCGAACTCCGAGCGACCTACGGGCCACATCTAACGGTTGGCTGGAATAATCAGCCCGACGGGCCTACCTCGAAGCGGCAGCTCTGACTTGCTTCAATTCTTGGACTGTCACAAAAGCCGCGACGTTCGAAACGCACAAAATTCAGCATTTTAGCGACAGTGCGGTACAACTCGTCAAGCTCGGGTAGTCATTCAGCGCCTGACATGCCCAAAGTCGGATCGACGATGCGGCGTGTCGGTGTGCTCCCTTCGACGGAGCGCTGCCTGGACGCGTTCAACGAGTTCCCTTCGGCAATAAGGCTTGCTTCCGATGAAAGGCGGTGGTCACGTCGAGACCTCTTGCCCGCGGGGCCATCGATACCCGTGATACCAGCGTGACAACCCGAGCCCGGCGCCGACAAGACTGCCACGAGGGGTTCACCGGGCTACGTCATCAAGCTACGCGATAATGCTACGACGTGCCCCCCCCACGACGATGTCTCTTAATCGCAATTTGCTGCGTGAGCCATGGCCGAACCACGAGATTCAGAATGTCCATGCCGGCGTGAAGCACGATGACAGCGAACAGGCTCGATGAAGCTATATAAAGAACCGTCAGAACAAGCCCGACGAATGTCGTTGCGAGTACGCCAGCCCAACCTTGATAGGCGTGGAAAAAGCCGAACAGTAATATCGAGGAAACGAACCCGGCTAGCGCGTTTCCAGACAGCACAGTGATTAGGAGAGGTAGAAGCAGCCGGAAGAACAGTTCTTCGCTGACGCCCGCGTTGACGGACAGCAATAGGGCCCAGCGCCGCTCCGCAGCGTTCCGCGGGATCACGGCTTCGACGTCACCTAAAACGGGCAGCCCCCCACCCTGTACCGACAAAATCACGAAGACGACCATCGCACCAAGCAGGCCCGACATGAAGAATCCCAGCAGGAACGCCGGGGAAACAGCGCCTGACGGCGGGGTAATCGTCTGATAGGGCAGGCTAGCGCGCACTCCCTCTAGCTCAACCGGAAAACCCACCAGGGCATCAAGTTTGCCGAAGGAGGCAAGAATGACGAGCGCGCTCAACCCGAAAACAACGAAAGAGCGTCCGACCCAACGGCGGAAGTAGACAAGCCGCTCGGCAGGATCTTCGATCAGCTTAAAGCGGCCATACTCCTCGCGATCCTTGCGGACGAAGACAAGCGAAGCCAGCAACGCATATGCAAGTGCAAGCGTAGACCACAACGGTGACATCAAAACCCTTTCGCGACCGTAAACGAAGGAGTGACCGCCAAGCGGCCACTCCCAAGTTTTTCAGGTGAGAGCGGCGGCGGCAAGCCCGATGCCGACTACGCCCACGACCAAGGCGGCGCCTGCGCCGACGCCCTCCCAGAATTCCTGCGACATAGGTACTTCAAGCTCTTCGAGGATTTCCAGTTTCAGATCCATGATTATTCTCCCGTTCAACCTGCGGACGCCTTCCTAGTCAGGAGGCTGAGCACAGATTATTAGTGGTTACGATAGGTCGGCGAAGTTCAAGTCAACAGAACGATCGCAGTGACGGCAGCGGCGGCCATAAACGACGCGCCGATGACCATGCCGGCTTCATAGTCAGTCATCGGAGCCTCGATGGCGTCGAGATCGTCACAAGTCAGATCGAGTTCGAACATAAAATCCCCTCTTAAAAAAGCTGAAATAAAGATCAGGTGATGACGATTGCAGCAACGAAACCTGCGCTTACCCCGGCCCCGGCAGCAGCCGCGGCCCAAGCAAACACTTCAAAGTCTGACATCGGCGCTTCGATGTCTTCAAATTCTTCGAGAATAAGATCCACTTTCATCTCCTTTCAAGGTCATCATTGATGACATTGGGATATTATTATTACATTTTATTCTGTCAAACAATTAAATCGCTAATTTTGAGATTATTTATCTCAACGCGCAGTCCACCCACCGTCTACAACCAGGTTATGCCCGGTTATTGATCTGCTAGCCACCGACGAAAGGTAAACTACCGCACTTGCCACCTCGTCGGGCTCTATCGCCCGCTTGATTGGCATAAACGCCTCTACTTGGTCTGAAGCCCCGCTAGTCGCGTAGAGAAGGCGATTCTCGTCCGTAATCACGAAAGACGGGCTTACAGAGTTTACGAGAATGCCGAGCGGCGCCCACTCCACGGCTAACGCACGCGTGAGATTGATCAAACCGCCCTTGCTCGCGCAGTAAACTGCGCGATCGACGTTGCCGACTACGCCGTGTTGCGAAGCGATGTTAACGATGCGCCCGTTGCCACGGGCCTTCATAATTGCCGCCGCAGCTTGGGCGCAGAAGAACGCCCCCTTGAGATTCACGTCCATGATCGCGTCGAACTCGTCTTCGTCATAGTCCAGCGCCGGCTTGATGAGTTGAACTCCGGCGTTGTTGACCAGAATGTCGAGACCGCCGAGCACATCGGCCACATGCTCGAAGGCGGGCGGGAGCGTATAGGTCGCGGTCACTTCCAGCGGGAGGTCAATGGCTCTGCCGCCACGCTCGTGGATTTCCGCTACGACCTCTCGAGCCCGCGAAATCCGATCGGGTCGTTCCGCGACCGCCACGGACACTCCCCCCGCCGCCAGAGCGAATGCGGTGGCGCGACCGATGCCTGATCCAGCGCCGGTCACCACGGCGACCCTGGCGTTCGCGCCTTCCGTCACGTGTTGGCACCGGCATAAAGGTGGAACTGTAGCAGCAACGTCTGCAGACCGGCCCAGACGGCAACGAGGGGCAAAAGGGTCGGCAGGGTTCGAAAACCCCGGAACCACGCGCCGATCAGAACGAGGGCGAAGGCCCAGACGTCAAAGACCGTAAAGAAGTTCGCCGCAGCGAAACCTTCCAGTCCTAGCGAAGACAGCAATAGCATCGACTTTTCGATCGGCCACCCAACCGCGTATCCGGCCACGACACGCACAACCCTCTCAAGAATGAGGGGGGCGGACGCCAGCGCAATCAGGCTCACGAGCTGCCCGAACCGAGCCGGCCGCCCGAGGATCACGAACAAGATGGCCGTCACCGTCGCAAGCAATCCTATCAAGACGGAATTCGCGGAGGATGAGACGACGATCAGTCCTGCGAGTGCCGTTACGCGAGCCGCCGCCCCATCCGAACCAGCGGCCATTACCCGCTCAAGGGAAGCCAACAAAAACGGAAGGAGTAGAAGCGATAACACGAAGTCGACGGAGACGATCAGAAGCAGCAGTCGGGCGACATCGGAATCGCGTCGCTCCTTGGCGAAGGCCGCTGCCGGTCTGACAAGCACCAACGCCAGGTCGGACACCCGAGCATCGCCGAGCGCTCCATCTGCGTTTACTGGGGCCTCCAGCGAAGCCCGCTCGCTATTCACGGTCAGGCTTGACATGCCAGCACTCCCGAAAGGATTTGAACGACGTCCTCAATTTCATCGATCGTCGAAGTAAGTGCCGGAAAGAGGCTTATCCCCCCGTCGAAATGATAGACCAGTAGGCCGGCTTCGGCGCACTGCCTTCTGACCTCGGCCGCCTCAGTCTCGGTGAAGAGGGTTCTTTCCGCGTCGAGATGGCGCAGCTCCAGTCCTGCCATCAGCCCAAGGATTCGAACCTCGTGCAAAACGGTGTACTCCTCGAGTGGAAGCAGAGCATCCCGCAGCAGCAGGGAGCGGCGCTGAACTCCGCATATCACACCGCCATCCTCGAGCATGTCTAGGATGGCCAGCGCTGCGGCGCAGCCGATCGGATTGCCGTCCTGCGTGCTTCCGAACATCAGGGGTACGCCTGCCTCGGCGATCGGCGCGACGACGCGGTCGGCAAACAGCGTCGCACCGAGGGGGAAGTATCCTGCGGTCAGTCCCTTCGCAAGCGCGACGACATCAGGATCCAGACCTACCAGAGGACTTGCAAGCATGGCGCCGCAACGCCCCGCGCCCGTCGCGACCTCGTCGGCGATCAACAGCACCGAATGACGATCACAAAGACGCCGGACATCCTGCCAGAACGTCTGCGAAGGAATAACTACTCCGGCGGAACCTAGAACGGGTTCCGCCACGAGGCAACAGATGCGGTGCTCCTTGCTCGTAAGGAGCGCATCAAGCGACGAAAGCGACTCGAATTCGTAGGGCGGACTTGGGATCTGATAGAACTCGGGAAGAATATCCTCGATGCCTGTCATCTCCGCATGCACAATTCCACTCGCCGAGAGATTCATCAGCGACCCGCCGTGATAGCCGCGATCAAAACTGATGACACCGCGCTTTTCGGGCATTCCGCGAACACGGTAATGCAGCCTCGCGACGCGTAGCGCCGCCTCCACGGCCGACGAGCCGGTCGTGGACAGATAGACAGAGGTCATCCTCCGCCCGGTGGCAGCTACCAGTCGCTCCGTAAGGCGCTGCGCGGCACCATGGCTGCAGTCAAACAGCGAGCCGTAAGCCATCTCGCCGGCCTGCCGAAGCATCGCATCAATAACCGTGGCGTTGCCCAGACCAACGCTCACGTTCCACAATCCGCCGGCGGCATCGATTAGCTCCCGGCCAATCGAGTCCGTCATCGTCACCCCCCGCCCCTTGTTGAAGACGAGCGGCGGCTCGCGGCCAGGCGCAGCATAGGGACGCATCAAAGTCGCGACGTTCATGCCGGCGTCCATTCATTAAAGTTGCGAGCGTAGCGCACGACCCTGTGGATCATCCGTGCCGCGACGATCGTGCTGATTAGCGCGGCCGCGGCGATGCCTAGCACTAGGGACAACTTGGCGCCGAGCCGGTAGGCACCCATCACTCCCATGATCCAGAAAACTGGGACGAAGGTCAGATGAGCAACGCCGTACCAGAAGATCATGGGCGATGCGGACGGAGCGGGCCGACCGGCGCGACTAACGAGCGAACGGAAGCGTCTGTCGACCTCGCCGGTGGCTTTCGCCAGCAGGTTTGGCTCGCGCAGCGCGTGGGCGATCACCCAATAACCGTCCAACTTCACGAACGGGAACATGTTGAGGACTGCCAGCGTCACGTTGACAATAGCATATTGGAGCAGCACGGGCGCCGCTGTCAGCTGCCAGACGGTGAGGACGATGCCCGTGATCACAAGCTGGGCAAGCACACCGGCCAAGGCCACCGCAATCCGCCTCTCCCGTACAAACCGCCAGCTATCCGATACGTCGCAGAACACGATTGGCTGCAGGAACATCAGCTTCAGGCCGATCCGGCCCACACGTCCGCCGAAGCGCTTGCATGCCAGCGCATGGGCAAGCTCGTGGACCGCGATAGTCGCGAGTACCGCGAGCCACAGCCCAACCAGGACTGCCGCGTCCATCCTGGGAACATAGTGGCTCGCCGCCCGGATCGCGTAGGCCGGTTTCGCGACGAACAGCACCGCTGGCGACAGCGTCGCCAGCAGATAGAGAGCCAGCGTGGGGCGCGACAGCAGCGCACGAACCGTGCTCGCATGTCTTGTGAGAAGCGCATCCGGCTGCCAGAGGGTAAACCGACCTTGGTCGTGAATGCTGATCAAGCCGCGCAGCCATCCATTTCGCCGCTCCGGTACGTCGGCGGGGGTTGCCGCGGCGTTCTTATGGCCCTCGAGCAAGTTCTTTTCTGCAAACCATGCGAGAAGCGCATCGACCTGTTCCGGACGAAAACCGGTTGGGTTTTCATGGCGCAGCCGATCGGCCGCAACGGTGCCGTCCAGCGACGATAGGAAGGCCGCCTCGCGCGGCCCGATGCTGAAGTATTTCTGCCTGAACGTATCGGCCACGACGCAGCGGCCATCGCGTTCGGGTTCGATCTCAACCCCCTCGCTAAGCCTGACAAGGTGGCGGCTCACGATGCAAGTCCTGCAACGAAGTAGCGCTGATCGCCTTCGACGAAGTCCTTGATAAACCCGAGGCCAGCCTCCGCCATCTCGCCGATGAGTTCGTCACGGCCAAGCCAGATCTTTACGCTACGCCCAAGGATGCGCCGGGTATCCCCGTTCCAGCCAATCGTCTCGCGATACATGTTCAACACAAACTTGCGCTCCTCTGGATAGAACCGCTGTCCCACGACGGCGAAATCGGTTCCTGCATCGTTCGGCACGGTCCAGACGTCGTGGAAGTTGTCGAAACGGCGCCAAGTCTCGCCTTCGAGATCGAGGATGTCGAAGACGAAGCGCCCGTCAGCTTTGAGGTGATTCGCGACGGATGCGAACATCCCGATGCGACTGCTTCGATCGGGCAGCAGGCTAATGCTGGTAATCCCAAGCACGATCAGGTCGAACCGCGCTCCGAAGTCGAAGCTCGAGATGTCGCCGTGCACGAACGACACCCGATCCGAGATGTCAGCACCCTCCAAGGCGAGACTTGCTCGTCCAAGATCGAGCATCGCGGTAGAGAGATCGACGCCGAGCACATTATGTCCAGAGCGCGCTAGCGCGATCGAAATGCGGCCCGCTCCGCATGCCAGGTCGAGCACCTCCCCTCCGTGCGGCGGTACCAGACGCTCGTAGTGTGGGATGTCGGCCCCGAAATCCGCCATGAAGGCGTCGTAGAAGTCCGCCAACTGGGGATCGTAGACGTCGACCACTCCGCCATCCGCAACGTCCATCGACGCCAGCTTCTCGAAGATGCCGTGCAGACCTTGGGCACCGAGCTGCGGAACGGGCTCAGGCATCGATGAGACCTCCAGCGCGCAGCCGCGCCTGGCCACTTCGAAGTCCGTCGCGCGCCTCGTCCAAGTTAACGGAGAAGCGGTCCGACAGCGCTTTCGCCAACACGGTCCCGTCGCAGCTCGTCCACCAACCTTCGATTATCAGCGCCATGGCTTCGCTTATTCGCGCTATGCGACGAGTGCCGCGGGTCCACGCGTAGATCTCGCCACTTGGCATGAACACGATTACCGGTCGCGAACCGGCGCGCGCAGGATGCTCGCCTCCTTCAGAAAGCAACTGTCCTGGTAGCCCGCCTGCCGATACGCGTAGCCGAACTTGAGTAGATGCGTCCGCCTTCCAATTCAGCATGTGGAGAAGCCCGCGAAGCTCGAGAAGGAGCGTCAATGCGGGGTATGCCTGTCTCACTTCACAGTAACGTCCGGAAAGCTGGGACGGCAACTGCGAGCACTTGCTGCATTCGTCCCTTGCCACGCACGACACGCACGAGCGTCTCACCTGTTCCATCTGGGCGGTTCGGCGGACGGACGAGACGAGCCGGTCATAGGGCTCGCCCACCTGACCGATGTTGCGGTGCGGATCGCAGGACGATATCGCGCCATCAGCCGCCACGCGCACGCGACGGAGAAGCCCGACCTGACAGGCCGACGGCCCCAACCACCGGCAACCATTGGCGAACACCACGGAGCGCGAGGGCTGGTCTATCAGTGCGACACCTTCGCTTTGAAGTAGTGCGAGCCTCGACTCGAACGTTGCTACGTCGTGGGCGTCGTCGATCGTCACGAGAAGGGTCTCCGACCCAACCGGAGGTTCAGACGGGAGCTGTGCCATACCGATGCGACGGATCGTCTTGGCGGGCTTGGGATCCTCGTTGACCAAAAGGGACTCCAATCCCGTTTCGTCCATACCGATTGCATATGAGTGCGGTGGCCACGGCGTGGGCGCACGGCTCCTGATACCAACACGTCTTACGTCGAAACGTCGCAAGGTCGCGCTCTTCTGCGCCATGTTGCGGCCGTAGACCTGCAGGGCTGACGCCTGCTGCTCGGCATGCCCTTCCGGGAGTTCGAGGTGGTATATCGCCGGCATCCCGTTGCCGTCGAGGTAGAGACCACTCTCGTAGGCCAAGGTCCCGTTCGCCGCATAGAGGGCCATGCGCCGCGCATGATCGCCGGCTTCCTCGACGTCGACCAGGACGTTCATCGAGCGGAGCGGAAAGGCGTCGGAAGCCTTCCCGCGGAGGAGCACCCGGTTGACCTTGGAAGTGGCCAGCAGCGCCAACGCCTCGTCGTCTACGCTCTGGGCGTCGACATGAAGGTCGAAGGTGGTGCCCGTCTCAGCGAGCATCCGTAAGGCACGTGCCACGACACCGGAGCCGAGTGCAAATCCGTGCAGGGGTATCGGCTTTGACCAACCACCGACGACAATCGCGCTGAGTTCGAGGGCTAAGACCTCCACCGGTAGATCGATCTCCACTCCCACCATGGATAAGTCCTCATGACCCAGCGTGCCAGAGGAGTAGAGGTCGTGGGTAGCAGGGCATGAACCATCGTCTTGGCCAAGCAGCTCGATCGCCAAAGCCTCCGGCGACTTACGTGGAGTCAATGCGGCCACCGCTTCCTCGTTAGGCACATTTCCAAGGGGATCATGCATCACGGCGATCGTTCGGGCGCCGGGCCTGATTTCCGACAGCAAAGTCTTCAAGCACTCGGCCGCGGCCATGCCGGCTGCGTCGACGAGGAGAACGCATGTCTCTGCTCGCTGCCGGGCGATCTGCCTGGCCAGATCTATCATCTGGCCTTCCGGTCGCCCGCGGTAAAGCTGAGCATCCGCGCCCATGCGTCGAAGCGCCAAGGCCGTCCTAGCCTCGAACGAGGAGAACCTTAGGCCAAGGACGTGACCTGCGTCCGTCAGCACGCGGGCGAGGAGGAAAGACGTCATCAGCGTTCTCCAATGAGGACGACCGGCCGTGCCGGCCGATCGATAAGGTCGTTCTCAGGCATGCCGCAGCGCCTCCATCGGGCTCAGGTTGGAGGCGTTCGCGGCCGGCAGTACGCCGAAGACGACGCCGATCAACGTGGCGAAAGCGATCGACGAGACCACCGTCCACAACGGAACGACGGTCGGCGGCATCGCCGGCAAGAGGATCGTCACCGCTGCGGCCAAGACGAAGCCGGAGGCGACGCCCAGCAGCCCGCCGAACAAGGAGAGGAACACGGACTCGAGGAGAAACTGTAGCAGGATCTGGTGACGCTGCGCACCGAGCGCCTTGCAGATGCCGATTTCCCGGGTCCGCTCGGTGACCGAAACGAGCATCATATTCATAATACCGATCCCCCCAACTATGACGGATATCCCCACCATCCCGGCGGCTCCCATCGTTACGACATTGGCGATCGACTGAAACGACTTCGTCAACTGTTTTGCCGTCTGAACCTTGAAGTCGTCCTCCGCGCCTGGCTTCAGGCCGTGGGAGCGTCTCAGTATTTGCTCGGCGCGATCCTGCACCGCCTCGATGTCGTCCGCGTCGGCCAAGTTCACGGTTATCCCGATGTCTTGGTTTACGTTTGAGCCGGCGATCGCCTCTCCGGTGCCGAACGGCATCAGTAGGAAGTCGTCCTGGTTGAACCCAAGCGTGTCGCCACGGGGTTCGGCCACGCCCACGATTCGAAACCATTCGCCGGATACGGTCACGAAATGTCCGATTGGATTGGCCGGCAGTCCCAGGTTTTCCCGAAGCCGCTCGCCGATGACCACCACCTTCCGGCGAGATCGGTCATCACCAGTGGTAAAAAACCTCCCTCGGGCGGGAAATACCTGAAAGACCTCCGCGTAGTTCGGAGACACGGCTGTGACGCGCGTGAAGGCCGCCCTGCCCTTAGCGCGCACGGTCGTGCCGAACACACCGAACGGCGAGAACGACGGCGTAAGTTCGCCGCGACTGCCTATCTCACGACCCAACCGCTGGTAGTCCCCTAGCGTCAGACGATTCACTCGTCCCTGCAGCTGCTGCTCGAACGGCGTGTCCGAGCGAATCGTCAACGTGTTGCTCCCAAGGGCGCGGAAGCCCTGGGTGACGGCTGCGGACAGTCCTTGAACGATCGACACGATAGCTATGACGGCCGCCACGCCAATCACGATGCCGGTGATAGTCAGCAAACTTCGCGTGCGGTTGGCCGCGATGCCCTCAAGAGCAGCTCGCGAGGCTTCCGCCAACGCTTGCATCAGCAGTTGCCTCCAACGCTATCGTCGACGACGCGGCCGTCATGTAGTGTTATTCGGCGCCGACAGCGTGCTGCCAACGCCGCATCGTGGGTCACAAGCACAACGGTGTTCCCAGATGCATGCACCTCCTCGAGCATTGCCATGATTTCTGCGGCCGTCGAGCTGTCAAGGTTTCCGGTCGGCTCGTCCGCTAGAATTAGCGCCGGTCGACCGCAAAGAGCGCGCGCGATCGCAACCCGCTGGCGCTGGCCGCCGGAGAGCTGGCTCGGCCTGTGATGCATGCGGTCCGCCAGACCAACCGCCGCCAACGACGCCCGCGCCCGCGCCGCCCTCTCCGCCCTGCTAATACCCCGATAGACGAGCGGTCGACTGACGTTGTCGAGAGCAGTAGAACGTTCCAACAGATTGAAGTTCTGGAAAACGAACCCGATCTCACGGTTCCGAGTCGTCGCCAGCTGTGCTGGCGACATCGTCGCCGTATCTTGACCAGCTAGCGTGTAACTCCCGCCGGATGGCGTGTCCAAACAGCCAAGAATGCTCATCATCGTCGACTTTCCCGAGCCGGAAGAACCGAGCACGGCGACCTGTTCCCCAACCTTCACACGCAAGGACACCCGGTCGAGCGCACGCACGATCTCGCCGCCGACCACGAACTCCTTCGAGACGTCGATCATTTCGATGAGAGTGGTCATGTAGAACGTCCCGACACCACAATCGGATTGCCTTCCTTCAGGAAGCGCAGCGTCTTATAGGGACCTTCGATGACGCTTTCGCCGGGTCTTAGTCCGCTTTTGATCTCTTGAAACCGATCGTCCGAAGCGCCGAGAGTGACCCATCTCTTTGTCGCAAGCCCGTTGGATACGACGAGCACATAAGACCGCTGCTCCTCGTCATTGTTTACCTTTCCCGCGACATCTTCCTTCGATGGCGTCAATACTGCCTGGAGTGGCACGGTCAGCTTCGACCGGCCCGACGTGACGAATATCTCGGCCCTGCACGACATGCCTGGCAGGAGCGGGACATCAGTTCCCCGACGAAGGCGAACCTTGACCTCGTAGTTTCGAGCCTGTGCCGCCGCGGCTGGCGCGGTAGGATCGGGACGCTTCGGGGATAGTGCGAGGGTCGCCACCTCGCCTTCGAAGCTGCCGTCCGGAAAGGCAATGGCGTCAATCGCCACCTTCTGCCCGTGGCGCACGTTGCGGATGTCCGCTTCGTCGACGTTGACGGTCGCCACCAGTGACGTTGGGTCAACTATCGTCATTAGGCTTGATCCCGCGATGCCGATCGTGCTGGGCACCGCAGTCTCGCCTTCCTTTATGCCGACCATGATAACCGTGCCCGAAATCGGTGCTCGGATGACCGTTCGCGATATCTCGCTGCGGATCTGGGCAAGCGCAGCACGCGCCTGAAGAACGGATTGCCTGCTCTGCTCGAGCTTGACCCCCGCCATGTCGCGGGCCTGCTCCGCCTGATCGAATGACGCTTTCGTGACAAACCCGCGCTCGAAGAGCGTCATGGAACGCTGTTTTACTAAATCGCTGAACTTCAGGTTAATCGCCTGCTCGCGGATCTGCAGCTCCTGTCCACGCAGTACGGCCTCGCGCTGTATGGCTTCAGACTGCAATGTTTGGCTGTCGATCACGAGCATCACCTGCCCACGCTCTACACGCTCTCCTTCCTTCACGAGAACGCGCATGACCTTCCCAATCACCTCGGGAGATATCTGCACTTTCCTGTCGAAGTCGATTGAACCGGAGGCCAGCGCGCTCACCCGTATCGTGCGGGAAACTACGGCCGACGCAGCGACATCTACCGGTTCCGAGCGCGCCACGACCTTGAAGGCGACCAATACCGCGAGCGCGCACACGAGCAACGACGCCTTGATCCAGGCCCTCATCAGCCGGCGCTCACCAAGGTGATCAGCAGCGCCCACACTCCGAACACGATCGTGTAAGGCGCGGCGGTGATTAGAGTGGCCCGACCGATCGGGATCCGTGTCCAGACCGAAAACCCGATCGCCATGAGCGCGATCGGCCAAAACAGAAACGGGTTTACTCCTTCTAGTAGCGAACGCCACGGATTGGACCCGTCCGCGTGGACGAGAAGCTGGTTAAGCGTGGTCGGGTTGATCTCGTCCGGCAGCAGCCTTCCGTCGCTGCTAAGAAATATGACGGCTAGGCCAACCGGCACCAGCAGCAGAGTAGGCACGGCCGCCCAACTCACCAGCATATACCATCGGCCGTAGGTCTCCTCCGCGCTTTGCGCTTTGGCGACAAGAAAGAAGTATAGCGCAAGAAGGGCGGATATCACAGGAACGAGCGTTGCCAGAACCAGCGCCGCTGACGTAATCATGAACCCACGCGTCATGTATCGTGACGCGACTTCCTGCTGATGTGCGTCCATTGATGCGGTTATCTGATCTTGAAGCCATAAGATGTCGACGCGCTGATAGTAGGCGTAGAGCATCATAAGTGGTAACGATATCTGCAGAACCATTGGTACTAGTAATGATTTTGTGGGCATCAAACGGAGATTCTTCACCCCGTCATAGGGAGAGAAAAGCAACGCTACCGCTGTCCTCAAATAAGATTTCATGCAAATCTCCAAACCCGCAATACCGTAAGGATGCAGGGGATCTGACATCGTAATTAATAACCAGTTATCCTTCGCCGCATCTCGGCTAAGGACCATCTGGCACTCGATTTCTTAAAAATCCCCGTGTTAGTAGCAGCAGCTTACTTCGGAAAGTTGGAGCCGCAAGGACTTACGGAAAATATTTTAGGGATTGTGGGGATTCCTCAGGCATGGATGACGGCGGCACCGAGTTAGATCGGCGCCTCGAAGCTGCAATCCGTCTTGCAGGCACGCATGGCGCTGCTCTTCAACTCCTTGAGATTGCGCAAGAAGTCCTTGATCAGATGCCGCGATCGTCTGCCTCTCCTCAAGCGTAGGATCGTGATCGGGTATGCCGGTGTCGTTGGCGAAGAAGAAGAAGAGGCGATGATAGCCGCCCCAGACCGGCAGCGCGCCGCAGAAGCCGCGGGGATAGTAGAAAAACCACAGATGGTCGCGAGCGCCGCCAGCTCAGCTTCGCGTTAGAGGTGGACTTCGCGAAACGCACTATGTTGCTCAGCCTCTCTGGAAAGGTCGCCCCTGCACTCGTTCAGAATCAGCCTGTAGCGAATTCTGCGCTAAGTGTGCCCTCCGGCTCAACCTTTACCGCGACTGGCTCGGCCGGTTGGCTGATGACGTTGCAGGAGCATCCGCGCGGTACCGAGCAAGACGTCGAGGTCCCTTGAACGTCTGCTTATCGGGTTCTATCCCCGAAGCAGCCGGGCCGTTTTCCACCAGGAAACGGCCGATTAGCCCCCCCCGCCCCATCAAATGAACGAACGTCTGTTTACCGCAATCGCCGCCCGAAAGCGGCCGAGCCGCTTTCCACCAAGGATGACATCTGCTCAGCGTGAACCCTCCAAGCTGAACCATTCCGCGATCGGCTTTTCTCGCTTTGAGCAGCCCGATGTTAGGAAGACGCCAGTTTTCGCAGGCACCCCCTATTTTTGTTGGAAATCGCGCCGTACGGACCGGAACATAATAAGAACGATATGAGTCGGCGTTATGGTTT
>Ga0308164_10003661_pt1 | contig 13672 bp, 13 predicted proteins | sample PhyTR2_FD_201031 | JGI IMG/M metagenome (GOLD analysis project Ga0308164, IMG submission 201031) | Phyllosphere microbial communities from UC Gill Tract Community Farm, Albany, California, United States - DLSLT.R2 | ecosystem: Host-associated > Plants > Phyllosphere > Unclassified | place: USA... | reverse complement strand
CGAGAACGTCACGCTGACCTCGTTACCCTCGCACCTCGCAGGAGTGCGCCCTCGTCCCTCGTCCAAGCGGCTCTCGCGCCGCTCCGGCCGGCGTGAGCCTGGCTCACTCGCTGACGCTGCTCTCTCGCGCGCAGGGACTCGTACCGCAAGCAGTGCATGATCGACGAGGAGGTGGCCCTGCTGGATGTGCTCGACACGGCCGGTCAGGAGGAGTACTCGTGCGTCCGAACCCTCCTTCCTGTCTGATCAGGCGCGCGCAGCTTGCTGACGAGGCGCGCACGACACAGGGCGATGCGCGAGCAGTACATGCGGACGGGCGAGGGCTTCCTGCTCGTCTACTCGATCACCTCGCGCAACTCGTTCGACGAGATCGGCACCTTCCACCAGCAGATCCTCCGTGCGTCGTCTCGTCTCATCGCACCTTCCTCGACCGCTGTGCCTCGAGCTGACCCTGAACCGGTCCCGCAGGCGTCAAGGACAAGGACTACTTCCCTGTGATCGTCGTCGCGAACAAGGCCGACCTCGAGTACGAGCGACAGGTCGGCACGCACGAGGGGCGGGACCTCGCCAAGCACTTTGGCTGCCGCTTCATCGAGACTTCGGCCAAGCAGCGGTTGAACGTCGACGAGGCCTTCTTCAACCTCGTGCGCGAGATCCGGCAGTACAACAAGGTGCGCTTGCCCTCGTCGAGCTCTCTCTCCCTCGAGCTCGCTGCTGATCTTGCCCTCGCTCCCCACGACTCGCAGGAGCAAGCAGCAGGTCGGCCTGGCGCAGCAGCAGCGCAGCCGGCGCAGTTCAAGCAGGAGGAGGAGAGCAGCGCAGGGTGCTGTGGCTGCGTCATCCTCTGAGCGCGCCTCTCTTCGCCGACGACGGCGCTCGTCCCTCCTCTCGTCTCGTCTCCCTTCCTCCTCCACGGCAACCCCTGTCCCCCTCAGCACATACCCCTATTCGCTCTCTCCCTGTCTACCCCGCTGTCCTTCTTGGCGAGCTTCGGCTGCGTCCCCTTCCCCCCGTTGCTCTCGCCCGCCCCTCTTGTCTCCGCGTTGGATACCCCTTTCCTCACTCCCCGCTCGCCTCTTCCCCTAGCGTAGCATCTCGCCTGTAATCCTCTCCTACTCTTCGCTGAGACGTGCGCGCCAACAGAGGCTCTCGAGGCCGAGAGAAGCCAGCTCGAGTTGCGCTCCGCCGGCCGCTCGCCTCCTCCGCCGCCTCGCCTCCGACTGTTTGCCCCGACCGGCTCGCTCTCTCCCTTCGCCCTCGACACGCTTCCAGCACGTGCCGCAGCACCATGGCCGACACTGCAGGCTCGCCCCCGCCCGGCTCGTCGCGCAAACGCCGGGTGCGCGCTGGCGTCGACACCTCGCTGATCATCGACGCGCCGCGCAAACGCAAGCACATGGGCGTCGAGGTCGGTCCTGCGCTCCCTCTGCTTCGTCCAAGCCATCGATGGCTCGTCCAGGCGCACCAGGCCGGCAGCTCGAGGAGGACGAGGGAGGAGCGAGGGGTCGGCTCCGCACAGCGACAGCTGCACCGCCCGCCGAGGTCCACGCGCATCCACAGACCTCAGCAGCCAGCCTCGAGGGCCGAGCGCACAGAACAGCAGCTGACGCTCTCCTCCCTCGCACCCGTCTGCAGCTCGGCGGGCCCTCGACCCGACACGGCGGCCGCTCCGGGTCGCCCAACCCGGCCACGATCCCGGCGACCGACCCCGAGGGCTTTGAGCGCGTCAAGGAGCAGGGCACTCAGCTGTACGAGCGCTTGGTCGCGCAGACGGACTCGAGCGAGTGAGTCGCGCCCCTTCCTCCTCTTCCTCCCTCCCTCGTCGTCACCGCCAGCACTCGTGTGGCTCGTCGCACCTACCAGCAGCGAGTCTTCACGTCGTCGACTTGGCGCCAGCGACGCCGGGACGATGCGCAGGCGGACCGCGAGGCTGACTCTGTGACCGCGCGACAGCCCCGAACGTCCGCTTTACTACGCCTTCTCCGAGCTGCCGAGCCGCGACGACTACCCCGACTACTACAAGATGATCAAGAAGCCCATCTCGTTCACCGAGATCAAGGCCAAGCTCGAAGCTCGTACGTCCCTTTCTTCACTGCCATCGCTCGACTCGACGAGCGTGCACTGACCCACCCTCTTCCCCTCGACACAGGCCAGTACGCCTGCCTGTCCGACCTGCGCACCGACATCAACCAGATCTACGTCAACGCCAAGCGGTACAACGCGCCCGGGTCCCAGATCTTCCTCGACGCCAAGAAGCAGCACGTGCGTCTGCCTCTCCTCGCTCCCTCGCTCCTTCGCCTGTGCGATCTCACGCTGACTCGCTTGTATCCACACAGAAACTGCTCAAGGACACGTACGCCGTCATGACGGGCGAGGCGCCCCCTCCAGAAGAGCACGACGAGCACGAGGAGGCGCCTCAACCACCTGCGCCGCCGCGAGCTCGGCAGTCGGGCGGCGGTCGAGGCGGCGGTGCAGAGGCGGGCGGCGCCGCTGCAGGCGGTAAGGCGGCGACGCTCAGGCCATGGCTCAACGGCAAGCTCGACGAGGTGACCGCGCTCGAGGACGCCAAGTCCGTCGCCCTCTCTCACTCCGTCCTGCTCGCGCCGAGCGACTCGAGCTGACGCCCCCATGCCCCTCCTCGCAGCGGCCGCAACTATGCCGAGAACTTCCACGTCCTGCCCGACCGCGGCCTGTGGCCCGACTACTACCAGCTCATCGCCGAGCCCATGGCGTTCGAGACGGTGCGCGCGCGCGTCCAGAAGAACCACTACAAGGCCGTCGAGCCGTTCTACCAGGACGTCATGACCATCTTCGAGAACGCCATGTTCTACAACGAGGACTCGAGCCGCATCTGGAAGGACGCGATGGTGCTCAAGGTGCGTCCCCTCTCGCTCGCTCGCTCGCTTCCTCCTCTCGCTCCCCTCCCGGCTGACTCGCCGCCTCTTCACTCCTGCAGAAGCACTTCGGCGACATCATGCAGGAGGAGCCGCCCGAGTACGTGCCGCCCAAAAAGTCGCACAAGCGGCGGCAAGAGCCCGACATCAGCGTCGGCGAGCCGGCAAAGGCGACCGGCCCTCGCAGCGGGCGCCAGAGCTCGACCTTCGTCGCCGGCGAGGATGGTGCCGGGTCCGAGGCCGGTGGGTACGAGGACGAGGACGCGTCGGAGGACGAGGCGAGCCGGCACGGCTCGGTCGCGCCCGCCGCGCAGCAGCAGCAGCCGTTCGCAGGCGTCGTCCAGCCCAAGTCGGAGGACATCCCGATCGGCGACCCGTACGCGCTCCCCGGTGGCTCGCCCGCACTCGCCGCGACGCTCGCGCTGCCGGAGAACCCGCTCCTCGGCCTCGGCTCAGCGGGCGCCGCTCTCCTCAACTCGACCTTCCCCGCGCCCGTCCCAGGCGCCGGCCCCCTCGCGTCGCCCTCCATCGGCACCCTCCTCAACGGCTCGTCGTCGCCTACCATGAACCTCAGCGGCCGGCCCCTCCACGCCGCACCGACTGCGCCCGACGCCGCCTCCGCCCCGACAACCTTCCACCCTCGCCTCGTCGCCCGCTTCGCCGCAGTCGGCTCGAGCGCGCCGCTCCTCTCGCGCTTCGAGGTGCGCTGCGTCCCGAGCGGCGCGACGTTTACGCTCGACATGAGCCTCGCGCGGCAGCACGCGCTCGCCGTCCCGAGCGACACGCACCGCGTCGAGATCTCGCCCGTGCTCGCCGGCGCGAACTCCTCTTCGGCGTCCAGGCCAGCCTCGAAGGGCAAAGGGCGCGCAGCGGCAAACGGCGGCGCAGCAGGAGCAGGCGCCGCGCGCATCGTCGCCGCACGGACCCGGCCCGCCGCGCTCGTCTCGCTCGTCGAGGAGGCCGCCGAGCTGCCGCCTGCGCCGGCTCGCGCCGACGGCGCGGTCGACCTCGACGTCGCCGTCGATGGCGAGGCGAGCCGGGCAGGCACGAAGCGGTATGCGCTCGTCGAGCCGAGAGCTGGGCTCAGCACGCTCGAGTTTGTCGTGGGGCCGGCAGGGGCGGCAGGCGAGGGCGCCGGGCTGGAGGATGGGTCGGTGCGGGCGCTGAGGGAGGGAGAGGAGGTGTACAGGCTGTTCGTGACGCGGTGAGGCTGTGGCGGCGGGTGAGGAAGACGAGGGAGCGCTGTCACTTCGCTCTCTCTCTCGCTCTCGTGCAGCCGTCGTCGCGCTGAGTAGTCGGACTATAAATGCAGTGCGGTGCTCTTACTCTTCTCACGTATCGTCCCGAGGCTCTCGCTCGCTCGCTCGCACGCTCGACGACGAAAAGGAGAGAGGGACGGATGCTTTCGAGGCTCCAGAGCGCTACGACTGTGGCTTGTCCTCCAGGGAGAAATTGTTCGACACCTTGGAGCGCAAGAAGTCGCCGTAGATGATGGGCTTGACGCTTGGGGCGGTCGAGGAGCCGAGGAGCTCTTGGCGGAGACGGACGGCGGAGGGGAGAGGCTGCGCGAGGAGGAGGAAGAAGGGCTTGTCAGCATTCGCTCGAAGGGAACAGGTCGAGGCTGGAGAGAGGAGAAGAAGATGCAGGGCGCACCTCGATGAGGGCGTCGAGCGTCGGCTCGAAGAAGAACGGGATCGAGACGCGGTACGTCTCGCTCTTGTGCACGACGCGGTGCAGCGTCGCCTTGTACAGCCCCGCCGTGTACACCTCGACCATCTCGCCGACGTTGACGACGAACGCGCCCGTGACCGGGTTGGCATCGATCCACGTGCCGCGCTCGCCGGTCGAGGTCGAGTCCGGGCCCGAGGGCGACGCGAGGAAGACCTGGAGGGCGCCCGGCGTCGAGTCGGCGTGCAGGAGCGTAAAGTTGCCGTAGTCTGCGTGCGTATGAAGTGGGTCGGGCATGTCAGATCGTGCTTCGTAAGCAAGAGAGAGCGGTCGAAAGCGAGGAGGAGGAGGAGGAGGAGGCGCGCACAGACCTTTGTGCGCGCCGCACGAGACGCCCTCTGCGTCGGCCGGCAGCGGCGGGTACCCGATGCAGCGCATGACCCAGAACGGATCGGCGACCCAGCGCTTCATGAGCGCCCACTCGCCCGACTCGTCGTCGGCGTCGACGTCGATGCCGAGCGCCATGGCCGTCGCCTCCATGAGGGCGTGGCCGATCGTGTGCATCTTGTCGACCCATCGCTCGAGGACGGGACGGAACGAGGCGGGCTCGCTTGGCCACTGGTTGGGCCCGTGGAGGAGCTTGGAGGGGTCCTCGAGCGACGGCGGGAGCGGCTTGTAGGCGTCCCACCCCTCTGTTGCAACAGCTCGTCGTCACCCAGCCGTTCGTAGGGAGAACGAGAGAGAAGAGAGAGCGACGCACCGTGCCAGTCCTTCTTGTACTGCGTGACGTTCTCGCCGATGCGCTGGTAGCCTGGAGGAGCGGGCGAGGTCAGAGCGTGCAAGGCTGGACTTGGGGCAAGGGGGACAGGGGACGGACCCCTCGCGCCGTCTCCTGGCTTGATGCGGAGCTTGAGCTTGTCGTCGTCGGGTGTGTTGAAGAAGGCGCGGGCGACGTCGAGGGCCTGGCGCATGTCGTCCGGCGAGACGACCGAGTCGAGGCCGGCGCAGTAGAAGAAGCCGTAGTCGAGGCAGGCCGAGTGAAGCTTGAGGGCCGTGTTGCGGCGGGCGGCGGGGTCGGGCGTGGGCAAGAGGAAGGGCGATAAGTCGATGAGCGGGAGGGACGCGGGCGGCGGAGGGTCGACGAGGTGAGGCATGGCGAGGAGGGGGTGCCGGTCCGTGTGGGTGGTGCTTAAGCGCAGTAGAGTAGGTCTGGGCGCTGCACTGCTCAGCAAGGTGCGGTGAGCGAGCGTGCGAGGAGCCAAGAGCGAGGTGCGGACGACTCGGAGGTGGGGGAGCCGGCCCGCCTCGCTCTCGCTCCATCCTCGCACTCGAAATACGAGCAGCGCACACCAGGCTCAGCTACACGAGCCACCCGAGCCACCGCACTCGCCCGGTCCAGCTCGTCGTCCCCCCTCGACCCTCCTCCCCCGCGTCCTCATCAGTTCGCCTCGCCCACCCGCCTCACAGCCTCAGCCAGCCGTCGTGCGCCAGCTCCATCCAGCCAGCATCTCCTCAAGACCCGAACGCGCCCCTCGTCTCGACCGTGCGTCCCCTTCCCCTGAGCCGGCGCCCCTCCCTCATCGTCATCGCCCGGCTGACCCTCCCTTCGCCCTGTCTGCAGGACTGTGCCGAGCGCGCTCGGCGCAGACGTAGGCGACTGCAAGACATGGCTCTGCCAGCGCACGACCAGAACGAGGGCAACCTCGTCACCCAGCTCACGAGCCGCCTCACCCAGGTCCGTCCCCACTTCCTCCCCTCGACCTCGCTCTCGCCGACTCGAGCTCACCACCCTTGCCCCTCGTCAACGCAGCTCCAGCAAGAGAAGGACGCTCTCGAACGGGCCGTCGAGGGCCAGGCCGACGCCATCGCCCTCCGCCTCCGCCTCGCTCTCCTCGCCTCGGAGCAGCAGCGCCCGCGCTCGTACTCGGGCCACCGCGGCAGCTCGTCGCACCGCCACCGCCACCACGGCAGCAGCTCGTCCAAGCTCTCGCCTTCCTCCTCCTTGTCGACCTCGGCCTCGACCTCGTCGACGACGTCCTTCCCCTCGTCCCCCTCGACCCAGCTCTCGCCCGACCTCCCTCCGCCCGACCTCTCGCCCGACGTCCTCCAGGCCCTGCGCGAGAACGAGACGCTCCGGGTCCGCCTCGCCAACAGCGAGCGCGTCAACGCCTACTACCAGCGCGAGCTCGCCGAGCTGCGCCGCCGGTGCGGCATCTCGATCGACGAGCTCGAGGAGCTCGACCTGAGCGACGCGTCGCAGGCTCGACCGGGCCTCGGCGCCCGCACGCGCTCGACTTCGCGCGGCGCCGCCGTGTCGGACTGGGCGCACGGCGCGTCGGCGGCGACGAGCTCGATCCGGATCCCGGGCGCCGCCCCATCCATCTCGCCGCCGGGCACATCCGCGGGTGCCGCGCGCCTCTCGAGCATGGCGTTCCCCTTCAGCGCCAACTCGCGGTACAGCGCCGCGTCGGGCGCGTCGAGCGTCAACACGACGGCGACGACCCCGTCGTCGTCGTTCCCGGCCAACCGCGCGCCAGCGCCGACCCCGGCGACGGCCGCCGCCTTCTCGCCGGCGTCGTACGTCTCGAGCCTCGGATCCGTCGCACTCGGTCCAGGCGGCGCAGGCCCAGCCGTCGGTCCCGCCGCGGCGCTCACGGTCGGCAGCCCGCACCACCACCACCACCACCGCGCGGCGGCGCGGCGCAACAGCCTGTCCGGGCTCGTCGCGACGCACTTTGCGCCGCCGACGTCGCGCACGTCGGGCCGAGGAGGCGGCGCCGTCGCAGCGAGTGCGCCGAGCGGCGCGAGGAGCGGGTCCGGCGCGGGCACCGGGTCGAGCTCGGCGACGTTCGCGCCGTCGCCTGCGCCGAGCGAGGCGGCGCTGCCGCAAGGCATCGACGTCGACGACCTCCTGCACCTGCGCGTTGCGCTACCGGCGCCGGCGAGCGGGTACGGCGCCTCGAGGTCGTCGTCGTCGTCGTCGTCGGCTTCGGTCGCAGCAGCAGCAGCAGCAGCAGCAGCCTCGTCGCCGCCGACAGCACAGCAGGAGCAGCAGCAACAGCAGCAAGTACCGTCCTCGGACCCGCTCGTCGCAGCCATCACGCGCTCGCTCGCCAAGCTCGCCGCAGCCGGGTGGGGCGCGTCGCCCTCTCCGCCGCACGCCGACCTCCCCGCCGACGCCGATGCTCCTGCGCCCGCCTCGGCGTCATCCGAGGACGACGAAGGTGGCTCGGCGACCGGGAGCGGGAGCGGGAGCGGCACGGCGGCGGAAGAGAGCCGGCCGGGCCCGAGGGGTGCGAGCGCACGAGCGGGCGGCGAGGGCGAGGGCGACGACACGCCGGTGAGCGTATCGCCGAGGACGGCGCGGCGTGTGCGGCCTCTCTCTTCTATGAGCACAGGGTCGAGCGGCGCAGGGACGAGCGGGGCAGCGGCGAGAGCGCGAGGGAGACGGTCCGGGTAGCTGAAGCTCGACGAACTCATCTTTCACAACCTTTTTCTCGCTGCTACACACGCTCCGAGAGAGACCGACTACGATAAGGAAGAGGGACAGCTCAGAGAGCGGCGCGCTGCTTGACGAACAGAGAGTCGGCGAGAAGGGTTCAGACGGCCTGCGGATGCTCGCCATCAGTCCGGGGCGGCGACGACGACGGGGAGAGAGCCAGGGGAGACGTACGTGGCCCGAGATGAAGAAGGTCTTGTCGATCGAGGCGTCGATGGGCGCGGCGGCCTGGCGCGAGTCGGCGGGGACCGAGTCGGCCGAGGCGGTGAAGGCCGGGGTGCCCTGCTGCGTCGTGTTCGACCTGCGCGCGTTGTGACTCGTCAGCGAGGGAGCTCAGGGTGGTGTAGAACGAGAGGGCGAGGAGCGACGCACAGGTCGATCTTGCCCTTGTTGGCCTCGCCCGAGATGAGCTTGCGCCACGCCTCGTGGCACTCGTGCACGACCTCGGTCGCGTACTTGCGGTTCTTGGCCTCGCCAGAGAACGCGAACGTGTTCTCGGGCTTGCCGTCGGGGATCTGCGGGCGGCGAAGAGCGAGGGCGAGGGCGAGGAGGGGCAGGTTGAGAAGGTCGGCACGCGAGGGGTCAGTTTTCGCGCTACGACGACGAGACCTAGCTCGTTGCGACGAGCGCAGACGCGCCTTGTAGATACGGAACCACTCGTTCTTCAAATGGCGACCGCAGGTAGACGAGGAGAGGTGGAGAGGGTGAGGAGGAGGCGAAGGGGAGGCAAAGGGTCAGCGTCGGCCATGAACTGCCTTCCTCGCCTCGCGCGACCCATCCAGAGCACAGGAATAGACGTACGGTAGCCTGTAGATGCAGTGCGAGGGTGCAGGAGAGGGAGGAGAGACGAGGAGGGGAGGAACGGAGGTGCGAAGGTCAGCGGCCATCCTCGCTCCGACCGGCCTCGCGCCGGCCTCTCTCGACCTCTGCCCAACTGCGGGACGTCGCTATGACACCGAGGAGTGAAGAAGGGGGGACGCACGCGAACAAGGCCCGGCATGTGACGCTCGACGTCCTCGATGTCGTTCAGCTTGGCGGCGAGCGGGTCGTTGACGTCGATGACGAGGACCTTCCAGTCGGTCTCGCCCTCGTCGAGGAGGGCCATGACGCCGAGCACCTTGACCTGCTTGACCTGGCCGACGTAGCCGATGGTCTCGCCAATCTCGCACACGTCGAGAGGGTCGTCGTCGCCGTTGGCCTTGGTCTCGGCGTGCTGGTGCGACGGGTCCTCCCACGTCTGGGGGAAGGCACTGCGAGGGAGGAGGACGAGGTGCAAGCAAGAGTCAGCTCGACGGCTCGACCAAGATGGAGCGAGAGGGGAGCGAGAGAGCGAGAAGGAGGACGGACCCGTAGTTCCAGATGTAGCCCTTGTGCGGGAAGCAGTTGCGCACGAAGCGGAGCTTGCCCTTCTTGGTGTCCTGGAGGATCGGGTTGAACTGCTCCTCCTTAGAGATCTCGAGCTTGGCGTTGGACCAGCGCGGGATCTCGACAACCATGTTGAGGACCGTCTTCTCCTCGTTGGCGAAGAGCGGGATGTCGTGGAACGGCGAGATGACCTTGCCATCCTTCTCGAGGAAGGCGCGGTACTCTGCAGAGCGAGGGAGAGCGTGAGCGGGACGTTGTGCGCGGGGTGGGAAGGTCGAGCACGTCAGGCAACGGTCCTCCGCGCGCCGTCTCGCGGCGAGGGGGGGACGCTGCTGACGGCTCGACCGAGTAGCGAGAGGGAGCAGAGACGCACCGAGGGTGTTGGCCGCGCCGATCTGGCCTGTGGGAGCGAGGCGAGGACGAGTGGGTAGGAGCGGGTGAGCGGGTCGTCCTCGTCCAGGCGGTCAGAGCGAGGCGAGCGGGGACTGGACGCACGGACAGAGTAAGGCGAGCTCATGGTAGAGATTGACCGAGTGGAGGAGCGCAGTAGAGTCCTGACGGAAGCCACGGTGGACCACTGGAGGAGGAGGAGAGGCCAAGGGCCAGCCAGCCAGCTGCGGTCGACGAGCGAGGCGCGCCGAGGTAAGGGCGCGATTACAAGCCGGGCGATTACCTTTTTGGTTGACCCCGGGGAAGGCGCGGCCGACCGACCACCTCTCCCTCCGCACCTCGCCCGCTCCTCGCTCCCGGCCTCCTGCGAGTGCGCGCTGTGGCCATGGAGGCCCACAAGACCAATCTCAACGTCCGCGATGCCCTCACGTGCGTCCCCTCCCGTCTCCTGCGCCCGCTCGCCTCCCCGGTCCCCCTCCTCCTCCTCGGCAGCCAGCTAACCCGCCGCACTGCCCCCGCAGCTATCTCGACCGCGTCAAGATGACCTTCGCCGACCAGACTGAAGGTGCGCTCACTCTCCCCAGCCCTCGCCGCACGCCCCGCTGACCCTCGCTCCCTCCCCCCCTCTCCTCCTCTCGCTCGCAGTCTACGATCGCTTCTTGACGTGCGCTCGCCTCCGCCTGCGTCGACAGCGGCTCTCTCTCCACCGAGCTGACTCTGTGCTGCACTGCAACAGGATCATGAAGGACTTCAAGTCGCAGGGCATCGACACGCCGGGCGTGATCGACCGCGTGTCGACCTTGTTCCGCGGCCACCCGGCCCTGATCCAGGGCTTCAACACGTTCCTCCCGCCCGGCTACCGCATCGAGTGCACCGTCGCATCCAGCTCGTCGACCGGCGATGCCTCGGGCACCACCATCACCGTCACGACCCCGATGGGCATGACGACCCGCACGCAGCTCACGGGCGACCAGGCCGACAAGCACGCCGCCGCCGCCGCCTCGACCGCCCCGTCTCCGGCGTCGGCCGCACCTCCTCCCGCGGCCGGCGCCGCCGCACCGGCAGGCGCAGCCGACGTCAAGCCCAAGCAGGACCAGCTCCACCTCCAGTCGCTCCCGCCCGCCGCCGTCGCGGCGACCCAGCAGCAGCCGGCCGTCGCCACCACTCCGGGCGCCGCCTCGGTACTCTCGAGCCAGATGGCCTCGGCGTCGTCGGCCGCCGCTCCTCCCGCCGCGCCCCCGGCCGCACCTCCTGCCGCCGCCGCCGCCTCGCCCGATGCGCAGGCCCAGGCGGCCCAGGCGCGCCCGCCGATGGAATTCAACCACGCCATCAACTACGTCAACAAGATCAAGAACCGGTTCGCGCGCGAGCCCGAGACGTACAAGGCCTTCCTCGAGATCCTCCAGACGTACCAGAAGGAGGGCCGAGCGATTCAAGATGTGCGTGCGACCCGCCGAGGTCCTCTCTCTTCCTCTCCACCCTCTCGAACGTCACGAGAGTCGCTCCTGACTCCCTCTCGACCCCTCCTGCAGGTCTACGCGCAAGTCACGACCCTCTTCCACACGGCGCCCGACCTGCTCGACGAGTTCAAGCAGTTCCTCCCCGACACGTCGGGCGACGCCGCCGCCGCCGCCGCAGCAGCACCCGCACCTGTCGCCGCACGAGGCCCTGCCGCAGGTAAGCGCACCGCCCCGAGCGTCGCACCCGGCGGCGTCAAGGAGCCGGCCAAGCGCGTCAAGACGTCGGCGGGCTCGACGGCGGGCAAGCCGGAGCCTTCGGGCATCGCCGGGCGCGGCAAGGGCAAGCGCAAGGCCGACGCGTCGCCCCTCATCGGCGGGCCCGGCGGGCGCAAGGGCGCAGGGTCGGTCGAGCCCGGCCACTCGGTCTACCACTCCGAGTCGCCCGACCCGCAGGCGTTCGGGCACGCACACGCGCACGGCCATGCGCACGTGCACAGCGCGCATGCGCAGGCGCAGGCGCAAGCGCAGGCCCAGGCCCAGGCCGCGTACTACTACGGCGGCGTCCCGCCCTCGGCGGCGGCGGCGGGACCGTACGGCGCCGGCGCCGTCTCGGCCGCCCCTCCAGCCTCGGCTGCGCCCGTCTACGCGTACGAGCCGCCCATGCCTGCCCCGCCGCCGCAGCCGCTCCTCGCGCCCAAGCCCGTCGCGTCGGCGCCCGACGTCGCCTTCTTCCAGCGCGTCAAGGCGCACTGCAAGGACCAGCCGACCTACCACGAGTTCCTCAAGCTCGTCAACCTGTACTCGCAGGACCTCATCGACCTCACGGCGCTCGTCGCGCGCGCGTGGATGTTCCTCCACCAGGACGAGGCCCTGTGGCTCGAGTTCCGCGACATGGTCGGCTGGGTCCAGCCCGACCCGGTCACGAAGGACGGCGTCCTCGGCGACCCGGGCAAGCGCGTCGAGCTCGACTCGCTCGGGCGCCGCGTCGTCGAGAACGTGCCGCGCCTCGACGGCCCGAGGTGGCGCAAGGCGCACGGCGACGCCGGCAAGGGCTGGGAGACGTACGGCCCGAGCTACAGGCGCTTGCCGACGAGCGAGATCAGCCTCAACTGCTCGGGCCGCGACGCGCTGTGCTGGGAGGTCCTCAACGACGAGTGGGGTGCGTCGCGCCGTTTCTCTGTCGCGCAGCCTGCTCACTTCGTCGCGAGCAGCTCACTGACTCGAAGTACCATCCCCTCGCAGTCTCGCAGCCGTCCTGGGCGTCCGACGAGGGCTTCGTCGCGCAGCGCAAGAACCCGTACGAGGAGGCGCTGCACCGCTCCGAGGAGGAGCGCCACGAGTACGACTACTACATCGAGGCCAACCTGCGCACGATCGCCCTCCTCGAGCCGATCGCGACCCGGATCGCCCTCATGGAGCGCTCGGAGCGCGAGACGTTCCGCCTCAAGGCCGGCCTCGGCAACCAGAGCAAGAGCATCTACCAGCGCGTCCTCAAGAAGGTCTACGGCAAGGAGCAAGGGCTCGAGGTCATCCAGGCGCTGCACGAGAACCCGTGCGTCGCCGTCCCGATCGTGCTCGCGCGCCTCAAGCAGAAGGACGAGGAGTGGAAGCGCGCCCTGCGCGAGTGGAACCGGACGTGGCGCGAGTCGGTCCGTCCCTCTCTCTCCTCCTTCTTCCTCTAGACGAAGAGCTCTGTGCGCTCTACGAGTACGTCGGCTGACGTCGCACCGTCGACCCGCCCCTCGTCCGTCTTCGTCTCGCTCGCAGGACGCCAAGAATTTCCTCAAGGCGCTCGACCACCAGGCTATCGCGATCAAGGCCAACGACAAGCGCTTCCTCAACACCAAGGCGCTCGTGTCCGAGATCGAGTCGCTCAAGCGCGAGCAGAACCAGCGCGAGTACGGCTCGCCCTCGCACCCCAAGCCGCCCAACCATCAGCTCGCCTTTCCCGTCAACGACCGCGCCGCCTTCTTCGATGCCGCCAAGCTCATCCTGTCGTACATGGACCGCGCCTACACCGTCTCGTTCGCCGACAAGCCCAAGGTCGACGCCTTCCTGCACGAGTTCCTCGCCCTCGCCTTCGCCATCCCGCCGGCCGAGTTCGCCAGCGAGTGCAACGTCCTCACCGACGACGACGACACGGCGTCGAACGCCGACGCTGCGAGCGACGCCGGCACGGCGACCAACGGCGCGGGAGGAGCCGCAGCCGCCCTCCTCGACGAGGCGATCGAGGCGGCGCTGAACGGCGGCTCGGGCGCGTCGGGCTCGGGCTCCGGATCCTCGGCGCCGACGCCGGGCGGCAGCAAGAAGGCCAAGAAGGGCGGCGACCTGCGCAAGAAGGCGCTGCGCAAGGCGGGCGACGCCGCTCCCGGACCGCCCGGCCCCGGGCGCGGCAG
>Ga0308164_10003659_pt1 | contig 13677 bp, 17 predicted proteins | sample PhyTR2_FD_201031 | JGI IMG/M metagenome (GOLD analysis project Ga0308164, IMG submission 201031) | Phyllosphere microbial communities from UC Gill Tract Community Farm, Albany, California, United States - DLSLT.R2 | ecosystem: Host-associated > Plants > Phyllosphere > Unclassified | place: USA... | reverse complement strand
GGTCGATAAAGGCGCCGCTCTCCCGCGGGGCGGGGGGCGGCGATCGGGGCGCTTCCACTTTCGCGGCAGCGGGCATGGCGGCGGGCGCTATGGGACCGTCGAACAATCCCGCCTGCGCGCCGTCTTTTGGGGCGTGGCGCTCGGCGCGAAGCCGAGCCCAGTCTTCTTGGGTCAGCGTGTCGAGCATCAGCTTTTCATGCGCGGCCGTGTTGTAGACCCGGCAATCCAGCCAATGGTTCGGTCGACCGGCAAGCGGCTTCCAAACCCGGCGCGGCTGGCCGGCGACCGTCTCGGTGACGATCGTTTCCGCCGTGATCTGCTCGAAATATTCGTCCGGCAGATCGACGTTGAAGTGCGCGCGACCCCGTGATGCCGAGATGGCGCCGGCGGTTTCCGCTTCGGCTGCGGCAAGCGTTGATCGCAGGAAGCCGTACCAGCTGAGCTTCACGCCGAACGTGCCGACGATGAACGCCTTGTCCTCCGCCTTCTTTGACGCCTGCCCGGCCCTGCGACCCTGCTGCTCGTACCGCAGGTTTTCGCCGCGACCGAGGATCGGCAGCTGCCAGCCTGCGCGACCGAATACCGCCAGGCGGTTCGGGTGCGCCCGGCAGAACGCTTCAGCCGCCTCGGTGTTGTATCCGGCGTCGACGCATATCTGATCGATGCCGAAGGAACGTCCACCGGGAAAAACGATCTTGCGGCGGGCATAGGTGTCGAGATCGGCCCATGCGCCTTCGCCCTTCACGTCGGTCGGGCCGGGAAGGAAACGCGCGTCGAGCGTCCAGCTTTCCGCGTTTTCGCTCCACCCAACCAGTTCGAGATAGAGGCCATCGCCTTGGACATCGACGCCCATGGACGTGACCACCGGCCCGACCGGGATATGTACGATCTGGCGCGGACCCCATCCCTGCTCGCGCAAATCGCGGAGCTTCTCGTAATCCGGGGTTCCGCCCTTCAACTCTAACTCGAAACCGTGCACCAGATTGGTCCACGTCTTCAGCTTGTTCAGATCGCCCTGCGCATCGCGGAACGACACGGCCATGTCGGCCCATGTCTGGAACGATGAAATGATGCCGGTCAGATGGAAGCCACGCTTCACACTGGCCGGCATCCGCCCACGGGCAGCCTGATATTCCTCTTCGGTCAGGATCCGCGGCGTCTTCACGCCGTCGATCTCGTCCGACAGCCACCCATCGGGCAGCTTCATGCCCGCCTTCTGCCAATGCTCGATGTGATCGAAGCCGCAGCAGGGCGGTATCAAATGGGCCTGTTCGTGCTTCCCGTCCGGCCACTGGATGTCGCCCCACTCGGGGACGAACCGGCTGCCGCACTCCGGGCACTTCAGATGGAAGCGACGCCGATCGGACACGGTGTATGCCCGCCCGATCTTGCTCGTGCCCTTGATCGTGGGCGTCGAGATTTTCAGCCGCTTCGACAGACCCTGCCGACGCCAGACCTTCAGGCGCTGGTCGACCATGACCTCAGGCGAGCCTTGCCCGTCGAGATCTTCGGGGAACTGGTCGAGATCGTCCTCGATAGCATAGCGCACGGTGCGCTGTCGCAGCGACGCGGCCGAGTTCGCGCCGGCCAGCAGCACGAAACCGTTGGACCGCGAGAACCTGATCTTGCTCTTCGTCGAGCCGTTGCCGTCCGGCGTGCCCTGCGCGCGGATCGTGCCGCCCCGATCCGGATTGAGGCGCGGCGTGTTCTCGACCATCGGCCAGAACTTCTCCGCGGCCCAGTCGAGCGCGGCCTTCAAGGTCGCCTGGACGAACAGCATCGGTCCCGGCGCCAGATCGGAGATGAACCCGATCCAGTTTTCCGCCGATGCCGAGCCGCCCGACTGGGCGCACTTGATGATGGCCGCTTCCTCGCAAGGGTCCTGCGGGGACATCGAGTCCATGATCTCGACCAGCTCCGGCGCCGTGGAATGGCGCCAGGGACCGGGGATGGGATCGTCGTCAGCAAACCGGCGAAACTTGGTGGTCCATTCCGACAGCCACATGTCGGGCGGCGGGCGCAGGCCCGACGCGATCGACTTGTCGAGGCCCGCGACGTTCGACCTTAGAGCCGCTGCGGCAGCATCGCCGAAGCGGTCGTAATCGAACGCCATTACACCTCCGTCTGTTCGGCTGCCGCCACCTCGTTTTCGATTGCCGCGTCGTCCGGCGTATCGTCGTCGGCGGTAAGCACGCCCTGGTCGACCTGATCCGCCAGTTCGGCGAAGACGCGGTTTATCTCGGCGGTGCCGATCGCCATGATGGTGCGGGTGTCCCGCTCGACCGCGAGCCGTTCCGAGATCCCGCGGAACATCGAATGCATGCGCTCGCGACACACCCGGCCAAGCTCGGCACTACGCCGAAGCATCTCGACCGCAGGCACGAGCTCGCCAGCTTCGCGCGCGTTCTTGCGGCGCATGCTTGCCAGCGTTTCTTCGGCGAGGTCCGCACGTACATGCGCAGCGCTCCGCCGACCGTCGAGAAGATCACCCCCTTCCTCTACCGGCGCGGGCGCGGCGAGCGGGAGATTGGCGCTAGGCCTCCCCCGCATCGGATCGACCCGCGCATTGATGCGCGCTTCCGTCCGCTCGACATCGACCTTGATCGCGCCGCTGGTCGGGCACTCGCCCATGACCAGCAGGTCTTTCTTGGCCCAGTTCGAGACGGCCGATTTGCCGACGCCGCGATGAACGGCGAATTCGCCCTTCGTCATCAGCGTCATAAAACACCCCGTTCATGGCCGTGAACGAGTTCAGTTCACGAAGTTCAAAATTCGAAAACGCCCTTGAACGCCGCAACCGTGCGACACACTCCACCGCCCGACCCGCCCGCCCCCAGGAAGGACCCGTTGGGGGTGGGGGTGTTGCCGATCATTGCCCCTGAAACAGCGAAGGGCGGCGAGACCTAGGTCGCGCCGCCCTTCGAGGGGGGGGGCAACGGTGGGAGGTTCATCGAAGCGCTTGCACGTCTCGCCGAACGTATTGGTGAATAGGCCAACAGACCCCTAGAGACGGAATTGTTTATTTCACCCCTACGCCCATTCTAGGGCTTCACATGCTCTAGGCGCGCAAAACAGCCATTCCCGACGTTATCCAGCTTCGTCGCAATGCGCGTGATTGCTCGCGCATACCGCTTGCGAAGCGTGTCGGGCTCGACCGTTGAGCCCATGGCCTTCGCAGCCGATGCCCAAGCGGGCCGCGATGCGCCGCGATCCAGCTGCCCAAGGATGATCCCGACGAGCTTGCGATCCCGCGCATCGACGTAGCCCATCCACCCAAGCGCTTGATCCATGCGGTCGACCTCAACGGAGCGAAGGCCGGGCAGGCGGGGCAGAGCATCGCGATCATAGTTGTCGCCGTCGACCTGATACAATTCCCAGAGTTCCTGCCGTGACAGCTGGCCGCGCTGGTAGATCGACGACGCGCGCGCATCCATCAGCCAGCCAGCTTCGCGGTCAGGCATGCGCCGCAGGAAGCCCCAGGCCTCGACGAGACGCTCTTCGACGAGGGCGAAGGTAACAGCACCGTTGTCACTCCCATGAATGGGAGGCTTATTGGGAGGATAGAATGTAGTAGTTTCAGTCATTTAGCTTTGCTCCGGGAAGATGGGAGTGAAATCACGGGTAATCCCGTGCGCGCGCCTGCGCGCACACTAGGTGGACGGGTCGGGATTTGGCTCCCAAGCTCCCGCACCCTCCCGGAACCGCAGAAAACCGCGCTTCCCGTGTGTCACCAAACCTCCCAACGGCGGGAGTGAGGGAGGATTAAAGCGGCTCGTCAAAGTCGCTGCCGTAATCGGGTGAGGGGTCGGGGGATGCCGCATTGGCCGCACTGCGAGGCGGGGGAAGGTCCCGCGTGACGGCCTTCCCATCGCTGTCGACGAAGTCGTGGGGATCGTAGCGGCCGGCGATGTCGTCCCAGACCATCGAACTCGACTTGCGGATCTTGAAGCCCTTCCGCTGCATCTGGGCGTTGAGATACCTGGCCGACCACGGCTTCCCAGTACCGGCCAGCAGCTGCGCCCATGTCTGCCACGCGGCGAACAGCTGGTGCAGCGGCGTCGCGCCCATCGTCTGCCCCTGCGCCCGCTCGATGCAGAGCGTCAGGAACTGACCCAAGATGTCGTTTTCCTCCTGATATTCCCGTGTCGCCGCCCGGACGGCTTCAGGCGTCGGCAGGCCGCTTCGAAGGTAGGCGATGGCCCCGCGGATCATGCGGTTCAGGATACCGCTCCGCTCCGCTTGCAGCTTCGCCTTCAGCTGGATGTCCTGCTGGGAGTCGGGAATGATCACGGCCCACGGGATGACCTGCACGCGGCGCTGGATGCCGTGATCGGTGCCGATCTTGGGCATGTTGTTCGCCGATACCGTATTCGTGAACGTGACGAGCAGCTGGAAGGGCGGCTTCATCAATTCACGCACACCGCCGATCGGCTCGTCGCTGGTCATCGCCTTGATCAGACCATCCGAGAACTTGGACCCGTCCTCCGGCTCGTTGGCGTAGACCATGCGACGGCCGGCGAGCGCCGCCAGATCGGGAGATGCGTCGCTGCCTTTGCGATATTTGCCCTGATCGATGAACGTCTCGATCCCGGCAGCCCAGGCATAATCGCCAAGGATGCCAGCATGGGTATTGATCCAGACGCCCTTGCCGTTCGATCCCTGCCCGTAGAACAGTGCCATCTTTTGCGCGTCCGCCAGACCGAGCGCATTGTATCCCGCCCAGCAGTCGAGGAACGTGCGCATCTCCGGGTCAGGCTGCACCTGCTCGAGAAAGGCATCATACAGCGGCGATCGGGCGTCCGCGTCGAAGGAGACGTTGGCGATCTTCGTTATCCGGTGATCGCGGTTTGCCGGGCACAGGCGCACGCCGGCATCGTATCCATCGCCGGGACGCCGGAATTGCAGCGTTCCGTTCTCGATGTTGAGCAGCAGCGGATCCGCGTCGAAGTCGTCGGGCCGCGATGACAACCGCGCTTCCGCCATTTTGGCGATGCACGCGATATGCCCGGCACCCTCGGACGTTCTGCCCCACTTCGCGATCGTGTCGGAAAACAGCGTGATGACACCGCGCTTGTCGGAGACGACGCGATCGTAGCGGCTGCGCTGCTGCTGTTCGTGGGCGCGCGCCTGCTCGGCATCCCAGAGCGGCATCGGGGGCTCTTTAATCCCGGATTCGCGGATTAGGTCCGCTTCCTCCTGAATCGCACGCATCGTGTCCTGCACCGCACGGCCGAGCAACGAGATCGCCATATCGCGGTTCCAGCGCCGGCCGTCCCACGCGAGCCAACCCCACTGCTCGACGAACAGGAAATCCCGCCCGTGACGCTTCAGGAAGCGTTCCAAGTTGCCGAGATCCGTGTGCGGCAGGAACGCGCACGTACGCATCAGCGCCTCCGCGCCGTCGCCCCCCGGCCCCTTCCTGCCGATATCGAAGCGCTGCCCTCCCTCGTGGGAGTTTGGCTGGCCATCATCAGTCGGATCGGGGGCGGGGGGCGAATGGCGGGAGGCGGCGCGGGCTGGTCTCTCCCGCCGGGAACGTGATGCGGCCGCGATCTCTGCGAGATCACGAGGGCTGTTCATCCCGGCGGTCCAGCCGCTGTTCACGGTGGCGAGCAGCTGCGCATCATCATCGTCGCCGGGATTGTCGCGCGCGGCCGCTTCGATCGTCGACCGGGCAAACCGCTCATCGAGCGCCCCCGCAGCGACGAGGCTGGCGATCTTCAGGGCGCTGACGTTCAACTGGTCGTTGCGCCTTCCCGAAGCCGCCTGCCGTATCTCACGGCATTCGCCATCGAGCGCCCGCATTCCGTACCTGCGGATATCCTCGTCGACGTCCGCCTCGCGCTTTGCAGGCGTGGCAGCACCGCGATCGGCCGCGTCGGCCGGCGTGGCGACCGGACCGGCCTTTTTAGCCTTCGGGCTGCGCAGGATCTCGATCAGCGCCGCCGGGGCCTCGGCGATTGCCGCGTCATCACGCCAGTCGCCGCGATCGAGCCAACGATACCGCGCGCCGGTCTCCGTCATGATGCTTGGCGGTGCGATCACGTATCCGCCCAGACCGCGGACATCGACATGCGCCGGGAGGTTACCGCGGTTGCGGATGGGTTCACCGGACGGCTGGCGGAAGTAAACATGAACGCCATCGGACTGAGTGACGGCCGTCACCGATCGCGGCAAAGCGCAGCCCATCTGTTCTTCGAGATCCGCCTTCAGGCTTTCAAGCGTCCAGACCTCCCCGGTGGTCGCATCCTCGCGTGGATCGAAGTCCAGGACGAAGCAGCCGTTTACCCCGGTCGGCAGTCCGATCAGCGCCTCTGGATGATCGCGCCACCACGCGAGGATGCGCCCCTCGTCGGTGGTAGCGTCTTTCAGGCCCTGCCCAGTGTACGGCGCCTTGGCTTTAAACGTCCGGGTTTTCCCGGCGCTGTTCGGCTCCGTCGTGAAATCGCGCTCACGGCAGGGAAACACGGCCCAGCCACGACGTGCGAATTGGAGCGCCGCCGAACACATGGCGGACGGCAGGTTGTTGGCGGACACGGCTTAACTTTCACCCGGAGACGAGACGTAATGTTGACGGCCGCAAGGCGACCCGGCCGACCCAGACGTCATCCGGGCTTGGCGGAGACGGTTGCGAAGCTCACGCGAGCGCCGCCTTAAGAGCCTCGACCTTGCTTTCGGCGGCCTCCGCACGCTTGGTAAGCATAGCTATTTCGTCAGAGCGATCCGGGACGTTTAATAACCCCTCGAACCGCGCACGCACGGCACTAAGCAGGGTGTCGATCGACATGACGTCGGTAGGCGCGGGAACTGGCGTCGTCGGCTTGGCCAACCCTGCCTCGATCAACGACGCTGTCGCCGCCCCCAGAGAGACGTCGTTCTGTTTTGCGTACGTTTCGATCGCTTGGATGGCGACACCGGCCGACGCGGGAAGCTGAATCGACTTTGCAGGCATGAGAGGCGCTTCCTTTGTTGGTGACGGCGCCGCGATCGGCGTGGGCTGCGAGGGTTTCGGAGCCGGTGAAGGCTTGCCCCGAACCGAAGTCAGAGCGGCCGACGCGTGTATGGCTCTGGACGCGCCTGCCGTGGGGCCGCGCGCGACGATCGCCGCGATCTTCGCGACTCCGGCATCGACAATCGGATCCGGCCTCTTTGCTGCTGGCGTCGGGCGGGCGGCTGGTTGCAGCGCCGACTTGGTGCGTCCCAGCGAGATCGCTCGCGTCTCGCCGTAACCCTTGATCGTGATGCGACCCGAGTCCGCCAGTTCGGCGAGCAGGGTGCGGGCGTGCTCTGGATTGTCAAATCCGAACCGCTGCATGATGTCAGCGTCGGTGGGCTGCGCCACGTCCAGTTCGATGCTGCGCTCGATCCAATCGAACATGCGCGACAGGTTGATCTTCGCGTGTGCCATCAGCCCGCCACCGCGTCAGCGTCGAGGCCGCGCTCGATCAGCGCGACGAGCATCGCGCCCGGTGCCTGACCGACGTCACGAGCAGCATCGACAACCCGGTTCCAGACATCGGGCCAGCGCTGCTTGACCAAGCCGACCGTATCGCCCGGCGTCGCGACGCATAACGTCGCGATCTGCTCTGCCGGCGTCAGGTCCCGGCGTAGCGTGTTCAGGTAGGCCGGCGCTTTCTCGGCCATCGATCGGGCGCCAGGACGAAACGCGGACTCACGCGCTGCGGCCGCAACAGCAGCGGGATCCGGACGGGCCGGTGCAACGCTGATCTCGCGTGCCAGCGCTACCGCCCGCGCACCATCGCGCGACGTCGTCTTCGGACCGCGCGCCGGCAATGTGCGCCCGGCGATCCCGCCCGGGTTCGCGACGATAAAACCGCGCACTCGCTCGACCGTCCGCGGCGACGGGTAGAATGCTTCCCTTATCGACGAGATGGTGGTGTTCGCGATTCCGCTCGCGCGCGAGAAGTCTTCGATCGTGCAGCTGACGCTGACGCAGTAGCCACGGATCTCGCGGTACAGGCCAGCCCCGGTTGGACGTGCGTCTAGCGAGGCCATCAGTGCGCCCTCGCAGTTGTCTTGCCGGTGCCGATGATCGTGGCGACGCGGGGCTCGCCCGGCCCCTGCGACTCGATCGTGATCCGCTTCGCGGCAACCAGCTGGCGGATCCGGTAGCTGGCTGCGGCTGCATCGCTCAAGCCGCAGCGCTGCGCGATGACCGCGTTGGAGGGGCAGGGGAGGCTGAACCCCGCGGCGCGACGGATCTCGCGCAGGACGAGCTCGGCGGGGTTGGTCTCGTCGACCTCAGGCACTGCGACGACTGGCACCGCGGGGGCGTTCGCGGTCGTCAGGCGGATCGCGAGGTATTCCGTGATGCCGCCACCGGCGCGCTGATAGGTAAGGGTGATCATACCCTCCTCGACCAGCGCCATCGCGTGCTTCCACGCAGGAGCGGCGCGAGGAATGTCCGCACCACGTGCGTAGATCAGCGCATCCTTGGGCTCGGCCCGCGCCACCCAGGCATCGAAATCCTCGACGCTGACGGCGAAAGGCGGCTCGGCTGGCTTTCGAACGGCAGTCATGCAGCCCTCCGCAGGTGTTCGCGGGTCGCAACCGGATCGAACCAGCCACCTTCGGGCTTGGCATTCCAGTCGTTGATTGGAACGGCGCAGCGAGTGAACGCGAAGATCTGGTAGGCGATTGGCGCGTCAGGCACGACGTCGCCGGCCATCATGCGTTCCATCGAGATCTGCCCGATGCCGGTCTTGCGCAGCAGCTTGTCCAGCGTGCCTGCAGGCTCGCGCTGGATCCAGCTGGCAAGGCGTCGCGCACCTTCATTCGGCACATGGACGCCAAGGCGCAGGCGCAAATTGTTCTTCATCGGTCGCCCCTCACAAGAGATTGAACGGTTGCTCGCATTGCGGCCGCGACGGCGATCAGCTGATCGATCTCGTGCGTGATGGCGGCGCCGTCGATCCGATCGACCTTGCCGTCTACCAGCGCGGTACAGATCGCTGTCGTGAGCTCACCGGACTCGCGAGCCTTGTCGCCAAGAAGGGCTAGGAGATCGCGCGGCTGGACGTCGTTCTCGGGGATCGCGACGAAGACACCGCCCATGGCAGTGCACAACGCGCGCGTGACATGCGGCCAGCCGTCACGGGCACGCGCCAGCGGCTCAAGATCCGCGATGACGTCGAGCGGGGCGAAGCAGTCCGGCTTGTTCGGCGACCCGTAGTCGCTGAGTACCGACTTTCCGACGCGACAAAAGTTGGCGCCATCCTCCAAACCGCCAACACCGCGGATCATTTCCTGCGTCGCGCGCTTCAACGCAATCTTTTCGGGCGTCATGCGCGACGGTCCCGATCGGAAAGGCTGAAGGCCTTTCCGGATGACCAGTTGGCCTCGATCTGGGCAATGTCCTCAAGATGGAAGATCGGGACGTTCACCACACCCTCACGAAGGGCACGGTTAATTTTTTCGGATGCTCCGGCGAGCGCTCGTCGTATCAGTGCCGCGGCTTCGCGTTGTGCCAGGTAGGCAACGGCGCTGCGCTGGTCTTCGCTCAACGACGACAGGTCAGGAAGGCTGCTGCCGCTCATGCTGCGGCACCTTCCGCGACGCGGTTGGCTCGCGCCGGCGTCGTGCGCATCAGCCAATCCGCCGTCACAGTCTCGCCAATGGTCTCGGCAAACTTAATAATACCCGGCCAGTATTCGGGCGGAATACGGTTTCGTGCGGACCAAGCCCGAACGTTAACGGCGTGAGTCCTGACCGAGGGAGCGCCCGCGATCGACGCGGCGCCGCCCAAGTGGGCGATCAGGCCGGAGTGGTCGGAAATGTCATCGAGCATTCCAGATCGCTACCATTCGTAGCGATGAATAGCAACATGATTTGTAGCGTCGCGATGTGCCACGCTGAGATCATGACCGAAACACCAGATACCCCACACGGGCGGCTTGAATGGGCGCGTCGCCGGGCGAGCTACGACAGCGCTGCGGAATTCGCGAAGGTGATCGGGATACACCCGACAACCTATCGCGCTTACGAGAATGGCCAGAACGGGTTTGCCAAGCTTGCGCCGACGATCGCCAAGCGATTGGGGGTCAGCATAGAGTGGCTATTGGAAGGCGATGGTGTTCAGAAGACCGAACTCCCACCGGCGCCGGTGCGAGTACCGGTCTCGCCTGATCAGCCTATCGTTCCAACCCCGCAGTCTGAAGATGCCATTATCATCCGCTCCGTAGATCTCAGCTACGCGATGGGCGACGGTACGAATTTAGAGCATTACTACGAGGAAGAGGGTGTCCTTTTCGATCCCAACTTCATACGCGCGCTTACCAGAGCATCTTCGGATAAGCTGTTCCTCGCCCGCGGCGACGGTGACAGCATGTTTCCAACTCTTATCAACGACGATCAGGTATTGATCGATACCACTCAGACCACGCTTAACCAACAGGATCGGATCTGGGCGTGTGCATTGCACGGGGCCGGGATGATCAAGCGCTTGCGGGTCGTCGGTGAAGGTCGTGTCGAGGTACGTTCCGACAATCCGACGGTCGGCAATCGGGAAGTAAGCGCTGCGGATCTTCGGATAGTTGGGCGTGTGATATGGGTAGGGCGTCGGGTATGAAGGTCACGACCAAGGTCGGTCACATCACCGTGACTGGTGAGACCGTCACGATCGGGCGGCGCGGATGGCTGGGGGAGGGTGGTGAAAAACGAACGATCCGGATTGAAGATCTAACGGGTTTAGACTTCAAACAAGCGACGCTTATGTCGCCCGGACACCTCCGTCTAATTTTCGACGGAAGCACGAACCCCGTGCTCAACCTCCGATATTATGACGCCAACGCGATCATGTTCGATCTCAGCGAGCAGCAGAAGATCCTGCCGATCCGGGAACATCTGATGTCGATGATCACAGGGCGCCCCTTCAAAGCCGACGACATCCGCTCACAAACTAACGCCGGTCTCGCCTTGCAGGCAGTCGTCACGATCCTAGGGTTGGGTTTTGCAGCTTATTATGTAATGCGATAGCGCTACAAAACATGTTGACGACGCTATATAACGTAGCGTAGCCGGAGCCTCAGCAGCCGCATTCCGCGGCCGTGGAGGTTACCTTGTCCCTTCGCATCGTAAGCCGACCCGACCACGCTAAGCCGTGTTCTTTTGACCAGTTTCTCGCCGTCTTAGGCAACCCAGCGCCTACGCTTGTCGGCCCGCCAGCGTCTCTGCGCCGGCAGACGGCGATGCGGCCGTTCGCCAGCTTCGACAACGTCCTGACAATGCTGCCGCCCGCGTCGCGGGACATCGGCGAGCGCGTTGCGCGGATGCGGACTACCGACCAGCAGGCGCGGCCGGATCTGGCGCTGCTCGCCCGGGACGGTCAGACGACGGGCGAGCGGCGCCTGCTGTTCGCGATCGGCGTGACCGTTGCCGTTTTCGTGGCTTGGATCATCTTCGGCCTCTCGGTCGCCTACATCGCGGGGCGGTTCTGATGGCCGACACCCGCATCAAAACGGCCGTGGGGCCGACGATCTTGCTTCAGGGCGGCACGTACTTCGATTTGCTCGATCCCGCGAACAGCCCCTTCACGATCGAAGACATCGCCCACGGCCTCGCCCACACGTGCCGGTTCGCTGGCCAGTGCAGCCGGTTCTATTCCGTCGCCGAGCATTGCGTGCTCGCCAGCCACGTCGCTGCGCCGGAGTTCGCGCTTCGCACGCTGATGCATGACGCGGCCGAGGCATTCATCGGCGACGTCACTCGGCCGCTGAAATCCATCCTGCCGGCGTACAAGGTGATCGAGCGCACGATCGAGGCCGCAATCGCCGAGCGCTTCAAGATCGGCGACTGGAACGTCGCCGAGGTCAAGGCGGTCGACCTTGAGATGCTTGCGGCCGAGCAGCAGATGATGATGCCTGTGATCATCGACAACTGGGCCGTTTTGGCCGGCGTCACGCCCGCACCGATTGAGTTCGCATTCTGGCGCCCGCATACGGCGCGGCAGGCCTTCCTCGATCGGTACGCCGAGCTAACCGGCTGGGGGGACCCAGCTGGCCTGGAACGTGGGCCGCAAAACCATCTCGCCTCGGGTGCCAGCAAAGCGGCCGCTTTGGCTGCAAAGCCGAAGCCGTCACTCGTAGCGTCGCCAGCCGGCGGGCTCCCGTCGCATGTCGGCCAACCCGGATGGCGCGCGGCGATCCGCCACCTGATCCCGCGCGCGGAGTGGAATACTTGGTGCGGCGACGCACTGACGTACCACCCGAATGGCGGCGTGGAATTGCCGGTCGGCTTCATGCGCAGCATGCGCATTGCACAGAGGCTGCCCACCACTACGCCAGAGCGAGACGAGGTCGTCGGTCGCACGCTTTGCATCCAGTGGTTCGGGCTGATGGTCGAGCTTTCAATTGGGCGGGTCCGTTGATGGTGCCCGAGCCAACCATGAAGCTGATCAGCTGGGCGGTGACGCGGGCGGCCGAAGCCGTCGTTGACCGCGTCGCCGATCGGATCGCGATCAAGATGAAAACTCGCATAGTGGGGACGGTCCGTCATCGCACGGCCGCGGCCCGCGCGCGCAGGGACCGGAATGACTGAGCGCCCGCGCTTCGTCTACGCCTATGCCGAAATGGCGCTGGTAGCCGAGGACGTGCGACGGAATCGTGCGGAAGGCGATCCCTCGCTAGTCGATGCTGGCAAGCTGTCCCCTGATGCCGCTGCCGCACGGCTCCGGATCTCGGCCGCGCTCGCCCTGGATTGGAAGGCGTACGCCCGCATGGAGCTACCGCCGCTCGATCTCACGACCGACGAGGAGAAGATCGCCGATCTGAAGGGCGTTCTGACCGGCGCCGAGAAGCGGCGGGATCATGCGCGGATGGCGATGATCCACGAATACGGGATGGCGATTGGCGACCTGTCGCTCAACGAGCTTTGGCTGATCCATGATTCGCACGACACGCGGTCGCTGCGCGTGCTGCCGTATCTGCGCTGGGAAAGCTACGCGGCCGCGATCGAGGCGATGCTCTGGTGGCAGGAACGCCCCAGGTACGAGAGCCGACGCTTCATCACGATGGTCAATCAACAGCTGCAAGCCATGGGGTATGTCGAGCAGGAGAGGGTGGCAGCATGAATTTGGCTCGCCTCGAAAGGCTCCCCGACTGGCCTGCCCGCATGACGGCCGACGTCGCCGCAATCTATATGGGGATCTCCAAGTCTACCTTCGCCACACGTTTCGGTGCGATCGGGGTGAAAGAGGGGGCGAACGTACTCTGGGCACGCGTGCAGCTCGACAGGATCATTGCCAAGCAGTTCGCCATCGCCCAGCCTGTCGCCAACGGTGACGGAGACAGCTCTTGGGACGACTTGCGGTGAAGAACGTCACCGAACGCAAAGGGCTGCTCTACTTCCGCCGCAAAATCGCGGGGAAGGACACGTACATTCGCCTGCCGGCGATCGATAGCCCGGACTTCGCCGAGGAATATGCCCGTCTGTCCAAGCCGGAGGAGAAGGTCGTGGGACCCGCACGGGGCACGCTCGCGTGGTTAGTCGCGGACTATCGCGCCAGCGCCGAGTGGAAGGCGAAGGGCATGAAAACCCGCGAGAATCAGGGGCGCTATCTCCAGCTGATCTCCACAGTTCATGGGCACCGGACGGTATCGGGGGTCCGGCCAGTGAGCCTGTTCAAGATGCGCGACCAGTATGCCGACACGCCCGGCAAGG
>Ga0308164_10003657_pt1 | contig 13680 bp, 8 predicted proteins | sample PhyTR2_FD_201031 | JGI IMG/M metagenome (GOLD analysis project Ga0308164, IMG submission 201031) | Phyllosphere microbial communities from UC Gill Tract Community Farm, Albany, California, United States - DLSLT.R2 | ecosystem: Host-associated > Plants > Phyllosphere > Unclassified | place: USA... | reverse complement strand
GGCGTCCAGCCGATCAGCCGTTTTGCGTTGTCGATGCTCGGCTTGCGATGGCTGACGTCCTGATAGCCCTTGCCGTAAAACGACTGGCTCTCGACTTCACGGAAACCGGCGAAGGGCGGGAAGTTGTGGCGCAGCGGGTGGGCTTCGAACTGACGCAGCAACTCGGTACCCAGTTGGCGAATGCTGGCTTCGTTGTCGGGGTTGCCGATGTTGATGATCTGGCCGTTGCAGAGCCCGCCCTTGTTTTCGATGATCCGCGCCAGGGCTTCGATGCCGTCGACGACGTCGGTGAAGCAGCGCTTCTGCGCGCCGCCGTCCACCAGTCGAATCGGCGTGCCCTCGACCAGGTGCAGAATCAGCTGAGTGATGGCCCGGGAGCTGCCGATGCGCGCGGAGTCCAGGCGGTCCAGCCGTGGCCCCATCCAGTTGAACGGGCGAAACAGGGTGAACTGCAAACCCTTCTGCCCGTAGGCCCAGATCACCCGGTCCAGCAACTGCTTGGACACCGAATAGATCCAGCGTTGTTTGTTGATCGGCCCGACCACCAGATTCGAGGTGTCTTCGTCGAAGCTGGCGTCCTGGCACATGCCATACACCTCAGAGGTCGACGGGAAGATCACGCGCTTGTTGTACTTGACGCAGTAGCGGACGATTTTCAGGTTTTCTTCGAAGTCCAGCTCGAACACCCGCAGCGGGTTGCGCGTGTATTCGATGGGCGTCGCGATCGCCACCAGCGGCAGCACCACGTCGCACTTCTTGATGTGGTACTCGATCCATTCGGAGTGGATGCTGATGTCGCCTTCGATGAAGTGGAAGTTCGGCCTGGCGCGCAGGCGTTCGATAGCGTCCGAGCCGATGTCCATGCCATAGATTTCATAGCGGTCGTCTTGCAGCAAACGTTCGGACAAGTGATTGCCGATGAAGCCGTTGACCCCGAGGATCAGTACGCGGGTGCGTCGGACCGAGCGGCGCGGGTCCATGCCCTGCAAGCGCGAGCCCTCCACCAGACCGAACTCTCGGGCCAGTTGCGCGCCGCTCAGGTAAAGGCCGTCGTCGCCACGCTGGCCGGCGCTGATCACCAGCGAGCCTTCGCCGCAGGCAATGCGCAACGGCTCGCAACCGAGCACCGTGCCAGGCGCTTCGCCGGTGTAGCCGGTCTCTGGGCGGGCGGCCCAGACAATCAGTTTGTGCTCACCCACCGGGCAGAATGCGCCGGGATAGGGCTGGGTCACTGCCCGAACCAGATTGCCCAGCCGGGTTGCCGGCAGTGACCAGTCGATCAAGCCGTCGGCGGCGGTGCGCCGGCCGTAACAGGTGGCGGCAGATTCATCCTGGGGTGTGCCCGACAACCGGCCTTGAGCGAGCAGCGGCAGGGTTTCCGAGAGCAGGTCCGCGGCGGTTTTACGTAACTTGCCGTGCAGGGTCAGGGCCGTTTCAGTCGGGCTGATCGATATCCGCTGTTGCGCCACGATCGGCCCTGCGTCGGCGCGCTTGACCATCTGGTGCAAGGTCACGCCGGTTTCGCTTTCGCCGTTCACCAGCACCCAGTTGGCCGGCGCCCGGCCACGGTATTTGGGCAGCAGCGAGCCATGCAGGTTGAACGCGCCGTCTTTCGCGCAGGCCAGCAGCGGTTCACCGAGCAGTTGGCGGTAGTAGAACGAGAAGATGAAATCGGGTTCGAGCCGGGCGATGCGCTCAAGCCACAGCGGGTGATTGGGGTCTTCCGGCGCCTGGACGGGAATCCCGTGCTGCGCGCACAGCTGCGCCACCGAACCGAAGAAGGTTTTTTCCTTGGGATCATCGGCGTGGGTGAACACCGCCGCGATCTCATAACCGGCGTCGAGCAGTGCCTGCAAGCCAACGCAGCCAATATCGTGGTAAGCAAAAACGACAGCTTTCTTGTTCATGGTGCGACCTTGTGGGCGTAAGCGGGGGCAGAAGAGGGGGCAGCAGACTGGGCAGTATCGAGCGCTGTTACGGGGGAGCCGCGCACGACTTTTTCAATGAAAAAACGCGGCCGTGCGCGCACGTCGCTGTACATGCGGCCGAGGTATTCGCCGAGCAGGCCCATGCCGATGAACTGGCCGCCGGTGAACACGAACAGCACCGCGAACAGGACGAAGGTGCCGTGCCCGGCCCACGGCGCGCCGAAAATCAGACGCAGGACAACCAGCGCGAGGGCGAACAGCACGCCCAGGATGGCCATGCCGACACCGACGATGCTCAGCAGACGCAGGGGCGTAGTGGTCATGCAGGTGATCAGGTCGAACATCAGGTTGATCAGGCGCATGGGGCTGTACTTGGAGTCGCCATGCTCGCGCTCGGCGTGCTCGACCAGGATTTCCGTGGTGTGCCGGGCGAAGCTGTTGGCCAGGATCGGGATGAAGGTGCTGCGTTCCCGGCAGGCGAGCATGGCGTCGACGATGTTGCGCCGGTACGCGCGGAGCATGCAGCCGTAGTCATTCATCGCCACGCCGGTGGAGCGCTGCACGGCCAGGTTGATGAGTTTTGACGGCCAGCGCCGCCAGGCGGAGTCCTGCCGATGATTGCGCACCGTGCCGACCACGTCGTAACCCTGTTCGGCGAGGCGCACCAGACGCGGGATTTCTTCGGGCGGGTTCTGCAGGTCGGCGTCCAGGGTGATCACCACGTCGCCCTTGCACTGCTCGAAGCCGGCCATGATCGCGGCGTGCTGGCCGTAATTGCGGTTGAGAATGACCGCCACCACATGGCTGCCCTCACGCTCCGCCGCCTGCTGAAGCAGTTCGGCCGAGTCATCCCGGCTGCCATCGTCCACCAGCACGATTTCAAAGGCGTGGCCGAGCAGGGCGCAGGCGGCTTCCGTACGGCGCAGCAATTCGGGCAGGCTCTCTTGCTCGTTGTAGACCGGGATGACGATGGACACGCAATTGACGGCAAAGGCTTTCAACGCGGCGCTCCCACAATGGATTCAATGGCCCCGACCACCCGCTCGACATCGTCGCGGGTCATGTCGGGGAACAGCGGAATCGAACACAGCCGCGACGAATTCCACTCGGTGTTCGGCAAATGCACGTCCGGGAAACGCTGTCGGTAATAGCGGTGCAGGTGCGTGGCGATGAAGTGAATGCCGGTGCCGATGCGCTGCTCTTGCAGCGCTTTCATGAAACCGTCGCGGTCGAGCCCGCAGCGCTCGGGGTCGATGCGCAAAATGAACAGATGCCAGGCGTGGTGCTGCGGGTACACGGGCTGAGAGAGCGGTATCACCGGGCTGCCCGCCAGTCGGTCCAGGTAGTGGCTGGCCAGCCGACGGCGCTTCTCGTTGATGTGATCCAGCCGGTGCAATTGCACGAGGGCGATGCTGGCGTTGATGTCCGCCAGGTTGTATTTGAAGCCGGGCTCGATGACTTCAGCCTGGGGTTTGCGGCCCAGGGTCAGGCGATCGTAGGCATCGACGCCGAGGCCGTGGAATTTCAGCTGGCGCACCCGGTCGGCCAGCACGGCGTGATCGGTGACGAACATCGCGCCTTCTGCGCAGGTCATGTTTTTAATGGCATGGAAGGAAAAGATCGCCGTGCCGCGGCTGCCCACCGGCTGGCCCTTGTAGCCCGTGCCTGCCGCGTGGGCGGCGTCTTCGATGACCGCGATGCCGTGGCGTTCGGCCAGCGCGTAAATCGGGTCGAGGTCGCAGGCGGCGCCGGCGTAATGCACCGGAACGATGGCTTTTGTACGCGGGGTAATGGCCTGTTCGATCAGCTCGGCGTCGGTCATCAAGGTGTCCCGGTCAACGTCGACAAACACCGGCGTTGCCCCCAGCAGGCAGATCATGTTGGCCGTCGAGACCCAGGTCTGCGAGGGCGTGATAACTTCATCGCCGGGGCCAACGCCCAGCGCGAGCAGGGCGATGTGCATGGCGCCTGTCGCGGACGAAACCGCCACCGCGTGCCGTGCACCGACCCGCTCGGCGAACTGCGTTTCCAGCTGCTGACACTCCGGGCCCGTGGTGATCCAGCCGGACCGCAGCACGCGGGTGACGGCTGCCACTTCTTCATCGCCGATACTGGGGCGGGAAAAAGGAAGAAAAGCCTCATTCATAATTAGAACGTCCCAGTGAAGTCCGATATGTGGCGATGCGAAGCCGCAGACACAGGTGTGCGCGGATCGTCAGTATTTATAAATGCGTGTGGTGTATCAGCAGTGTGAGCTTCGTCTGATGACGCCGATCAAGAGAGTCGCTAAAACATGTTCTGGCGGATCATTAAATCGCAGGTTAGTCGCTCAAATATGAAAATAATGTCTGTGGAGTGTAGGTATTCTGTCTTGGATTTTTGTTGTCAGGGCCAATGATCGCGGGCGTACCAGCTCGTTGTGACAATTGTTCGTGCGGGTTCATATTTAAGCCTGTATATCAACAGTGGGGCCGCTGTTATTTCGATGGCAGACAGCATCTGTTCAGTAAGGTGTTTATTCAAGTTTGGTCGGATTCAACACCGTCTATGTCGGAAATAACTCTAAGCCCTCCATTAATATGAAGTGACGCACGCAGCAATTACCCTCTGCTTCCAATGGGTGTGTACTCTTCAAGGTAGTCCACCTACCGGGATTTCGCGAATGTGTTCGCAAAGGCCTGCGTTTACAAAGGGCGGGTCCGCGCTCTTTCATGGCCGCTCCCTTAACGTTAGCGCCCGCATACTTAATCGCAGCTGAACATGAAGCAGGCTAGGACCGGCTTCAGCCGGGAAGAGGCCAGTGCATTCACCCAAAATTTCGCAGCGCGATTACGTGCGTTGCCGCGATCCATTGTGGGAGCGCGCTTGCCCGCGAATGAGTTGTGTCAGCCGACTCCTTTGTTTCAGACCCCCCGGGTTCGCCAGCAAGCCGGCTACAGACTTCCGCCCGCCATCAGTGTTGTGGCGTAACAACCAACGCCTTCCCGGCTAAAGCCGGTCCTACAATGGTGTTCCACCGCCAGTCCCTCGCTGCATGGAATCTGTGGTGGAACGGACTGGATGAACACGCTGCTCTTCGCCGGAGCCCGCAGCAAGCTGGTTGCTACAGATATTGTGTGCGCCGACGATTACGTGCGTTGTCGAGATCCACAGTAGGAGCGCGCTTGCCCGCGAATGCGTTGTGTCAGCCGACATCTTCGTTTCAGACCCGCCGAGGGCTTTGACGCGGGGATCCGTACCGGGGCGTCACCCGACCTGAGTCCAGTGGTTTTTCGGCGGCTCTGAACCGGGGACGTGTTCGGGCAGGCGCACGAAAATGCTGTAGTGGGCCTTGTTGTCGATGGCTTCGAAGGCCGCCAGTTTTTCGATCAGCGCGGCGTTGACCACTTTGCCCGCATTCAGCAGCAGCATGCCGTTGTCCGCATTCAAGTTGCGCACCAGCGTCATGCCCGGCACCAGCTCTCGGGTGGTGACGGCCTTGACGGTAGGGTCGTTGAGCACCGCGTCGTCCAGGTACGCCGCGCAGGCCTTGGCGAAGTCCTCGATCAGCCCCGGGTCGTAGAGCTTGCCGGCGTAGCGGCGGATGAACAGCAAGGCCTCGCCGCTGCTCAGGTGCCGTTCCAGAATCAGCCCGCGCTGCAGTTCGATGAAGTCCACGGCCAGCTTGAGCAGCCTTGCGCCGTAGGGGATTGCTTCACCCTTGAGGTGCGCCGGAAAGCCGCTGCCGTCCCAGCGCTCCTGATGATGGAGGATCAGACTCGCGGCGTCCTGGATGGGTTCGAGGGTCATCAGCAATGATTCACTCTGCTGCGGGTAACTGCGCCAGGTGTCGCGGTCGGCGTGGCTGACCATGTCCGACGGGATGTTGATCAACGCGTCGCTCCAGCCCAATTTGCCGATGTTGTACAGCGCGGCGGCCATGCACAGGTCGCGGCGCGTGGACTCGTCCAGATTGAGGTGGTTGCTGCACGCATTGATCAGGTCGATGACTTCGCGGTTGGTCTGCTTGTCCGCGGGCAGGCGCTGATTGACCAGCATCGAAAACACTTCGGTACCGGTGGCGTAGCTGTGCTTGAGCTCTTCGTAGGCCAGGTCGAGCATGTCGGCGGTCTGCTGCAACTCGGCGGTGCGCGCCAGCACGCGTTTTTCGAGTGTGGCGTTGAGGCTTTTCAGCTCGTCGTTCTGACGCTGGGTGAGCTGCTCGAGGCGCTGTCTTTCACGCTCGGAAAACTGGAACGCCAGGGACTGGCGCAGGGTCAGCACCAGTTCTTCGTCGGTCCAGGGTTTGGCGATGTAGCGATGCACATGGCCCTGGTTGATGGCTTTGACGATGGTTTCGAGGTCGACGTAACCGGTCAGCAGGATGCGCGTGGTGTCCGGGTACAGGCTGTAGACCTGCGCCAGCAGCGCCGCGCCGTCCATGCCCGGCATGCGCGCGTCGCTGACGATCAGGTCGACCGGTTGTTCGGCCATGATCTTCAGGGCCTGTTCGCCACTGGTGGCCAGCAACACGTCGTAGGGTTGCTCGCGAAGCAGGCGGCGCAGGCTGTTCAGAATCGATTCTTCGTCGTCCACCAAGAGGAGGGTGGGGCGTGACTGCACCGAAACACTCGCTGGGGCTTGCATGGTTGAGCCTCTCGTCGTCGCCATCTTGATCGAAACGGACTGCTGGATGCCGCAAGGTTAGTTGAGATATGGCCACTCTTCGCGGCGTTTGAGCAATAAAATCAGGGCCTCAACTTCGCGCTCGACGGGCCGACACTTAGGCATGAGTCCACGCGACGAGGCACTCGGTCGATCATGTTGCTCCTGCAGATATTCTCGATCATTTCCGTCTGCCTGCTGATGCTGCTGGGTCGCTGGCTGCTGCACAGCTATCAGGTGATCAACCGGGTCAACGAGGACCTGCAGGCCGCCAACGAAAGCCTGGAGCGCCGCGTCGAGGAGCGCACCCGGGCGTTCAAACAGGCCAGTCACGCGTTACAGGTCGAGATCGACGAGCGCAAGCAGCTGGAAAGCCAGTTGATCGGCGCTGAAAAGCTGGCCTCGCTGGGGCAGATGGCCGCCGGCATCGCCCACGAGATCAACAACCCCATTGGTTTCATCTCGTCGAACCTGGGCACGCTGGCGGTCTATTTCGGCAAGATCCAGGAAGTGCTCGAGGCCTACAAAGCCGCCGAGCATCAGTTGGGGTCGCCTGAATGTCTTGAGGTGCTGGAAGGCGTGAAAACGCGTCTGGACCTGGCCTTCATCGAGGCGGAAGTCCCGTTGCTGATTCAGGAATCCCGGGACGGCGTGGCCCGCGCTGCGCAAATCATCAAGGACCTCAGAGAGTTCTCCCGGGCCGACACCAACCCTCAGTGGCAGTGGGCGAGCCTGCAACGCGGTATTGATTCGACGCTGAACATCGCCGCCAACGCGGTCAAGTACAAGGCCGACATCGTCAAGCACTATGTGCCATTGCCGGACATCGAATGCCTGCCGGCGCAGCTTAATCAGGTGATCATGAATCTGGTGGTGAATGCCGCCCAGGCCATCGGCCCGGAGCGCGGCACCATTACGCTGCGCAACGGCGTGCAGGGGGACAGCGTGTGGCTGGAGATCAGCGACACCGGGACAGGCATTGCGCCGGAGGTGCTGCCGAAGATTTTCGACCCGTTCTTCACCACCAAACCGGTGGGCCAGGGGACGGGGCTGGGGCTGTCGTTGTCCTACGGGATTGTGCAAAAGCATGGCGGCACGATCAGCGTGCGTAGCCTGGAAGGGGTTGGCACCACCTTTCGCATCGAACTGCCGGTTCGCCAGCAGCGCCCTGAACAGGGCGCTGTGAATTGAGACCTAGGCGTGGGACATGCCGGGCACGTCCATGTTGATCCGTCGCCAGGCGGCTTCGGCAAAGCTGTACACCGAAAACGCGATCAGACCCAGCGCCATGACCATCAACACCACGCCACCGGCCGGCAGGTTTTGCAGCGCGTTGAGTGCATCTTTCAGCCCGGGCGGGTGCATCGCCTGATAGCTCGAACCACTGATGGCCAGCAGCACGCTTATTTCAACAAACGCCACCCCGCGCGCGATCAAGCCGAAGCGGGACACGGGGGTTACGTATCTCATGACGTCCTCGTCGGCCTCGAAATACTTCTCGAACGAGGCTTTCCAGCCCTTGAAGAAATGCGCGATGCCGACGCCGAACGGCACCAGTGCGACCAGGTAGACCACCAGATTGGAGTATTTCCACGACAGCAGGGTGGCGAGCAGGTCTTGGGTCTGACCGCCGCCACCGCCGGAACTGCGCAGGCCGTCGATCAGCAGGCCCAGGGCAAAGAACGCCAGCGCACCGTTGACCAGCCCGCCCGCGAGCAACCCGCCGCGAATGACCAGCCCCTTGAGTTCGGTGCCGTGATGGTCAACATCGCGGGTGGCTTGCAACACCCGCCAGGCGGCGAACGCCAGCAGACCGGCGACCACCAGCCCGACCAGAAAGTGGCCGAACGGCTGGCTGAACAGGGCCTCGAGGCTGCTGTGACTGTCTTTGGGGCGGGATGAATCGCGGGCGGCGAGCAGGGCAAAAATGCCGATGATCAGGTACAGAACGCCGCGGGCGGCGTAACCCGATCGGGCGAGCAGGACAAGGGTGTGGTGCGGCGACATCGAAGGTTCTCCGGTTAAGCAATAGATCAGCAGACCCGGGAGCGCGCGAGGGGTTCGATCGGGTTGCTTTTTGCAGGACCGGCACCACCGGGAATCCCAACCGCTGCACGCGACGCTTTTCAGTGGGACCGGCTTCAGCCGGGAAGAGGCCGGTGCATACACCGTGATCGTTCCCACGCTCCGCGTGGTAATGCATCCGCCGACGCTCGGCGTCAAAGCGATGGACGCGGAGCGTCCGGGGCGGCATCCCCACGCGGAGCGTGGGGACGATCATTATGCGGTATGGCTGCCGGCGCCTTCCCGGCTAAAGCCGGTCTCACTAAAACCCACGCGGTCAATCCGCCGCAGATTGAATGCGCTGACGAATCCAGGCGCGGCTGTGCTCCAGCACGCGGTCCGCCATCATGGTGGGGAAATGGATGAAGCCATGGGGCGCTTCCGGCAACAGATGCACTTCGACACCGGCGGTTTTCGCCCAGCGATCGGCCAGTTGCAGGGTGTCATCGCGCAGCGGGTCCAGTTCACCGACCCACATCAACGCGGGCGGGAAGCCTGTGAAATCGCCATACAGCGGCGACAGCGGCGGCGCCTGACGCTGCGCTTCGCTGATGTCGGGCGTCAGCATGCGCAGGGCGTCGACCATCCCAGGGCCGTCCAGCACCAGGGTGTCGGGGCCTGCCGTGCGCACGCTCGGCGTGCCGGTCAGGTCGTAAACCCCGTAATAGAGCAGGGCGCCGCACACCCGCTTGAACAGCTCGGGCCAGGCCTTGAGCTGCAACAGCGTCGCCCCGGCAAGATGCCCGCCGGCGGATTCGCCGACGACGATCACCGGCAGCCCGGCGAATTCCGGGCAACCGTCACCCAGCAGCCAGCGCGCAGCCACCAGACAATCCTCCATCAGCCCTTCCACCGGCGTGGAGTCAGCGAGCCGGTAGTCAACCGAGACCACCGCCACATCGCACGCCCGCACCATCGCCATGTTGAGGTCGTCGTTCATCTGCGCGTTGCCGATCACCCAGCCGCCGCCATGAATGTCCAGCACCACGCCTTTGGCCTTGCCCCTGGGCCGGATGATCCGCACCGGCACGCGATGACCGTCGACATGTGCCGTGGTGGTTTCAGCGTGCAGGCCATGGCGGGCCAGCTTGGCCGCGCCGTTGAGCTGACCGACGCGCAACAGCGACTGAATCAAAAGGGGCGTGAAGCGATTGCGGATACGAAACCGCGGCAGCCAGCCCAGCTTCTTGTTGAACCGTCGCGCCTGCGCCAGTTCGTCCTCGTCAAAATGCAAACCGTGGTTGCTGTCCAATTGCGTGCGCTCTCTCGGGCTCATACCCGCCAGTCATGGGTACTGACTTGGTCTTCGCCCAAGGCCGAGAGTTTCAATCCCGTGACCACAACAGGTTGACGCCCGCCACGCACCTGTAGGAGCGCGCTTGCCCGCGAAGGCGGTGTGTCAGGCAATCGAGTCGTCGCAGGCACGATGCTTTCGCGGGCCAGCGCGCTCCTGCAATGACCCCGGTAACACACACGATCTGATCGTGCCCACGCTCTGCGTGGGTATGCATCCCGAGACGCTCCGCGTCTTCTTGCCCGCAATCCCGTTACAGAGTGAGGTCTGGGGACGCGGAGCGTCCGGGGCGGCATTCCCACGCGGGGCGCGGGAACGATCAAACAGCCGACTTAACGGTTGCTCATCGGCGGCGTCGGCTTGATCAACTGCAACTGCTGGCGATAGTCATCGGTCACTTGCCGCGCCTGGCTGTTGCTGGTGATGACCCGTGGGGTGATCAGCACGACCAGTTCGGTGCGTTTCTTGCTCTTGACGGTGTTGCCGAACAGCCAGCGCAAGCCCGGGATGCTGCCCAGATACGGCACGGCGGACACGGTGTCGGCGTTGTCCTGTTTGATCAGGCCGCCCAGCAACACCGTCTGGCCACTTTGCACCGCCACCTGGGTTGAGACGGAACGCGTCGAGATCCGCGGGTTGCCGTTGGCGTCTGTGGCGTTGTCGTTGGCGTCACTGACCTGCTGCTGAATGTCCATGTACACCAGACCGCCCGGATTGATGCGCGGCGTGACGTCGAGGATGACCCCGGTCTGCACGTATTCAACGCTGCTCAGGGTGGCGGTGGTGGCCGAAGTGTTGACCGTGGTCTGGCTGATCGGGATGTTGTCGCCGACCTGAATCTGCGCCTGCTGGTTGTTCATCACCACCAGCGACGGCGCCGACAGCACCTGCGTGCGGCCGCTGGTTTCCAGGGCGTGAAGGGCGACCTGCAGGTTGTTGCTGACAAACGAATAAAACAGCGACTCGGCACCAAGGCTTGCGCCGCCACCGCCCAGAGCGCCCTGACTGCCAGGGGTGTTCGCCACGGTAGTGCTGGTGGAATTGCCGGCCAGCCGGCCGAGGTACCACTGCACGCCGAGGTCCAGCTCGCCGGTCAGATTCACTTCCAGAATTCGCGTCTCGATCTGCACCTGCATCGGAGCGTTATCCAGTCGCTTGATGGCCGACTCGATCTCCGCCCACTGGGCCGGCCGCGTGCGGATCAGCAGCTGGTTGCTGCTCTGCTGCGCGGTGATGCGCGTGCTGTCGTCCAGACGCTTGCTGGCCCCCGAGCCACTCGAGGCGGCGTCCGAACTGTCGCTCTGTCCGCTGCTATCGCCGCTGTCTTCGGAGGTTCCGCTGTCCTGATCCTCTTCACCTTGGGTGCCATTCTGCAAACCGCCATTGGCGCCACCCATGCCCGAGCCCAGGCCGCCGCCCATGCCCCCGCCCATCCCGGAGCTGCCGTTCAGGCCCTGACCGCTGCCGCTTAAGCCGCCGCTGCTGCCGGTGCCACTGCCGTTGAGCGATGACAGCGAACGCGTGCGCAGGCCCGGCGCGACCTTGGCCGCGCTGTCATCCTTGATCTGGCCGTTGCCGTAGATCTGCCGCAGGTATTTGGCCAGGTCCGAGGCTTTCATGTTGCGCACGTCGTAGACGTACATCTGCGGTTCGTTGCCGCCGCCTTCGTCGATGGTGTGAATCCAGTCACCGACTTCGCTCAGGTAACGGGGCTGCGAGGAAATCGCCACCACCGAATTGGTCCGCTCGATGGGCAGAAACTTGACCATGCCGGCCAACGGCATGCCGCTGTCCGGACCGAACATCTTCTGCAGCTCGGGCATCAGCTCGCTGACGCTGGCGCGCTGCAGGCCATACACGGCGATAGACATGCCCTTGAGCCAGTCGACGTCGAAGGTGTCGATGGTGTCCTGGTAGTTGGCCAGTTCATCCGGCGTACCGGCGAGGCTCAACACGTTGCGCGCCGGATCGACCAGCAAGAATGCGTTGTCACGGGCAAAAGGCTTGAGCAGCTTCTGCATCTCGGTGGCCGAGATAAAGTGCAGCGGGAACAGTCGCGCCGACAATCCGGTGGACGGTCGCGCCACCGGCATTTCCGGCACCAGTTTGCCCGCGACGGCCTGGTTGGCCGGGAGGATCACGTAGCGGTCGCCCTGACGGATCATCGCGTTGTCGGTCCACGACAGCAGCGTCTCAAGAATCGAAAGCGCCTGCTGCTTGTTCACCGGTTGCGAGGTGGAGAAGCTGACGTCGCCTTTCACGCCCTGATTGATGCTGTAGTTCTCGTGCAGCAAATCGCCGAGAACGGTGTTGATCACCGCTTCGATGGGCTGGTTGGAGAAGTTGAACGTGATGTCACCCGCCGCTGCCGACGCGCCTTTCCCCCCCGCGCCGGTCTGGGCCGGGCCCGCACCGCGCACAAACGTCTGGTTGCCACGAATGATCTGCTGGCGCGCCGGAGCAGGCCGGGCGCCGGGGTTGTTCGGGCTCGGCGTTTCGACCGGATCGCTGACCGGGCCTCGCTGCGAGCCGGTGCCATTGAGTGCTTCCTGCATCAGGGCCGGATCGTTTTCGAAACGTTCCGGGGTGGACGCGCATCCGGCCAGGGCCACGGCGGTGGCCAGGCACAACAAGGGGCTGCGCAGACGGGAAAACTCAGGGGTGCGACTGTTCATGGTGTGGGTACGTTTGGAAGAGTAATAGGGGGGACTTTCGACGGCGGCGGAAGGCGCAGCAGGGGCAGGCGCAGTTCGCGGGTCTGGCCCTGATGGCTGAAAGTGGCGTTTTGCGGCGTGACCGAATCCAGGGTCCAGCCATTGTCCAGCGTGCTGCCGACGGCCAGCTTGAGACGGCGCTTCTGTGGCAGTTGCAGGAGCACCCAGCGCGAAGCGCCGTCGATGATCACGGCGCTCAGGCTGATGCCATCCAGGGACGAGGCCTGGGATTTGCCGGTGACCAGATCAGGCTTGCGGTCGGGGCTGAACATCGACTGCTGCCAGGTCAGCGTGAGCGCTTGAGCCGGTAGGGAGGGCAATGCCGCAGGCCCTGCGGTGGGTGCGGTTTCACGGGCTTCGCCGGCCGGCAACCAGTCGATCTCCTGACCGGCGCCCATGCTCAGGCTGACGGCAACGGCGGCGAGGGCGACCGTGACAGCGCCGAGCACGAGGGTAAGGGAGTCGAACTTCATGCGTCAGGCTCCTCGGACGGTGTCAGTGGTTGGGGTTGATCATCCAGATCGGCTTGCTCAGCGGGATCAGGCTGCTGCCGGGATTCGGTCTCGGGCCCGGCGGCGGGGGCTTTGGACGGCTGCGCCTTGTGCGGCGTGGCCTGTTGCAAATAACCGCGTAACAGCAGATGCACTTGCAGGCGTCCGGCGCCACCGCTGGCAGGCGCCGAGGTGGCGCGGCGAATGCTCAGGTTGTCGACAAACAGGAACGGCTGGCCGTATTCCAGCTCGTGCAGCAAACCCACCAGCGGCTCCATGGCGCAGTCCAGAGTCAGGCTGACCTTGACCTGCCGATACGGCTCGGCACTGTCGCGCTCGGGGGTGATCGGCATGCGCTGGGTGACCTGGCAACCAGGGCCCTGATCGGCGTGGGCCTTGACCAGATCGAGACTGCGCTGCATCAGGTCCGCGGCCACCGCGCTCGGGTCTTCGCCGGGCAACAGGCTGCTGCGGCTCGACGGGTCGCGGCGGGCGGCCTGCAACTGCTGCTCAAGGCTGTCGCGCTGAGCGAGCGCACCGGCATA
>Ga0308164_10003656_pt1 | contig 13684 bp, 7 predicted proteins | sample PhyTR2_FD_201031 | JGI IMG/M metagenome (GOLD analysis project Ga0308164, IMG submission 201031) | Phyllosphere microbial communities from UC Gill Tract Community Farm, Albany, California, United States - DLSLT.R2 | ecosystem: Host-associated > Plants > Phyllosphere > Unclassified | place: USA... | reverse complement strand
TGCCGGACAGCGACACGATCACGGGCCGCTTCGCATGCTCGAACAGGTCGCGCCGCTGCAGGTACAGCTTGTCGCCGCAGCTTTCGTTCTCGCCCTTGATGCCCGTGAGGACCACGAACGACACCGACTTTTCGGACGAATCGGCCAGCGCCTGCTTCAGGCGCGCGTCACTGTCGGCGCGCGCGTCGTTGCCGACCACGGCGAAGCGGTGCGTGGGGTGCGCTTCCTTGTCCTTGTCCTTGGCTTGGCCCACCAGCGGCGCGCAGGCAAGCAGCGTCGCCAGCAGCGCGGCGCGGACAATGACCGGACGCGGGATCGACATCAGGCAGCCAACCGTTTCAGCTCGTACAGCCGTTCGAGCGCTTCGCGCGGCGTCAGCGCGTCCGGATCGATGGCGTCGAGCGCGTCGCGCAGGCCGTCATCCTGGACCTCCGCCACGACTGGCGCCGGGCTATCGTCAATATCATGTTCGGGCAGGGGCGCGGCGAACAGGTCGCGCTGCGGCGTACCACCTGCGGCCTGCGCTTCCAGGCGCGCCAGGTGCTTGCGCGCGGCCTTGATCACCGGCTGCGGCACGCCGGCCAGCTGCGCCACCTGCAAGCCGTAGCTTTGCGACGCCGGGCCATCCTGCACCGCGTGCAGGAACACGATGCTGTCCTTGTGCTCGACCGCCGACAGGTGCACGTTGTACGCGCTCGGGTACGACTCCGGCAACTGGGTCAGCTCGAAATAGTGGGTCGCGAACAGCGTGAAGCTGCGGCTCGTGTCGATCAGGTGGCGCGCGATGGCCCACGCCAGCGCCAGGCCATCGAAGGTCGACGTGCCGCGCCCGACTTCATCCATCAGCACCAGCGAATGCTCGGTGGCGCCGTTGAGGATCGCGGCCGATTCGGTCATCTCGACCATGAAGGTCGAGCGGCCGTTGGCCAGGTCATCGCTCGCGCCGATGCGGGTGAAGATGCGGTCGATCGGGCCCAGCGTGGCTTCGGCGGCCGGCACATAACTGCCGACATAGGCCAGCAGCGTGATCAGCGCCACCTGGCGCATGAAGGTCGATTTACCGCCCATGTTCGGACCGGTGATCAAGAGCAGGCGGCGCTCGTTCGAAAAACGGCAATCGTTGGCGATGAAGCGCTCGATCTGGTTTTCCACGACCGGATGGCGGCCCTCGACGATGTTCAGGCACGGCGCATCGACCAGCTGCGGCGCGCACCAGCCGTGGCGCAGCGCGTGACTGGCCAGCGCCACGAGCACGTCGACCTGCGCGATCGCCCGCGCGATGGTTTGCAGAACGCCGATGTGCGGCGCGAGCTGGGCCAGCAATTCGTCGTACAGGATCTTCTCGCGCGCCAGCGCGCGGTCCTGCGCCGACAGCGCCTTGTCTTCGTACGCCTTCAGTTCGGGCGTGATGTAGCGCTCGCAGTTCTTCAGCGTCTGGCGGCGGCGGTAATCGTCCGGCACCTTGGTCGCCTGGCCGTTGGTGACTTCGATGTAGAAGCCGTGCACGCGGTTGTACTCGACGCGCAGGTTGGCGATGCCGGTGCGCGCGCGTTCGCGTGTTTCGAGATCGACGAGGAACTGGCCGGCATTCTCGGACAGCGCCTGCAACTCATCGAGTTCGGCATCGTAGCCACGTGCGAACACGCCGCCATCGCGGATCATCGCGCTCGGCTCTTCGAGCACGGCGCGCACCAGCAGGTCGAGGCAATCGGCGGGCGTGGCCAGGTCGTCGTGCAGCTCGCGTAGCAGCGACGTATCGCCCGGCACGAAGCAGCGCGCTACCAGTTCGCGCAGCATCGGCAGCGCCTTGAGGCCATCACGCAGGCTTGCCAGGTCGCGCGGGCGCGCACTGAGCAAGGCCACGCGCGTGGTGATGCGCTCGATGTCCGGCACCTGCGCCAGCGTCGGCGACAGGTTGTCGATGGCGTCCGCCTGCAGCAGCGCGGCGATCGACTGGTGCCGGCTGCGCGCGATCGACTGGTCGCGGCGCGCGTGGTGCAGCCAGTGGCGCAGCATGCGCGAACCCATCGCCGTGCGGCAGCCATCGAGCAGCGAAAACAGCGTCGGCGACTCTTGCCCGCGAATCGTCTCGGTCAGCTCCAGGTTGCGACGGGTGGCGGCATCGAGGCCGATGTATTCGTTCTCGTTTTCGCACGCCAGCCCGCGCACGTGCTGCAGCCCGCGACCTTGTGTGGACTGGGCGTAGCGCAGCAGCGCACCGGCCGCGCCGAACGCGGCGCCCAGGCCATCGGCGCCAAAGCCCGTGAGCGTGGCGACCTTCAACTGTTCGAGCAGCGCGCCGTGGCCCTTGACCACGTCGAAGTGCCATTCCGGCACGCGCTGGGTGTGCACGGTGGATGCGCCATCGTCGAACATGTCGCCGCAATCGGCGCGCAGGATTTCGGCCGGCGCGATGCGCTCGAGTTCATGCGCCAGACGCGCCTCGATGGCGCGCGCGTCGCCCGAAAACTCCATCAGGCGCAGATTGCCGCTGGCCAGCGACAGCCAGGCCAGACCTGCGGTGACGGTCTTGCGCTGGGTTTGCAGGCACAGGGCGAGAAGAGGGCGCTCGGCTTTTTCAGGCAACAGGTCGGAATCGGTCAACGTACCGGGCGTGACCACGCGCATGACCTTGCGTTCGACCGGGCCTTTGGATAGTGCCGGATCGCCGATCTGCTCGCAGATCGCGCACGACTCGCCCAGTTTCACCAGCTTGGCCAGATAGCCATCGAGCGAGTGGAACGGCACACCCGCCATCTTGATCGGATTGCCCTCGGACTTGCCGCGCGCGGTCAGCGTGATGCCCAGCACGCGCGAGGCCTTCTCGGCATCGTCAAAGAACAGTTCGTAGAAGTCGCCCATGCGGTAGAACACCAGCATGTCGGGGTAGTCGGCCTTGATGCGCAGGTATTGCTGCATCATCGGGGTGTGCTTGTCGGTCGCGCTGTTCTTGACGGCTGCGGCGTTGATTTCAGTGGGAACGGTGGTCATTTCTTCGGATTGGGTACGGCGAGGCAGAGGCTGGCCAGAACTGCGTATTTTACCGCGATTGATGTTGCGCGCGCGGCACAGCCTGGGTCAGGTCTGACATTCGGACACGACCTCAGCTTTAACCAGTTCCAAGGGTCTCTCGTCCAGATTAGTATGGTGCCGTGTCAGCTAGTTCAGACCACTCTACTGTCGAGATTGTGTCTGAATGTCAGACCTGCCCCCGGCTGTCCCGGCTGTCCCTTGGTACGCTCGCTGTGGGCTATGTACTTCGAAGGGCAGGTCGAACGCAACCGCAAGAAGAAGGGCGCCGACGAAACCTGGTGCACTGTCTAACAGGTTCTGGATGAACATTCGGCCTTCGCTTCGATCCGGCAAAGGTTACGCGGGCGATTGCGTTCGACCTCCTGCATGCTCATATCAACATACCTGTGCAAGAGGCCCGGGTCCGAATGGAGCTTGGCGCTGCATGGGAATACGGACACGACGCCGGCCGGCTCGACCACGAAGTCCCGAACTAGTGGCGGCAGATCATAAAGGGCAAGCTGAGAAGCGAGGGCCGAACGTGCGAGGGGGAGCAGATCGGCACAAGCAAGCGAGTTCTAAGCATGGACGAATCGGCAGCTTCTTTCCTGGCTGCCCAACTTTCCGCGCTTAGTCGAAGATGTGGTAACCCTCTACATGTGGACGTGCACCCGTGGCAGCGAAATTCTCGAAATGGAAGTGCACGAGGTGACTCATGACAAGGATGCGTGGTGGTGGACGATACCCCGGGCTAAAAAAAAATTCTTGGTGCGACGGCTGAACTGATTTGCGTGTTCCACTCATCGCTCGAGCGCTGGCGATCGTGCAGCGTCGAATCGAAACGGTGGAAAGGGGTTGGGTCTTTCCTTCACCTGGCGTGAGCGGCTATGTTGAGTAGAAGACTGTTAGTGCTATGGTGTGGATATTTTAGCCGTATGCTAAGACTAGACCAGGATATCTGCGGACAAGACTGCCAGTTACACATTGGACTGTGCATGATTTGCACCGTACTGGCCGTACACAGCTTACAGTATTAGGCTGCCAGCCCGACGTGGCTGAGGCTGTCATTGGCCATATGGCGTCAGGCATTGTTGGGATTTACAACTTACATCGATATGATGTTGAAAGACGCATTTGGCTGACTAAGCTAAGTCTCTACTATGAACAGCTTGACGGGCAATTAGTTTGCTAATAGCTTAGGTATCGAAAAGGAGTTTATGGAAAACGAATATTATATCGGTAAGTTAGTGTGGGGAGAGTCCAAAAAATTGCCGATAACTTCGTGGGCGTTCAGTCAGATAAAGAGCGCTGTGCAGATTCAAATGGAGGCGCTCTACATAGAGCAGAAGTATGATTTCATTGTGCAAAATTATATTGAATTTGAAGAGACGTTGTTGCGAGCAGGTCTTCAAGACATGATTTTGAGCGGTCAAGAAATTCAATGGTTCCATGTGAACAGAGCTCTGTTTGACCGGCGTATCATGAATCTCCTGACGACCGTGAGGAGTTACGATGATTCGTTAGAGCAGCACTTCAGCAAGATTTTTGATCATGATAAAAGTAAATTTTCGCAGGCCAAAGCAGCATTCTCGCTCGAGTACGATGCACGGTTGGGATATAGGACAATCTGCAAGTTGCGAAACTTTATTCAGCACCAAGGGTTTCCCGTTCATGGCTCTAGTTATCAGTTTCGTTGGTTAGAGGATGAGGGTGTCCGTAAAGGCAAAAGCCGTAATACTGTTGATCCATATTTGTGTCCGGAAGAACTAAGGAAGGGGGATTTTAATCGAGGAGTTCTTGCTGAGCTTGAGGCCGTTGGTGCGAGTGTAGATTTGAAAACTTTAGTCCGTGACTTTTTGGAGGGGTTTTCAATTGCACATCATAAGACGCGTGAAATTCTGCAAGAAAAATTGGAAACGGCTGAGGCTACAATTGTTGAAATGGTAAACTACTACCGATCTGAGTTTGGTGACTCGAAAAATTTGTTGTCTGGGCTTGCTGCAATTTCGCGAGATGACGAGGGGAATAAAGTTGATGAAATATTCATTGGCCAAGGATCCAATACTCATCGAGCGCATCTCGTGAAAAAAAATGGCAGCCTGAAAAACATATCGGTAAGTTATGTTTCGAGTGAAATAGTTGAGAATACCTATCCACGACGCCAGAGCGCTGATCAGTATGATTAGTTAGCTCATCTGCTGCCGTGACGTGTTAGCGGGTGGGGGGAGATCGGACACCGGTAGCGTTTCATCCCACTCCTCGACTTCCCTTGCGAGCCAAGCGACGCGGCGACCCGATAACTGACTAAGCTTCGGAAAAAATTCTCGGAAACGAGCCGCTGCAGTATTGATATGGACAGGGCCACCGCCCCAGCGACCGCGTCGAGTGCAAGATAGATCGGATTGACGCTACTCCCCCTCCCCCGGACGTCGTCGAGCAATAGGCTGAGTGCGCGCGCCAGTCGTTAGATCTAAAACAAAAACGCATGATATAGCTTCAAGAGAAATCGAGGGTGTCACATGCTAATAAAGACATTTTTCTGCGAGCAAGTTACGAATGGGACATTTAATCGTCAAAATTTGATTGGTGCTAATTTTAGTGAAACCCTAACGTGTCCGGTTTTCCCATATGGTCTACACATCACCTTCCTAACGCTTATTGATTTGGAACCTGGGGAAGTTGCGAAATCAATCAAACTCGAACTTATAATTAATGATATTTCAATTGCTAAGCATGAGGTCTCTGGTCCTGGCCACTGCGTGAAGAGTATTTGTGCACGAATAGAGTGGTCTGGGCTTAATATCCTAGTGGGAGCTGCTGGCACTATGAAATTTAGGGTGCAAATTGACAGTAGTGAGCGCTTTCAAATTTGGAATGTAGAAGAAGGTGGTGGCGCCCATCGTGCTGGCATCGAGACGCTTCCTGTTGGAATGTTGATTGATGGACGGTCGTCAATGCATAATCCATTTTTTACGGTGCTTAAACAGGCGAGGAAGGATATTCTGATAGCGGATCAATATGTTAGCACTTCGTTCCTCGAAGAGTTGATGATGGGATTGGCAAGGAATTTGACTGTGAAGGTAATCACTAGCGAACGTGTCGGTAAGTCGGCATTCAATAAAGAGACTGCACTTGGACTAATGGATAGATTTTCTGGCCTCGAAATTAGATTCGATAAAGTTTTTCACGATAGATTAGTCGTGCGCGATTTGGAAGAGGTTTATGTATTTGGGGCTTCACTCAAGGATATACTTCATAATCGAATATCATTTTTTCAGCTAATTTTCGATGCAGATCAGAGTCGGCAAACTCTAGAGTTAGTTCAAGGAATTTGGCAAGATGCAGTCCAGCTAAAGTGAGCAATGATGTTGGGCTGTATTTAGTAGAGAGGAGAGCTCCGATACCGGACCTGCCTCAGCCTACTCTTTGACCTCGCGAACTAGCCTTGCAACACGTCTTCCCGACAGCTGCCTCGATTTCGGAAAAGCATTTTCACGAATGAGCCGCTGCACAGTGGATGCGGCAAGACCAACCGCCCCTGCGACCGCCTCCAGTTCGAGATAAATCGGCTTCAAGCTGTCTTCCCCTCTCCTTGGCCGCCATCGAACTGGAGGATGCTAGACGTGCCATAGGTCGTTCGCGTGCGAGTGTCTTAGGTCAACATAAATTGAACGGCATGAACGTCCAGCGGGAGGATGAATGACAACCACACTTGCGAGCCTTAATATCTTGGAGCGGTTGCACCGGCATCCGGACGCCGTCGCGTTGACCACCAGCGAAGCGGCGGTTTTCCTGCGTAGTTCCGTAAGCGCGCTGGAATCGATGCGAGTCAAGGGAACTGGCCCAGCATATATTCAGGGCGGAGGAAAGGGTGTTAGGAGCTCAAACCCAAAATGCTTATTTGAGAAAGCGGACCTGTTGACTTGGCAGAGGGCTAACAAGGTTAGCTCGACAGTCGAGGCGGCAGTGCGGAAGGGACAGCTCTTTGCGTCAATCTATGACGTAGTAAGGCCCGAGCCGTCTTGGAAAGACGAGCGCGGGCAGGTGGTTGGCATATTGAAGCAGACAATAGCCACTGTGCTGGCGCGCTTGGGCCTATACGAGATCGAATGGATACCCGTGACGGACGCTCTGGGACGCTCGTGGAGCGATCCAACTCAACATCATGAGCTCGCTGGCCAAGCGTCCGAGATGCGCCAACAGATCTATCGTATTGACGCTGGGTTGGAGGCCACCAAGATCGCAGTCGCGCTAAACGATGATGTCTGTCAGTGAATCCGAATGGTTAGCCGTTATTGCCCCGTGCAACGCCGCTGCCGAGAATGTCGAGAAGTCGAGGGCTCTGATAACCTGATGTAAATTCGACATGACCTATATGGCAGCCTCGACGTCGATGCTCTAATTCTGCGTGCGCAATTTCAATAGCGAAAAGCGGTCAAGTTTCATTTGCGAGTCGAAGCTCATACATTAACCGCCGGGCGTCCTCCATTGCCTCATCGCTCGTGTCGCGGTCGAGTTCATATCCGAATGCGCAGTCCTCGTGCCTCGCGTCGCTTTTTTCGCACCCAATCAAACCTCGAAATTTCCCCTCATGGGCCACTGCCCCAGGAATGCGTGTGGAAAAGCTATTGTATTTTGCTCGATCCAAGTCGCTGATTTGGTTCTCTTGTATTGTGATGACAGGGCGTCCGGCGTAATTATCCATATAAGTTCTCCTAGTGACTATTGATCCTAGCATGGCCCAGCCCAGCCAGCAGGGGGAAACGTAGTTTCGTATAAAATTGGGCACTTGCAACCTGCCCACTGAGAATGAATGAACCTTTCGAATTTTTCGACCAACGAATTGCGCGCTTTAGACGCAAAAGTCACATCCAAATACCAAGTCTCGCTGGGGTTAGGTCTGAAATTCGCACACGACTTCAGCCTTGGCCGCTTCCAATCGTGTCTTGTCCTGATCAGCATGGCGCCGTGTCAGCTGGTTCCGACTACTCTGCTGCCGAAATTGTGTCCAAATGTCAGACCTGCCCCGGCTTTTCTGACCCCGGCTTTTTGCGGGTCGCGCAACATCACGCGTAGCCAAGCGCGCCTTCGACGGCGACTCGATCGCTGCACTTTACGACAAAACTGCCGGGGATCTGGCAAGCCATCAAAGTTGCCGAAGCACCGAGCGGCACGGCGCGTTTAAAATGGCATGCAAGACTAGTGACGCGGCGATTGGCCGATTGCTCGAATGCTGCGCAGACGCGTGCCATCGTCTCCATGCCATGGATGATCGGCGCATGCATTCCCATCAGCCGCGCACTCCATGGCCACAGATGAATGGGATTCCAGTCGCCGGACAAGGCCGCATAGCGTCGCCCCGCATCCGCGGTCACGACCCATTCTCCGACGACGTCACCTACCGGTGCGACCGAAGGCGACGCGGGCGCATGCTTGGCGCGTTGCCCGCGTTTGATCAGGTACCGGCTGGTGCAAGTGAAGACCGTTTTCCCATCGGCACTTGCCACCGTCTCCAGTACGCATTCGACGGCCCCATTGGCTCCAGGTTCCGGCATTGATAATGTCGTCACGAGTACCAGCGGTGCATCAGTGCGTACCTGACTCTGCATCGCGAGGTCGTTCGACACATGAATCAACCCGACAATCCGAAACGGAATCGCCCGATCAAGCATCGTCGCCAGTTGCGCGCGCTGCGTCAGCAGATAAAGGTAGGTCAGCGGCACGGGGCCAGCGGGGAAGCCGAATGCATCGCTGTAGCGCCGCACGTGATCCGCATCGAGCCGGTCCAGCCGGTAATTGGCCTGAATCGATTGCGCCGATGCCCGCGCGGGCTGCTTGAACAACGCCCACAGCAGCGGCCAGGCACTGGCCGTGGGCAGGGCAGGGAGGGATGACGGGGACAGGCTATTCATCGACGCAGCATACCGCGTCGTCGCCCGCCCCCGGTAACATAGCACCGATACTCAGCTCGCTGCCTTGACCCGCGCCGTAATATGCGCCAGCGCCTCGTCGACCTGGTCGATCAGGATCAGACACAAATCCCCATCACCCAGGCGCGAGAGCGCACGATCAATCGCCACGAACTCGCCATTGATTTCTTCGACGTGGCCGGTGCGGGTCGCATTACTCAACCCCGCGCGCAGCAGCGCAATGACTTCGCCGTCGGCGCGGCCACGCTGGCACTGGTCCTGGTACAGCAGCACGTCGTCGAACGCCGCGCCCAGGATTTCGGTCTGCTGCGTGATGTCCTGGTCGCGCCGGTCCCCGGCGCCACTGATCACCACCGAGCGGCGCTTGGCAGGCATGCTCTCGACCGCATTGACCAGCGCTGCGATCGCATCCGGGTTGTGGCCGTAGTCGGCGATCACGGTCGCGCCTTTGTAATCGAACACGTTGAAGCGCCCCGGCGCATTGTCGCTCTCGCCGACGAAGGTCTTCAGGCCCAGGCGGATCGCATCCCACGACGTGCCCACGCCCCATGCTGCAGCCACCGAGGCCATCACATTCTCGACCTGGAAGCCGACGACGCCACCGCGCGTAATTGGCACTTCCCGCAGGTCGATGCGTTCGACGAATGATTCCTGCGCCGCCACCAGATAGCCTTCTTCGACGAAGACGACACGGCGGCCCTGGGCGCGGTGCATCGCCATGACGGGATTGCCCACGTCCTGCGCGAAGAAGGTCACGTCGCCGCGCGTTCTTTCGGCCATGGCGGCCACGGTCGGATCGGCGGCGTTGAGCACCGCCATGCCGCCGACGGCCACGTTCTGCACGATCACGCGCTTGAGCACCGCCAGGTCTTCGAGCGTGGTGATGTAGTTCAGGCCCAGGTGGTCGCCCGAGCCGATATTGGTCACCACGGCGACCTGGCACTTGTCGTAGGCCAGGCCTTCGCGCAGCAGGCCGCCGCGCGCGGTTTCGAACACGGCGGCATCGACGTCGGGGTGCAGCAGCACGTTGCGCGCGCTGCGCGGGCCACTGCAGTCGCCGCTTTCGATGCGGCGGCCTTCGATGTAGACGCCGTCGGTGTTGGTCATGCCGGTGCGCAGGCCGGAAGCGGTGAGCAGGTGCGCGATCAGGCGCACGGTGGTCGTCTTGCCGTTCGTGCCGGTGACGGCCACGATCGGGATGCGGCCGTCGTCGCCGTCCTTGAACAGTGTGTCGACGATGGCTTCGCCGATCGGGCGCGGTTTGCCGAACGATGGCGCCAGGTGCATGCGCAGGCCCGGGGCGGCGTTGACTTCGACGATGCCGCCGTTCTGGTCCTCGATCGGTTTGAGGACGCTGTCGCAGACCAGGTCGACGCCGCAGATATCCAGGCCGATCATGTGGGCGGCAGCAACCGCGCGCGCCGCGACTTCAGGGTGCACGTCGTCGGTGACGTCGGTGGCCGAGCCGCCGGTCGACAGGTTCGCGTTATTGCGCAGGACGACGCGCTGGCCGATGGCGGGCACCGAGTCCGGCGTCAAACCGTTCTGGGCCAGCGTGCCGATGGCGATGTCGTCGAAGCGGATCTTGGTCAGCGACGTGCCGTGGCCGTCGCCGCGGCGCGGGTCGAGGTTGACCTGCTCGACCAGTTCGCGCACGCTGCGCTCGCCGTCGCCCACCACCTGCGGCGGTTCGCGGCGCGCGGCGGCCACCAGCTTGTCGCCTACCACCAGCAGGCGGTAGTCGTGGCCCGGCAGGTAGCGTTCGACCAGGATGTCGTCGCGGAATTCGCTGGCGGCCTTGAAGCCGGCGTCGAGCTGTTCGCGCGTGGTGACGTTGACCGTCACGCCCTTGCCCTGATTGCCGTCCTTCGGCTTGATCACGACCGGCAGGCCGATTTCCATCGCGGCAGCCCAGGCGTCGTCAGGGTCGCTCACGCCACGGCCCTGCGGCACCGGCACGCCGGCCGCGTCGAGCAGCTTCTTGGTCAGTTCCTTGTCCTGCGCGATCGATTCGGCAATCGCGCCGGTGGCATCGATCTCGGCGGCCTGGATGCGGCGCGCGCGGCTGCCCCAGCCGAACATGACCATGCTGCCTTCGGTCAGGCGGCGGAACGGGATATTGCGGGCCACGGCGGCCTGCACGATCGAGCCGGTTGATGGCCCCAGGCGCACGTCTTCGTCCGTCGCGCGCAGTTGCGCCAGCGCGGCAGGCACGTCGAACGGGGTGTCGTTGCGGGCCGCTTCGATCAACTGCTGCGCAAGTTCGAGGGCCTGGCGGCCGACGTCTTCTTCGCTGTATTCGACAACCACCTGGTAGGTGCCGGTTTCCAGCGTAGCGGTGGTGCGGCTGAACGTCACCGGGCAGCCGGCTTCGGCCTGCAGGTGCAGCGCGACCAGTTCGAGCACGTGGGCCAGCGGGATCGTTTCATAGTGGCCGAACGGCTGCAGGCCGCCGATCTGCGGGAAGCGCACGCGCAGGCGCGATTCGAAACCGGGCAGTTCGCCGATCGATTCTTCCTCAGGCGTGCACGTCACGATCGCCTCGACCGAGGTGTGGTGGCTCCAGAGATTGGGGCCACGCAGGGCCCGTACGCGAGATACTTCCATAAACCGTCATTCCTTTCGCGGGCCGCGCACCGTGCGCACATGCGCGGGGGCGGGCACCAGGCCCGGCAGGTCGCCGGGCAATGTCATTCAATAGGTCGTTTGTTTTGGTGTCGCGTCGAACGCGCGCAGGCCGCCGCACAGCAGGTCACTCGGCACGCCGAGCGCCCACGCCGCCGCCACTGCCGCCAGCACGTTTTCGGGATACTTCACGGTGGACGGCTTCATGGTGTCCAGCGTGTTCAGGCGCGTCTCGACGGTGCCTTCGGCCAGCATGATGCGACCGTCACGGACGAACACGACGCGCTCGCCCGCCGCGCGGTGCGCCGCCAGAACCGGATGGTGTTCGTCGAACGCGTAGAAGATCACGCCGCCGTCGCACAGTTCGGCCAGCGCCGCGACCTCTTCGTTGGCGGCATTGAGCACGGCCACGCCGTCCGGCAGGATCACGTCGACCTGGGTGCGGATCACGTTGCGCAGCGCGTCGTCGTCGTGGATATGGAACTCTGCCAGGTCGGCCAGGCCCGCCATGTCGGTCACGACGCCCACGGTGCAGCGGTCGTACGGCAGGCCGTCCTGCAGGATCGAGCGGGCGTTCGATTCGAACACCGCCGTCTGCACGTTACGGTTGATCAGGATGCGCTGGCCGGCTTCGACGCCCGTACTGTCGCGGTTCGAGATCACGCGCGCATTCAGGTACAGGCCTTCGCCGTTGGCCACGCCGACCTCTTTGCCGGTGATGTTGACCAGGCAGCCGATCAGGCGCGTGATCAGGCTGCAGCCGAGCGAGCCGGTCACGCCGACCACCGGGATGCGCGCCGTGTCGTCCGGTGCGAACAGGTGTTCGATGATGTCCTTGCCGACGTTGCGGGCGGTGCCGCTGGCCGGCTTGGTGTGGGCCAGCAGGCCCGGGCTGGCGTTGACTTCGATGATCGCGCCGCGTTGTTCGAGCAGCGGGCGGCTGATGTCTTCGCACACCAGGTCGATGCCGGCGATGTCCAGGCCGACGATGCGCGCGGCCAGTGCCGCGGCGTGCGCGACCTCCGGGTGCAGCTGGTCGGTGACGTCGTCGGCGACGTTGCCGTTCATCTGGATCAGCACCTTCTGGCCGGCCGGCGGCACCGTGTCGGGCGTGAGGCCCTGGCGCTTGAGCTGCAACTGGTTTTCTTCGCTCTTGCGCGGCTCGACAGGGCTGAGCGGGAATTCTTCGCTTTCGCCGCGGCGCGGGTCGATATTGATCTGGCTGTCGCACAGCTCGGCCACGTTCTGGCGGCCGTCGCCCGTCACCCACAGCGATTCGCCGCGCGCGACGGCGACGACCTTGCGGCCGACGACCAGCAGGCGGTGCTCGCTGCCCGTGATGAAGCGCTCGACCAGCACCGAGCGGCGGTCGCCTTCTTCGGATGCGATCACGTAGGCGGCGCGCACTTCGGCTTCGGTGTTCAGGTTCAGCGAGACGCCGCGGCCGTGATTGGCGTCGATCGGCTTGACGACCACGGGCAGGCCGATGTCGGCGGCTTCTTCCCAGGCTGCGTCGGCGCTGCGCGCGATGGCGCCTTCCGGCACCGGCACGCCGCACGAGGCGAGCAGGTTCTTGGTCATGTCCTTGTCGCTGGCGATGCCTTCGGCAATCGCGCTGGTGCGGTCGGTCTCGGCGGTCCAGATGCGGCGCTGCGCGGCGCCGTAACCCAGTTGCACCAGATTGCCGTCGGTCAGGCGGATCGACGGGATGCGGCGGTCGGTGGCGGCGTCCACGATGTGCGCCGTCGACGGGCCCAGGCACAGGCGGTCGACCATGTCGGTGAGCGTGGCGATCGCGCCCGGCAGGTCGAACGGCTCGTCGTTGATCGCGGCCATCAGCAGGCGGTGGCTGACCTCGAGCGCGGCGCGGCCGACGACGTTGTCCCGCGTACGGAACGCCATCTTGTAGACGCCATGTTCGCCGGTGGAGCGGGTCTTGCCGAAGCCGGTCTTCATGCCGGCCAGGCTCTGCACTTCGAGCACGACGTGTTCGAGGATGTGGCCGGCCCAGGTGCCTTCGTTCAGGCGCTCGATGAAGCCGCCGTGGTAGCCGACGCCGCAGTGGTGCTCGATCAGGCCCGGCAGCCAGGTGGTCAGGCGCGTCGTGAACCCGGGGA
>Ga0308164_10003654_pt1 | contig 13687 bp, 15 predicted proteins | sample PhyTR2_FD_201031 | JGI IMG/M metagenome (GOLD analysis project Ga0308164, IMG submission 201031) | Phyllosphere microbial communities from UC Gill Tract Community Farm, Albany, California, United States - DLSLT.R2 | ecosystem: Host-associated > Plants > Phyllosphere > Unclassified | place: USA... | reverse complement strand
GGAACACAGCAGCTTCGACCTGTTCCTCAACAAGGGCGTGGTGCCCGAAGGCTTGCCGGGCCAACTGCTGCTGCCGACCAGCGATAAACGCATTTCCCTGCTGCCGTCGAGCACCGCACTGGCCACCCTTGAGCGCCAGTCGCCGGGGCAGAGCGGCCTTGGGCTGGTGATTGCCAAGAGTCTGGCGCAGCTGTGGCAGGACTTCGATTACGCGATCATCGACAGCCCGCCGTTGCTTGGCGTGTTGATGGTCAACGCCCTGGCGGCGAGCCAGCAACTGGCGATCCCGGTGCAGACTGAGTTCCTTGCGGTGAAGGGCCTGGAGCGCATGGTCAATACGCTGGCGATGATCAACCGTTCGCGCAAGGTGCCGCTGCCGTACACCATCGTCCCGACACTGTTCGACCGCCGCACCCAGGCATCGATGAGCACCCTCAAGCTGCTTCGCGACAGTTACCCGGAGCACGTCTGGAATGCGTTCATTCCGGTTGACACGCGATTGCGCGATGCCAGCCGCGCCGGCGTGACGCCTTCGCAGTTCGACAACAAGAGCCGTGGCGTGCTGGCCTACCGTGCGTTGCTCAAACACATGCTCACCGAACAGCTTGTCGGGCAGGTGGCCTGAGTGGCCGCTGATCATTATTTGTCGAGCGGCGCGCCTGCACGCTCAAGTCCATCGGCTATGCAGCCGATATCTGTATCAGGCGGTAATCGCATCACTACTTTTCGGGCTCCCGTATGAACCGCCCTCTGGACATTGCTTCACGACCACAACTGGCGCTGCAGAACTACCTGGACGCGTTGCTGTTTGACGCGACCGAGGAGTTGCAGGTCGTCGAGTCCGTCGATGAATTTCAAGCGGCCGTGCTCGAAGAGCAGGCCCATGACGCACGCATGCGTTGCGCAGTAGCGGCGGCTGTCGCTGCTGCGTTGCCTGCTGCTGTGCCCGCGCCGCAACCCGCTCCCATGAGCCGGCCTGCGCCTGTTTCGCTCGCCTGGTCGCCCCAGCCTGAACCGGCTGCGGCGCGGGTGATGGAACGCCCAGTGATGCCACCGGTGATTCTGCCGCCGGTGCTTGTCCCTGAGCCGGAACCGCTGGTTGAGGCTCGGGTGGTGGAAGAGCCACCGGTGGCCCTGGTCGAGCCGGTGGTTGATGTGCATCTGTCTGCCCAGCGCACACCGACGCCTCCGCCCACCAGCGACGGGCGTCCGGCCTGGGCTGCCGAGCCGTTTGAATGCCTGCTGTTCGACGTCGCGGGTCTGACCCTGGCGGTGCCGCTGGTGTGCCTCGGCTCGATTTACCCGCTGGCGGGCCATGATTTAACGCCGCTGTTCGGTCAACCGGACTGGTTTCTCGGGATCCTGCCCAGCCAGGCGGGCAACCTGAAGGTGCTGGACACCGCGCGCTGGATCATGCCGGACCGGTACCGCGACGATTTTCGTCAGGGCCTGCAATACGTGATTTCGGTTCAGGGCTACGAATGGGGGCTGGCGGTGCATCAGGTCAGCCGCTCGTTGCGCCTGGACCCCAATGAAATCAAATGGCGCACCCATCGTGGTCAGCGGCCCTGGCTTGCCGGGACGGTGATCGAGCACATGTGTGCGCTGCTGGACGTTTCCGAGCTGGCCGAGCTGATCGCCAGTGGCGCGGTCAAGCAGATGCACAAGCTCAACTAGCATAAAGAACATCACATAAACACAGGCCGGCGTACGAATCGTCGACCGCACGGCACAACACGCAAGGGGTTAGGGGTATGAAGAAGTCGTCAGCACAGGGTTCCGAAGATCCGATTCTGCAATGGGTCACCTTCCGCCTGGACAACGAGTCGTACGGCATCAACGTGATGCAGGTTCAGGAAGTGCTGCGCTACACCGAGATCGCTCCGGTCCCGGGCGCGCCAAGCTACGTACTGGGGATCATCAACCTGCGCGGTAACGTCGTCACCGTCATCGACACCCGTCAGCGCTTTGGTCTGCCGCCGGTTGAAGTCAGCGACAACACGCGTATCGTGATCATCGAGGCCGACAAGCAAGTGGTCGGGATCCTGGTCGATAGCGTGGCTGAAGTGGTTTACCTGCGTCAGTCGGAAGTCGAAACCGCGCCGAACGTGGGCAACGACGAGTCCGCCAAATTCATCCAGGGCGTGTGCAACAAGAACGGCGAACTGCTGATCCTCGTGGAGCTGGACAAGATGATGTCCGAGGAAGAGTGGTCCGAGCTGGAGAACATCTGATTGATTCTTGATGTGGCGGTTATTTTTCTGGCGGTGTTGTGGGTCGCGAGCGTCGCGATGTTCATGGCCCACACCAAGCGCTTGCGTATCCAGGCCACGCAGCAGCTGGAGGCGGATTCGCTGCGTGATCAGCGCATCCGCGAGCTGGCCCGGCGGCTGGAAAATTACCAGGGCGGTACGGTGAGAATGGGCGAGGAACTGCACGAGTTGCGTTCCATGGTTGCACTGCTGCCGGACAAGATCACTGCCCTTGAGCAGCGCGATCCCTCGACCCTGTCCTTCGCCCAGGCCGCGCGCTTGGTCGGCATGGGCGCCAGCATCGACGAACTCACCCAATCCTGCGGCCTGACCCAGGCCGAAGCGCAGCTGATGACCAAGATGCATGGCGGTAATCGGTAGAAAGCGTGCTCCTGCACTGGTTCGCGCTGTGTCAGTGGGACCGGCTTTAGCCGGGAAGGGGCCAGTGCTTGCGACACAAGCATTCATGATGCGCCGCTGATCCGTGCAGGAGCGACCGGGGTAGCGCTCCACCTTGCCCGCGAAGAGGCCAGTACAGCCGACGCATATCGATCGTCCGTTCCGCCGCCTTCGCGGGCAAGCGCGCTCCTACATTTTGGAATGCCGCATCTGGTGTGTGGCATTAGCCCTGCGTCTTGATACCCGACGCCTTCGCGGCTGAAGCCGGTCCCACCCAGTTACGCGGTGTGTCAGTGGGACCGGCTTTAGCCGGGAAGAGGTCAGTGCGCGCGACACAAGCATTCATGATGTGCCGCTGACCCGTGTAGGAGCGACCGGGGTGGCGCTCCACCTTGCCCGCGAAGAGGCCAGTACATCCGACGCATATTTATCGCCCGTGCCTACGGCTTCGCGGGCAAGCGCGCTCCTACACTAGATTCGCGTCCACAGGGTCATTGGCGTTGTTTCCATGAGCGGTAGAGGCTGAATCAACGCGGCGTGATATCCCGCTCCACCGGGCCGGCATCCGGGTCGAACCCCACCGGAAACTTGCCCTTGAGATGCCAGGCAAACGCGATGATTTCGGCGATGGTCAGGTACAGCTCTTGAGGAATGCTATCGCCCAGTTCGAGGCGGGCGAGCATTTTCACCAGTTCTGCGTTTTCGTAGATCGGGACTTTGTACTCGCGGGCGATCGCCAGAATGGCTTCCGCCAGGCTGTCATCGCCCTTGGCCGTCAGCGTCGGGGCCTGATGGCCGTCGTAGCTGAGGGCAATGGCCTGACGCGGTGTCTGCTCGGATTTGCTCATCAGGCGTTCTCGTCGATCCAGCGTTGTTCGAGCACGGCGCGCGGGCCCTGGGGCGGCACGCCACGGTTGCATTCCAGCTCCTTGACGTTCAAACCACACGCCACCAGGCGCTCACGCAGATTGCCCAGTTCGCTGGAAATCAACTCGGCGCTGCCTTCGCGTTCAGCCCATAACTGGCTGGCGATGCTCCCGGCAATCAGTTGCGCCTGCACGTGCAACGGACCAAGAGGCTCGAGATCAAACGCCAGCTCCAGCCGCCAGAGTTTTTCTCGCTCCCTGGCTTCCTGCGCCGGCGCATCGGAGTGTTCGTCGCGCTCAGGCGTGTCCTCGCGCTGAACCTTGACCTGCAACGGCACGATGTCGTGGGCGTTGCGCATCGGGATCTCCAGCTGCCAAGTGGTCACCTGTGTGCCGTCGGCGTGGGTGCGGGTCTGCTCCAGCCCGCCCAACTGATGGCTCTGCAGGCGCGAAATCGCGCCCGCCGCCAGCTTCAGCAGCATCTCCAGATCGTCTTTGCTTTGCGGATGGCCAAGGGTGCGCGGTGGTAACGGGAAGTTGATCGGATCGCTCGGCGGCGCCACCAGCCCCAAGGTGCCGAAGGCGCTGCGCAAGACGCTGGGCATGGCCCGCGCCAGGGTATTGCCGGCGGCAGCGGCGTCATAACTGACGTTGCCCGGCAGCCCCGGCAGGAGTTGTGTGACCAGCCGCAGCAAGTTGGCCTTCATGTCCGGCACCAGCGTCGGGTTCAGCCCGGCGAGCAAGCGTGACTCCATGAACAGCCCGCTGGCGTTCAGCGCCTGGGCGACGCCCTTGGCCGTGCTCATCTGCGGGATGTCCGGCAGGTCGGCCAGCAGTTGCTCGATGCTGGCCCGCAGCGACGGCGAAAGGTTATCGCCATTGGCCGCCGGCGGCGGCATGTTTTGCAGGGCGGCGATCAGGCCCTGCAGCGAGCCCTGACGGCTTTGCTGGGTCGATAACTGCTGCGCCAGGGCCAGTTCGTCCAGACGATTGGGCAGGGCGACGAAGTTCAGCGCCTGACTGTTTTGCACCTGGGCGCTGAGCAGACTGCCGACCCGCAACGGCTGCGGGCTGTCGACGGTCAGGCTGGTGCCGGCCAGGGCCGTGTTGAGCAGGATGACGATGGAGCGGTAATTGGTCAGCTGCGCCCCGCCCGAGGATTGTTCGGGGGATTGCCCCGCCAACTGCGCGACGTTCTGCGCCGCCACCTGCGTGGTCAGCACTTTGCCTTGCACCAGTGTGCCAGCGGGCAATTGCCGCGTGTCGATGCTGGTCAGGCTGTTGGTGGCGGCTTTCTGCAGGTCCTGCACGCTGATGGTCAGGGTGTCGGCCGAGCCTTGGGCGACGTTGACGCTGGTGCCCGGTGTCAGCGGCAACGAACTGCTGACGGGGAGGGTGGTTTGCCGACCGTTGTCCATGGTCAGTTTGAGCAGCAGTTGAAAGTCCTGCCCCAACTGTTTGAGGCTCACCACTTCAGCGCTGGCCACCTGACCCGAGGTCAGCAGCCCTTCACGCGGCTCCATCAGCTTGAGCACTTCGCCCGCCGGCACGCCGGCGCGCAGCAGGGCCGTGGCCACTGTCACTGGAGCAAGATTGGGTATATCGCCTGTCATCAGATCCCGACTCGGTAAATTTGCGCTCTGGGTGGCGGGTCCGGGTATGTATAATCCGGCACCGACTGCGTCGGCGGTCCACCGTTAAGCTGCATCAGTATAACGGCCGTCATGATCCCGACTTGAACCGCCGTGCCGCTGCAACTGAAAAGAAGGTCCCCATGTCGATCCCCGTTCTTGAAGCCGTGGCGCTGACTTGCGAGCGTGACGGGCGCCTGCTGTTCGAAGATCTCGAATTGCGGCTGAGCCCGGGCGACATGGTGCAGATCAGCGGCCCCAACGGCAGCGGCAAAACCAGCCTGCTGCGCCTGTTGTGCGGGCTGATGCAGCCCACCGCCGGCAACGTGCTTCTGGACGGCACACCTCTCCCCAGCCAGCGCAGCGAATTGACCCGCCACCTGCTGTGGATCGGCCACGCCGCCAGCATTAAAGAGTTGCTCACCCCCCTGGAAAACCTCGCCTGGCTCTGCGCGCTGCACACCCCCGTGGAGACCGCCGACGTCTGGCGCGCCCTCGAAGCGGTCGGCCTGCGCGGCTTTGAAGACGTGCCGTGCCATACGTTGTCGGCCGGTCAACGGCGTCGCGTGGCACTGGCCCGCCTGTATTTGCCCGGGCCCGGTCTGTGGATGCTCGACGAACCCTTCACCGCGCTGGACAAGCAGGGCGTGGCGCAACTCGAAGCGCACCTGGCGGCGCACTGTGAAAACGGCGGCGCCGTGGTGCTGACCACGCACCACACGCTGAGCCGCACGCCTTCGGGTTATCGCGATCTGGACCTGGGGCAGTGGGCGGCATGAGTCACGTGTTCACCCTGTTGATCGCCCGCGAAGCGCGCCTGCTGTTTCGGCGCCCGGCCGAACTGCTCAACCCGCTGGTGTTCTTCGCCATCGTCATCGCCCTGTTTCCCCTGGCCGTCGGCCCTGACACGCAACTGCTGCAGCGCCTGTCGCCAGGGTTGGTGTGGGTGGCCGCGCTGTTGTCCGTGCTGCTGTCGCTGGACGGCCTGTTCCGCAGCGATTTCGAAGACGGCTCCCTCGAACAATGGGTGTTGTCGTCGCAACCGCTGGCGCTGCTTGTGTTGGCGAAGGTCCTGGCGCACTGGGTCTTTTCCGGGCTGGCACTGGTCCTGTTGTCCCCGCTGCTGGCGCTGATGCTCGGCCTGCCCACCGCGTGTTTGCCGGTGCTGCTGCTGTCGCTGCTGCTGGGCACACCGGTGCTGAGCCTGCTCGGCGCGGTGGGCGCCGCGTTGACCGTAGGGCTAAAGCGCGGCGGTCTGCTGCTGGCGTTGTTGATTCTGCCGCTGTACATCCCGGTGCTGATTCTCGGCAGCGGCGCCTTGCAGGCTGCCCTTGAGGGCATGCCCGCGACCGGTTATCTGCTTTGGCTTGGCAGCCTTGCCGCACTGGCGGTAACCCTGACGCCCTTTGCAATTGCCGCTGGTTTGAAGATCAGCGTTGGCGAATAATCGCACCCTGACCGCGCGGACAGTTTTTCCGTCGACAGGTCCCGGACGCTTCAGCCATAAGAAGCGCCTTGCCCTGACAGCGCCTCTGGTTGAGACGCACTGTGATAACTAGCACCGTGATGAAAAGCACCGTAATGAAAAGGCAGCGAGATGAACACAAGCGCCAAGGCTAAACGCGGCCTGAGTTGGGCCTGGTTCCACAAACTCGGTTCGCCCAAATGGTTTTACGGCATCAGCGGCCGTCTGCTGCCGTTGCTGAGCATCGCTGCGGCGTTGCTGATCGCCATCGGCGTGATCTGGGGCCTGGCGTTCGCGCCGCCTGACTACCAGCAAGGCAACAGTTTTCGCATCATTTATATCCACGTGCCGGCGGCGATGCTGGCCCAGTCCTGCTACGTGATGATGGCGGTGTGCGGCGTGGTCGGGCTGGTCTGGAAGATGAAAATGGCCGACGTCGCCCTGCAATGCGCGGCGCCCATTGGTGCGTGGATGACCGCCCTGGCGCTGGTCACCGGCGCGATCTGGGGCAAGCCGACGTGGGGTTCGTGGTGGGTCTGGGACGCGCGGCTGACCTCGATGCTGATCCTGCTGTTTCTGTATTTCGGCCTGATCGCTTTGAGCAACGCGATCACCAACCGCGACAGCGCCGCCAAGGCCTGCGCCGTGCTGGCCATTGTCGGGGTGATCAACATCCCGATCATCAAATACTCGGTGGAGTGGTGGAGCACCCTGCACCAGGGCGCGACCTTCAGTCTGACGGAAAAGCCGGCCATGCCCGCTGAAATGTGGCTGCCGCTGCTGTTCACCGTGCTGGGGTTTTACTGCTTCTTCGGGGCGGTGCTGCTGATGCGCATGCGCCTGGACTTGCTCAAGCGCGAGGCCCGGGCCGGTTGGGTCAAAGATATATTAATGAAGCGCTTTGGCCACACAGCGTCGCCTCGCCACGGAGCCGAACGATGAGCTTCGAATCTTTTAGCGATTTTCTCGCCATGGGCAAGCACGGGCTCTACGTCTGGTCGGCTTATGGCATCTGTTTCATCGTGCTGGCGATTAACGTCCTGGCACCGGTTTTCGCGCGTCGGCGTTACCTGCAACAAGAGGCGCGCCGTCTGCGCCGGGAGAGCAATACGTGAATCCGCTGCGAAAAAAGCGCCTGTTGATCATCGTGGCGATCCTCGCCGGGGTCGGCATTGCGGTCAGCCTTGCACTCAGCGCGCTGAAGGAAAACATCAATCTGTTCTACACCCCGACCCAGATCGCCAGCGGCGAAGCCCCCCGTGACACGCGGATTCGCGCCGGCGGCATGGTGGTACAGGGTTCGCTGCAGCGCTCGTCGGATTCGCTGGATGTCACCTTTGCCGTCACCGATTTCAACAAGTCGGTGCCCATCACTTATCGCGGCATCCTTCCGGACCTGTTCCGCGAAGGGCAGGGCATTGTCGCCCTCGGCAAGCTCAATAGTGACGGCGTGGTCGTCGCCGACGAAGTGCTGGCCAAACACGATGAGAAATACATGCCGCCGGAAGTCGCCAAAGCGCTGAAAGACAGCGGCCAGCCCGCGCCCGCTGCCACGCCCGCCGCTCTCCCGGAAAAACAGGGGTAAATCATGATTCCCGAACTCGGCCATCTGGCCATGATTTTGGCCCTCTGCTTCGCCATCGTGCAGGCCATCGTGCCGCTGATGGGCGCCTGGCGCGGCGACCGTCTGTGGATGAGCCTGGCGCAGCCCGCCGCCTGGGGGCAGTTTGCTTTCCTGGTGTTTGCCTTTGGCTGCCTGACCCACTCGTTCATGGTCGACGATTTTTCCGTGGCCTACGTCGCCGAGAACTCCAACAGCGCGCTGCCGTGGTACTACAAATTCAGCGCCGTCTGGGGCGCACACGAAGGCTCGTTGCTGCTCTGGGCGCTGATCCTCGGCGGCTGGACCTTCGCCGTGTCGATCTTTTCCCGGCAGTTGCCCCAGGTCATGCTCGCCCGCGTGCTGGCGGTGATGGGCATGATCAGCGTCGGCTTTCTGCTGTTTCTGATCCTCACCTCCAACCCGTTCAGCCGCATCCTGCCGCAAGTTCCCCAGGACGGGCGTGACCTTAATCCATTGCTGCAGGACATTGGGCTGATCGTCCACCCGCCGATGCTGTACATGGGGTACGTCGGGTTCTCGGTGGCGTTTGCTTTCGCCATCGCTGCGCTGCTCGGCGGTCGGCTTGATGCGGCATGGGCGCGCTGGTCGCGGCCGTGGACCATCGTCGCCTGGGCCTTTCTCGGCGTCGGCATCACCCTGGGTTCGTGGTGGGCCTATTACGAACTCGGCTGGGGCGGCTGGTGGTTCTGGGACCCGGTGGAAAATGCCTCGTTCATGCCGTGGCTGGTGGGCACGGCGCTGATTCACTCGCTGGCGGTCACCGAAAAGCGCGGCGTGTTCAAGAGCTGGACCGTGCTGCTGGCCATCGCGGCGTTTTCGTTGAGCCTGCTCGGCACCTTCCTTGTGCGTTCCGGCGTGCTGACGTCGGTGCATGCTTTCGCTTCCGACCCGGCCCGTGGCGTCTTCATTTTGATCTTCCTGCTGATGGTGGTGGGCGGCTCGCTGACCCTGTTCGCCCTCCGCGCGCCGGTGGTGAAAAGCCACGTCGGCTTTGGCCTGTGGTCGCGGGAAACCTTGCTGCTGGGCAATAACCTGGTGCTGGTGGTGGCGGCGTCGATGATTCTGCTCGGCACGCTCTACCCGCTGGTGCTGGATGCGTTGAGCGGGGCGAAGATGTCCGTCGGCCCGCCGTATTTCAACGCGCTGTTCGTGCCCCTGATGGGCTTGCTCATGGCCGTCATGGCGGTGGGCGTGCTGGTGCGCTGGAAGGACACGCCGGTCAAGTGGCTGTTGAGCATGCTCGCGCCGGTATTGGTCGGCAGCGCGGTGCTGGCAGTTATCGCCGGTTTCGCCATGGCCGACTTCCACTGGGCCGTGCTTGCCACCTGTTTGCTTGCGGCCTGGGTGTTGCTGGCCGGTGTGCGCGACCTGTTCGACAAGACCCGGCACAAAGGCTTGCTCAAGGGCATGCGCTCGTTGACCCGCAGTTACTGGGGCATGCAAGTGGCGCACCTCGGTATCGCGGTGCTGGCGCTGGGCGTGGTGTTGTCCAGCCAGAACAGCGCCGAACGTGACCTGCGCATGGCCCCCGGAGAATCGGTGGAACTGGGCGGATACATGTTCGTGTTCGAGGGTGCCCAGCATTATCAGGGTCCGAATTTCACCTCCGATCGCGGCACCCTTCGCGTGCTGGAAGACGGCAAGGAAATCACCGTTTTGCACCCGGAAAAACGCCTGTACACCGTACAGCGCTCGATGATGACTGAGGCCGGTATTGACGCCGGTTTCACCCGCGATCTCTATGTGGCGCTGGGCGAACCGCTGGAAAACGGCGCGTGGGCGGTGCGTGTCCACGTCAAGCCGTTCGTGCGCTGGATCTGGTTCGGCGGCCTGATCACCGCACTGGGCGGGCTGCTGGCGGCGCTGGACAAACGTTATCGCGTCAAGGTCCGCGCGAAAGTGCGTGACGCGCTGGGCATGACGGGGGCGGCGGTATGAAGCGCTGGATGTTGCTGATCCCGCTGGTGCTGTTTCTCGGCATGGCGGGTTTGCTGTACCGGGGTTTGTATCTGGATCCGTCGGAACTGCCGTCGGCGCTGATTGGCAAACCATTTCCTGAATTCAACTTGCCCGCGGTGCAGGATGGCAAGCCGCTGACTCGCGCCGACCTGCTGGGCAAACCGGCACTGGTCAACGTCTGGGGCACCTGGTGCGTGGCCTGCCGGGTCGAGCATCCTGTGCTGACCAAACTGGCGGAGCAGGGCGTGGTGATTTACGGCGTCAACTACAAGGACGTGAACGCCGAGGCGCAGAAGTGGCTCAAAGAATTTCACGATCCCTATCAGCTGAACATCAATGATGAGGCCGGTAGCCTGGGTTTGAATCTGGGTGTCTATGGCGCGCCGGAGACCTTCTTGATCGATGCCAAGGGCGTCATTCGCTACAAGCATGTGGGTGTGATCGACCAGACAGTCTGGCGCGAGAAGCTGGCGGGCCAGTATCAGGCGCTGGTGGATGAGGGCAGAGAATGATCAGGCGCGATGATGTGGCGGCTGGTCGGGCCTCTTCGCGGGCAAGCGCGCTCCTACGAGGGGCACGGCGATTGGCTGCCGCTGCGGTATTGGCGCTGGGTTTTGCAGGTGTGGCCCAGGCTGCGATTGATGCCTACACCTTCAAGGACGACGCCGAGCGGGCCCGCTACACCGAGCTGACCCGTGAGCTGCGCTGTCCGAAATGCCAGAATCAGGACATCGCCGATTCCAACGCGCCCATCGCCGCCGACCTGCGCAAAGAGATCTACCGCATGCTCGGCGAAGGCCAGAGCAATCAGCAGATCATCGATTTCATGGTCGATCGCTACGGCGAGTTCGTGCGCTACAAGCCCGAGCTCAACGCCCACACCTGGCTGCTCTGGTTCGGTCCGGCCGGCTTGCTGCTGGGCGGCGCGGTGTTGATTGGTGTGATCGTCGTGCGCCGTCGTCGCACAAGCCGCGAAGACGCCGATGTGCTCTCAGACGAGGAGCGTCAGCGCCTCGCCCACTTGCTGGATAAAAACCGCGAATGATTGATTTCTGGATGGCCGCCGGCCTGCTGTTGCTGGTGGCCCTGAGTTTCCTGCTGATCCCGGTGGTGCGCGGCCGTCGCGCGCAGACTGAGGAAGATCGCACCGCCCTTAACGTCGCCTTGTATCAGGAGCGCATCGCCGAGTTGCAAGCGCAGCAGGAGGAGGGCGTGCTCTCGTCGGCGCAACTGGACGGCGGTCGGGCCGAGGCCGCGCGCGAACTGCTCGCCGACACCGAAGGGGTGGGCGCCGAGCGGGTGAGCCGCCTGGGCAAGCCGCTGCCATTGCTCGCCGCGATTCTGGTCCCGGTGTTGGCGTTGGGCCTGTATCTGCATTTCGGCGCGTCTGACAAGGTCGAGCTGACCCGGGAGTTTTCCCAGCCGCCGGGTTCGCTGGCGCAGATGACCGAGCGGCTGGAGCGCGCGGTGAAGGCGCAACCGGATTCCGCCGAGAGTGCGTACTTCCTAGCGCGGACCTACATGGCCCAGGATCGCCCGGCCGATGCCGCGCGGATGTTCGAGCGTGCGGCCAAGCTGGCCGGTCGTCAGCCCGAACTGCTGGGGCAGTGGGCCCAGGCGTTGTACTTCGCCGCTAACAAGGCCTGGACCCCGCAGATTCAGGGGATTGCCGAAGAAGCGCTGAAGCTCAATCCCAAGGAAGTCACCAGTCTGGGCCTGATGGGCATCAACGCCTTCGAAAGCCAGCAGTTTGATCAGGCGGTGAGTTACTGGACGCGTCTGTTGGCCGTGTTGCCGCCAGACGATCCTTCCCGCGGGGCGCTGGAAGGCGGTATCAAACGCGCCAGAGACAAGGTGGTGCAAAGCGGCGGCACGCTGGAAAACACCCCGCCGGTGGCGGTGCAGGGCGCGCGCATGAAGGTGCGTGTCACGCTGTCGGAGGCGTTGAAAGCCAAGGTCCAGCCGGGCGACACAGTGTTTGTGTTTGCCCGCGCGGTGTCGGGTCCGCCGGCGCCGCTGGCGGTCAAGCGCGTGACCGTGGCTGACTTGCCGGTGGAGGTCGAGCTGACTGACGCCGACGCGATGATGCCGCAGCTGAAACTGTCGAACTTTGCCGAAGTCCAACTCGTGGCTCGGGTGTCCCGTGCCGGTCAGCCGACGGCGGGGGAATGGATCGGCCGCAGCCAGCCGTTGCCGGGCAATGTGACGGCGCTGCAATCCCTGACCATCGACAGCCCCGATCAGTAATCCCGTTAACGCAGCGAGTAGAGAGCCCTTATGTATCGCGTCGCCCGTTTTGCCTTGTTGAGTCTGGTGGTGGGATTGACCGCAGCCTGTGCGGTGCAGCATCCAGGGCCGCAGAGCTCCGAACCGATCCCGACCGTTCCCGGCCCGTCGCCGACCCCGCAGCCCGGCACTCCGCGCACGGCGCCAGAGACACCGCCGTCTATGCCGATCCCTGCACCGGGCCCGAAAACCTCTTCGCACTTCGCTCCGCCGCCGGGTGGCAACAGCCACTGGGATGCGCGCCTGGGCGTGCATGTGCTGGATAATGTGCCGAACACGTTCTATCGCCAGCGCACCTATTACCGCTGGAACAACGGCTGGACCTGGTCGACGTCGCCAAGCGGGCCGTGGCAGGAGACCGATGCCAGCGGTGTGCCGCCGGGGTTGAGCAAGCAGTTCGGGAATTAAGGCCTGGTTCGGCGAGATCAAGATCAAGAGCGTCTGCCTAAGGGCAGACCTTTCGCCTTCGGCGAGTTACTTGGAAAAGCACCCCAAGTAACCAAGGGTGCTTGCTCTCGGTTGGGTTCCTCCTCCGTCGGAATACCCTCACTCCGACGACGCTCCGTGGGCCCGCGCCGAACGGACATCCATGTCCTAGCGGCGCTCTCGCGGCATCCATGCCGCTCGGCCCACTCCGCGTCGTCTGCGTTCGGCCTGCACCCAAGTCGCGATGTGTGTCGTCTGGGCTGTCGCGTTCGAAGATCAAAAGCAGATCAAAAGCTTCCCGGCTGAAGCCGGTCCCACTGGGTGCACGCGCTGCTGTTAGTGGGACCGGCTTTAGCCGGGAAGAGGCCGGTTTGCTCACCATCAATCTTGATCGTTCCCACGCTCCGCGTGGTAACACCGCCCCCGGACGCTCCGCGTACGCTGCGCTTTCTGGCGTGGCGAGGTGACGCGGAGCGTCGCGGGATGCATTCCCACGCGGAGCGTGGGAACGATCAAAGATCATTGAAACACCGCGTACCCGTAGGACCGGCTTCAGCCGGGAAGCGGTTGATCTGCTCTAGATCTTGATCTTGATCTTAATCTTCAAACACATGACTTCCAGACGACACATATCGCGACTTGGGTGCAGGCTGAACGCAGGTTTTGCGCAGTGGGCCGAGCCGCATGGATGCGGCGAGAGCGCCGTCAGGACAGGGATGTCCGTTCGGCGCGGGCCCACGGAGCAAGACCGGAGTGAAGGAACCCTGACGAAGGAAGGG
>Ga0308164_10003652_pt1 | contig 13689 bp, 11 predicted proteins | sample PhyTR2_FD_201031 | JGI IMG/M metagenome (GOLD analysis project Ga0308164, IMG submission 201031) | Phyllosphere microbial communities from UC Gill Tract Community Farm, Albany, California, United States - DLSLT.R2 | ecosystem: Host-associated > Plants > Phyllosphere > Unclassified | place: USA... | reverse complement strand
CGACACGTACACCAGGCGCTGCGGCAGCAGGTCGGGCCGGGTCTGGCTCAGCTCCACCAGCGCTTCGGACAGCGCCATGGCGCCGTCGCGCGGCGGATCGATCAGCATGCGGTCGAACTTGCCCAGCTCGACCAGGTGCTCCGCCGTGACTTCGAACAGGTTGCGCGTGTAGAACGTGGTTTTGCTTGATAAGCCATTGGCTTTGGCGTTGTCGAGCGCCCGTTCCGACAGCGTGGTGCTGCCTTCGATACCGACCACTTCGCGCGCCTGCGTGGCCAGCGGCAAGGTGAAGTTACCAAGGCCGCAAAACAGGTCGGCCACGCGGTCTTGCGGCTGCACGTCGAGCAGGCGCAGCGCCTTACCCACCAGCACGCGGTTGATGTAGTGATTCACCTGCGTGAAATCGACCGGCTTGAACGGCATCTTGATACCGAACTCGGGCAACAGGTAGTGCAGGTCCGAGCCGGCCGGATAATATGGTGCGGCAGTTTCCGGGCCCTTGGTCTGCAGCCAGAACTGGATCTTGTGCAGGTCGGCGAAGGCCTTGAGCTTGACTTCATCGTCGGCCGTCAACGGGGCCATGATGCGCAGCACCAGCGCCGTGACGCCCTCGCCGATCGCCACTTCGATTTGCGGAATCTGGTTGAACAGCGTGAGCGAACCGATCAGCCCGCGCAGTGGCAGCAGCAGGGCCGACACGTGACGCGGCAAAATCTCGCAGCTCGAAATGTCGGCCACGAACGCCGAATGCTTTTCGTGGAAACCTACCAGTACCGTGTCTTTCTTGACCACGTGGCGCACCGACAGCCGCGCGCGGTAGCGGTAGCCCCAGGTAGGGCCGTACATGGGCCGCATCACGGTCAGCGGTTTGACTTTGCCGATGTGCCACAGGTTATCTTCCAGCACGCGCTGCTTGATCGCCACTTGCGCGGTCGGCTCCAGGTGCTGCATCGAGCAGCCGCCGCAGATGGCAAAGTGCTTGCACTGCGGCTGCACGCGCATCGACGATTCGCGGTGCAGCACGTTCATGCGCGCCATTTCCCAGTTCTTCTTTTTCTTGAACGTGGTGAAGCTCACGCGTTCACCGGGCAGCGCGCCCTCGACAAACACTACCTTGCCTTGCGAACCGTCTTCGTTTTCCAGGTGGCCGACGCCGTTGGCGTCCATGCTCAGCGATTTGATCTCGAGAATAGTGTCTTGCATAACATTCAAATAAAGGGAAGAAAACGCGGCCGCCGGGCGGGTCGGGCACGCCGGGGGCACTGCACGCTACAGGGGCAATATGATAGCAGAAGGGGAACTACAGCAGCGAATCGCGGACCACGCCGCGCGCCGCCATGGCACGTTTGAGCTTGACCAGCGCTTCCTGCTGGATCTGGCGCACCCGTTCGCGGGTGACGCCCATTTCCTCGGCCAGGGTTTCCAGCGTGGCCGGATCGTCGTTGTCGAGGCCAAAGCGGCGCATGATCACGATGCGCTGCTTGTCGGGCAGCTTGGTGAGCCAGTCGCGCATCAGCACCGTCATTTCGTGGTGCTCGGCGCGGGCGTCGGGGCTGTCGTCGCTGTCGCCAGGCAGCATGTCCATCAGCGACGATTGCGGATCGTTGTCGAGCGGTGCATCGAGCGACGTCGCGTGCTCGGACAGCGCCAGGATATCCTGCACTTCTTCCACCGGGCGCCCGACCAGCGCCGCGATGTCTTCGGCAGTGGCGTCCTTGCCGTCGTGCTGCTGCGCTTCCAGGTGGTATTTGCCGCGCAGGATCTGGTTCAGCTCGCGCACCATGTGTACCGGCAGGCGCACCGTGCGCGCCTGGTTCATGATGGCGCGTTCGATGCTCTGGCGGATCCACCAGGTGGCATACGTGGAAAAGCGGAACCCGCGCTCGGGCTCGAATTTATCGATGGCGCGCATCAGGCCGATATTGCCCTCCTCGATCAGGTCGAGCAGCACCACGCCGCGGTTGATGTAATGCTTGGCGATCGACACCACGAGGCGCAGGTTATGCTCGATCATGGTCTGCCGCGCGGCAAAATCGCCGCTCTTGGCCAGGGTAGCGAAATGCACTTCCTGTGGCGCCGTGAGCAGCGGCCGGGTGCCGATCTGGTTCAGGTAATGCTGGGTGGTGTCGGTGGACAGTTCCGCCGCCAGCACTTTTTTCAGTTCATCGACCGGTTCGAGCACCACGCCGGCGCCGCCTACTGCCCCATCTTCCGCGACGTCATCGTCATCGGGGTCGTCGCGGAAGTCTTCCGGGACGGCGTCGTCATCGAGCGGATCGTGGGGCGTGTTTGTCATGGCTCGGCTCGAATCAATGAACGCTCATCGAAAGACGGTTAGCGGCTGGGCAGGAACTTCGACGGGTCCACCGGTTTGCCCTGCTGGCGGATTTCAAAGTGCAGCTTGACGGCATCGGTGTCGGAGTCGCCCATTTCGGCAATCAGCTGGCCCTTGGTGACCGTCTGCCCTTCCTTGACCAGGATCGCGCGGTTGTGCGCGTACGCCGACAACAACGTATTACTGTGCTTCACAATGACGAGATTACCATAACCGCGGATGCCGCTGCCGGCAAACATGACTTTTCCGGCGCCCGCCGCAACGACGTGCTGGCCGGCCTTGCCGGCGATATCGACGCCCTTGTTCTTGCCTTCGTCGAAGGTGGCGATCACGCGCCCTTCGGCCGGCCACATCCAGCTCAGTTTTTCGTCTTCGGCGCTCATGGCCGAGGCGGCGGCAGGTGCTGCCGGGCGCGCAGCCGGTGCGGCCGGTGCCGGGGTGGGTGCGGCAGCTGCGGTGGGGGCCGGGGCGCCGTCCGGACGCTGCAACTCGGCCAGCGTGGCGTCGGTGTACGGCCGCTTCTCGCCCTTCGGTCCGGTCTTGCGCACCACCGGGCCGGGTGCGGGCGTCTTGTCGCTTGGCGGCATGATGATGGCGGCGGTTTCCACGCCGTTGGCGGCGGCGCCGGCATCGGGCGGCAGCACGCGCAGCACCTGGTCGACCTTGATGTCGTTGGCATCGGCCAGGTTGTTCCAGGCGACCAGGTCGCGGTAATTCTGGCCGTATTCGAGCGCGATGCGGATCAGGGTGTCGCCTTTTTTGACGGTATAGAGCCCGCGCTCGTCGCGCGACACCTGCGCCGTCTGGCTCGGGGTGGCGGGCTTGACGGCCGGCCGGGATACGGGGCGGTCGATGACCGGGGCTTGACTGGGGGCGGTACTGCAAGCGCTGAGGAAAGACAGCGCCAGGCTCACAACGAGCACATTACTTTTATTAATCATTCTCATCTTACGTAGTCATAGTGGTGCGGGTGCGCCCAGCGGATGGTCACGCTGTGCCCGCGCGCAGCGGCACGAAGTGGCAATCTTCCAGCGTTTCGCTGGTCCATTCCGACTTGCCGGTGCGTGTGATCAGTACCAGCTGCTGCGTTCTGTCGCCAACCGGCGCGACCAGCCGGCCACCGATGGCCAGCTGTTCCAGCAACGGTTGCGGCACTTGCAGACCGGCCGCCGCCAGGATGATGCCATCGAACGGCGCCGCTTGCGGGAGCCCAAGCATACCATCTCCGTAATGCAAGCGCAGATTCGGCACGCGCAGCGGCCGCAGATTGCTCTTGGCCAGCTCGTGCAGCGGCTTGATGCGCTCGATCGAATACACGTCCTTGGCCACGCAGGCCAGCACTGCGGCCTGGTAGCCGCAACCGGTGCCGATTTCCAGCACGCGGTTCAGTTGGCCGCCATGGCGCAGCACTTCGATCATGCGCGCCACGATGTACGGCTGCGAAATGGTCTGCTGGTGGCCGATCGGCAGCGACGCATCGATATACGCCTGCGACACCAGCCCCTGGTCCATGAACAGGTGGCGCGGCACCGTGGCCAGCGCGTCCAGCACCACGTTATCGCGCACGCCCTGCCTGGCTACCCGCTGCACCATGGCGTGGCGGATCGCGTCCGATACCAGCGGCCGGTCGCGGCTGGCCACCGGTTGCGCCCGCTCCTGGGCATAGCCGTGCGCTTTCGATGGCATGGCCACGGCGGCTGGCCGCTGGCCCGCAGCAGGCACATGGCGGGCGGCATTCTGGGTGGCGGTCTGCGGCGTGGCCACGGGCGCAAACACCGGCGCCTTCCTGGCGCCCTTGTCGACGACGGACGATAGCGGCAAAGGAAAGCTGCGGGGTTTGTCGCTCATGCCAGGCCTTTTTCGAGTGCGGCGAGTTGCGTTTTATGGGTCAGGTCGATTTGCAGCGGCGTGATCGACGTCTTGCCGTGAGTGACGGCGTGAAAATCGGTGCCTTCGCCCGCATCCTTGCAGGCGCCCGGCGGTCCGATCCAGAAAATTTCACGCCCGCGCGGATCTTGCGAGCGTATCACGGGTTCGGCCTGGTGACGACGGCCGAGACGGGTTGCCGCCACCTGGCCCAGCTGGCCATACGGCAGGTTCGGGATGTTGACATTCAGTAAATACGGGCTGGGCAGGGTTTCGGCATAGCGCATCACGATGTCGCGCGCGTGCAGTGCGGCGTCGTCGATATGCTCCCAGCCCCAGGCGCCCTGCGAAAAGGCGATGGCCGGAATGCCGAACAGGTACCCTTCGGTGGCGGCGGCCACGGTGCCGGAATACAGGGTGTCGTCGCCCATGTTCGGGCCGTTGTTGATGCCGGATACCACCAGGTCGGGCCGGTAGTCGAGGATGCCGGTCAGGGCGATGTGAACGCAGTCGGTGGGCGTGCCATTAATAAAATAGAAACCATTGTCGGCGCGCTGCACCGATAACGGCCGGTCCAGCGACAGGGAATTGGACGCACCGGAGCGGTTGCTGTCTGGTGCTACCACCACGATGTCGGCGACCGGCGCCAGTGCTTTGGCCAGGGCATTGATGCCCGGCGCCAGGTAGCCGTCGTCATTGCTGATCAGGATTCTCATGCGCAGATTTTACCTGAAGCAATGCTATCGCTGCGCATCCTGCCACCTTTATAAGCAACAAATATTTGCGGCGTGCGCCTCCTCCCCCACCGCCGCCACGACGCCTGCCTGACCGCCTGGGGGCGGACCCGGCAGGGTCACTCGGGGACGCCGCGCCCCCCCGCCCTGGCAAGGCGGGATCAGCGCGACCACGCCACGGCACGCGCAGAGTGCGGGCGCGCCAGCGCATCGCCGTAATCGTCCATCGCGGCATCCTGGTGCAGCTCGGAGACCGCCGCCGCCATGCCCATCGGGCCACCGTGCAATGCCACGGCCTGTTGCTCGACACTATCGAGCAACGCCCGCGTACGCCGCGCTTCCGGATGTTCGGCGCCGAGCCGCCCCGCTTGTGCCCGGTATACTTTTTCCAGCAGGTGGCGCGCACCTTCGAGGTCGCGTTCGACCACCAGGGTGCAGGCCAGCGCGGTCTTGCTGCGCAAGGTGTCGGCATGTTCGGCGCCCAGTGCGCGCTTGCGCGCGGCCAGCACCTGCTCCTGGGCCTGGCGCGCATGTTCGATATCGCCGCGCTGAAACAGCAGATCGGCGCGCGCAGCCTTGCACGCCAGCGTCAGCAAGTGGTCCGGTCCCAGCTGGCGCAGATAGGCGTCGAGCACATTATCCTGGATGTTGAGCGCTTCGGCGGTGCGGTTTTGCTGGGCCAGCGTGGCGGCCAGGCTGGTACGCGCGGCCAGGGTGTCGAGGTGTTCCGGGCCCAGCAAGCGTTCGCGGGCTTCGATGACGGCTTCTTCCAGGAATTGCGCCTCGTCGAGCTGCCCCTGCAGCCGCAGCACGCCGGCCAGGTTGCCCTGGCTGACCAGGGTGTCCACGTGGTCGGCGCCCAGGTCGCGCTGGCGCAGCGCCAGGCTTTCCTCGAAACATGCCGTGGCCTGCCGCAGCCGGTCTTCGCGCCGGTACATTTCGCCCAGCAGGTTGAGGTCGCGCGCCAGCGGCTGGGTGAGCGCGCGGGCGCCCGTCTGCGCCGCGCCGCCCGCCTGCGCCAGCGCCAGGCGGGTGTCGCCGATGGCCGCCAGCAGGTGGATTTCGCGCGACGATTGCCAGGGAAAGTAGCCCGGTCCCAGCCAGTCGAGAAACGCCTCGAAGGTGCGGGTGAGCGAAAAGCGGTCGCCGCCCTGGTCCATGCGTACCGCCAGCTGTTCGCCGTAGGCAAAGGTACGGGTCTGCTGCAGCTGCACTTCGTCGAAATACGAGTCCAGCGACACGTGGGGCAATCCGTAACAGTCGCGCATCAGGCGCTCGAAAATCGGTTGATAGCCGATGATGTGCTGCTCGGGCGCGCCGCGCCGCCACTGCGCGCGCTGGGTGCTGTCGCCCATTTCTATGCGTGACGGCAACGGGTAGACCAGCAGCGGGCGCTGCTCGTCCTCGTGGCTGCGGCGATACGCGGTAGCGCGCGTGACGAGCGCCTCCACCCCTTCCAGGCTTTGGCGGTTGGGCGTGAACACGACCACCAGCTTGCGCGGCAACAAGGTGGTGCAGATCCCGGCGCTGTCGGTGCGCCCCGTGCGCGAATCGACCAGCACGTAACGGAAGTGGCGCGCCATATTATCTGCAAAGCAACGGAACAGCGCGGGGCAACTGTCGAACAGGTCGTCCCAGTGCATGGCGGCCAGGCGCTCGCCGTAGCCGCCGTCGAAGCGGCCGGCACGCATCAGGTACAACTGGCTGCTTTGGTCCACCCGGCTGACGTACTGCTGCCAGCCGACGGCAGCGAGCACTTCGTGCGCCAGCGCCTCGTCGTCGCCCGCCGGCGGGCGGCGCCGGCGCCGCAATTGTTCGCGGCACGCCTCGAAGAGTTCCAGCACCCCGGGCCGTTCCTCGTGCAGGTCGAAATAATGGTGCAGGCCCGGCGCTTCCATGTCCCAGTCGATCATCAGGATGGGCGACGTGGAGTTTTGCTGGCGTGCCAACAGCACGGCCAGGTTGGACAGGGCCATGGTGCGCCCGGTTCCGCCCTTGTAAGAATAGAAAGTGACAACTTCACCGCTCTCGCTGAGCGGCGGTAAGGACAAGCAAGCGTTTTCCATGGCAAACCCTTTTTCAAACCCTAACGAGGGAAATGTGGCGGCGGAATGGCGCGCCATTCCGGTGGGATGTCCGGCATAACAAAACGACCACAGTCATGCCCCGGCGGTATGCAGCGTTTCAGATGATGATAGTGCTCGGCGATACGGTCGACGATCCTGGCAATTTCGGGCAGGTAGTCGGGGTTGTTTTTCAGGTCGCCGCTGGCCAGCGTGTAACTGGAAAAATCGACGTACATGCCCGGCGCGGTGATTTGCGGCGGCAAGCTCAACGGATGGCGCGTCATGATCACGGGAATGATCAAATGACTGGGCAGCGGATACCACTGGCGCCGCTCCTGCTCGATCAGTTGCATGGCCGCGAACTCGCGCCGGGTGTAGGCATGGGCTTCGTACTTGGGCGTGTAGATGACGATCATGCACACGCTTTCGCACAGCGCGCGGGCGATCTTGCCATCGAGATCGTCGCCGCCACCGAGTTGCTCGCTGTCGACGAACAACTCGTTTTCGTTGTCGAAGTGCGGCTCCAGGTAGCACTTCATTGCCTCGACCAGGTCGTCCTTGAACTTTCTCATGTGCTCATGCTTGCCGTGGGCATAGCTGAAGAAACAACCGTGGCGGATCGTCATGACATCCTCCGTTCCTGCTCCACAAGGCAGCAGCGCTTAACCAACTCTAACCACCCGCTCGGCTGTCACTTTGCGACGGCGCAAACGTCACCATGCCGGATTTCAGCGTTTTTACGCCAAATATTGGCATATCTCGCACGAAATAATGCGGCTAATCAAGGAATGGCAAGTATGGAGGAAACGCGCTAACCTGCCGCTTAGGGCGTGAATCGAAACCGGGAGTTACCGATCTTGGTTGAGCTGCTTGAAGAACTCGAGCACGTCCGCTGCCTCGCGCGTACGCTTAAAGGCCGGCAAGCTTTGCCAGATGCGGCGGCCGTACGGCTTGGAAATCACGCGCGGGTCGCACAGCATCAGCACGCCCTTGTCGTTGACGTCGCGGATCAGGCGGCCGGCGCCCTGCTTCAGGTTGATGATCGCCTCGGGCAAGGTGTGGTGCATGAAACCGTTCTTGCCCTGCTTCTCCATGACCTCGATGCGCGCCGCCAGCACCGGATCGTCGGGTGGTGCAAACGGCAATTTATCGATGATCACCAGCGACAAGGCGTCGCCGCGCACGTCCACGCCTTCCCAGAAGCTCTGGCTGCCTACCAGCACGCCGTTGCCCGATTTGCGGAACTGGTCGAGCAATTCGGTGCGGCCGCGGTCGCCCTGGATGAACAGCGGGTACGGCAAGCCGCGCTTGTCGAATTCGTCGCGCAGGCGCTCGGCGGCACGCTTGACGGCACGTAGTGTGGTGCATAACAGGAAAGTTTTACCGCCGGCCGCCTCGATGACCGGCAGCGCCAGGTCCAGCACGGCATCGGTATAGCCCATGGAATTCGGATCCGGCAAGCCCTGCGGCACATACAGGATGCCCTGTTCCTGGTAGTCGAACGGGCTGGGCCAGGTGCGCGACGGTTCGTCGCTCAGGCCCATCTGCTCGGAAAAATGGCTGAAATCGTTTTTCACGGCCAGCGTGGCGGACGTGAAAATCCAGCTGCGCGGCACGCCTTCGCGCTGGCCGGCAAAAATCGGCGCGATCGACAACGGCGTTTTATGCAACTGCAATGACGAGGCGTACGCTTCCACCCAGTACACGGCCTCTTCGCCTTTGACGACCTTGGCCTTGGGATCGAACTTCCAGGACGCCAGTTTTTCCGCCAGTTCCAGGCCGCGCTGGCGGCACTGTTCCAGCGTTTCGGCGCGCATGGCCTGGGTTTCCAGCACGGCCAGCATGCCGTCCAGTTCGTCCTTCAGGTTTTGCAGCGCCGGGAAAAACTCGCTCGACGGCGCGATTTGGGGCAGCGACAGCCGCACGATATCTTGCGGGAACGTCAGGCGCAAATCGCGCGCCGCCTTTTCCACCACCGTCACGGTCTTGCCCCAGTCGGCGCCATCGCGCGCGTTGGACAGGCCCTCGGCCAGCACGTCGCGGCACAGTTCCAGCACTTGCGACGTCGAAAACGTATCGCCGAAGAACAGCGTGGCCGTGTCGGGCAGCTGGTGCGCTTCATCGAAAATAATCGTGTTGGCCGATGGCAGCAGCTCGGCCACGCCGGAATCCTTCAATGCCACGTCGGCAAAGAACAGGTGATGGTTGACCACGACCACGTCGGCCTGCTGCGCTTCCTTGCGCGCCTTCATCACGAAACAGTCCTGGTAATACTGGCACTCCTGGCCCATGCAGTTTTCGCGGGTGGACGTGACCAGGTTCCACACCAGCGCGTTTTCCGGCACGCGCGCCAGCTCGGCCTTGTCGCCGGAGCTGGTCATTTTCAGGAACCGCGAAATTTCGCGCAGGTGGCCCACGTCGTCGCGCGACGTCATGCGGCCGTTTTGCAGGGTGCGTTCCAGGTGGTAATGACAGACGTAGTTCGAGCGGCCCTTGAGCAGCGCGATCGACACCGGCGCCTGCAACGCCGCGCGCACGGTGGGAATGTCGCGCGAATACAGCTGGTCCTGCAAGTTCTTGGTACCGGTGGACACGATGGTTTTACCGCCCCACAGCAAGGCCGGCACCAGGTAGGCAAACGTCTTACCGGTGCCGGTGCCCGCTTCCGCGATCAGCGTGGTCTGGTTGGCGATGGCGTCGGCTACGGCCTTGGCCATCTCGGTTTGCGAGCGGCGCGGCCGGAAGTCGCCAATGGCCGGCCCCAGCGGGCCGCCGGCGCCGAACAGCCGTTCGACTTCGGCGTCGTGGATGCCGGGAGGATGCTCGGGGGTTTCGCCGATCACGGCAGGCACGGGGAGGCCTGGCGTCTCGGCAGCAGGTTCGACAGGACGCTTGAGGATCGGGCGGCTAGCCGGCGCGGGCGAACCAGCGGGCGTTGGCAGGGCTTCGGTCAAAGTATGCTTAGTTGGCGTGCAGGACGTCAGACTGAATTCGTTCGAAAATCAGGCAGGAACGTCGGGCACGAGTTGCATTTTCAGCAAAGTAATATGGTCTTTCAGTTGCAGCTTGCGCTTTTTCAGGCGGCGCAACTGCAACTGGTCGTGGTGGCCGTCCAGCGTCAGCATGTCGATGACCGCGTCCAGGTCGCGGTGTTCGACGTCGAGTTCAATCAGACGACGCTGGATATCTTGTACATCAGTCATGTTTCTCAGTCACTGGAGGGTTACGGGATGCGGCACGGTGCATAGTTTAATCTACGGCGGGCCTGCCAACAACCTTATGGTGAAAAGCAAGCCTCAGGGCTGCTTTTTGGCGGCAGCGGCCGCTGCGGCATCGGCTTTCTTTTTATCCGAGGCGGCCCGTGCCTCGGCCTTGGCGCGCCGCTCTTCCATGCGTTTGGCCACCTGCTCCTGGCGCCGCGCCACGTCGGCCTGCTTTTTCTCGAATGCGGCCACGTTGGCAGCACGTTCACCGGCGCCGGCCGCGGTATCGGCCGCATCGCGGCGCAAGCGCTCGGCTTGTTCGGCTTCGCGCTCGGCCAGGGTCTTGCCCGGCTTGGGCGCCGTGCGCGGCGCCAGCTGTTCGTCGGTACGGACCGGCTTGGGCGACTTCGCCTGCTCGGCTTCGCGTCGCGCAAACTCCTCGGCATCGCGCCGGGCGCGGTCGGCCAGGTCGGCATCGCGCTTGGCCACCGACGCGGCGCGCTTGAAGTGCTCGGCTTCCACTTCCTCGGCCCGCAATTGCGCCAGCGCCACGCGGCGTTTTTCCTTGGCCTTGTCCAGGCAATTGTTGACGAAGAACTTGTCGTTGCACACGGCCTCTTCGGCGGCAAACGTCTCGCCCACCTGGGTGCGTTCGCGCGTGACGCGCTCAAGCGTGGCATCGGCCTGGGCCACCGATTGCGTAGGCACGACCGCTACCGGCGTGACAGTGCTTTCGGCGCGAGCCGGCGCGGCCAGCGCCAAAGTGGCCAACGCGGCAATGGAGATCATCGAGGTCAAACTGGGTTTCATACTTTTCCTGTACCTATGCCAGCGAGGCGGCGGCGCTGCGCTGCTCGCGGTCCATGTATTCTTGCGACTGCATTTCGACGATACGCGACACCGTGCGGTGAAATTCGTTGGCCAGCGTACCGGTCGTGTACAGCTCTTCCGGCTCCACTTCGGCCGACATCAGCAATTTTACGCCCTGGTCATAGAAGACGTCGATCAGCCAGGTAAACCGGCGCGCCTCCGACGACATCGAGGCCGACATGCGTGGAATCTCGGACAATATCACGGTGTGGAAGCGGCTGGCGATTTCCAGGTAATCGTTCTGCGAACGGGGACCGCCGCACAGCGTATGGAAGTCGAACCAGATCAGCGAACCGGTGCGGCGCAGCGCGCGGATTTCGCGCGATTCGATGCGCACGACGGCATCCTCGTCGGCGCTTTCCGCCAGCCGCGCGTAGGCGTCGCGCAGCGCCTTGTCGGTCTCCGCGCCCAGCGGCGTGTAATACGATTCCACCTGTTCCAACGCGCGGCTGCGGTAGTCGATACCGGCGTCGATGTTCATCACGTCGAGCTTTTCGTACAGCAGGTCGATGGTGGGCAGGATGCGGTCGCGGTGCAGGCCGTCCGGGTACAGCAGTTGCGGATCGTAGTTCGACGTCATGATGAACGACACGCCGTTGTCGAACAGCGCCTTGAGCAGGTTATACATGATCATGGCGTCGGCCACGTCGGAAATGTGGAATTCGTCAAAGCAGATCAGGCGGTATTTCTTGGCAATGCGCTTGGCCACTTCGTCGAGCGGATCGGCCACGCCTTTCAGTTCGTCCAGCTGGCGATGGACGCCGCGCATGAATTCGTGGAAGTGCAACCGGGTCTTGCGCACCACCGGCACCACCGAGTAAAAACTGTCCATCAAGAACGACTTGCCGCGCCCCACGCCACCCCACATGTACACGCCTTTCGGCACTTGCGGACGGTTGATCAGGCGCTTGAACGTGCTCGAGCGCTGGGCCTTGTAACTGACCCAGTCGTCGTAGCATTGCTGCAGGCGGTCGACCGCGCGGCGCTGGGCGGCGTCGGCCTTGAAATCGCGCTCTTGCAGCGCATGCTGGTAAAACTCTTCGACGTTCATGGGGATCTGTTCTGTGTGGCGGTAGCACAAATAAAAACGGGCGGACCGCAGTCCGCCCGCAGTCCGCCTGTCACTACGGCTTAAAAATTCAAAGTACGCTTGTCGATTGCCAAAGCGGCTTCCTTGGTCGCTTCCGACAGCGACGGGTGCGCGTGGCAGATGCGGGCGATGTCCTCAGCCGAAGCCTTGAACTCCATCGCCACCACGGCTTCCGAAATCAGCTCCGAGGCCATCGGTCCGATGATGTGCACGCCGAGGATTTCGTCGGTGGTGGCATCGGCCAGGAACTTGACCATGCCCGACGTGTCGCCCAGCGCACGGGCGCGGCCGTTGGCCAGGAACGGGAAGGTGCCGGCCTTGTATGCCACGCCGTCCGCCTTCAGCTGCTGTTCGGTACGACCGACCCACGCGATTTCCGGCGAGGTGTAGATCACCCACGGAATCGTGTTGAAGTTGGTGTGACCGTGCTGACCGGCGATACGCTCGGCCACGGCAACGCCTTCTTCTTCCGCCTTGTGCGCCAGCATCGGGCCGCGCACCACGTCGCCAATTGCCCACACGCCTGGCAGGTTGGTCTTGCAGTCTTCATCCACGGCCACGAAGCCGCGCTCGTCCAGCGCCAGGCCGGCCACTTCGGCGCCGAGGCCGTTGGTGTTGGGCGTGCGGCCGATCGAGATGATCAGCTTGTCGAACTCGGCGGTGATGGCTTCGCCCTTGGCGTTTTCGTACGCCACCGAGACGCTGTTCTCACCCTTGGTGATGGTGCCGATCTTGCAGCCCAGGTTGATCTTCAGACCTTGCTTGGTGAAAAACTTATTGGCTTCCTTGGCGATCTGCTCGTCGACGGCGCCGAGGAAGACCGGCAGGCCTTCCAGCACGGTCACTTCCGAACCCAGGCGGCGCCATACGGAGCCCATTTCCAGGCCGATCACGCCGGCGCCAATGACGCCCAGCTTGGCTGGTACGGCGTCGATGGTCAGGGCACCGGTGTTCGACAGGATCAGTTTCTCGTCGAACTCGGCGCCTGGCAGTGCGCGCGCGTTCGAGCCGGTGGCAATGATCACTTGCTTGGCATTGATGGTTTCGTTGGTCGGACCAGTGATGGCCAGCGGGTAGCCGTCGGCACCGGCGGCGCCAGCAAACGCTGCGCGGCCGTGAAAGAAGGTAACCTTGTTTTTCTTGAACAGGTACAGGATGCCGTCGTTGTTCTGCTTGACGACGCCGTCCTTGCGCTTGATCATCTGGCCCAGGTTCAGCGCCAGGCCCGACACGTCGATGCCGTGTTCCTTGAACGCGTGACCGGCGTGCTCGAAATGCTCGGACGATTGCAGCAGCGCTTTCGACGGGATGCAACCGACGTTGGTGCAGGTGCCGCCAGGAGCCGGGCCGCCTTTTTCATTTTCCCAGGCATCGACGCAAGCGACCGAGAAACCCAGTTGCGCTGCGCGGATGGCGGCGATGTAACCGCCAGGACCGGCGCCGATGACTACTACGTCAAATTGTTTACTCATTTTTATATTTCCAATCAGTTTCTTCTTCTGGAACGAAGATCCACAACAGAATG
>Ga0308164_10003651_pt1 | contig 13692 bp, 12 predicted proteins | sample PhyTR2_FD_201031 | JGI IMG/M metagenome (GOLD analysis project Ga0308164, IMG submission 201031) | Phyllosphere microbial communities from UC Gill Tract Community Farm, Albany, California, United States - DLSLT.R2 | ecosystem: Host-associated > Plants > Phyllosphere > Unclassified | place: USA... | reverse complement strand
TTGGAAGTATGAGGGCCGCAATATTCACGTCAAAATAGGCCCGCGCACCTACGCCTACCTCGAGAGCTACGATGCCGAGCACAACATCGGCTACCGCTTTGCGCTCGAAACCATCGACAGCACCGTGCTGCGCCGCCGCCTCACGGCTGATGCCCTCACCTGGGACTCGACCAAGCAGGCCTGGAAAATGACGCCCCAAACCGTGCGCACCTTCCACGGCCAAACCGGCGAAACGCTCCAGCTTATTCCGGCCCGCGACACCACGCTCAACCTCTATCCCAAGGACTTTTCCAGCACCTACCGGCTAGCCGAAACCCTGACTTCGCCCGAACTCAACGACCTCATCGACACCAAGATACTGCGCGGCGCCAACGACACCGCCCAGTACCTGAGCGTGAAGTACGAGCGCTACGCCTACCCCTTCGATACCATTATTCTGACCCTCATCGGGGTGGTGCTGAGCGCCCGCAAGAGCCGCGCCGGCGTGGGCGGGCAAATTGCGCTGGGGTTCGTGCTGGCGTTCATTTTCATCATTTTCGTGATGCTCTCGCGCAACCTGGCCTCGGTGGGCTCGGTGGCGCCCATGCTGGCCGCCTGGATACCGGGCATGGTGTTTTCGGTGATTGGGCTGTTTCTGTACCGGGTGGTGCCCAAATGAGTAGTGGGGTGCCAGGTAAGGGGTAATGAGGGGGAGCGTATTGCTACCTGATGATTGCCGCCAACCAGCCCACTGCCAATTAGTTATTCCCCCATTACCTATGTTAAAAGACTACCTGAAGCTGCATTTTATCGTCCTGCTGTGGGGCTTCACCGCCATTTTGGGCAAGCTCCTCACGGTGCCGCCCGTGGAGCTGGTGTTTTGGCGCACCTTGCTGGCCAGCGTGGGGCTAGCCGGGCTGCTGCTGGTGCGCGGCACCGGCTGGCGCGTAGCCCCGGCCGAGGCCCTGAAATTATTGGGCGTGGGCGCGCTGGTCGCCGCGCACTGGATTACCTTTTTCCTGGCCGCGCGGCTCTCGTCGGTCAGCGTGTGCCTGGCGGGGCTAGCCACGCTGGCGCTCTGGACCTCCTTGCTGGAGCCCTTGCTGCTGTGGCGCCGGGTGCGGCCCTACGAGGTGGGGCTGGGTTTGCTGGCGATGGTGGGGCTGTACCTCATTTCGCAGGCCGAGATTACCCAGCTTACCGGCCTGCTGGTGGCGGTGGCCTCGGCGGGCTTGTCGGCGCTGTTCAGCGTGCTCAACTCGCAGCTCGTGAAGCGCCACGCGCCGGTGCGCCTCACGTTTTATGAGATGCTGGGCGCGTGCCTGAGCATCGTGCTGTTCTTCCCGGTTTATAGCCGCTACTTCACCCACGGCCAGGGTTTGCAGCTAGCCTGGCACGGCCTCGACTGGCTGTGGCTACTGCTGCTTGCCGGCGTGTGCACGGTGTACGCCTTTTCATCTTCCGTCGAATTGATGAAGCGGATTTCGGCTTTCGTGGTGAACCTGACCATCAACCTGGAACCGGTTTACGGCATTGTGCTGGCGCAAATACTGTTCATATTCGGCGTGCCGGGCTTCGGGCAGGAGAAAATGTCGGGCGGCTTTTACCTGGGCACAGTCCTCATTCTGGCCAGCGTGCTGGTACACCCCGTGCTCGACCAGTGGAACCAGCGCCGCGCCCGCAAGCAGCAAGCTGCTGAAGTGGTAGTGTAAGGCCGCTTTTGCCTGGTATTTTGCCTTATTCTAAGGCAAAATACCAGGAGCTTACCACCGTGCCATCTGCTGCCAGCTGAAAGCGTAGATAGTCGTGCGTGTAGCGCCAATAATACACAAGTGTGCTGTCCCTGTCCCGGTCGGGCCGGCCCATCGTGCGCCTGATGGTAGCGCGGGGCTGCCCATTGAGCCGGGTACCTAGCTCCTGCATTAGTTGGTGAAAATCACCACCGTAGCGCTTGCACGCCCGGCAGTTGAGTTGCCGTAGGCGCTGGTACTCCTGCCCGAGTTGCCTGGTAGTGCGCTGCTTGAAGGTAGCCGCCGGATAGTAACTCTGGCAGCACTCCGCCGCCTCCGAACCAACCGGGGGGCTAGCTAGCGGGCGCGCACAGCCTACCAGGCACACCAGGCCCAGCAACAAGCCGGCTGGCTGGGATGCGCTAGGCAGCAGGCTGCTTATCATTATATTAAGTTGCTGATAGTGAACTTATAGCACGCCACGCCACACCAGATACTCGCCCGGCCAGGCTACGGTTGGCGCCTCGGCTAGCCCCTCAAACAGCCCATACACCGCCGAGCCCGAGCCCGAGAGGCTGGCGTAGGTGGCGCCCGCCTCGTAAAGCTGCCGCTTGATTTCGGCCAGAACCGGGTGGGAGGGGGCTAGCGAATGCTCAAAATCGTTGAAAACTGTGTCGCGCCAGGTACTCATTGGCGCGGCCAGCGCCGCGCGCAGCGGCTGGGCTGGCGCCTGCGGCACAATGCCCGCAAAAGCCTGCGCCGTGCCGATGTGCAGCCCCGGATATACCACTACGCAAGCCGTGCCGGTCAAATTCAGGTCGATGGGCTCGAACACGTCGCCCTTTTCGCGGGCCAGCCGGGGCGTATTCTGGATGAAAAACGCGCAGTCGGCCCCTAGCCGGCGGGCGTAGTTTTCAAGTTGCCCGGTAGGTAGCTTCAACCCAAAAAGGTCGCCAATAGCCCGCAAAGCAAACGCCGCGTCGGCCGAGCCGCCGCCCAGGCCCGCGCCGATTGGTACAACCTTATGCAGCTGCATTTGCACGGCGGGCAGGGCCGGGAAATCAGCTTTCAGCAGCTTGTAGGCCTTGATGCACAGGTTAGTAGCCACCTCACCGGGGATGGGCCGGCCGCTCAGCGTGAGGCTGGGGGCTAGCTGGCCTTTGGGGGCGGGCACTACCTCCAGCACATCGGCCCAGGGCAGGGGCAAGAACACGGTTTCGAGGGTGTGGTAGCCGTCGGGCCGCTTGGCCGTGACGTAGAGGCCCAGGTTGAGCTTGGCGTTGGGGAAGGAAAGCAACTTGAGTTATGGGTTAGCAATTATGAATGATGAAGTGAGGCGGGCCACGGCTTTCAACTCACCTGTTCCTTATTTCGCACAAAGAAACAGCTAGGCCTGGCGCGCTACCCTAGCCGCATCGCGCCAGGCCAAGTCATCATTCGTAGTTGCTACCCCATAATTTCCCAAAAATGTACCCTGGCAAGCGCCTGCTCGACCTGGCCGTGGCGCTGCCGCTAGCCCTGCTCACGGCGCCGCTGCTGGTGCTGGGTGCGGCGCTGGCGGCTAGCCAGAACGGCGGCCCCTGGCTGTTTCGGCAGGCGCGGCCGGGGCTGGGCGGGCAGCTATTTACGCTCTATAAGCTGCAAACCATGACCCAGGCCCGCGACCCTGCCACTGGCCAGCTGCTGCCCGATGCTGCGCGCCTGCCACCGCTAGGCCGCTGGCTGCGTGCTACTTCGCTCGATGAGTTACCGCAGCTCTGGAATATTGTGCGCGGCGATATGAGCTTGGTGGGCCCGCGCCCGCTGCTGCCGCAGTACCTGCCGCTGTACTCGCCCCGGCAGGCGCGCCGCCACCTGGTGCGCCCCGGCCTCACGGGCTGGGCGCAGGTAAATGGCCGCAACGCCATCGGCTGGGAAGAAAAATTTGAGTTGGATACGTGGTATGTCGACCACGAAAGCCTCGGGCTCGACCTGCGCATCTTGTGGCGCACGGCGGCGCGGGTGCTGGGCCGGCGCGGCGTGGCGGCGGCCGGCGAAGCCACTATGCCGGCCTTTCGCGGCAGCGCGCCGCCAAACGAAGGCACGAGTAAATAAGAAAGCCAGCGGGCGGCCAGGCTACGCAAATAGATAGGAATAAGCTGGCCGGCAGCTAGTTACTGGCCAGCAAAAGCGCGCCCGGCTTTGTAGTGAACTGTAGGTTGAGCGGGGTCACTAGCCTGCCCTGGCCGGTAGCAGGGCGCCGCAACAGCGGCGCCTTGCCAGTAGCCGGGCCTTTGGCAAAAGCTACCAAAGGCACTGCTTGCCGGGCCTGGAGGTAATGCGCCGCGCCCAGCAGGCAGAGGAGGTACACAGGCCGCAGATAGGAGGAAAGTTTGTTCATAGCAGAAAGGATGGTGAGACAAAGGTCCGGTTTATTTATGGGGGATTATAACGTAGAAATACGCAAATTTTCCACGTAAAAATACCCTATTATGACTTGTGCGTTACTGGACAGGTGCCCGAAAATGGACGCTTTTTAAACGGGTAGGTGAAGCCTAATTCAATATAAGTAATTGAAAATTAGGTTTTTGTGAGAGTGGCACGGGGCTTGGCCTAGGTACAGGGTATCTAGCCCCCAGTTGCCCACCAATGGACAGAGTACTTGCCCCCGCTACCCAGCGCCGCCGCCAGCTGCGCAGCTGGTTTATTGGCCTGGCCGCGCTGGCTGCCCTGGTGGCGGCGGGGCTGGGGCTGCGCGCCCTGGTGCAGCCCGGCCTGCGCCGCGCCGACCTCCTCACGGCCCCGGTCGAAACCGGCGATGTGGACGCCATGCTCACGGCGGCGGGCACCGTTATTCCGGGGCGCGAGGTAGTTATCACCAGTCCCATCCAGAGCACGGTGCGGCGCGTGGCGCTGGCCGTGGGCGCCCAGGTGCAGCCCGGCCAAACCATTGTGGAATTAGACAAAGACCTCGCCGCCTCGACCCTGGCCAAGCTCGACGACGAGCAGCTACGCAACCAAAACAAGAACGCCCAGCTCGGCCTGGCCCTGGCCCGCAGCCTCACCGACCTGGAGGCCCAGCAGCAAACCCAGGCCCTGAAAGTGAGCAGCCTGCAATCGGCGCTGCGCGACGAGCAGCACCTGCTCGAAATTGGGGGTGGCACCGCCGAGGCCGTGCGTCAGGCCGAGCTAAACCTGCGCACCGCTAGCCTCGAAGCTGCCCGGCTAGGCCAGCAGCTGGCCAATCAGCGCCGGGCCAGCCAGGCCGACCGCCGCGAGCTGGGCTTCACGGTGTCGATGCAGCAGCGCAGCATCCAGGAGCAGGCGGCCAAGCTGCGGCAGGCCGACATCAGCAGCCAGTTGCCTGGCGTGCTGACCTGGGTGAACGACAACTTGGGCGCCACCGTGCAGGCCGGCGATGCCCTGGCCAGGGTGGCCGACCTCAGCCGCTTTCGGGTGCGCGCTACCCTAGCCGACTCCTACGCCGACCAACTGCACCCCGGCGATGCGGTGCGAGTGCGGCTAGGCCCCGGCACCGACCTGCCGGGCACCGTGGCCAGCATCAGCCCGGCCGTGGATAAGGGCGTGGTGACGTTTTATATCACCCTCGAAAACGACCACCACCCGGCCCTGCGCGCCAATCTGCGGGCCGATGTCTTCGTGATAACCCGCGCTCACCGCGGCGTGCTGCGCCTCAAAAACGGCCCCTTTTACCAGGGCGGGCAAGAGCAGCCGGTGTTTGTGCTGGCCGGCGGCCGGGCCGTGCGCCGGGTGGTGCGCCTCGGCGACAGCAACCCCGACTACGTGCAGGTAATCAGCGGCCTGGCCAGGGGCGAGGAAGTGATAGTATCCGACACCAAAACCTACGCCGACACGCCGGCGCTCACCGTCAGCCAGTAGTTTATGAAAGCTTTTTATTGCGCAAGCATGTTGCTTATCGGCAGTCTGGTGGGGCTAGCCCCGGCCGCCGCTCAGGCGCCCGGCCTCACGCTGCCGGACCTCATCGAGCAGACGCTGGCGGGCTCGGCGCCGGCGGTGCAGGCCCGTGCGGCCCGCGAGGGCGGCTACTGGGCCTACCGCGCCTACCAGGCCGGCTACCGGCCGCAGCTGGCCTTGCAGGGCGTGGTGCCGAGCTTCAACCGGGCCATTATTCCGGTGGTGCAGCCCGATGGCACCACGGCTTTCCAGAGCGTGCGCTACAACAACTCGCTGCTGGCCGTGAACCTGACCCAGAACATCGGCCTCACCGGCGGCCAAGTGGTGGTGGGCTCGCAGGTGCAGCGGTTTGATGATTTTATCCGCACCGAGAAACGCTATAACAACCAGCCCTTTACCCTGGGCCTGACCCAGCCGCTGGGCTACTTCAATGGCCTGAAGTGGGAGCGCCGCCTCGCCCCGCTGCGCTACCAGGAAAGCCAGCGCCAGTACCTCGAAGACCGCGAGGCCATTGCCCAGCGCGTGACGGAGCTGTATTTCGACGTGCTGTTGCAGCAGGTAAATGCCGCCGTGGCCGGCCAAAACGCCCAGGCCACTGCCGAGCAGCTGCGCGTGGGCCGCGAGAAATACGCCCTCGGCCGCCTCTCGCAAAGCGACTTATTGCAGCTTGAGCTCAACCTGCTAGGTGCCCAGCAGGCCCAGACCCAGGCCCGCCTCGATGCCGAAACCGCCGCCGTGAGCCTGCGCACCTACTGCGCCCTGCCCGCCGCCGAGGCCGGCGCCCCCGCCGTGCCGCCGCTGGCCGTGCCCGCCCCCGCGCCCGCCCTGGCCGTAGTGCCCACCGAGGCCCTGGCCCAGGCGCGCCAGCACCGCGCCGCCGTGCTGGCCTTTGCCCGGCGCGAACTGCAAGCCACCCGCGACGTGGCCCAGGCCCGCGGTACCACCGGCTTTCTGGCCACGCTCACCGCCAACCTCGGCTACGTGAACCAGGCATCCGGCCTGCTCGACAGCTACCTGGCCCTGCAAAACCAGCAGCAGGTGGCGCTGGCCTTTTCGCTGCCGCTCGTGGACTGGGGTCGGCGCCGCGCCACCGTGCGCACCGCCGAGCTAGCCCGCGACCAAACCCAGGCCGCCGTGCGCCAGGACGAGCGCAGCTTCGAGCAAACCGTGCTCACGCAGGCTAGCCAGATTCCGGCGCTGGCCGGCCAGGCTAGCCTCGCCGCCAGGGCCGATACCCTGGCTCAGCGCCGCTACGCCATCACCCGTGCCACCTACGACGCCGGTCGCCTCAGCCTCACCGATTTAACGCTGGCCTCGGCGGCCAAGGACCTGGCCCGGCGCAGCTACATCCTGGCCCTGCGGGCGGGCTGGGTGGCGCATTACAGCCTGCGCGGCCTCACGTTATTTGATTTTGAAACCCAGCAGCCGCTGGCCGCTGAATAATACTGTTTTCCCACGCCCGTCATGCAGACCGAAGGGAAGCATCTCGCGTGGCGCAGTAAAATCTGACGTTCGCAGACGACCGCATGCGAGATGCTTCCCTTCGGTCTGCATGACAAACTCTTTAATAAAACTTCCTTCTCCATGCAAAACGCCTCCACCACCGCCGCCCCCGTCATCCGGCTCACCGGCATCGAAAAGGTCTACCAGACCCGCACCATCGAAACCATCGCGCTCAGCGAGGTCAACCTCAGCATCAACCGCGGCGAGTTTGTGTCGGTGATGGGGCCTAGCGGCTGCGGTAAATCGACGCTGCTCAGCCTGATGGGGCTACTAGATGAGCCCAGCGCGGGTACCATCGAGATTGATGGCCGGCCCGTGACCTCGTACTCTGACAAGGAGCTGGCCGGGCTGCGCAACCACAAAATCGGCTTCGTTTTCCAGAGCTACCACCTCATCAACGACCTCTCGGTGGTCGATAATGTGGAGCTGCCGCTGCTGTACCGCCCCGGCGTGGGCGGCGCCGAGCGCCGCAAGCGCGCCCTGGCCGCCCTCGACCAGGTGGGGCTGAATGCGCGCACCGGCCACTTTCCGGCGCAGCTTTCGGGCGGGCAGCGGCAGCGCGTGGCCATCGCCCGGGCCCTGGCCGGCCAGCCCGAAATCATTCTGGCCGATGAGCCCACCGGCAACCTCGACTCGGTGATGGGGGAGGAGATAATGGAGTTGCTGCTAGCCCTCAACCGCGACCAGGGCACCACCCTCGTGATGGTGACCCACGACGAGCGCGAGGCGCTGAAAACCGGTCGCCTCATCCGCTTTTTTGATGGAAGACAAGTGGCGTGAAGGTCAACTAAGTAACTACTTAATCGTCCGTCATGCTGAACGCAGTGAAGCATCTTGGTCGCTTCTTCCGCCCCGTTCAACGAAGCGACCAAGATACTTCACTGCGTTCAGCATGACGAACCTCTAAAACGTAAAAGCTATGCTTCTTTCCTACCTCAAAATCGCCTGGAAGGTCCTCTTGCGGCGCAAGGTCTTCACCGCCATCAGCTTGTTCGGCATCAGCTTCACGCTGATGATATTGCTGGTGGTCTACGCCCTGTTCGACTACACCGTGGGGCCGCACCGGCCCGAGCTGCACGTAGACAGGCTGCTGTACGTGAACCGCATGCAGCTGCTCTACCGCGAAGGTGGCCAGAGCAACAACGCCGTGGGCTACGGCTTTCTCAACCAGCACATTCGCACCCTCAAAACACCCGAGAAGGTGTCGCTCAGCGAGTCGAACTATAGCGTGGGCGTGGCCTACGTGGGGCAGCAGGTGCTCAAGCTCGACCACAAGCGCACCGATGGCGAGTTTTGGCAGGTGCTCGATTTTGAGTTTCTGGAAGGCCGCCCCTATAACTCCGGCGAGGTACGCGACGCCGCCCGGCTGGCCGTGCTTAATGCCACTACGGCCCGGCGCTACTTTGGCACCGAAACCGGCGTAGTGGGCCGCACCATCGAAATTGACGCGGCGCGCTACCGCGTGGTGGGCGTGGTGCACGATGTGGCCGTGGCCCGCGCCAACTCCTACGCTGAGGTGTGGACGCCCGTGACCACCGGCCCCGACGACCTGCGCAAGCCCGACCTGCTGGGTGGCTACCAGGCCATTATCCTGGCCCGCCAGGCTGCCGATGTGCCCGCCATAAAGGCCGAGGTGCAGCAGGTGGTGCAGCGCACGCCGCTGCCCGACCCCAAGCAGTTCAAGCAGTTGAACATGCGGGCCCAAACGCTACTGGCTTCCTACACGGCGCGCTTCGACAACAACGCCACGGCCGACGGTGGCGTGGGCCGCTTCACGAAGGTGATGGTGGGGCTAGGCCTGCTCTTTATGCTGCTGCCGGCCCTCAACCTGGTGAACATCAACGTGAGCCGCACCCTGGAGCGCTCGGGCGAGATTGGGGTGCGCAAGGCCTTTGGCGCTACGGCGGGCCGGCTGGTGGGGCAGTTTTTGGTCGAGAATATTTTTCTGACCCTGGTGGGTAGCGTGCTGGGGCTAGCCCTGGCAGCGGGCGCACTAGCCCTGCTCAACAGCAGCCACTTGTTTACCTACGCCGAATATGCCCTCAACGGGCGCGTGTTTGGAGTGGCGCTGGGGCTAGCCCTGTTTTTTGGGGTGCTCTCGGGCGCCTACCCGGCCTATAAAATGTCGAAGCTGCAAGCCGTGCGCGCCCTCAAGGGCGACACCGGGGCCTAGCCCAAGCGCCGCTGATTGCTAACTATTAACTGCTACCTGAACATGCTCCGCCACCTGTTTACCCTGATGTGGAACCGCAAGCGCGCCAATGGCCTGCTGATTCTCGAAATATTTCTGGCCTTCGTGGTGCTCTTTGTGGTGGGCAGCGTGGGCGTGTACTACTGGCGCAACTACCGCGCCCCGCTGGGCTTTGCCTACGAAAACGTGTGGCGGGTAGACCTCAACGCCGGTGCCCAGCCCCGCGCCGAGCAGCTGGGCAGCTTGCAGCGGGTGCTGGCGCGGCTGCGCAGCACGCCGGGCGTGGTGGCGGTGTCGCGCAGCGTCAGCAACACGCCGTTTGCCTTCAGCCAGAACTCGACCGAGTTTACTGCTTCCGGCGAGAAAAACCACCCTAGCGTGTACGGTGACGTGTACGACACCGGCCCCGAGTTTCCGCAGGTGCTGGGCCTGCGCCTGGTGGCAGGCCGCTGGTTCGACCGCCGCGACGAGGCCCCGGCCCGCCGCCCGCCCATCGTGATTACCGAGCAGGCGCAGGCGGCGCTGTTTCCGGGCGGCGAGTCGGCGCTGGGCAAGGTTATTCAGGGCAGCCTGGGCAAGCCCGAAGAGTTTGAAGTGGTGGGCGTGAGCGGCCCCTACCGCGCCAACGGCGAGCTGAGCGAGCCCCAGCCCGGCTACTTCCTGCACATCAGCCCCCAGGATACGGCACGTGCCCTCACCGTGCTGCTGGTGCGGGTGCAGCCCGGCAGCGGCGCGGCCCTCGAAAAGAAGCTGAACGAGGAAATCCGGGCCGCCAGCGGCGGCTGGTCGAGCAACATTTTGCCCCTGCCCGACGAGCGCCGCACCCAGCTCAAGGTGGGCCTGGCGCTGCCCGGCATATTGGGCGTGGTGTGCGTGTTTTTGCTGGTGAATGTGGCCCTGGGGCTCTTTGGCGTGCTGTGGCTCAACATCAGCCAGCGGCGCTCCGAGCTAGGGGTGCGCCGGGCGCTGGGGGCCACGGGCGCGGCCATCAGCCGCCAGGTGCTAGGCGAGATACTGGTCGTCACCACCTTCGGGCTGCTGCTGGGGCTAGCCGTGGCGGCGCAGTTTCCGCTGCTGGGTGTGTTCAGCGTGAAGACTGGCGTGTACTTAACGGCGATGGCGCTGGCGGCGGCCGGGCTGTACCTGCTGGCCACCGCGTGCGCGCTTTACCCAAGCCGGCTGGCGGCGGGCATTCAGCCCGCTGTGGCTCTGCGCGAGGAATAAACCGGGCCTTATGAGGACTAAGTAGACGGTTCTCGGCGGCTCGGCGGGTGGGGTGACCCGCCCGCTGAGCCCTCAAAATCCGTGTTGATATAACGCTTGCGCCGGTTGGGATAATATTCTTGGCCCCGGCGGCAACGGCCGGCACCTTTGCCGCATCTACCGGGCTAGCCAGGGGCCGGGCCCCGAAAAAAGTTTTTCGGCTGGCCGTAACGAACCCCTGGCTAGCCCGGTACCCGAAGCAACCTCCTTAAACCAGCCATTCACCTTCGTCCTTTTCACCATGAAAAACCTGCTTCTCCCCGCCCTGCTCTCGCTCGCTGCGCTAGCCCCCGCCGCCGCTCAAAGTGCCCAAACGCGCCCGGTGCCCACCTTCCACGCCATCAACGTGGGCACGGGCATCGAGCTGGCCCTCACGGCTGGCCGCAGCCAGCGCGTGGAGGTGAGCGCCGCCACCGATGAGTTCCGCGACCGCATCGAAACCACCGTGAGCGGCGGTGTGCTGACGCTGCGCTACCGCAACCCCGACGACCGCTACAATCGCGACCGTACCAACAAGCACCTGCGCGTGGCCGTGACGGCCGACGAGCTCACGGCCCTCACCGCCAACAGCGGCTCGTCGGTGCGCACCGCGGGCGATTTCGACGCCGCCGATTTTCAGCTCGATGTGTCGTCGGGGGCCAGCGTGCAGGCCGGCCTCGACACCGGCACCCTCACCGTGCGCCAAAGCAGCGGCAGCAGCGCCGACCTCAGCGGCCGCGCCACCACCCTCGATGTGCAAAGCAGCAGCGGCGCCACCTTCGATGCCCACGACCTCAAAACCGACCGCTGCCGCGCCCAGGCCAGCAGCGGCAGCTCGGTGCGCGTGGCCGTGAAGGACGACCTCGTGGCCCAGGCCAGCAGCGGCGGCAGCATCAGCTACCAGGGCTCGCCGCAGCTCACCAAGCGCACCAGCAGCGGCGGTAGCGTAAGCAGCCGCTAGCCCCATTCACCCGCCCAGGGCCGCCCCCGATGCCGCGCTGCGCTCTTTCTTTGCAGCCGGCGGGCTTACTTTCTTCGCCGCTTTTCTGAGTTCATGAAAAAATACTTGCTGCCCGCCGCCCTCTGGCTGCTGGCCCTGGCGCCCGCCGCTGCCCAAACCGACGCTAACCCCGCTACCACAGCCCAGGCCAACGGCCCGCAGGTGCGGCCGGTCGAAAAGTTTCGCGCCATCAACGTGGGCACCGGCATCGAGCTGGTGCTCACGGGCGGCCGCGCCCAGCAGGTGGAGGTGAGCGCCACCACCCTCGACCAGCGCGAGCACATTCTCACCAAGGTGAGCGACGGCGTACTGAACGTGCACTACGACAACCCCGACGAGCGCGCCGGTAACTCTAAAAAAGACCGCCAGCAGCGCAAGCTGCGCGTGGCCGTCACGGCCGACCAGCTCACGGCGCTGGCCGCTGGCAGCGGTGCCGCCGTCACGGCCAGTGGGCCCTTCGCGGCTACCGATTTTCAGTTGGATATCTCGTCGGGCGCCGCCGTGCGGGCCGATGTCAATGTGGGCGTGCTCATTGTGCGTCAGAACGGCGGCAGCGTCATCGACCTCACCGGCCAGGCCCCGCGCTTCGACCTCAAAATCACGAGTGGCTCGGTTTTCAACGGCGAGAAGCTGCTCACCAACCGCAGCCAGATTGAGGCCAGCAGTGGCAGCATCGCCAAGCTCGCCGTGAAGGAAGTGCTGCTGGCCGAGGCCAGCGGCGGCAGCAGCATCAAGTACTACGGCTCGCCCGAGGTGACCAAAAACGCCACCGGCGGCAGCAGCATCGCCGGCCGCTAGGGGCAAGGTTTCGCTTAACGACAAGTTAAAGCAACACCAACGACTGTCATGCGGCGCCTGTCGAAGCATCTTGGTCGCATCATCCAACGGTGCGGCCAAGATGCTTCGACAGGCGCCGCATGACAGTCGTTGGTGTGAAGTATCCCTTCTTGTTTCTCCCATGATTCTGATTGTCGACGACGACCTGGCGGTGCGCACCTCGCTGCGGCTGCTGCTGAAGCAGGCCGGCTATGCCACCCGCGCCGCCGCCGGCCCGGCCGAGGCGCTGGCCGCCGTGCGCGAGGCCGCGCCCCGGCTTATCGTGCTCGATATGAACTTCTCGGCCGCCACCACCGGCGCCGATGGGCTAGCCCTGCTCGCCCAGCTCAAGGCCCTGGCGCCGGCCGTGCCGGTGGTGCTGCTCACGGGCTGGGGCAGCATTGCGCTGGCCGTGGCGGGCATGAAGGCCGGCGCCGCCGAGTTCATCACGAAGCCCTGGCAAAACGAGGCGCTGCTCCAAACCATCACCACCATTTTGCAGCTGCAAGCGCCCCCGGCCGAGGCTAGCCCCACCGGCCGCGCCGCGCTGGACCGGCAGTTTGCCTTCGCTAATATTGTGGGCGACGACCCGCGTCTGCTGGCCGTGCTGCGGCAGGTGGGCCAGGTAGCCGCCACCGATGCCTCGGTGCTGATAGAGGGCGAAAGCGGCACCGGCAAGGAGCTGATTGCCGAGGCCTTGCACCACAACAGCCACCGCCGCAGCCAGCCCTTTGTGAAGGTGAACCTGGGCGGCATCTCGGCCAGCTTGTTTGAGAGCGAGATGTTTGGCCACCGCCGCGGCGCGTTTACCGATGCCCGGGCCGACCGCGTGGGTCGCTTCGAGCTGGCCAATGGCGGTACTATTTTTTTGGATGAGATTGGCGAGCTGGAGCTGGCTAGCCAGGTGAAATTGCTGCGCGTGCTGCAAGACCGCACCTACGAGGTGCTCGGCGACAGCAAGCCCCGCCGCCTCGACCTGCGCGTGGTAGCCGCCACCAATAAGAACCTGGCCGAAATGGTAGCCCAGGGCCGCTTTCGCGAGGACCTGTTTTACCGCCTCAACCTCATCACGCTGCGCCTGCCCGCCCTGCGCGAGCGCGCCACCGATATTCCGGCACTGGCCCGGCACTTCGTGGCTCAGCTGCAAGCCACCTACCACCGCCCCGGCCTGCGGCTAGGCCCCGCCGCTGCCCACTGGCTGCAAGAGCAGCCGCTGCCCGGCAACATCCGCGAGCTCAAAAACCTGGTCGAGCGCACCGTGCTCACCACCCCGCACGATGAGCTGACTCCTGGCGACTTGCAGCTGCCCGGCGCCG
>Ga0308164_10003650_pt1 | contig 13692 bp, 14 predicted proteins | sample PhyTR2_FD_201031 | JGI IMG/M metagenome (GOLD analysis project Ga0308164, IMG submission 201031) | Phyllosphere microbial communities from UC Gill Tract Community Farm, Albany, California, United States - DLSLT.R2 | ecosystem: Host-associated > Plants > Phyllosphere > Unclassified | place: USA... | reverse complement strand
CATAGGCTCAATTGTCCTTGGTAATCTATTACGAAAAAAAGAAAAATAAACTCTTTTCCGATTGATAAGCGAAGTTGCCTTTGCGATACGCTGGTTAAATTAACGGCGAACGTCTGCTTTGGGTCGGTTCCTGCCCTTCGTGACAGTCCGCGACTTTTCCGCCTTGGTGACCTGATATGCTCAGCTGAACGGCCGGGTTCGGCCAGAAGCCGTCATTCGGAAACTACGTTTGTGACAAAGTGCGCGTCTTCGTGGTTCTACCGCTTGTAGAATTAGAGGGTACAAAAATTCAATAAATATCGTCAAGAGATTCAATGAAGACCACACGCAAAAGCGAATGGAAAGAACTTAGGGTAGCTGGTTGTTCAGCCTGGGTCAGAAAACGAGGTATTCTCGGCTTTGGCGTGCCTATGGGTTTATTTTTTGCTAGTCAGGCTTGGATTCAAAGCGGATTCACGCAGGCGTTGATTGTATTTGCTCCGACAGCCATCATTGGCGGTGCACTTTTTGGATTGGGTACGTGGCATCTATCGGAATGGCTATACCGAAGAGATAGCAGAAAGAAATAGATTCGTCGGGTTTGCCACAACTGCTGCGACCGGTCGATTTCGACCAAAAGCAGACATAAACCTTTGGATCGCGCAGGCGAGTCCAACGTAAATTTGATATGTAATATGACATCTAAGCTTGAACAAAAATGGTGGTTCGCCCTCCCAGTTGGTGCGCTAGCGGCGATCTTGACGCTACATTTTGTAAGCAGTGCTGGTATCCAGCTCCCCTACAATTTTTCGCAATGGGTACTGTACTTCCTGTGCTTCACAGGGCTGCAGCGCGGGCTTTCCTTCGTTGGCTGGCTTCTCGTTCTAGGCCTTTCGCCGCAAAGCAAAGCGCTGGACCGTATCAAGTAGAAAAAATTTTTGCCTAGGACGACAGAAGGATTTGAAGCGGTCCTCATCGCCATCGTCTGCTTTGGTCGAAACCAGCCGGTCGTGACAGGCAGGAATCGGTCGATTCCGGCCTGTCGCGACCACTGTTGGATTTTCATCCTGGCAACCTGCTAAGCTCGCCTAAACGGCCGAGTTCGGCCGTGAGCGTATGGTCGTTGTACGGGTTGCGTCATAAAGGAACCTTATGAGACAAATTATCAAATTCGGCGTTGGCAATGCGATTGGTACTCTGATATACACACGTTTCTTCAGCGATGCTCTGCAGTTTGACTGGGACCGTGCAATTTTCGTTGGTTTATTTATGGCATTGGGGTTCGCGATCTATTCGCACGTTTGGCAGAAAGAAAGATAGGCAACTAGGTTTGGTGCCTTGATATCGCGAAGGTCCGCTTCGGGTCGACAGCTGCCTGTCGGGGCCACTGCTGGATTTTCAACTTGGCAACCTGCTATGCTCGGCCGAACGACCGGGTTCGGCCAGAAGCGGACAGTCGCTTTCTTGATTGAGCACGGTCCAGGTGGGGCGGGTCGGTAGCAGACAGTTGCGCGCCTATGCTCGGTCGAGGCCGCGGCGGGTTTTGCAGACCACGCGACGTCTTATGACGCTTCACTTACCTTACGCGGCGATGTGCCAAGAACGCGTTTGAATGCCGCACCGAAGGCACTTTCCGACTCATAGCCGAGTGATGTAGCGACTCGGCTTATCGTGGCACCTTTGACTGCCAGGCGCTCGCAGGCCAGCAGCATGCGCCAGCGTGTGACGTAAGCCATCGGCGCCTCGCCTACCGTTTCGGCAAAGTGCGCAGCAAACGCCGAGCGCGACATGCCGGCGGCGGCGGCAAGCAGCGCAACGGTCCATGCGCGCCCCGGTTCGGCATGAATGGCGCCGAGCGCCGCACCCAGCTTGCTGTCCTGCAGCGCGGACAGCCAGTTGCCCCGGCCAGGTGGCGTACGGTCGAGGTAATGGCGCAGAGCCTCGATCAGGAGGGCCTGCGCAAAATGACTGGCCATCAGTTGCCCGCCTGGTCTTGGACAGCGCAGTTCTTCCATCAGCCGTGCAATCGACAGTCGCAATGTTTCACCAGTGACGAACGTGACGTGCATTACCTCTGGCAACATGGCGAGCAGGATGCGGGCATGCGTATTGCCGAAGCCAAAGTAGCCACCGAGCCCGGCACACTCAATGCCATTGCCGATGCGCGCCACATTTCCTGGACCGACGACCGTCAAGGCGTCGGCAACATCGACCGGGTCGCTTTCCAGGTCGCTGCACAAGCGGAAGGCGGTGCTGCCCGACACCATCACCACATCGCCTTGCCGCAACCGGCGCTGGCCGATCGGGGCATCACCATACAGCCAGCAACTTCCCAGGGTGATGGCAAGACACTTCAGCGAGCCGTCGGCGGGATAGTGGAGGGACCAGCTTCCGCCCGCTTCTAGCCCGCGAAAAGCGTAGTCGGTGGGACGCAACATGGAAAGCACATCGGATAATGGATCCATCAATCAGGCCAGCGAACATGCAAACCATCCATCATAGCAGCTCCGGTCGCGCCCGCCGACTGCCATCAGCGTGCTGAGTAAATCATTGCGGCGGCTTGTTTTCTGGACGAATGCGACGAATTCAGGGAGCTTGCCGCATTGTTCCTCTCATCTTTGCTCCATAGAATGTACATTCGTCATCTCGGAGCGCATCATGCAAAATCCTGTCAACAACGCCTTGTGGCTTCCTGCCAAGCAAGCTGCGTTCAGCGTGGCCCCAGCGCCCTACACCGCGCCGCACGGCTGTGAAGTGGTCGTGCGCACGCGCGCCGTCGCACTCAATCCTTTTGATCGCCATCTCCAGACCATCGGTGCGCTGGCTTGTCCGTGGCTGAAGTATCCGATGGTCGTCGGCCACGATCTGGCTGGGGATGTCGTTGAAGTGGGAGAGTCCGTGACCCGCTTCAAGCCCGGCGATCGTGTGCTGGGCCTGGCCGGCGGTGTCGACAAGGGCCGCAACCGCGCGGCGGAAGGCGCGTTCCAGCACTACGTCGTGCTGCTCGAACACATGATTACGCCGTTGCCCGCCGGGATGGATTACAACGAGGCCAGTGTGCTGCCGCTTGGCCTGTCGACAGCAGCCTGTGCATTGTTTCAAGACGAGTTGCTGGCCCTCGCACCGCCCCGGGTACAGCGCCAGCCCCGCAGCGAAACCGTCATCGTCTGGGGTGGTTCGACCAGCGTCGGTGCCAATGCGATCCAGTTGGCTGTCGCCGCCGGGTACGATGTTCTGACCACATGTTCTCCGCGGAATGATGAATTTGTCCGCGCACTGGGGGCACGCCAGGCATTCGATTACCGCAGCGCCTCCGTTGTGGCCGATCTGGTAGCCGCACTCGGACAGTCGCGGTGTGCGGGCGCTGTGGCGATCGGTCCGGGCGCCGCCCTCGCCTGCGTGGACCTGGTGGCCGCTGCAGGTGGCGCGCTGACCGTGGCGGTGGTGACGCCACCGGCTACCTTCGATGGCATTCCAGTCGGCCGCGGCCGCTTGCGCAAGCTGCTCCCCATCTTGGCCAAGAACGCCACCGGCCTGCTGACGTTGATGTGGCGTGCCAGGCGGCGCGGTGTCGCGACGCCCTTTGTCTGGGGCACTGCGCTGATCCACAACCAGGTGGGTCCGCTGATTTTCCAGGATTACCTGCCTGAGGCGCTGGCGCGCGGCGCATTTAAGGCCAGTCCGCCCTGCCAAGTCGCAGGCCACGGCCTGGCGGCGATCCCGGCGGCGATGGCAATCCATGCAGCAGGTGTGTCTGCGGCCAAACTCGTCGTGACGGTTTAACCCATGCACACGAAAAATTTGTGGTGCAGCACACTCATCCTGTCGTTGCTGGCAGGGTGTATGTACAGTGGCGGCCATGTCCCCGAGTCGCCTTACGCGGCATCCGCCCAGTATGCCGACGGCGTGTTCCATAATCAGGACGGGTTTCCCGGTTTGGGAGGCGCCGGCAGTTGGCGGGCGGGATTGCGGACGCTGTTGCGCTCCAAGGTCGACACCAAGCCGAAGACAGACATTCCGGTGTGGGCGCTCTCCGCGCACGTGCTGGACGAGTTGGACGACAGCGTCAACCACCTGGTCCGGCTCGGACATTCATCGCTGCTGCTCAAGCTGCGAGGGAAGTACTGGCTCGTCGATCCCGTGCTGAGCCAGCGCACGTCGCCTGTGCGTTTCGCCGGTCCGCGGCGGTATAGCAAGCCGCCCCTGCAACTGGAGGAATTGCCCGATATCGAAGGCGTCGTCATCTCGCATGACCATTACGATCATTTGGACGCGCCCACGATTACCTTTCTTGCCACCCGTGCTCGGCGTTATCTGGTGCCACTAGGCCTCAAGGCGCGCCTGGTCGGCATGGGAGTACCGGCAGAGCGTATTACCGAGCTGGACTGGTGGCAGTCGGCCACGCTCGATGGGCTGGTCATTACGGCGACCCCGGCGCAGCACTTCTCCGGTCGTGGGCTCTGGGATACCAACCGCACCTTGTGGGCATCGTGGGTGTTCGAATCGGCCGGTCAGCGCATCTTTTTCAGCGGCGACTCGGGCTATTTCAGCGGTTTTCGGCAAATCGGCCAGCGCTTCGGCGCCTTTGATGCCGTCTGCATCGAAAATGGCGCCTACGACGCGGCGTGGCCAGCCATTCACATGCGTCCGGAAGAAACCATACAGGCATTTCTCGACCTGCGCGGTAAAGTCTTGGTTCCAGTTCACAATGGCGCCTTCGATCTGGCCTTCCATGCATGGAGCGAGCCGCTGGCGGCCATTGCCAAATTGGCCGAGGCGCAAGGTATTGCGTTGGCAACGCCACAACCAGGTGAGCCGATGACCATTGGAGGCGCCAGGGTCAATCTGCACTGGTGGGAAGGCATACGATGAGCGGTACAGCCCGCACATTCGACAAGAAACCAAGGTCGATGCTGGCGAAATCTGTTCGATACGGTGGCGCCCTGCTCGCCGTGTGTATCGGACTAGTTTCCTTTCGCTATATTGCCAAGGTCGGCCCGGTCCCGCCGAACGTACTCGCCAACCGCTTCGTCGACCATTGGATCGTCGTGCATGCCGCAGCAGCGTCGACTGCCCTGATACTGGGTATCGTGCAACTGTCTGGCATCGTGCGGCGGCGCTGGCCGGGACTGCATCGCGCGAGCGGGTGGCTGTATGTAGCCGGTTGCAGCGTGGGCGGGGCCTCGGCACTCATCCTGTCTGCGGGCCTATCCACGGGACCTGTGGCGGCGTCAGGTTTCGGCGTGCTTGGTGTGCTGTGGCTACACGCCACTCTGCAGGGCTTGCGCTTCGCGCGCGCACGGGATTTTTCGAGACACCGGGCCTGGATGATCCGCTCCTACGCGCTGACGTTTGCGGCGGTCACGCTGAGGATCTACCTTCCGGCTTCCCAGATGCTCGGTGTTGATTTCACACTCGCTTACCGGAGCATCTCTTGGCTGGCCTGGGTGCCAAACATGATGATGGCCGAAGTCTATCTCCGGCATGGTGTCGGACCAAGTCCCAATTTGCAAAATAAGGCGTCGCACCGCGGAAAAGAGTAACCTTGCTTAACGCCCTTTGCAATCAGCCGGCATACAAGCGCTTTCGTCGCGCTCGCTGTGCTGGCGCGTCAGAGAATCCACGCAACCGCGCATCTGCAACGTGAAGCGATTAGCAAAGCTGTCGCTGTATAAAACTGAAGCAGAGCGCGCGCGGAACTTACTCGCGTCCGCGGTTGTAGCCGACGCGAAGGCGGAAAGCATCACATTGTCATGAGGCGTATTGTGGGCTTGGCTTTCTCGCCAGGTCCGCTTTGGGTCGGGTGCTGTCACTTGGCAGCTGGCATGTTCTCACCCCTGCCGGCAGTACGGAGTTCGACCAGATGCGAACGTTCGCTCGGCGCTCGGCAGGCCTAGTCGATATACGTGCAGCTACCTCAGGCGATAAACCAATGCTTCGCAATGCACGTACCGATACGTTTATTCCCTGCTGATTTGACACGTTCAAGATTGTGTCGATGAGAAGCGCCGTGTAGAGGTCGGTACGTTTTTCCATGACCCAACCCTAACATGGCAGGGTTACAGAAAAGTTGACCAGCGTCAAACACTGCAGCTAGGGAGCCAGCGACGGACGCCAGGTCCGTGACTACAGGCCGCGACAATTCGAAAGTCGACTGCCAACGCTGGTCGGCCGTCGACTAGAACCTTAGCTGCGATTGTCACGCGGCTCATCACACCTCGGTTTGCTCGGCAATCTCAAGGGCATCATCTACTTCAATTCTAAGGTACCGCACGGTGCATTCGAGCTTGGTGTGCCTAAGAAGCAGCTGGACGGCTCGGAGGTTTTTTGTCCGGCGATAGATGAGAGTCGCTTTTGTTCGCCGCATTGAATGAGTGCCGTAAGCTGTGGCATCTAGTCCGATCGACTCGACCCACCTGGAGACGATCCGTGCGTACTGCCGTGTAGACAGGTGGGGCGATTGATTTACACGGCTCGGGAACAAGTAATGGCTTCCTGACAGTTTTCGCCTGTCGATGGCTTTGTTGCACAAATCAGCTGAGCGTGTAATACCCCAAACCCTAGACGGATTTATGGCATAGGCACGGTCTTCGGTGTGCCGAGTCGCGTAAAGCGATTCAGAATCGCGGCACGTACTTGCAGTTCTGCAACCGGACGGTCGAAGTCACGCGCCATGATGCGCTCGCCGAGCAGTTTGAAACAGCGCATTTTCGTCTCGACAAGGCTGCGCCGGTGATAACCGGTCCACTTCTTCTAAATTCTTCGGCCGAGCCGGCGTGTAGCATCAAGGATGGCATTATGCGCCGCCGCTCCGGGTCGCTTATTTTTCCACGGCTTGGCATTCCTGCGTGTCGGAATGATCGCATGTGCACCGCGCCGCGCAATGGCCTCGTGACATGCTTTCGTGTCGTACGCGCCATCGCCGCTGACGCTTGCAATGGTCTCGTCATTGGGGATCTGATCGAGAAGACACGGCAGCATTGGCGCATCACCGGTGACGTTGTCGGTGACCTCGATGGCCCGGATTTCCAGCGTGGACGCGTCAATGCCCAGGTGGACCTTGCGCCACTGGCGGCGATAATCGGCACCGTGCTTCTTCGTCTTCCACTCGCCTTCACCCAGCATCTTGATGCCAGTGCTATCGACCAGTAGATGCAAACCCGTTGTCGTAGGCTGCGACGCGATCGTCACCGCCAAATGTTTCTGGCGTCGATTGACGGTGCTGTAATCAGGCACCTGCCAGTCCAGGCCAGCTAGCTCGAGCAGACTTTGCGTCATACCCATCGCCTGGCGCAGCGCCAAGTTGAACAGGTTCTTGATCGTCAAACAGAACTGGATCGCCGTATCTCTGTAGTCTTGACTGCGGCCTCGTTTGCCGCTGGCACTGCCATGCGAGCGCATGTCCTTGTCCAGCCAGATGAACAGAGACCCCGCGCCTTCAGCGCTGGGTTGTACTGTTTCCAGTTGGTCGTCCGGTACTTCGGTTTGGCTGGTGCATTCATGCCGTCAGTTTACCCACGGCCCGAATTCGCCGCCGCAGGGCTGGATTTGTGCAACAAAGCCCTTGAAAGGGGCGAATTCGGAGATTCAATGTCGCATGGCGGGGACAATCGTATTCAGGCAAACCCGCCATTGACACGGACTACCTGCGCGTTGACCCAGCCTCCTTCCCGACTCGCCAGGAAAGCAACCGCGGAAGCGATGTCGGCCGGCGTGCCCAGTCGCTCGAGCGGCGCCGTTTTCTCCAATGCTTCTATTTGCTGCTCGCTTTTCCCTTCGAGGAACAGTTCGGTAGCGACCGGCCCGGGCGCCACCGCATTCACGGTAATGCCACGTCCGCGCAGCTCGTTCGCCATTACGTGGACCAGTGCTTCGACAACCGCCTTGGAAGCGATATAGGGACCGTAGCCGGGCGTGGCCTTGGCGATCACGCTGGAAGATAGTGCGATGAGCCGTCCACCGTCCTGCAGATGCTTGCCCGCCTGGGCAAATACCAGGAAACAGCCGCGCGCATTGGTGCGTATGATCGCGTCGAAATCCGCGATGCCCGCGCCCGTGATGGGGACGTTCTTCATGATGCCGGCATTGCTGACGACAATGTCGATCCTGCCGAAACGAGCGAGCGTGGCGTCGAACAGCGCTTCGACATCCGATTCCCGGGCGACGTCGCCTTTCACGGCGAGCGCCCCACGGCCAAGTTCCTCGATGTCGCGCACGACGGCTTCGGCGATATCGGCGCGACCGTGATAGCCGATGACGACGTCGCATCCTTGGGCGGCGAGTTCCATGGCGATGTCGCGGCCGATGCCGCGCGAGCCGCCGGTCACGATGGCAATGCGTGTGGGTGCAGAATGCATGGTTACTCCCGTTCGATGATAGGTAGTTGACCCGCGCGTGCAGGCAGCAAATCGTCCACGCCCAATTGGGTGAAGAAGGCCCGCTGCCTGACTTCATGCAGCGTGTCGAGTTCTTCGATGCCTTTCTGCTGGGCGTCGACTGTCAAGCGGAACGGACGGCGTCCGGGCGCGAGCGCGAGGACATCCCGCACCATGGCCCCGACCGCCGAAACGTCGAGCGGCCCCCCGTGCGCGGCGTCGATCCGGTCCAGCTTCTCCGGCAGGCCGGCGGCGCGCGCGGGGAAGGCGCCGTATTGCCTGACGACGGCGTGGTCGCGCGGTGCGTGTGCGTGAGTAAAATGCTCCGTGCCCTGCGTGAAAGCGCCGGGCGATACGATAACGCTGTCGATGCCGAACGGACGTAGTTCGAAGCTCATGACTTCGGCCAGCGCGTCGCCGGCAGCCTTGCTCGCCACGTAGGGTCCCAGGAAGGGTTCATGGATACGGGTCGTCGTGCTGCCGATGTAAACGATGGTTCCGCCGCCCTGGCGACGCATGGCAGGCACCGCGGCGCGATTGACCCGCAGCCATGACAGCGCATTGGTATCGATCACCGTGGCGACCTGATCCGGTGTGAACGCTTCCGTCACGCCGGTCATCAACATGCCGGCATTGTTGACGACGACGTCGATGCGTCCGCGTTCCAGCAATATCTGGTCTAGCGCGGCGCGACAGGACACCTCGGACAGCACGTCCAGTTCGACGACGTCCAGCTGGAGGGCTTCGGCGCCGGCGAGGGCAAGCAGTTCTTCGGCGCGTTCGCGGTTGCGTGACGCGATGTCGCGCATGCTGGCATAGACCACGTGTCCCGCCCGCGCCAGCACGGTCGCGACGACGCGGCCGATACCGGAGCCGGCGCCGGTGACCAGCACGACCTGGGATGATGGTTGAGGCTGCTTTGTCATGGTCGGCCTCAACGCGCGGTGCGGATCACGACCTTGCCGCGCGCGTGGCCGGACGCCACCTTTCCAAGCGCAGCGGCTGCGTCCTCGAATGGATAGAGCGAGTCGATGATGATGTCCAGTTTGCCGGCGCGGAACAGCCCGACAGCCTCGTGCAGGGCTTGCGTGGCTTCTGCGAAGAACACAAACGCGCCGTGGCGGCCGTCCCGCGGTGCGATGGCGAAATCGATTAGGCTCGCCAGCGTGCCGCCTTCACGCAGTACTTTCCATGAGCGCTCGGTCGTGTCGCCGCCCACGGTATCGAGAATGACGTCGAATGCCGGCAGGCGCGTAAAGTCCTCTGCACGGTAGTCGATCGCATCGTGCGCGCCCAGCTCCTTCAGGAGCCCGAGATTGCCCGCCGACGCGGTCGCGCTGACGTGCGCGCCCGCCTGCCTGGCCAGCTGGATGGCGAAGCTGCCGACGCCGCCGGCGCCGGCATGGATCAGCACGCGTTGGCCGGCCTTGAGGTTGCCGACATCGAAGAGCGCCTGGCGTGCCGTGCCGAAGGCGGTCGGCAGGGCTGCCGCTTGCTCGAAGCTCATTTCGTCGGGCATCAGGACTAGCGCATCGGTGCGGGACACGATGGTGTGGGCGAACGCGCCGCCGGCGCCCGGGCTGCTGCGTCCGGCGACGCGGTTCCCGACCTTCACGGCGGTCACCAGCGGACCTGTCGCCGTCACGACGCCGCTGAAGTCGGTTCCCGGAATGTACGGAAGCTCGACAGGCATCACCTGCTGCATATAGCCTGCGATGATCTTGGTGTCGAGCGGGTTGACGCCGGCCGCCTCAATCCGCACGACGACTTCGTCTGCGGCAGGGACGGGCGGTGTGACGGGCGCGATCTGGACGAGCGCGTCCGGGCCCAGATGGTGAATCGTTGCTGCTTGCATGGTTTGCTCCTGGTTGATCAGACGGTAGGAAATCAGAGGGCAGGGAAGCGGCCGAGCTGGAGGAACAGGCCGAACCAGTCTTCCATGTGCCACGTCGTCGTGATGCGTTGCCCATCCAGTTCGTGGAATTCATGGATGCGGAAAGCGACCGTCTTGCCGGTCGGCGCGATACGGAACAATTCGCCCTGGTGGGTACCCGTGATTTCCCCGCGCACGGCGATTTTTCCGGGAACCTGGAGCATGTCGTGGATGACGATCTGCACGTCGGGGAATGCTGCGATGACACTGCGGATGACAGGTTTCATGCCCTCCGGCCCGGGACCCTGGCTCGCGGCGAGCGGAATGTCTTGCCAGTCCGGGCTGACCGCCTCGTCGATTAGGTCAGGGTTTTTGAGATTGAACGTGTCATACAGCCGCTGCACGGCGCGGCGCTCGACGGCCAGGCGGCCGCTGTCGTTGTTGGAATGAGTCTGGCTCATGGAATCCTCTGGTTAAACGCCGAACCATTCGGCGTGTGAAAGGATTATGGAAGCGGAGTAAAATTCATCCAACAAATACAACGGATACAGTGATATAAAAAATATGGATTTTCATGGCGCGGATCTTAATCTGCTGGCGGCATTCAACGCGCTGATGCAGGAACGGAACGTCACGCGCGCCGCCGCGCGTATGGATATCAGCCAGCCGGCGATGAGCGCGGCCCTTGCCCGGCTGCGCACGCTGTTCGGCGACCGCTTGTTCCAGCGCAGCGCGGCCGGGTTGTTGCCGACGCCGCGCGCCAGCGAACTGGCCGAGCCGGTCTTCGACATCCTGCAACGGGTCGGGGCGTTGCTCGCTCCCGAGCAGCATTTCGATCCCGCCAAGGCGGCATTGCGGTTCGGCGTGGGCGTGTCCGATTATCCGGCCTTCGTGCTCCTGCCGGATCTGCTCGGTTCGCTGCTGCGGGAAGCACCTGGCGTCGATGTCGACGTGCATGCGTTCTCGGCACGCGACGAGGCAGTGGCCCTCCTTGACGCGGGCAAGATCGATCTCGCCATCGGGGTCGAACCCACCCTGCAGGAAAGTCGCATCCTGAGCCGCCCGATCCTGCACGACGAGTTCGTGACGCTGGTACGACGTGATGCGAAGCCGGCGCGCCGCATACTGGATCTCGATGCGTATCTGGCGATGCGCCACATCCTGGTATCCCCGGAAGGAAGCCGCTACGGCGTGGTCGACCAGGTACTGGCCGAGCACGGCTTACGGCGCAGCGTGCAGGTGACGCTGCCACAGATGTTTGCCGTGCCTGCCTTGCTGCGGGAAACCGACTTGGCCGCGACACTGTTGCGCCGCGTTGCCCTCCATTCTGCGCAAGCCAGCGACCTGATGATGTTCCCATCACCCGTACCCTTGCCAAAGGTAAGCTTCCACATGATCTGGCACCGGCGCAACCACGATAACCCGTCGCAGCGTTGGCTTCGCAACGTCGTCGACGACGTGGCTGCCAAGTTTGCAACGACGCGGTGACTAGGTCATGCGAAGCCAGCGCTTGATCGACAGTTTTTCATTCTTAGCAAATCGCCGATTTCTCGCCTGATTGATTGTGGAAACGCAGGATCAGAATAATTGGTTAGCGGCGCCGCTGCCCCTGGCGCCGCACTTCACCACGTCTATACAGCGCCATTTGCAACGTGCTGGTCGTTGTAAGCCACTTGTGCCTGCTCCATAGCCCCGCCATGCTGCTTGGCCCAGCTCACCAGAGCCACAAAAAGATCCTACAAGGTTCGACCCAGTGGCGTCATCGCGTATTCGACCGCCACGGGTGACGATGCAATCACGCGACGGCTTACGAGACCGCTGCGCTCGAGGCGGCGCAAGGCTTCCGTCAAGGCCTTGTGCGTAATCGGATCGAGCCTGCGCTTGATGGCGTTGAAACGTGCGGGCTGGGTGCAGAGCACGGTCAAGATCAATACCGACCATTTGTTGGCAACCTGTTCCAGGATAGGGCGCGTGCTTTTGATTTCGGCCAGGAGGGCCGGGATATCGGTCGCCATGTGGTTTCCTTTCGTATATCTAGTGGAGATCAGGTGCGTAATTGACACCAAATATACAAAATGTATCATCTGGCGTCCATCCTCTATCTGGAGTAGCTATGTTGAAACTTGAAGGAAAACCCGCCTTGATAACCGGCGGCGGTAGCGGTAGCGGTATCGCGGTGGCGCGCCGCTTCGCGCAGGAAGGTGCCCATGTCTTTATCGCCGGCCGGCGCGAGGCGCAGTTTGCCGAGGCGGCGACGCGCATCGGCGGCCGGGTCGAGGCGATTCGCGGCTACGTCACCAGCACGGCTAACCTCACCCGCCTGTTCGAGACCATTCATGCCAGGGCCGGCCGCCTTGATATCCTCGTGAATTCCTCCAGCGTCGCCGAGCACGCAAGCCTCAAAGAGACCACCGAGGAGCACGTCGACCGTGCCTTCGGCTTGAACGTGCGCGCGATGGTGTTCACGGTGTAGCACGCCGTGCGGAACATGCACGACGGTGGCGCCATCGTGTTGATCGCTCCATTGCAGGCGGCATGGCCAATCCCGGCTATGGCACCTATTCCGCCAGCAAGGCCGCGGTCCGCTCGTACGCCCGCACCTGGAATACCGAGCTGGCGCCCCGCGGCATTAGGGTCAACACGCTCAGCCCCGAGCCCACCGATACGCCGATGTTCGACCAGGCCAGCGACGAGGTCAGGCAGGCGCTGAGCGCGCAGATACCGGCCAAGCGTCTGGGAAATCCCGACGAGGTGGCAGCTGCGGCCTTGTTCCTCGCGTCGGACGAAAGCACTTACGTCTGCGGCGCCGAACTGGTCATCGATGGCGGCATGTCTGCATGAGATACATCCTTCCTACGGCGCGCTTGCTAGACACCGCATCGGTTTGGCAGGCCGAATAAACACGCCGGGCCTGCTGTCGTAATGCGCGTGCCAGGGCATATCCGCACGCAGGTATTTGACCAAAATGCGTCCCACACGGTGCAACGTCTGAAATGGGTCGGTACCCGCCCGTCGCGGCCACCGCTGAATTTTGAACAGGACGACCTGCTATGCTGGCTCGACCGGCCGGCTTCGGCCAGAAGCGGACGGTCGAGACAAGTCTGAGCCGTCCAGGGGAACGCTGATCAAGTCATTTCCTCAGCAAAGTTGATGCGTAACAGGTCGAACGGCGAGCTACTCGAGCAATTTCTCCTGGGTCCAGCGCGATCCTCGTGAAATTCTGTCATCAGTACGGATCAGTAATGGTGAATCCAACAGAGGTCGAATTGTCGAAGTGTTCGGACCTCCGTTGAAAGGCTTTGGCGCGCATGCGGATCAAGAGGTATGGCACCCGGCTTCCTCGTTGATCCAGGCAGACTTTGTCATATGCGCGCCAGGAACGACTCCTGCCTATCGGAACAGGCTCCAGCTGCTTGCGCGCTTGTACGAGCGCTTCGAGGTGCCCAGTACGTTGAAGCCGCTATT
>Ga0308164_10003648_pt1 | contig 13693 bp, 14 predicted proteins | sample PhyTR2_FD_201031 | JGI IMG/M metagenome (GOLD analysis project Ga0308164, IMG submission 201031) | Phyllosphere microbial communities from UC Gill Tract Community Farm, Albany, California, United States - DLSLT.R2 | ecosystem: Host-associated > Plants > Phyllosphere > Unclassified | place: USA... | reverse complement strand
ACAGCCTCGCTGAGGCAAAAGTGCTGATCGAGGCGTGGCGGCGTCACTATAACACCGTCCGACCACACAGCAGCCTGGGCTACCGACCTCCGGCGCCAGCAGCAGCGACCCCGCCATTGCCGGCCTCCGGCTCCGCTTCGCTCCACCTACGCCCGGCAATGGCGGCGGAGGCGACAATGCACTAACTATCCACCCGGACCACCCGGTGGGGGCTGCTCATCGGCAACCAGCTGTTTCAGCTGTTGGTTCTCGTCCTCAAGCTGCTTCAGGCGCCTCAGCTCGCCAACGCCGAGACCGCCGCACACCGTCTTTCGGCGGTAGAACGTCTGCTCCAAAATCCCCATTCGCCGAATGACTTCGGCCACCGGTGTGCCAGTTTCCGCCTGCTTCAGCGCGAAGGAAATCTGCTCGTCCGTGTACCTAGATTTCCGCATTTCCAGCTCCTTGCCCGAAGGCTTCTCAAGGCCGGAAAACACTTCCTCAAATTGGACTAAAGACCAGGGGGGACGTCAACAAAGGCGATGGCTATCCTAGTATTAACATATGTTCTGCCTCGCGGCTGGGCATAATGCAGCGTCAATGCAGCGTCAATGCGGCGCCATTGCTTGCCCTTCGGTCGTTCGCATACCGTGTCCCTACTGGCGTGCGCGCCCGACATGCGCTGCGCGCTGATCCAGGACGATGTTGAGAGCCCCCTTGGGCGTCGTACCGGTCACGATGGCGCGACCAGTAAAACCCTCCGTATCGTACGTGCCCGTGCGACTAATACGCATCCAGTCACCTTTCGTTTTTTGTGGGCAGCTTAGGGACTGGCGATAGTAGCCATCTGCAACGCGCTGGCTGTCGATCCGGCATCGTGCTTTCGGGTCGGGCATCAGGAGTGTCTCAATCCCCTGCCCGCTCGACAGATGCTTGCGTTCAGCCTTTGATTTTCCCTTCATCATTCGGAGAAGAAATCCAGGGACACCCGGTACGGTAAGGTCAACGACCTTCGATGTCACATCCCAATCCCCGGGCTGCACCGCCTGCGCAGTAGCGGTAGTCGAAAGGCCAGCCAGCATAAGCATGAGGTATTTCGTCATACTTCAGCTATTTACCCGCTCACGCGTCGTACGCAACTGAATGCCTTTGCGCGACAGACCGTCATGTCGCCAGGAACGATCGTGCCGAACGGTTTATGATAGCGTGCGCTATGACCCGTTACGCTACCGTATGGATGCCGTCCCCCAAACATCCCTACTGCGCGTCCCGCGCGCTCGTCGCGAATGCATACCCTACAACGGGACCATGATGTGATGTGAACCGCCTGAGCAGACCGGTGAGCGCTACGGTGTTCTTTGTGCTGGTCTTGGCAGCTAAGCGTGGAAGACGTGCTACCAGCATGCAGCGTCGCCATATCGGCATGACGCTTGCTGGCCATCCTGGCCGGGAAGCCAAGCGTGGTAGGAGCAGTCAGAGTTGGGTGGAGGACCGCGCATGGGTAGTATCCCAGTGCGAGGTACGATTGGCTGACACCGTCGAGTTGCTGATAGCTTTTAGCGGCTCAGCTATGACCCGCCGCACTATGCGCGACCGGGCCAGTCGGAACTTGGTCTGGCGATCAGTCCCCGATCGGGCTTTCGCCGTGCTTGCGCAGCACGTCGTTGAATGCTTCGGCCATCAGTGCCTGGAGGCTCCTGCCTTGCCGACGCGCTAGCATGTGCATGGCAAAAGACATCTCGGGTGTGAAAAAACCTGCGATCTGCTTGCGACCCTGCCGGCTGGCAGGACCCGATGTAGCCCCCTGCTCGCCCGACTGGTTTGGCGTCTGTCCAGCAGGCTGCGATGTCGATTGTGGGGCGACTACGGGTTCCGGCAAGGTGCGATCACGCAGGTTTGCGAAGGACGGCTTTCGGCTCATACGACAGCTTTTCCGTTATGTATGACAGGTTTGGAGGATGGCTTCTTCGACAACTTGGCCGGTACGCCTAGTTGTAGACACGTCCACGTGTAGATCCGTCGAATATCATCCGCTGCTTTACCGTTGGGCTCGAATTCCATGACGGTGCGGCCTTCCGCGCTCGCGTGACGAAAGGCAGCGCGGTCGGCGATCTGGATGGGGCAAGCCGGCGTACCAAAGCTTTCGACGAGTTCGCCGGCCTCTTGGTACATGCGTGGCGCATTGGGCGACCCGGCGGTGAAGACCACGAACGCTGGCTTACGGAGCAATTGCACGAGCTTGGCCGTCGTTTGGATCGCTGCCAAGTCAAAGGCACTGGGACGGCATGGGATTAGGACCAGATCGGCAACCTCGACTGCAGCACGCGCAGCACTGTCGGCATGAGGCGGAGTATCGACGACAATGAAACCGGCCCCCTGCCCCCTCGCCTGCTCAATCTTGGCAGAGAGTCGTGGCGGTGGGCTGTCGATCACTTCAGGCGGCGCGTCCTGACGCCAGGCTGCCCATTGGCTGGCCGTCGCTTGCGGGTCGGTATCGATGACGAGCGCGATGCGCCCTGCGTCATGGGCGGCAGCGGCGAGGTGAAGCGCCAGCGTCGTCTTGCCCGCTCCCCCCTTCTGGCTAATGATTGCGATAGTCGGCATGTAGGCTCCCCTACATGTCTACATGACGGCAATGCAACACTGCTGATTTGGATCGAACGAATTTGTTCAGGCTAGGCGTAAAAAAGTAGATATGTAGACAATCCGACGTGTCGATGCGTTTGCCGCTGATTCCCAACGTTGTCGTATCCAACATGAGGCAGGGGCCTGTACGTGCTGCGGCAGGCTAGGCACTGGGCGATCAGGGTCGGACGACGACCCTGTCCGTGCCCGTGGACTTCGGCAGATCGATTGTCAGGGCCGACGAGGGAGGCAGCCTCTTCCAGGATCGGATGGCACGCGATCGTGGCGGCTGAAGAGCCGCTCGTTACAGGATACGCACTGCGCGGGACGCTGGAGGAACAGTTGCTGGCGGCATTCTCGCCTTCATTCTTGCCAATATGCAGGAATGCATTCTCTCAATTATCAGGGAAACGACGCGACAATCAGGCACCGTCGGCAGCGCATGGTATGTCTACATGCACACCTAGCGACATGTTGTCGTGTCGGCAGGTTGGTGTTCGCTGGAAAAGCCAGATACGACGCGTATCGATTCGACGCGTTCGACAGGGCAGATCTACGACCTGTCGACGCCGCGACAGGCCGACATTCCAACTTGTCGACATGACGGGATATTAGCTTTCTCCATTAATACCTCAAGACCACGGCAGGTCGATCTGAGTACAGGCTTTCACCACGACATGTGGTTGACCTCCCTTTCGTTCGCGCTTGCATTTCCATAATGGGATGGCACGCGACTGTGGCGGGCGAGGAGCCCCTTGTTACGCGGCTCTCACAACGCGGGGACAGGGGAACATTCGCTGGCGACATTTTCGCGTTCATTCTTACGAATATGCAGGAATGAATCCTCTCAGTTATTATTAGGCCGGCTCCGCGATAATAAAGCCTCTGCAGCAGCGTAGAGCATCTCAATACCCAAACCCGGAGACATGTTTTCGTGTCGACATGTAGAGGTTTGTTGGGAAAGCCGGATACGATACGTATTGCCGGACACGTTCAATAACGCAGATCTTCGATCTGTCGACGCTGCAACAGGCCAATATCACCACGTGTCGACGCTTCGACACCTCGACACAGCGACAGGCAGGCAAGTCGGCACATCCATAAGACGAGGTATCAGCTTTCCGATAAGAAACGTCGACACCACGACAGGTCGACCGGAATACAGGCCTTCAAGCAGACATGTTGTCGAATTCCCTTTCGTTCACCCCTGCATTGACTCATAGCGACATTATGCCGATCCGTGCCGAGAACCGCTGGCTTTACCCGATCGATTGGCAGCAACTGTCTGACACGATACGCTTTGGCCGCGCCGGCGCGCGCTGCGAACAGTGCGCGCGGCCGCATCTGCATTTAGTCGCGCATCTTGGGGACGGGCGATGGTGGGATGCCGATGCCGGGTATTGGCGTTCGGATCGTGGCCGACGGATCATGGTGCGGGGGCCGTTCGACATGGCTGCGGTCCGTACGACCTATGTAGTGCTTGCCTGCGCGCATCTCGATCACGATCCGGGCTGCAACACGCCTAGTAATCTCGCCGCCTTGTGCCAGCGCTGCCACATGCTTCACGATGCAGCCGAACATCGCTGGCAGCGGTGGTGGAACGTTTTTCGCCTATGCGCGCTTCGCGATCTGTACGAAGATCCTCGCCTCACCCGGCAGCGCCTCGCACGGCGTCAGCCGTCGCCTTGAGGGCGGGGGGAGACCTCTACGACTTCCATCGTATCCGGCTCGGTCCACTTGGCCGCGTCGTACCGGCCGAACTACCAGATACCGCCCGTACGCGCATTTCATGCGAACTTGCCGAGAACCCTGACACGGCGCTTACCGCGGCGCGACGGCAGGTGTTCGAGCCGATCGGACTGGAGGTCGCCGACCGGATGAAACCAGCATTCGCACACCGGCTTGCGACTGCCGATCAGTCCGACCCATCTTTACCTTCATCCAATACCTGTGCGAGCAGTGCGACGGGATCGACCCCGATAGCGCGTGCCACCGCGACGAACTCATCGACCGCCAGCATGCGCTCGCCGGTCTCGTACCGCGACACATATGCTTGCTGCCAGCTGAGCCGCTTCGCGAGATCGACCTGCCGCAGCTTCGCCTCCTGGCGCGCGCCGGTCAGCGCGGCGACGATGCGCGTGTGAAGCTCGGGCAGGGCAGGGGATACAGACATTCCTCACGCACTAGCGCAGCTTGCCGAAAATGCGGAAAGCGTATATATTCGCTTCATCGTCACCGGGAGCCTGCAAACCTCATGGGACTTTTGAACCGCATCGTGTCGTTCTTCGACGACCGGCATCTGTCACCGGGGGATCGGCCTACGACGACCCCGCCATTAATCCTGCGGCGGGTTGCCGATACCTGGCGGGATCGACTTCGCGGGCAACCCGTTCGGCACCGACCTTTCCAGCCACCGTCATGACTATAGACACGATAATCCGCAGTGTTCGGGCTCATCGTTCGACGATCATCGCACGGGATGTCACGACCCGTTCTCGATCAGCATGCGAGGCGGGCATGACCCCTTGCGAGACTGACACGGGCGCACACGCCAGTATCGGCATGCTCGACCGGATCGCGGTGCGCAGCGACTTGGCCAACTGGCGGATGCCGTCACCCTGGGCGATCGGGCTCGGCATCAGCAGCGCCATCATGGCGTTTCCGGTCATCAAGGTCACCGGCAGCCTGACGATCGCCGGAATACTGTTTGCCCTTTCGCTGGTGACGGTCGTGTGGCTGAGCACCCTGATAATCCGCCGGGCATGGTGCGAGCATTGTCCCTATCTGCCACCCCGTTGGCTGGCGGTGGCCAGGGCGACCATGGGTATCGATCTGATAGATGCGGCGCTGGAGCGGCTGCGCGACACCCAGCCACGCGATCCTGAGCGGGTGCTGCGCCGGGGCGAGATGATCGAGGCGATCCTCGACGAACGCCGCGCCCGTCTCGACGCCCGCAGGGCCGTAACCGGGGTACGGCTGGGCAATGCGGCACCGCGGTCATGACCGATGTCCCGCGCAGCCCCGACGGCGATCTGGTCGGCCTGTCAGTGACGGGCGGGATCGCGCATTTCCCGGGCTTCGCTATCGAACGGACCGTGGCTCTCGGTGCGCTCGAACCCGGGCGTGTGACCGCGCTGCTGGAGGCTGCGGATTCCGCAGCCTTCTTCACCCGTCCAAAAACCGATGAAGGGCCCGTACGGCCAGATGCGCGCATCTGGGTACTGCGGATAAGCCATGCCGGTCGATCGCGTCTCCTGGCCCTGTCAGATCCATTTCCCGATCCTCGCCTTGCGACGTTGGTAAGCCTTGCACGCGACTGCTTTTCCTGGGCGCGAACGGTCTGCGATGAAACACCCCGGATCGGAGCCGGCGCCGGAACTGTCGGGAGGAAGCCTGCGGCAGGATCGGCGAGCATTCTCGGTGTGCTAGACATGCCCTGCGCAGGGGATATCGAGGTAAGCTTCGACCGACCGGTCAGTCACCCGCGTCCTGCCACATTCGACTGAGTATCCGGGCCATCCGGAGAGGGGAAACCACGACCATGACGGACGGGATCATATTGGGAATCTCGGGCTGGTTCACCCCCCCCACGGTGTGCTATACCACGAGGATATCCGGTCTGTGTCGGAGATCGCGCCGGCGGACTGGTCGGCGCTGCTTGGACACGCTGACGAAATCGGATTTTTCGGACGGCCAGAGCCGGGACCGGCGGGACCGTCCGATCGCATCTTTCATCTCGCGATCACGGCGGGTGAGCGATCCCGCGAACTGATAATCAACGACCCCTTCGAGACGTCCGAACTCGCGCATCTAATCCGCCTGACCAGGCGTGCCCTGAACGACCGCAAGGTCCTGACGCCGGAAACGCTCGGCTACGAAGAGTTCGCGGCGTTGCTGGCGGCGCAGGCAGCCGCTCCGGGATGAATGGAGCGTCTGAACGCAAGCGTGATATGCTGGCCGGCTCTTACGCCGGCCGCAGGCCCTACCGAAATCCCGAAACGATATCGAGGTCACCAAATGCCACAGACGACAACAGGATCGACAAAGGGGTAGGGGCACACACTACGCTATGCATAGCATTTAGGTGTCGTTGCAGAAAACGTAGTATTTCAAACAGGTAGCCGGATATCCGGCAGGTTAGCCGATCTAGGAAAAGCTAATCGTGGCGCGGTCCGGGATATCCCCGTGCGGATACCGGCCGGATATCCGCCGGATTGACCATGATCTTCACATCGTTAATCCGCCACCGGGGGGGCTTTCTTGATGGCGAAACTGGACATCTCGATCGGGTTCAAGATCGATAGGGAATACGAGGCACAGCTCGATCAGGCGCTGGCCATTACTGGCGAGGACCGTGCGACATTCGTACGGGAAGCAGTGCGTGTCGCGATGACCCAAACGATCAAGAGCTCTGAGCTATCCAACAGTGAACCTGAGCCCACGCCCCAGCTCAGCCTCGAGAGCGCCGCGGTGACGATCCGTTGGCTCGAACGGACCCTTGTCGACTTCAAGCAGGTGGCTGATGACCTGCAACGCCAGCAGTCCGTCTTGCAGGTACTGAAGCGCGCCGATGCGGATGCGATGCACCGAGCCCGCGCGGAGTTCCTCGAGGGCTATCCCGAGCGGATCATGAAGAGCCAGAAGCCGGTCCATGACAAGCTGAAAGAGTTGTCCGGCAAGATGGATGACCTACCGGGTATCGCTGACATCCTGGCGGCCGTGACACGGATCGAGGGGGAGGTCGTCGCTGCATTGGCGAGCATGATGAAATCCGCCCAAGAGGACCGCAAGACGGCAGCTTCCGAAGCTAGGGAAACACGGACCCTGATCGAGAAGGCGATGGCGGAGCCGCGCACGATCAACACGATCGATCTGGGTGACAGAAGCTATTTTCACCTGGGGGTACTCGGGGGTATTTTTTGGCTCATCTCCGTGGCGGTGCTCTATGCCGTCATTATGCTCCTGCCGGCGGACTGGATTGCGGTCAGGACCGCCAATCACCTGCTAGGGGGTGGTCAGCAAGCGGTCTGCCAGCTGGTGAATTTCCGCGAGAGCACCGACACCTGTCGCTACCAGATCGATGGCAGGAAGGGTGTCACCAAGGTGAGTGTGAATAGAGATACGGAGCGATGATCCGCCCCAAAACGATTGCCTCCCCCAGCGGTGCAGCGGACTATTACGCGAGGGACAATTACTACACCGCCGACGAGGGGCAGGCGATGAGCGCATGGGAGGGCGAAGGCGCAGCCGCTCTCGGCCTTACGGGCCAAGTCGACGCGCAAACATTCAGCGAAATCCTGTCCGGTCGCTTGCCGGACGGCAGCGTCATCGATGCCAGGCAGGGCGAACACCGTGCAGGCCTCGACGTGACGTTTTCGGTATCCAAATCGCTGTCGCTGGTTGCGCTGCTTGGCGGTGACGACCGTATCGTCGCGGCGATCAGGGCATCGGTCACCGCGACGCTGGCCTGGGCGGAAAAGAACCTTGCTGAGGCGCGCGGCATGGAAGGTGGGAGGCAGGTCGGGATGAAGACCGATAATCTGGTCATCGCGACCTTCCTTCACGACGTCAATCGCAATGGCGAACCGCAGCTGCATGTCCATGCCATCGTCGCCAATGCGACGCGGCGACCGGACGGGCAATGGCGGGCGATGCGCAACGATCCGTTCTTCGATCGCCAGACGGTGCTCGGCACCGTCCACAATGCCGACCTCCGCGCCCGGATCGAGGCGCTCGGCTACCGTACCGAGGCGGCAAACAACCCCACCGCAGGCTCATTCGAAATCGCCGGTGTGCCGCGTGCGACGATCGAAGCATTCTCCACCCGCTCGGCCGAGATCCGCGCCGCGCTTGAGACGACCGGCCGCGGTTCAGCGCGGGAGCGCGACATCGCCGCGTTGAGTACCCGGGCGGCGAAGACACCCGACCTTGCTGCGGACAAGCGCGGAAGCGAATGGGCGGCGCTGGCGGCGGTGGTCGGGTTCGACGCACGGACATTGGTCGAGCAGGCCATGGCGCGGGGGGAGCGGCAGGAGACAATGTGGTCGCGCGTCGTCGAGGGCGTGCGCGGGGTCGGTGCAAGGGGCATGGCGCTGGCCGCGGCGATGGGGATCAGCCCGCGTGACGGCGATCCGCTGGTGCCTGAACGGCTTGGCCGGCTTGACCCCCGTGCGTTCGCGGCTGCCCAAGCGGTCGCGTCGGCATCGCGGGAATTGTCCGAGCGCGAGGCTGCGTTTGAGCGCTTCGACCTCATCGGTGCCGCGCTTGAGCGCGGCGGACCGGTGCTGGTCGGCGATGTCGAGGCGCGGATTGGGTTGCTCGAGCAGAAGGGACTGCTGATCGGCGACGGCGGGCGACTGGTGACGACTGAAACGACGGTCCGTGCCGAACAAGCCATGCTCAATATGGCAGCTCAGGGCAGGGGACAGGTGGCCCCTGTACTGGATGCGGTGTCCGCGGCCGTCCGTGTCCAGCAGGCATCAAGCGAACTGGGCTTGCGCCGGCTCAACCCGGCACAGGCGAAAGCGGCTACGCTGATCCTGTCCTCGGCCGACCGGGTAGTGGTGGTGCAGGGCGTGGCGGGCGCAGGCAAGTCGGCCGCCTTGGCGCCGGCCGCGCATGTCGTCAAAGCCGAGGGGAGGGCGGTGCTCGGGCTTGCCATCGCTAGCACGATTGCGGCTCAGCTCAAGCGCGATATCGGTACCGACAGCATGACGATCGCAGGCTTTATCGGGCGCTATCAGCAGATCCTCAACGGCACCGCCTCGCCCGCGCACCTCGCCAGGGCCCGGGCGGACAATGCTGGCGCGATCCTTCTGGTCGATGAGTCCTCGCAGATCGGCACCAACCAGATGACGGCGCTGATCGAAATCGCGAACCGGCTGGATGTCGGACGCCTCGCCTTGATCGGCGACACCCGCCAGCTTGGTGCCGTGGAGGCCGGCAAGCCGTTCGCACAGCTTCAGGCGAACGGTCATGCCGTGGCCGAGATGCCGGAGAACCTGCGCGCGCGCTCGCCGATGATGAAGGCGGTCGCTGCCCTGCTCAACAAGGGCGACATGGCCGAAGTCTTCGCCCGGCTTCAGCCGGTCACGCACGAGGTGCCGCGCAACACCGTGCCTGCACAGGCCGCGGCGATGTGGGCGGCATTACCACCAGAGGAACGTGATGCGACGCTCATGTTGTCATCGGGGCGAGCTATGCGTTCGGAGGCCAATCAGGCAGCGCAAGGGCAGCTGAAAGCGATGGGCGAGATCGGTGCCGATGCGCACCGGTTCGAAGTGTTCGACCGGGTGACCGTAACGCGGGAGGCGGCGCGCGATATGCGGGCCTACCGGGAGGGCCGTGTCGTCGAGGTTCGAACGAACCTGCCCAGCCAGCGGCTGACGCGCGGGCAAATCGGCGTGATCGTATCGAGCGAAAAAGGCGTCGTGCGTCTTGCCATGCGTGACGGCAGCGAGCGGTTGTTTAAACCGGGACAGCTGCCGCGCAATCTCGACCGTGATGCGGTATCGGTTCATGCGGTGAAGGCTATCGACCTGCATGAGGGGGATCGCATCCGCTGGACGGCGCGCGATCCGGCGCGTGACCTGCTCAATGCCGGGCTGGCGAAGGTGGAGGCAATCCGCGACGGGACGGTGACGGTATCGTCGCTCGCCGACGGCATTGTTCATGAACTGCCGCGGGGCGACCGGATGCTGGAGCGATTCGACATTGCCTATGCGCTCAACGCGCATATCGCGCAGGGCGTAACCACCCCGCACGGGATCGTCATGATGAGCGCCGGCGAACCCAAGCTCGCATCGGCCAAGACGCTGCTGGTTGCGATGACGCGGATCGCGGACAAGGCGACGCTTATCGTCGATAGCGGACGCAATCTGGAGCGCGCGGTGGTACGCAATCCCGGCGCCAAGACCTCGGCGCTCGACGTGGCCAGGCAGGTGCCGGAGAAAAATCTATCACTTGACGGACCTTCGGGCGGGCGGGAACGGTCGCGAGACTTTGGAATAGAGATGTAGGCGCGATATGGCATTCTCTAACTGAAGCAGACGGTTAGCGTAGGATTGCCAGCTTTTGCCCGACCGTCCAGCGGCGTCGAGCGGATACTCGACCGACAATCTCGATACGACCGTCGTATGACTACTCGATACATCTGCGGCTGATTCGATAGTCTCGTCTGACATCACGGCCCCGTTCAAGGAGTCACCATCAACCTGTTGCCGCTCGTCGCCTTAGAAGCCCGGCCAGGGCCTATCCCGTGGATGCCGTGACATGTTCCTGTGGAACAAACCCCGCAGCCGCGCCTTCGCGTCACGCAGCGAAGTCGCCCCAAGGCTTGGGTACCGTATTAATTGATGTACCTGTCATCTACAGTCTCCTGTCATATGTACCTATTGACTAAGACTTTGATCAAATGCGTGATCGTAATGTTCCTTGATCGTAAACTACCAAAAAGTAGTTATTCTGGTTAGAGTTGGAAGGCAGTGGAATAGCAAATTTACAAACTTGACCATGTTAAGCGATTACATGGTTTGCTTAACTCGGGGTGATTTCATATGCACGGTGCATGAAAAGGCTTTGGGTCGAAAAAGTGCAGCAAGAGGCGAAGCCTCTTCGTGGTATCGCGATAGGCATAGCTTTCGCTCTACCATTTTGGTGTTTATTAGCTTTCATATCATTTCTCAGATGAGCGCCACGCTTGGAGCTTGGTTGCCGTTAAGAACTGGCCGAGTCGCGGCTGCGGTCGTTGCCATCATAGGCGAAGATTTACAGTGAGTAGGAACGGCTACAAAAGCGAAATGCTAGCCGCTCAACTATCTGCTGCGATGCGGAGCGCCTTACTGGAGGCCATTTTCCACAACCGCGGATGGATGTTGCAGGCTCCGCCCGTCGAGGTCGCCCGTATGTTGCTAGCAATGAAGCTAGTGCGCAAAGTCGCAGACAACTTCCAGATTACGATTGCAGGAATGGGCGCTCGGGCGACAATTGCGCGACAGGCGAATCTTCACCGCCGCTAGCTTATGATCGCCTCCGACCGCTGCAGCTGCCGTTGAGGACCGTCTTGATCAACGAAGTTGGAATGGCCACCCAGCTGGTAAGCGTCATCGACGCTGCGCAAAGCGCAAGGGTCAGTAATTTTTCACGGCTTTCCTTTTTGGTTGGTGACAATAAGGGCTCAGGAGCGTCTAGGGGCTTCGTCAGGGGCGCCGCAGGGCTGCCGGGAGACATTGATGCCGCACGATCTTAAGCGTCCGAAGATCGAGCGTGATGCGTCTTCTGCAGGCGCGATTGGGGGGCTGATCGTTGGGGCAATATCAGGGGCGCTGGTGTGGGCCTTAATCGCCTTAATTATTTCGACGCTGTTCTGATAGGCATTCAGGCCGAGTCTGCCACAACCATTACGGGCTTGGAACGATATTGACCGCGCTCGGTTTGACGGAGCCTTCAACTCTCTACATGAGGGGTTAAGAGTTAGGGGTTGTTACGTGGATGCATCCTTTCTCATTAGGCCTCTAAGGTCTGAGCTGTTCGCATAGTACCGGCCCAGTATGGTGCTCATGATGGCATTCCGAACCGCTTCGGCGCCGTGTCCTGCCAGTCCCTGTCCATTCTTGATTCTCAGCCCTGCGCCGTGACCCTTCATCCACGGCAGGTGCAGAAGCATCGTGAAGCGCGTCGTACGCTCGGCCAGCGTACCGATCGACGAACAGCCAGGCCCTGGAATGAGGTCGTCTTCCGTGACTTGGTACGGCCCGGTCATTGGCTTCTGCGGGACGCTCGCTAATTACGATTTCAGACGACACGAAACCTTTACCTCGCTGATCGACACACGCCCGCGCCACCAGCAACGCCCGTTCGCTGGGGAGGCAGGCGCGGTTGCCGACTTAATGCCGTCGCCATCGTTGGTTCCTTCCAATGCGACGCTAGTTTTGTGGTTGGTCGTCACCTCGGCGCCAGCGGCTGCCTCTGGCGCCGGCAGGTCGGCTATTGCCTCTTCCGGTAAGGAAAACCGTTATCTCTTGTGATCATTTCGAGCTCGCGGCACTAAGAAACCATCGAGGGCGCCGCTAACGCGTTCGGTCGGCCCGCTCTTCGTTACCCCGGGAGCGGGCCGTTATTCTGCGAGTTTTGAAAGCAGCGATTCAACGATTCTTTCAGGCGTCACACTTGTCGGGCATCGAAGGACTGCCAGGGTAACCCCCAAATGTATCCCGGCCGGCCCGTCCTCGGATTTCGCCGGGGTCGGGCCGTTATTCAGATGGCAACCTATATCTGCCAGATCGGATCAGAGGCGCAGACCTCGTGTTCGCGTTAGGCGAGAATGCCCGCGCCCTGCCTGTCATCCCCCCAACAACAGGCAGGGCGCGATCCCTTGGACCCGCTATCCTTGTTATCGATCTCCCCTAGGATTGCCGGCATTTCAGGTGGCAGGGCAGCTTGCTTGAAAAGTCGCGTCGCGAGCATCTTTCGTGCTCTGAACGCCTCTTGAAGCTGATGATACCCGCACCGACGTCCCCCGTGCACCTGGCTATTACCTTAACATCATCCGCGGTGGTAAGTTGAATAAGCTATGTAGCCGCGTGCTGTCTAACCTAAGAACAGGTTTGCCATGCCAACCTTGGCATAGTGGATGAGCGGAAAACCACCGGGACGAAATTTAGAAATTCGCGTCTGTTGCACTGCAATAATTTATGGTATCGGTGATCCGGCGGATCCTACCTAGAGAACTGGCTCAAGCCTTTCAATATTAGCTACGTTGAGGGAAGTGCTTTGAACCAGAGCCACGACAACGCCGACGTCGATAAGATATTGTCGGAAGTGCTTTCCGTACTCGATGTGAGGCAGGAGTATCTAGGGTCAGGACCCATTGATGTGAGAGGCGCGATCTGATTCAGGCTCCGTGAGGAGAGCGTGGATGAGCGACCTGTACTGGCTGACGGATGAGCAGATGGCGCGTCTGCAGCCGTTCTTTCCCAAGAGCCATGGCAAGCCTCGGGTCGATGATCGGCGGGTGCTCAGCGGCATCGTTTTCGTCAATCGCAACGGGCTACGCTGGTGTGATGCGCCGAAGGACTATGGGCCGCACAAG
>Ga0308164_10003646_pt1 | contig 13694 bp, 10 predicted proteins | sample PhyTR2_FD_201031 | JGI IMG/M metagenome (GOLD analysis project Ga0308164, IMG submission 201031) | Phyllosphere microbial communities from UC Gill Tract Community Farm, Albany, California, United States - DLSLT.R2 | ecosystem: Host-associated > Plants > Phyllosphere > Unclassified | place: USA... | reverse complement strand
GAGCGGGTTCGAGATGACGCTCACGCTGCGCGGCACGACGCTGACGCTGCGCCACGGGACGCCACCGGGCGCCGCGCCGCGCACCCCGACGCGCCATGCCGCCAGCGGCGAATGGATCGACTGGCACACCCTGCCCGCCGATGCCCTGGTGCAGGTCGGCTAGTCGCCGAGCAGTTCGCCGATGGGCTGCAGGTCCTCGACGCGATCGCAGACCGACTTCACGATCATCATGATCGGGATGCCCAGCAGCAGGCCCCACACGCCCCACAGCCAGCCCCAGAAGATCACGCCGACGAACACCGCCACCGGGTTCATGCGGCTGGTGCGGCTGGTGAGCCAGGGCGTCAGCAGGTTGCCCACCAGGGTGTGGATGAGCAGCGACACGCCGCCCACCAGCACCGCCATCTCGATGGTGTTGAACTGCAGGAAGGCGACCAGCGCCGACGTGCCCATCACCAGCACCGAGCCGACATACGGGATCAGGTTGGTCACGCCCGCGACGATGCCCCAGACCGCCGCGTTCTCCAGGCCGATGGCCCAGAACGCGAGTCCGGTGATGATCCCGACCAGCGCGCTGGTGAAGATCTGCACCAGCAGGTAGCGCTCGATGTTGCGGGTGATGTCGTCGAGCACGTGCACGGTGATCTTCTTCTTCTGCAGGCTCTGGCCGGTGATCTTGACCAGCTTGCGGCGGAAGGTGTTGCCCGAGCAGAGCGAGAAGAAGGTCAGGAAGGCGACCAGCGTGAGCTGCCCCAGCGCGCCGGCCAGGCCGACCGTGCCGCTCCAGAGGTAGTCGCGCACGTTGAAGGGCGGCCGCTCGATCGTCACCCGCGTGATGCCGCGACGGCTGGCCTGCGCCGATGCCGCCTGCGCCGCCTGCTCCAGCTGCGCGGCGGCCTGCTGCACGGTGTCGAGCGTGCTGGTGTTGCGCGCGCTCGGCCGGCTGGCCATCGCCTGGCGCAGCTTCTGCGCCGCCACCGGCAGCGAGTCGACCAGCTGCGCGGCGCTGCCCGAGAGCGAATAGCCGGTGGTGCCGAAGGCGCCGGCGATGCCCAGCAGGATGGCCGCCGCGCCGATCACGCGTGGCACGCGCAGGCGTTCCAGCCGGTCGACCAGCGGCGCCAGCGCATAGGTCAGGATCAGGCTGAGCATCAGCGGGATGAACACCGCCGCCGCCCAGCGCAGCGCGAAGATGCTGGCCAGCACCGCGATCACCACCAGCGAGGCGCTGCGGACGTCGACGGGCATGTGCAGCAGCACCCGCTCGCGGCGCTCCTCCACCTCCTGTTGCGCCTCGACGAGCGCGTCGAGCTGATGTCCTTCCTCGGGCGTGACTCCGGACGGCGCCGTCATGGCGCCTCCTTCAGCGCTTCGCGCACGCTGGCGAGCTGCCGGCGCGAGACCGCGATCGGCTCCGGGATGCCATCGAGCCGCACGGCCCAGCCTTCGACGTCGTCGCTGGCGGCCACGCGCTCGAGCTTGCGCACCGAGGCCAGCGCGACCAGCGCATTGCGATGCACGCGCACGAAACGCCCGGCATAGCGCTCCTCGAACTCGCTCAGCGAGCCTTCGAGGATGTAGCTGCGCGCGGCGGTGCGCACGGTGAGGTACTTGAACTCGGACTTCAGGTAGCGCACCGAGGCCAGCGGCACCCGCTCGACCCGGCCGCGATCCTGGATCAGCAGCGTCTCCTGCGTCTGCCCGGCTCCGGCCGCCTGCGCGTGCCGGTCCTTGCGATGGCGCTCGACCTTCTGCAGCGCCTGCTGCAGGCGCTCCACCCGCACCGGCTTGGTCAGGTAGTCGACCACGTCGAGTTCGAACGCCGTGACGGCGTGCATCGAATGCGCCGTCACGAAGACCAGCGCCGGCGCGTCCGGCAGCTCGGCGATCACGCGCGCCAGTTCGAGGCCGTCCATGCCGGGCATGTGGATGTCCAGCAGCACCAGGTCGAACGCCGTGCTCTGCAGCAACTGCCGCGCCTGCGCGGCGTGCGTCGCCTCCGAGACGACATCCGCGGCCGGCTCCGTGCAGTCGCCCAGCAGGGTCCGCAGGCGCGCCCGCGCCAGCGCTTCGTCATCGACGATCAGGGTTCTCAGAGGCATGGACTTTCTCCGGGCGCGGCATGCTCATGTCCCGACCGGGACGGCGATGCGCACGCGATAGTTGTTGTTTTCGATACCGGCGGCGAACTGCGCCTGCACGTCGTGCAGGAGCTGCAGCCGGTCACGGACGTTTCCCAGCGCGATGCCGTTGCCGTCATGGCGCACCGTCGTGTTCCAGGGCGCGGGCGGGAGCGTGTTGACCACCTCGATCACCGCCAGGCCGCCCCGACGCCGCGTGCGCACCAGCAGCATGCCGCCCTCGGGACTCGGTTCGATGCCGTGCTTGACCGAGTTCTCCACCAAGGGCTGCAGCAGCAGCGGCGGCAGGCGGGCCCCATCGGCGGCCGGATCGAGATCCCAGAGGATGGTCAGGCGCTTGTCGAAGCGCACCTGCTCGATCGCCAGGTAGCGGCGCGCCAGCAGGATCTCGTCGCCCAGCGTGACCGAGTCGCCGGGCTCGGCCAGCGCGCCCCGGAAGAGCTCGCTCAGGTCCTCCAGCATGGTCTCGGCCTTGACCGGGTCCTCGCGCACCAGGGCGATGGCGCTGTTGAGCGTGTTGAAGAGGAAGTGCGGCCGGATGCGCGCCTGCAGCTCCTGCAGCCGCGCGGCGGTCGCCGCCGGCATCCGCCCGCGCGCGCGCAGCACCAGCAGCGACATGAACACCGCCGCGAACATGCCGCCGGCGGTGGCCGAGGCCACCCACTGCGCCGATCCGACGACGTCGCTCAGGCGCAGCAGGGCATAACCATAGAGCGCCGAGACCGCCCCCAGCCCGACGCCGGCTGCGTACTGCACCCGGTGCGACCCGCGCGCCATCAGCTTGCGGCTCGCGCAGGTGGCCACCAGCCAGTGCAGCGTCGCCGGCAGCGCGCCACCGGTGATCGACCCGGCCAGGACCAGCCAGGCGGTCGGCGTCGACGTCAGGAACAGCGCCACCACGGCGACCGTCGCCTCCACCAGCAGCACCGCGCGCAGCACCACGCCGATGTGGCAGGCGTCGAACAGCAGGCTTCCGGCGCGCGGCGCGGCGCCCTTCGCGCCCTGCCCGGGTGGCGAAGTTCGCGGCGGAGCCGGAGAGGTAGCCGATAAGATCGGCGGCTTGCGCATGACAGATTGCAGATACATCGAGTGACAAACTCATTATTGCCTCGCCAACGCCTTCCATGACCCAAAACCAATTCGACAAAAAATCCGAAGCCTGGTCGGCCCTGTTCTCCGAGCCGATGAGCGACCTCGTCAAACGCTATACCTCCAGTGTGTTCTTCGACCAGCGGCTGTGGGAGGCCGACATCACGGGTTCGCTCGCGCACGCCGGCATGCTGGCGACGCAAGGAATCATCGCAGCGCAGGACCATGCCGCGATCGAGCGCGGGATGGCTCAGGTGCGCTCTGAAATTGAATCCGGCGCCTTCGAATGGAAGCTCGACCTGGAGGACGTGCACCTGAACATCGAGGCGCGCCTGACCCAGATCGTGGGCGATGCCGGCAAGCGGCTGCACACCGGCCGCAGCCGCAACGACCAGGTCGCGACCGACGTCCGGCTGTGGCTGCGTGGCGAGATCGACCTGATCGGCGACCTGCTGGCGGCGCTGCAGCGCGCGCTGGTGGACATCGCCGAGCGGAACGTCGAGGTCATCCTGCCGGGCTTCACGCACCTGCAGGTGGCCCAGCCGGTGAGCTTCGGGCATCACATGCTGGCCTATGTCGAGATGTTCGCGCGCGATGCCGAGCGGCTGCTCGACGTGAGGAAGCGCGTCAACCGCCTGCCGCTGGGCGCCGCCGCGCTGGCCGGCACCAGCTATCCGCTGGACCGCGAACAGGTCGCGCGCGCGCTGGGCATGGTCGACGAGACCGGCGCCGCCGTGGTCTGCCAGAACAGCCTGGATGCCGTGAGCGACCGCGACTTCGCCATCGAGTTCACCGCCGCCGCCTCGCTGGCCATGATCCACGTCAGCCGCCTGAGCGAGGAGCTGATCCTGTGGATGAGCCAGAGCTTCGGCTTCATCGACATCGCCGACCGCTTCTGCACCGGCTCGTCGATCATGCCGCAGAAGAAGAACCCGGACGTCCCCGAACTCGCCCGTGGCAAGACCGGCCGCGTGGTCGGACACCTGATGGGCCTGATCACCTTGATGAAGGCCCAGCCGCTGGCCTACAACAAGGACAACCAGGAGGACAAGGAGCCGCTGTTCGACACCGTCGATACGCTCAAGGACACCCTGCGCATCTTCGCGGAGATGGTCGGCGGCATCACGGTCAAGCCCGAGGCGATGGAGCGCGCCGCCCTGCGCGGCTATGCCACGGCCACCGATCTGGCGGACTACCTGGTGAAGAAGGGCCTGCCCTTCCGCGATGCGCACGAGACGGTGGCCCATGCGGTCAAGGCGGCGATCTCGCACCAGGTCGACCTGTCGGAGCTGCCGCTCGCGGTGCTGCAGCAATTCAACCCGACGATCGAGAAGGACGTCTACGACATCCTGAGCCTGCGCGGCTCGCTCGAGGCGCGCGACGTGCTCGGTGGCACCGCGCCGGCGCAGGTGCGCGCCCAGATCGCGCGGCATCGCGCCCGACTCGGCGCCTGAGCGCCCGATCGATGGCTCACGCCGGCGCCACGCCGGCCGGGGCGCCCCGCATGCCTTACATTGCGCGATAGAAGATGTAGTCGGCCTGGTACTTGACGATCTGCTTCTGCGCCATGTTCGAGGCGCCGCAGGCCATGGAAGGCGCGACGCCGCCGCGGGTGGCGGTGCGCTGGATGTAGGTCACGCCCTGCATCGCGCCCATGCCCATCGCCGGATTGGCCTTGACCAGCTGGTGGGGGATGTTGTCCGGGCCGTTGGGCGCGACCGCGACCTGCGTCGCCGTGACCTTCGAGCCATCCATGTGGGCCCAGGTGGCGGGCGGTCCGACATAGGTGCCGACCTGCTTGCCGGCGCGATCCATCAGCTTCGCGTCGGGACCGACGAACACCCATTCGAACTGGCCCGGCATCGCGGCCTTGGCGCGGCACTCGTAGGTGATGTCGCCGGCGCCCACCGTCTCCAGGGCCACCACGTTGCCCGCGGGCACCTTCACGGGCTCGGGCAGCGCGGCCTGCGAGAAGGGCATCCGGCCCATCGACGAGCCCATGGCGCCCATCGAGGAGCCCATCGAGGAGCCCATCGAGCCCATGGGTTTCATGCCGGTGCCCGAACATGCAGACAGCGCGGCGACGGCGGCGACGAGGGGAGCGAGGGCGATGAGTCGAATGTTCATGGTCGTTTCCTTTGAATCGGAGTGGGAAGGGATGCCATGCGAGGGCGCGGCGGCCGGATCGCAGGAGCGTTATGGCGGAGCGTCGCGAGCCAGCTCGTCAGCGCGCCACCTGACAGGGGGTACGCGATGACCCGTCCGTCGGATTCAACGGCGGCTCCTGAATCCGCCTCCGCTCCACCGACGTATCCCGCTCATGCTCTCCCCTGCACAATCCGCGCATGAACGTTCCCCTTTCGGATGCCGAACTCATGGCTCTCATCGACCGCGTCGGCCAGCGCGACGAAGCCGCGTTGCGGTTGCTCTACGACAGCGCGTCGCCGCGGCTCTTCGGGCTGGCGCTGCGCGTCGTGCGACAGCGCGAGTGGGCCGAGGACGCCCTGCAGGAGGCCTTCATCACGATCTGGCGCGTGGCCGGCGACTATCGCGCCTCGCTGAGTCCGCCGATGGCGTGGATGGGCCTGATCGTGCGCAGCCGCTCGCTCGACCTGTTGCGCCGGCGCACCGCCGACCGCGCGCAGCTGACGCAGGAATTCGACGACGTGATGGCCGACACGCTGGCTTCGGACGGCCCGTCGCCCATGGACATCACCGAGGCCAGCGAGCAGGCCTGGGCCCTGCAGCAATGCCTCCAGCAGCTCGAGGGGCGGCAGCGCGAGGTGGTCAGCCTGGCCTACCTGCGCGATCTCAGTCATGGCGAGCTGGCCGAGCAGCTCAAGCTGCCCCTGGGCACCGTGAAGACCTGGATCCGGCGCGGCCTGGAAAAACTGCGCGTCTGCATGACGCGCTTCGCGTGAGGACCGTCGCATGAACATCTCGAATCCCGGCAACCGCCTCGAACTCCTGGCCGCGAGCTATGCGCTGGGCACCCTGCGGGGTGGCGCGCGGCGCCGCTTCGAGGCCATCGCCCGCGAGCAGGCCACGGTGCGCGCCGCCGCGCTGGTCTGGCAGGGCCGCCTCGCCAGCCTGACGGAACTGGAACCCGGCACGAAGCCCGATGCCGCCGTCTGGAGCCGCATCCTCAACCAGATCGAGATCGACAAGACCGAGCAGGCGCTGGCGCAACAGCGCCGCGCGGCGCGACCCATCGAGCGGGCGCCACGGCGCGGCTGGCTGCGCAGCCTGGCGCTCTGGCGTGGAGCGACGGCCGCCGGGGCGCTGGCGACCGTGGTCGCGGCGGTCGTCGGCCTGAACCTGTACGACCAGCTGCGCAACGCGCCGGCCGTGCGCTATGTGGCCGTGCTGTCCGACGAGGCGGCCCGGGCCTCGATGCTGGTGACCTTCGATCCGAAACGCCAGCAGCTCACGCTGCAGCGCGTGGGCGACTTCCGCGAAGGCGTGGACAAGTCGCTGCAGCTGTGGGCGCTGCCGCCCGGCGGCGCGCCACAGTCCCTGGGGGTGCTCGACCACGCGCCGGCCCTGCGGCTGGCGGCCTCGGAATCGGCGGTGCGCGAGGTGCCGGCCCTGGCGATCAGCCTGGAGCCGGCCGGTGGCGCGCCACGCGGCAGCGGACCGACCGGCCCGGTGCTGTTCAAGGGCCCGTTGATCGAGAAGACGCTGTAGGGGCTCACTTCGAGCGCGGCGGATGTCGGCGCGGATGCCGGATCCACGTCGGCCGAATCATTTGGATACGATTTTTCCGGTGATCCCGGGGAAACCTGCCAACGCAAAGCCGTCGAAGCACGTTGCCCTTGCCATGGTGCTCATGAAACCCCTTCTTTCATTCTGTGCTTCGATCCTGGTCGCGTTGGCCACCCAGGCCCCGGCCCATGCCGAGACGCCCTCCCCCGAATACGTCGCCGCGATGAGCCGCTGGCAGGGATCGCTGTCGGCCTTCGACAGCGCCGACAAGGAACGCCTGCCGGGCGAAGGCGGCGTGCTCTTCGTGGGCAGCTCGACGATCCGTTTCTGGACCCACCTGGCGCAGGACTTCCGCGAACAGCCGGTGGTCATCAATCGCGGCTTCGGCGGCTCCACGATGGCCGACTGCAGTCTCTTCACGCGCGAACTGGTGGTGCGCTACAAGCCACGCCACGTGCTGGTCTACGCCGGCGACAACGACCTGGCCGAGGGCCGCACGCCGCTGCAGGTGCTCGACAGCTTCATCCGCTTCGCCCATACCGTGCGCGAGACGTTGCCCGATGCGCGCATCAGCTACATCTCGGTCAAGCCGAGCCCGGCGCGCGAGGCGCTGCTGCCGAAGATCCGCGAGACCAACAACATCATCTCGGCCTATGTGCACGCGCTGGGCAACAGCGAGTACATCGACATCTTCACGCCCATGATGGGCGCCGACAACCGGCCCCGCGCCGAGCTGTTCCTGGGTGACCGCCTGCACATGAACGAGACCGGCTACCGGCTCTGGCACTCGGTCATCGCCGCGCACGTCGGCCCGGCCCCGGCCGCGCTGGCGGCCACGGTGCCGGCCCTGCGGTCGCCGGCGGCGGGCGGCGCCGTCACGACGGTGTCGAGCGCGGCGCCATCGCCACGGCCCTGAGACGCTGCCGCGCGGCGCGGCGCTCGTCGACCCACAGGGTGGCGCGCGCCACCGCGTAGAGCCCGCCGAACACCGCCACCAGCAGCAGCGCATCGCCCCACCAGGGCCGCGCGGTCTGGCTGTTGCCATAGAACGCCAGCACCAGCAGCACCGCCACCAGGTGCGCGCAGAACACCGGCAGCGATGCCGAACCCATCGCCTCGAGCCAGTGCAGGCGCGGCAGCCGGCGCATCAGGGCCGGACCGAAGCCGATCGCCAGCACCCCCAGCGCCACCAGGTCGAGCAGGCGCAGCGGACCGAGCAGCCACTTGTCGAACAGCAGGTTCAGGTGATCGTCGGCGCCGAACGGCGCCTGGCCGTGGGGGCCGTGGTGGCGCCAGTAGAAGCCATAGAGCGCGATCCCCGCCGCCAGCACCAGCAGCCACGCCGGCATGCGCAGGGGCCGGGCATCCGGCGCGCTGCGGGCCGCGCCCATCCACAGGCCGATGAACCACAGGAACTGCCAGGCATAGGCGTTGAAGGCCCCCATCTCGTGGAACGGCACCGGAATGCCGGTCCAGTGCACCGCGACGCGGTAGATGGCCTCGCTCAGGCCGAACTGCGCCAGCGCCCAGACCAGCGTGCTGGTCAGGATCACGGGGGCCCAGCCATGGCGGAACGCGAACGCCAGCACCCACGGACTCAGCAGCATGAAGAAGATGTACATCGGCAGGATGTCGAGCAGCGCCGGTTCGTAGACCAGCAGCAGGCCGAAGAGGAAGCCCTCGCGCGGCTGCGTCAGGTAGTACGACATCAGGTTCTTCACCGCCGGCTGGTCGATGCGCAAGCCGACCGCCGCGATGATGGTGAAGAGGAACAGCAGCGTCGCCGCCTGGGCCATGTAGATCTTCAGCGCGCGCTGCCAGAACGCGCGCCGCATGGCGTCGATGCCGTCGCGGTAGCCGGTGCGGCTGTAGACCAGCCCGGCCATGAAGGCCGACAGCAGCACGAAGCCCTCGGCCGCCGAGACGAAGCCGAAGGGCTGGCCGAGCGGATCGGTCAGCCGCGTGGGCAGGTGGGTGACCGTCATCAGCACGAGCATCAGCCCGCGCAAGGCGTCGATCTCCCAATAGCGCTGCGATGGCGCGGACGCCGGCCCGGTGCCCGGGGGCGGGGCAGGCTTCATCGGTTCAGTTGATGACGGCGGCGACGGCGGCGGCGGCGGCAGGGGCGGCGACGGCCGGCGGGGCGCCCTCGAGCCGGCGGATGGCATCCACCACGGTGTCGCCATAGGTGGTCCAGGAGTAGCTGGCCGAATGCCGCGCCGCCTCCTCCTTCATCGCCACCAGCTCGGGGCGATGCTGGTTGAGCCAGGAGAGCTTCTCGGCGATCTTCTGCGGCGAGCGTATCGGCACCAGGAATCCGGTGCGGCCCTCGACGACCAGGTCGGCGCCGCCGGTATTGGGCGTGATGACCACCGGCAGGCCCTGGCTCATCGCCTCCTGCATGACCAGCGCGCGACCCTCGACGATCGAGGGCAGGCAGAACACGTCGCAGCTGCGCATGAGCGCCAGCACCTCGGCATGCGGGCGACTCTTCTCGTGGGTGAAGCCGGCGTACTGGCCGCGATAGAACTCCATGCTCTCCATCAGCGAGCCGAGCACCACCAGCTCGATGTTCTCGCCGGCCAGCAGCTTCATGGCGGCGAACAGGTCGGCCAGGCCCTTGCGCTGGCCCATGGAGCCGGCGAACAGCACGCGCATCGGACGCGCCGGATCGAGCGCGGCCTGCGACCAGCCCTCGGTCCAGCGGGCCGGCGAGCCGAACGGCGACATCACGATCGCCTTGTGCGCGGCCGATGCCGGCAGCGAATCGCGCACGAAGGTACTGGCCACCACCACCAGGTCGGCCAGTTCGAGCTCCTGCGTCTTGCGCGCCAGCTTGGCGCGCGAGTCGACCAGGCCGCCGCCGAGCGTGGCGGCCCAGTCGGGCAGGCGCTCGGCCTCCTCCTGCTGCAGCCGGTGGCCGAGCTCCCAGTAGGCGATCGGCAGGTCGTAGATGCGCTTGAGGCCCAATGCGCCGGCGGCGCGGAAGGTGTCGAGCGCGCCATCCTCGTAGGCATAGACGGCGCCGAGCGGCTCGCGCCGCTGCACCGAGGACAGCGAACGCGCCACGAAACGGTCGAAATCCTGGATCACGGCATCGAGCGAGGCGAAGCCCTGCTCGTGGCGCAGGGCCGAGCGCCAGCCGGCGCCGCCGCAGATCACGCGCGCGAGCTCGCGCCAGCGATGCTGCAGGATCTTCTCGCGCGGCACGTCGAAGCGCCGCCGCAGCCAGTCGCGCCGCACGCCGGCGGGCATCAGGCGCAGCATGGCGCTGTTCTCGTCGGCGGCGACGGTGGTGGCGAAGCGCGCCAGGAGCCCCGCACGGGTGAGCGCGTCCAACATGGCGCGAACGTTTTGATTACCTGCGGAGTGGCTCAGTAGCACTTTCATAGCGGCCGATCATAGTGGAGCGGTCCCAGCTGAAAAGGCTTGTTCCGACATGGACTTGGGCTAGTCTTCGCCGCGGAGGGAGAAGTCGTTGGAGACCATGAAAATGTTGGCATCCTGGGTCGCTTGCGGACTGGCGCTGCTGAGCCTGGAATCGCATGCGTTGCAGCTCGTGCGCCTCACGCCGCAGGGCGAGGCCGCCCGGGTGCGGCAGGTCGTCGCCCGCTTCGACCAGGCCGCCGTCGCCTTCGGCGACCCCCAGGCGGCGGCGCCCTTGCGGGTGCGCTGCGACGACCCGCAGGCCGGCGAAGGCACCGGGCGCTGGACCGGCGACCGGCAATGGGTGTTCGACTTCCGGCGCGAACTCCCATCCGGCATGCGCTGCAGCATCGAACGCGTGGGTGGCTTCCGATCGGTCACGGGCGACGCCCTGAAGGCGCCGGAGCGTTCGGTGTTCACCACCGCCGCCCCGACGGTGCGCGATGTCTGGCCACCGGGCGGCAGGATCGAGGAGCAGCAGAGCTTCGTGCTCGAGTTCGACGGCGCCGTCGTCCCGCCCGACCGCGTGCGCGAGCGGACCCACTGCGAGGTCGAGGGCGTGGGCGAGCGCATTCCCGTCACGTCGATCGAAGGACCCGGGCGCGATGCCGCCCTGATGGCGGTCGGCCGCTCGAAAGCCGCGCGCGCCGCGCCGGCGCGCTTCGCCGTGCTGCGCTGCAACCGCACCCTCAACGCCGGTGGCCGCATGACCCTGGTCCATGGCGCCGGCGCCAGCGCGCAGCGCTTCGGCTACGAGGTGCGCGAACCCTTCGCGGCGACCTTCGAATGCGAGCGCGAGAACGCCCAGGCGGCCTGCCTGCCGCTGCGCCCGCTGGTCCTGCGCTTCAACGCGCCGGTGCCGCGCGCCCTGGCCGCCCAGGTCCGGCTGCGCGGCGCCGGCACGCAGCGCCTGCCGGTGCTCGACGGCACCGCGCCCGGTGGCGGCACGCCGGCGGGCGACGACACGGTGGTCGATTCGCTCAGCTTCGCCCCGCCCTTCGCCGAACGCGCCGCCTTCACGATCGAGCTGCCGCCGGGCCTGCGCGATGCCGCCGGCCGGCCACTGGCCGCGCCGGAGGGTTTTCCGCTCGCCGTGACCACCGGGGCGATGCCGCCACTGGCCAAGTTCGCGGCCGCGCCCTTCGGCGTGATCGAGCGGCTGGCCGAACCCGGCGGCGCGGTCATGCCGGTGACGGTGCGGCGCGTGGAGCCGGCGCTGCGACTGCAGGCGCTGACGCCCGGCCGGGTCAGCACTCTGAACCCGAGCACCGACGCGGAGATCATCGCCTGGTATCGCAAGGTGCGCCGCTACGACCGCAACGAGCGCATCGAGCGTCGGGAGGCGGCGCGCGACGTCGTCGGCCCCCTGCCCCCGGTCATCGACAAGGAGGAGCAAGAGGCGGTCGAGTCGCGCATGGTCTCGCTGCTGGCCGGCCGCAACGGCGCCCGGAGCATGGAGCTCCCCCGCTCGGAGGGCGGCGACCCGCGCCCGTTCGAGGTCGTGGGCATTCCGCTCGCGCCGGGCTTCCATGTGCTGGAGATCGCCTCGCGCCGGCTGGGCGAGGCGCTGCTGGACGCGCGCCATGGCGAGGAGCGCACGATGTATGTCCGCACGACCGCGCTGGCGACCAACCTGGCGGTCCACTTCAAGCTCGGCCGCGAGAACGCGCTGGCCTGGGTCACCACGCTGGACCGGGGCAACGTGGTGCCGGGCGCCGCCGTGCGCGTGTCGGACTGCCGGGGCCGCGAGGTTGCCCGCGGCACCACCGACGCGCGCGGCATCGCCACGCTGGCCGGCATCGCGCCGGAGGCGCCGGGCTGCCAGGCCGAGCACGCGGGCTACGACGGCGAGCCGGCCTACTTCGTCAGCGCGCGCGCCACCTTGCCGGTCGCGCCGGACGCGGCCCCGGGCAGCGCGCCGGTCGAGGACCTGGCCTTCACCTGGAGCGACTGGCAGCGCGGCATCGAGCCCTGGCGCTTCAACGTGCCCACCAGCCTCGACCCGGCGCCCGACCGCATCGCCCATACCGTGTTCGACCGCGTGCTGCTGCGCGCCGGCGAGACGGTGTCGATGAAGCACCTGATGCGGACCCTGACGGCGCGCGGCTTCGGTGTCGTCGACGACCTGCCCGCGACGCTGGTGGTGACCCACGTGGGCAGCGGCCAGCAGTTCACGCAAGCCGTCGAGTGGCGCCGGAGCGCCACCGGCGGGCGCAGTGCGGAGAGCCGCTTCGCGATTCCGGCGGCGGCGCGGCTCGGGCTCTACCAGGTCGAGCTGCGCCAGGCGGCCGGCGCCCCCGGCGGCGAGACCGGCCGCAGCCATGCCGCCGGCCAGTTCAGGGTCGAGGAGTTCCGCCTGCCGGTGTTCGAGGGCCGCATCGGACCGGCCGACGGCCAGCCGCTGGTGGCGCGCGCCTCGCTGCCGGTGGATGTGCGCGTCGGCTATCTCGCCGGCGGCGGCGCGGCCGGGCTGCCGGTGCGCGTGTCGGCCATGGCGCGCGGCAAGTTCCTCGACTTCCCCGACCACGAGGGCTTCGCCTTCGCCCCGCCGCGCCGGCGCGACGAGGCGCCGGCCACGGCGATTGGCGGCGAGGCCGACGAGGAGGAAGCCGCGGCCGGCGACGATACCCGCGTCGTCGCCGACCGGCTGCCGCTGACGCTCGACCGCGAGGGCGCCGGCCGGGTGACCATCGACGACCTGCCGGCGGCCACCGGCACGCCGCGCGAACTGCTGCTGGAGGCCACCTATGCCGATCCCGCCGGCGAGGTGCAGACATTGCGCGCCACGCACACGCTGTGGCCGGCGGAGGTGATCGCCGGCGTCAGGACCGAGGGCTGGGTCTCGGCCGGCCGCAAGGTCGCGCTGCAGGCCCTGGCGCTGGGCCTCGACGGCCGGCCGCGCGAGGGCACGAAGCTGCGCGTCGAGGCCGTCTCGCGCGTCACCACCAGCAGCCGCAAGCGCATGGTCGGCGGCTTCTACACCTACGACAACCACACCGAGGTGAAGGACCTGGGCCGCGTCTGCGAGGGCACCGCCGATGCGCGCGGCCTGCTGGTCTGCACGGTCGAGCTCGACGAGCCGGGCGAGATCGAGCTGGTCGTCGTGGCCAGCGACGGGCAGGGCCGCGAGAGCCGCGCCGCGAGCACCGTCTATGTCACGCGCCAGGGCGAGCTGTGGTTCGGCGGCGAGGACCACGACCGCATCGACGTGCTGCCCGAGAAGAAGCGCTACGAGCCGGGCGAGACGGCGCGCTTCCAGGTCCGCAGTCCGTTCCGCTTCGCGACGGCGCTGGTGACGGTCGAGCGCGAGGGCATCGTCGAGACCCGGGTGGT
>Ga0308164_10003645_pt1 | contig 13698 bp, 11 predicted proteins | sample PhyTR2_FD_201031 | JGI IMG/M metagenome (GOLD analysis project Ga0308164, IMG submission 201031) | Phyllosphere microbial communities from UC Gill Tract Community Farm, Albany, California, United States - DLSLT.R2 | ecosystem: Host-associated > Plants > Phyllosphere > Unclassified | place: USA... | reverse complement strand
GCCACAGCGGCACGAACGTGGGCTGGAACTTGCGCTTGAAGTTGAGCAGCGAGCGGAAGCCGTAGACGGGTTCGAGCGAGGTGCCGATGTAGTCGAGCAGGCGCGCGATGGTGGATGCCTCACCATCGGCCTGTCCCCCACCGCCCGATTTGGCGAGCGGCGCGCCCGACAGGCTCATGAATTGGATGCCCTCGGCCTGCATGGTGGTCGCCGACTTCGCGATCAGGAACTCCATGGTGCCGTTCATGCCGTCGGCGCGGCGCCGCATGAAGTCGAGCGTGTAGCCGATGACGCCGTCGGGACCGTAGGACGGCAACCAGCTCGTGGCCGCCTCGATCTGGCCCTCGCCGTCCACCGCCAGCATGATGCGCACGGCGGGGTCGGCCAGCTCGTCGAAGCCGCCGAGCGTGAACTCCATCTCGGGCAGCTCCTTATCGGCCACCCACGCCTCGGACATGGCCTGCACCTGAGACCTTTTCGACAACGACATCTCGGGCCACGAGGTCCACTCGGCGACGATGCCGGCCCGCTCCGCACGGTTGATCGACGTGCGGATGTCTTGCCACTTCTTGCCCGTGGTCGACCACTGCTGCGGCAGGACGATGGCTTCTTCGGCGATCTCGAGGCGATGCCATCCGAGATCGTCGAAGGCCGACACCGAGCGGTCGTCGATTCCATAGAACGCGGGCGTCCAGCCGTTGTCGCCGCAGAAGCGGATGAAGCGGCGGATGACGGCCGGATCGTCGTGGTCGGGGCCGAACGGGCCGCCCGTGGTGACGGCGACGGCCCCGCGCACGCGATAGGCGACGGCCGCCCTGGTCTCGCCGTCGAACCAGAAGCTGTTGCCCGGCCACGTGGACATGAACGCGAGGGTGTCTCCGCCGCCCTGTTCGAGGAGCGCGCGGGCGCGCAGACGATCGTCGGTGCCGGGGACAGCCGAGGGCGACAACATGAGGCGCGCAACGGCCGCAACGAGCACCACCCCGAAGAGGACCGACGGACCGTACCAGAACAGGTCGGCCCACGGCGTGACGGGGATGAACCCCAGGCCGTCGGACACGACGAACGACGGCGGCGCGAGGCGCAGCGGCAGCTCTTTCAGGATGTCGAGAGCCGAGATGGAGGGACGGAACTGATCGCGCAGCATCCAGGTGCCGACGAACGAGAGGGCCGCCGCCGTTAGCGCTCCCGCCAGGAGGGTCACGACGAAACTCCGGAGTGCCGTGCCCGTCGACCGCACCGCGACATGGCGCCGCATGAGTATGAGGAGTAGCGCCACTGCCAGGGGCAGCAGCGCGCACACGATGAACGACACCAACGCACGACGGTCGATCGCGGTGTCGAGTTCGTTGATCGTCGGGAACAGCTGCGGAAGCGTGGCGGGGGTCAGGCCGAAGTAGATGGAGATGGCGCCGCTCAGCAGCACGTTTGCGACCACCGCCAACCACAGGGCGACGCGTCGGCCGAGGAACACACCCCACGCGATGAAGAGCATGGCCAGCATGGGGAACACCGAGATGAGGGCGACCGCCGAATGCGCGTCCAGCAGCGAATCGGCCGTCGACGAGCAGGGCGCGCTCGCCGAACCGAGCGCACACAACACGCCGTCGGCGCTCGACACCGGGTCGAAGGACAGGGCCCCATAGAGAGACAGCAGACCGTCGCCCGTGCCGATCTGGCCGGCCAGGATCGGCCCGACACCGCCGAGAGCGACGATGGATGCCAGCAGCACGCGCGTCTCGTGATGCGAACTGCGCACGAGCCTCAGGTGGGAACGACTGCCGCCCAGCAGGAAACCGATGCCCAGCCCGATGGGAACGGCGAGGAGCGCGAACAGGTCGCCCGCTCCCCCGGCGTAGAGGAACAGGGTGACGGCAAAGAGCGTCGCGAAGAGGCGGATGCGGCGCCGCCACAATGCGCCCGTGAAAGCGCTCGCGGCCATCGCGGCGCACACGACACCCGTCGCGGGGGAAAGGGTGTCGACGGATGCCGCGCTCAGGGGGACGTATTCGAGCACCGTGCGCTCGGCGTAGCTGATGGCGAAACCGAGCAGGGCCGCGGTTGCACTGCCCCCGAGGTAGGCGACGAGGACGCGCCAGGTGCCCATCAGGCGTTCGGATTCACCGACGACCACGAGCAGGAGGGGCACGACGGCGATGAGTGACAGCCAGCCGTCGGCGGCGAGGAACGCCGTGAAGATGCCCCACCAGTGATGTTCGACGAAGACGTCGTCCTGGCCGGTGGCGAGGATGTCCCAGCCCCAGCCATACGTCGACGAGGCGAATCCCCATACGCTGAGCGCCGCGATAACTATCGTGAGCGCGATCGTGGCCGGGCGCCGCCGGGCCCACCGGCCGATACTCGTCAGCGCTCGGGTCGCGCGCGCTGGCGGCCCCGGCTCGCCGGGCTGCGCGGGCGGGGCGGGCTGTGCGGGCGGGGCCGGCTCGGCGGGCTGCGCGGGCGGGGCCGCCGGTGTGTCAGCCGGCGGGACCGTTCGTTGAATGTCGTCGCTCATTGTGTCTTCAATCCCAGTCGTTCTGCCAGCAAGGGGATGCCCTTGCCGAAGATGTAGGTCACGGTGTTCCAGTCGTGCGCGGTGCCGGGTGACACGATCTCGGTGGTCGAAACGCCCGCGGCCTTCATCGCCGCCTCGACCGTCTGCGTCTCGGGGCCGAGCCGCGTGTCGAGGGATCCGTAGCCGACGATGGCCGCGACATCCTGATAGGGCGCGTTCTTGGCCAGGATTGCGGCCGGTTTCGCCGCGTCATACGCCGCCTGCGACCCGCCGAAGCCATCCCGCACCGTGTTGTCCCCGATGGTCGGGGCCTGCTCGCCGGCGATATCGAACCAGGTGCGATAGAGCTCGGGATGCGCGGGGCCGAACTGCGTGGTGCACGTGGCGCCCTGCGAGAACCCGCCGATTCCCCAGTAGCGGTGGTCGGTCGTGACGGGCAGGTTCGCCGTGATCCACGCCGTGACGTCTTGCGTGATGTAGGTGGCCGAATTGCCGAGCGGCGAATCGACACACATGGGGTTCTTCTCCGGCGCACCCAATTGGTCGGGCACGACGACGATGGGCGCGAGACCCTTGTGCGCGGCCGCATAGGCGTCGAGAGTGTGCGCGAGTCCGCCCTTGACGAAGAGGTCGTCGGGGGCACCCGGCTGGCCCGAGAGCATCACCATGACGGGCAGCTTCGGGGGCGTCGCGACCCTCGCGGCCGGGGGCAGGTAGACCACGGCATTGCGGGCGTCGAAATGCGAGATGGTGGCCGGGATTCTGATCTCGCCGACCGAACCGGTCGCGGGCATGTCGCCGGGTGGCGTCCAGGCGACGGCGAAACCGGGAGTCGCGACATCCGCCGCCCCGGCCGGGGCCTCACGGGGAAGCGACAGGGCCGGCACCTCGCGCGGGGTGAAGATGTCGCCGATGGTGCGGTACTCACCGAAGTCTGCATTGATGAAGAGGGCCGACGTCGCGGCTATCGAGAGGATGGCCACCGCCGCCACCAGTTTGCGCCACAGCTTCGTATGACGAAAACTCATGGCGGCGAAGGTTCCCCCGGCCAGCATGAGGGCGACCCAGAGGCGGAACGTGGTCGTGAAGGTGTAGTCGAAGACATCCCACACATCGCCCACCAGCCAGACCAGAAGGATGCCGACGCCGGCGGCCGCGATCGTGGCCACGAGTGTGGGCACGATCCACCGGCGGACGTGTGGCCGAATGGCCAGTATCGCGAACAGGACGACCGTGACGCCCAGTGCCACGAAGAGCACCTTCTGATGGTCGATGCGAACCGCCTGCAGCCATTCGATCATGGTCGTCCTTTCCGAAACCAGATCGAGTATGGCAGCACGCGGGCGAACCAGACTGGAGGCGGAATGGGAGCAGGATGGGAACTTGCCGGGGTGCCGGGGACATCACTCCGCTCGTTCCATAGCGAGCATGTAGCTCGATATCTCTGCGGCGCTCGCACCGGCCATTTCGTCGACGATGCGGCCGTCGGCAAGGAAGACGATGCGGTCGGCGTAGCTCGCCGCGACGGGGTCGTGAGTGACCATCGCGATCGACTGGCCGTAGTCGGCGCACGCGCGCGACAAGAGCTCGAGCACCTCGCGGCTCGTGCGTGTATCGAGGGCTCCGGTGGGTTCATCGGCGAAGATCAGGTCGGGCCGTGAGGCGAGTGCGCGGGCGATGGCGACGCGCTGCTGCTGGCCGCCGCTCATCTCGTGCGGGCGGTGCGTGAGTCGGCCCGTCAGGCCGAGCGAATCGATGAGCGCGTCGATCCAGCTGCGCTCCTCGGCCGTCGGGGTGTGTTTGTCGAGATCGAACGGGAGCATGATGTTGGCGCGCGCGTCGAGGGTGGGCACCAGGTTGAACGATTGGAAGACGAAGCCGATGCGGCGGCGGCGCAGCACCGTCAGTTCGGAGTCGCCCAGACGACCGATCTCGGTGTTGCCGAGCCAGACCTCGCCCGACGTGGGTTGGTCGAGGCCGGCCATGATGTGCATGAGCGTCGACTTGCCGCTGCCCGACGGGCCCATGATGGCGGTGAACTGGCCCCGGCGCACGCCGATGGAGACGTCGTCGAGCGCGAGCACCGCGCCATCCCCCTGGCCGTATCGTTTCGAAACGTTGGTCACGCGGGCGGCGAGGCCCATGTCGAGTGTCGTGAAGGTCATGCTTCAACGCTAGGGAGGTCGAGTGGTTGCCGCGTCGTCCGGGCGGTCCATCGGTCGTCGGCCCTCAGGACCATTCCTCGGGACGATTGGCCGCGGTGGCTCGCTATGGCGCGCGACGGCGCGCGATGGCGCTACGCGATGAGGCCATGCTCGTAGGCGAAGATGACGAGCTGCACGCGGTCGCGCAGGCCGAGCTTCGCGAGCACGCGCGAGATGTGCGTCTTCACGGTCGATTCGCTGAGGAACTCGGTCGACGCGATCTCGGCATTCGAGAGCCCCCTAGCGGCGAGCAGGAAGATGTCTCGCTCGCGCGCCGTCAGCTGGCCGAATTCCGCCGGTGGCTGGGGTTTGGGCGCGTCACCCATCAGGTGCTTCATGAGGGCCTGCGTCTCGCCCGGCGCGATGACGGCGTTACCGGCGTGAACCGTGCGGATGGCGGCGAGGAGGAACGGCGGCTGCGTGTCTTTCAACAGGAATCCGCTGGCACCCGAGCGCAGGGCGTGAGCGGCCCCCTCGTCGAGATCGAAGGTGGTCAGGACGACGATCTTGGGGGCCTTCGAACCGCTGCGGGCGGCGTCTTCGAGTGCTCGGACCGTGGCCTCGATGCCGTCCATGACGGGCATGCGTACGTCCATCAGCACGACGTCGGGGCGGGTCTCGGCGATCAGCGCGAGCCCCGCGCGCCCGTCACCGGCCTCACCGGCGAAGGCGAGGTCGGGTTGCGATTCGATGAGCATGCGGATGCCCGCCCGGAAGAGAGCCTGGTCGTCGACGAGGGCCACGCTGATGCGACCGTCACCGGCGGCTGTCTCGTCGCCGGGGGCAGCACCGTAGCCGGAGGCAGCGGCGGAGCCGTTGTAGCCGGCCGGGCCTGCGCTGTCGCGGCCGGTCGGCTGGTCGCCGAAAGGTGAGGCGGGCGGTGTGAGGCTCATCGGGTTCCGTTCGAGGGGGTGTGGGCGGCGGCCGGGATGAAGGCCGTGACTTGGTAGACGCCGGGGGCGACTTCGCGGGCGTCGAGGCGGCCGCCGGCGAGGGTGGCTCGTTCGCGCATGCCCGGCACGCCGTGGCCGACGGAGGGCATGGCTCGGGGGGCGGTCGGCGAGGTCGGCGGCGCGATGTGGCCGGTCACCGTGGCGACGCTGCCGGTGCGGATGTCGTCGCGGCCGGCGGGCGCGGTCGGCACAGGCACCGCGTTCTGGATGTTGAGCACAACACCGTTCGCGCGCCAGTCGAATCGCACGGACACCGGGGTTCCGGGGGCGCCGTGGCGGAGCGCATTGGTGAGCCCCTCCTGCGCGATGCGGTAGACGGCGATCTGGTGCCCGGTGACGACGCTGACGGGCGTTCCGACCGATTCGAGGCGCACGTCGAGGCCAGCGCTTCGCATCTGTTCGACCAGGTGCGGGATGTCGGCGATCATCGGTTGCGGCCCGTCGGTCTGTCGGTGCCGCAGCTCGGCGAGCAGAACGCGCACGTCGCCGAGGGCCTCCCGGGCCGTGGCCGAGATGGTTTCGAGGGAGCGGTCGACGACGGTCGGGTCGGATGCGCGGGCGTAACGCGCACCATCCGCTTGGGCGATGACGACCGCGAGCGAGTGGGCCACGACGTCGTGCATATCGCGGGCGATGCGGTTGCGTTCCTGCTCGACGATGACCTCTTGCTGCGTCTGCACGTTGAGCTGCTGGGCGACGTAGCGCTCGTAACCGGCGGCGCGCGCTTCGCGGCCCGTGCGGGCGAGCAGGCCGAGCACCCACGACAGGGTGAGCACGAAGATGCCGGCGGCCGAGCCGACGGCGGTGGTGAACGTGTATTGCGCTTGCTGGTCGGGGTCGAAGAGAACGCTGACGAGACCGCCGGCGCCCGGTGTGGTCGCGGCGCCGATGATGAGCAGGGACGTGTAGGCGGCCGCGATGATGCCGCCGCCGAGCGCGGAGACGAGCCCGAGCCAGCGCACGCGTGGGCTGCCGAGGGACGCCGTCGAATAAAGCACCACGAGGATGGCGATATTGCTGACCTGGGGGCTGACCATGCCGAGCATCTGGACGACGGCCGTCAACCAGGCGAGGGCGAGGGCGAGTCCCGGGGATGCCCGGTGCAGCGCGAGCGACACGGCCATGCCGAGCAGCACCACGTAGGCGAGGGCGGGCTGGCCGATGAGCGCCGTGAAGCCCAACCCGAGAAGAAGGCAGAACAGCGCGATGATGCCGTCGACCCACTTCTGGGTGGTCGTCAAGGGCCTGAACATACTTCCCACGTTACGGGGTGCGGGCACGGGCGGGGGCGCTGGCGGCCGAACATGGTCCTCGCGATGGATGAATGACATGCCGTGGTGCCGTATCGGCTGGGCTCCGCGTTACTCGGTACCGCGCGTCGCCTAGAAGCCGAGACGCCCGAGCAGTTTCGGGTCGCGCTGCCACTCCTTGGCGACCTTCACGCGCAGCGAGAGGAAGACTCGCGTGCCGACGAGCGGCTCGATCTGGGCGCGGGCGCGTTCGCCCACGTCGCGCAGACGCGATCCGCGGTCGCCGATGATGATGCCCTTCTGGCTGTCGCGCTCGACGAAGATGTTGGCGTAGATGTCGGTCAGGTCGGTGCCTTCGCGCGGCACGATGTCGTCGATCGTGACGGCCAACGAGTGTGGCAGTTCGTCGCGCACACCCTCGAGCGCGGCCTCGCGGATGAACTCGGCGACGCGGTCTTCTGTGGACTCGTCGGTGACGGCCTCTTCGGGGTAGAGCGCCTCGGACACGGGCATGAGCGAGACCAACTCGGCGGCGAGCACGTCGAGCTGGGTGCCCTCGACCGACGAGATCGGGATGATGCTGTCCCACTCCCGCAGTTCTTGCACGGCGAGCAGCTGGGCGGCCACGTTCTTCTTCGAGGAGGCGTCGACCTTTGTGATGATCGCGACCTTCTTCGCCCGCGGGAACCCGTCGAGCTGCTCGTTGATGAAGCGGTCGCCGGGGCCGAGCTTCTCGGTGGCCGGAATGCAGAAGCCGATGACGTCGACGTCACCGAGGGTCGACTGAACGAGGTCGTTGAGGCGCTGCCCGAGTAGTGTGCGCGGGCGGTGGATGCCGGGGGTGTCGACCACGATCAACTGACCGTCTTCGCGGTGCACGATGCCCCGGATGGCGCGTCGCGTCGTCTGCGGCTTCGACGATGTGATCGCCACCTTCTGACCGACGAGCGCGTTCGTCAGCGTCGACTTGCCCACGTTGGGCCGACCGACGAACGAGACGAACCCGGCGCGGTAGTCGCCCTCGACCTCCTCGCGCTGCGGCTCGTTGACGGCGGAGCTGCGCGGCTTACGGGCCTTTCCCCCCTCGGATGCGGCCGACGCCGTCGCAGTCTGCGCTTCGTCAGCGTCGTTCGCGCCGCTCTCGCCGGTCTCGCTGGCGGCGCTTGCCGCCGCGTCGTCGTGAACCGTCGCTGCGGTGTTCTCTGCGGTGTTCTCTGCTGCGTTGTCTGCGGTGCCGTTGTCCACGGTCACTCCTTTGATTGGTCGAACGACGCTTGCACGTCGGCGAGGGCGTCGGTGCGTTCGACGATGACGGTTTTGAGGCGACCGCGTCGCCCCTCGGTGCGGTCTGCGGTGATGACGAGCCCACCGACGGTGGCTTGCGAACCTTGAACGGGGAGTCGATCGAGCGTCTTGGTGAGAAGCCCGCCGATGGAGTCGACGTCGTCGTCGTCGAGTTCGATGTCGAAGAGTTCGCCGACCTCGTCGGCGGCGAGGCGCGCGTCGACCCGGTAGCGGCCGTCGCCGAGATCGGTGACCTCGTCGGTGTTGGCATCGTATTCGTCGGAGATGTCGCCCACGAGCTCTTCGATGAGGTCTTCGAGGGTGACGAGCCCCGCCACTCCGCCGTATTCGTCGATCACCATGGCGAGGTGATTGGACTCGGCCTGCATCTGCTGCAGCATGGCGTCGGCCTTCTTGGACTCGGGCACGAAGAGGGGCGGCCGGGCCAGTTCGCTCGCGATGCGCTCCCCCGACGTGGCGCCCCCCTCGTGCAGGGCCCGGGCGAGGTCGCGCAGGTAGAGGATGCCGATGACATCGTCCACTTCGTCGGCGCGAACGGGGGCGCGCGAGACACCCGTGCGCAACAGAACGCTCATGGCCTGATCGACCGTGAGGTCGTCTTCGATCGTGATCATGTCGGTGCGCGGAACCATAACCTCGCGCACGACGGTCGAGTTGAATTCGAAGATCGAGTGGATGAGTTCGCGGTCGTCTTCTTCGAGCACGTCTTGTTCGGCCGCCTCGTCGACCATGCTGAGCAGCTGCTGCTCGCTGGAGAACGACCGGTTGCGGGACACACCCGGAGTGACCCGGTTGCCGAAGGCAACGAGGGCATTAGGCAGCGGGCCGAGCACCACGCGCACGAAACGCACGACGGGCGCCGCAACCGTGAGAATGGCGCCGGCGTGGGTGCGCCCGAAGCCGCGCGGGCTCGCGCCGACCAGGATGAACGACACGATCGTCATGACGAGGGCGGACACGACGAGGGCGATCCACAGCTCGTCGATCGTGAACGAGAACACCAGGGTGACGAGCACGGCGGCCGTGGTCTCGGCCGTGATGCGCACGAAGTGGACCGCGTTGAGGTGGGGGCCGGGGTCGTCGGCGATGGCCGTGAGCGACTTCTTCGCGCGCGAATGCAACGCCAGGTCGGCGATATCGGCGCGGGATTGCACGGTGATGGCCGCATCGACGGCGGCCATGAGCCCGGCGAAGGCCACCAGCAGGAACGCCGCGGTGATGAACAGGGCTACGGGCATCTCAGCCGCGTCGCTCTTGCATGGCGAACCCGATGAGGATGTCGCGCTGGATGCCGAACATCTCGCGCTCTTCGTCGGGCTCGGCATGATCAAAGCCCAGCAGGTGCAGGATGCCGTGCGTGGTCAGGAGCACCAGTTCTTGCGTGGTGGAGTGGCCCGCGTCGTCGGCCTGCGATTCGGCGACCTGCGGGCACAGAACGATGTCGCCGAGGAGACCCGCGGGCGTTGGATTGTCTTCTGTGCCGGGGCGCAGCTCGTCCATGGGAAAGCTGAGCACATCGGTGGGGCCGGGCTCGTCCATCCACTGCACGTGCAGTTGTTCCATCGCGCCCGTGTCGACGAGAACGATGTTGAGGTCGGCTTCGGCGTTGACGTGCATGGCCTGGAACGCGTAGGTGGCGAGCCGGAGCAGAGCGGCCTCGTCGACGGGCATCTGTGACTCGTTATTGATCTCGATGCTCACGGACGGGGCCTTTCAGGAGTAAGGGTGTGTGGTGGGCAGGAGCCTCTCAAGAAGCGCTGCCGCGGCGGGGCTGTCGATCGCGAGGTGCTCCTCGACGCTCGGCCCGGTTGGCGAACTCGGCCGCCTGCTCGCGCTCGAAACGCTGCGCCTGCTTCGTTTGATCATATTCGCTGTAGGCATCGACGATGCGGCCGACGAGCGTGTGCCGCACGACGTCGTCGCTCGTGAGCTCGGCGAAGTGGATGTCGTCGATTTCCCGCAGCACCCGCGTGACGAGTCGCAGGCCCGACGAGCCGGTAGGCAGGTCGACCTGCGTGACGTCTCCCGTGATGACCATCTTCGATCCGAAGCCCAGGCGTGTGAGGAACATCTTCATCTGCTCGGGTGTCGTGTTCTGCGCCTCGTCGAGCACGATGAACGAATCGTTGAGCGTGCGCCCGCGCATGTAGGCGAGCGGCGCGACCTCGATCGTGCCGGCGGCGAGGAGCTTGGGCACCAGTTCTGGATCCATCATCTCGTTGACCGCGTCGTAGAGCGGCCGCAGGTAGGGATCGATCTTGTCGGTCAGCGTGCCGGGCAGGAACCCGAGGCGCTCACCGGCTTCGACCGCTGGACGCGTCAAGATGATGCGAGTGACCTCTTTGCGCTGCAGCGCCTGGACGGCCTTCGCCATCGCCAGGTAGGTCTTACCCGTTCCGGCCGGGCCGATGCCGAACGTGATGGTGTTCTCGTCGATGGCCTCGACATAGTCACGCTGGCCCGCGGTCTTGGGTCGGATGGTCTTGCCGCGCGACGACAGGATGGCTTGGCTCATGACGCCGGAGGGACTCTGCCCCTCGTCGAGCATCTTGGCCGAGGAGCGGACTCCCTCTGGATCGAGATCGAGGCCGTTCTTCACCAGCGCGATGAGCTCGTCGACGAGCGCCGCCGCCTGATTCACTTCGGCGCGTTCGCCACTCAGTGTGACCTCATTGCCTCGGACGTGAACCGTGACGCCCGGGAACTGCTTCTCGATCGTCGTGAGAAGTCGATCCTGGGGGCCGAGCAGCCGCACCATCGCAACGCCGTCGATTGTGAGGTGGCGGTCGATGCGTGCGCCGGCCGCCTCGGCAGCACCGGGACTCGTCACGAGCGACGGGTCGACGGATGTTTCGGGAGTGTTCGTCGCGACCGGGGCGTCGGCCGAACGGGACGAGTCGTCAGAATGTGGCAAGTGAGCCCTCCGAAAGGTCTCCCGCGAGGACATGCGCGTGCACGTGGAAGACGGTCTGACCGGCGCTCTCGCCGGTGTTGAAGATGAGTCGGTAGTCGCCGCCCGCGCGCTCGGCGGCGATGCGGGAGCCCACCTCGACCAGTTCGGCCAGGAGATCGGGCTCGGCGGCCGCAAGCTCGGTGACGTTGCGGTAGGCCTCGGTCTTGGGCACCACCAGGACGTGCACGGGCGCTTTGGGCGCGATGTCTTCGAACGCGATCACTCGATCGGTCTCGGCCACGATCGTGGCCGGAATCTCGCGTGAGACGATGCGGGCGAAGATGGATCGTTCGGAATCGGACATAGGCCCATTCTAAAGAAACGGAGGCCCGCAGAGGCGGTTATCCACAGATCGGTTCGCTCTCAGCGTGGGCGGTTGACATCCCGCACAACGCCGATCGTCACCAGCGCCCGAGCCGCACGTTCAACACGGCGAGGGCGGCCGGACCGGCGGTGGACGTGCGCAGCACGGTCGACCCGAGTCGCACGATGCGCGCTCCGGCTGAGGCCATCCGGTCGAGTTCCGCGGGCGACACCCCGCCCTCTGGCCCGACCACGATCACGATCTCACCCTCGGAGGGCAATTCGGTGTCGGCGAGCGTGGTCTCGCCGCGCGGATCGAGCACCAGCACGAGCGCACGCGAGGCCCGTTCGGCCAGCTGAGCCGTCGATCGCAGCGGCTCCACCTCCGGCAGCCACGGGCGAATCGACTGCTTGGTCGCCTCGCGCGCGATGGTCTGCCAGCGCTGCCGACCCTTCTCGGCTTTCTGCGCGTCCCAGCGGGAGATGCTGCGCTCGGCCGACCAGGGCACGATCGCGTCGACACCCAGTTCGGTGGCGGCCTGAACGGCTCGCTCGTCGCGGTCGCCCTTGGCCAGGGCTTGCACGAGCACGAGAGCCGGGCTCGCGGCATCCGCTCGCTGTGACTGCTCGACACGGATGACGACGCTCGACGCGCTCGACGACTCGACGGCACCCGTAACCAGGAGCCCCGCGCCGTTGCCGACGCTGACCGTTTCGCCCACGCGAACACGGTTCACGGTTGCCGCATGTTTGGCCTCGGCGCCCGTCAATTCGACGGTTTCGCCGACGGGTGCCTCGGTCAGGTCCTCACGCAGGAACAGGCTGCTCATGGCACTGCCCGCTAGGCGTTCATGAAGCGGTCGCGCAGCTTCTGGAACAGCCCCTGCTGGAACTGTCCGAGCTTCGGGCCCGACTGCTTGCGGTGCGATGCGAACGACTTGATGAGCTCGCGCTCCTTGTGGTCGAGCTTGGTGGGTGTGACCACGTGGATGCCGACGCGCAGGTCTCCGCGACCCGAACCGCGCAGCTTCGTGATGCCGCGACCCTTGATCGTAAGCACCTCGGACGACTGCACACCCGGGCGCACCTCGAGCGGCACATCGCCGTCGAGCGCGGGCACGGTCGTTTCAGTGCCCAGGATGGCGTCGGTCATGGGCACTTCGAGGGTGCACAGCAGGTCGTCGCCGTCGCGGCTGAAGATGTCGTGGTGGCGCACCTTCATTTCGAGGTAGAGGTCGCCGTTGGGGCCGCCGGCCTGGCCGATCTCACCCGAGCCGGGCATCTGCAGGCGCAGACCCGTGTCGACGCCGGCGGGGATGTCGACGGGAACCGTGCGGCGCGCGCGCACGCGGCCCTGGCCCTGGCAGGTGGCGCACGGCGCGGGGATGACGGTTCCGTAACCGCGGCAGGTGCCGCAGGGAGCCGACGTGACGACGTTGCCGAGCAGCGATCGCACCTGGCGCTGGATCTGGCCCGAACCGTGGCAGATGTCACACGTCACGGGAGAGGTGCCGGGCTGGCAGCACGAGCCCTGGCAGGTCTCGCACAGCACGGCCGTGTCGACTTCGAGGTCGCGGTGTGTGCCGAAGATGACTTCGCCGAGGTCGAGCTCGACGCGCAGCAGGGCGTCCTGGCCGCGCTCCTGGCGGGATTTGGGGCCGCGCTGCTGGCCGCCGCCGCCGAAGAACGTGTCGAAGATGTCACCGAAACCGCCGAAGCCGCCCGCGCCACCGAAACCGGCGCCGCCCTGATCGCCCAGGTCGTAGCGCTCGCGCTGCTGCGGGTCGCTCAACACGTCATAGGCGTGCGTGACGTCTTTGAACCGCTCGGAGGCCTCAGCCGCCGGGTTCACATCGGGGTGCAGCTCCCGCGCCAGGCGGCGGTATGCCTTCTTGATCTCGTCGGGGGAAGCGTCGCGCGACACGCCTAGTACGTCGTAGTGGTCAGCCACCGAAGGCCTTTCGTCGATCCCGGTCGGAGGCGTCTCCGGGCCGGGAAATGTTCAGAGGGTAATGAGGTCGAAAAGTGGTGCAGCAAGTGCGGGACAGAAAGAGAGGGGGTCAGCCGTCGCCGAGTTGCCGAGACAGGTAACGGGCCACCGCGCGAACGGCGGCGATGTTGTTGGAGTAATCCATTCTCGTCGGTCCGAGGACGCCGAGGCGCGAGAGTTCGCCCGCAGAGGAACGGTAGTTGCTCGTGACGATAGAAGTCTGTG
>Ga0308164_10003644_pt1 | contig 13701 bp, 17 predicted proteins | sample PhyTR2_FD_201031 | JGI IMG/M metagenome (GOLD analysis project Ga0308164, IMG submission 201031) | Phyllosphere microbial communities from UC Gill Tract Community Farm, Albany, California, United States - DLSLT.R2 | ecosystem: Host-associated > Plants > Phyllosphere > Unclassified | place: USA... | reverse complement strand
GGCATCGCTTTCAGACGGTGTTCAAGGAGCTGCGACGTCGTTTGCCTGTTAGCCTAGTCCGGCGCCGTCTGGACGGCCCCGCTAGCGCTTCCGTGCGTATACGCTGTAGCTGTCGCGCCTTGTGGCTAAACCATAGAAACTAGCCCCACTGCCTGCGGGTGATTGATCGCGCCCGGAAGCGGCGAAGCGGCTTCTAGCGTGGACATATGCAGAACTATCTCCCGCTTTTTTAAAAGATGGATATTCTGCATGAAGGGTCACCTGACGGCGTTTCTCTGTGATCGTCGCGTGCCGATTGGGGGGGAATTGGCCGCGAGTCGATTGCGTCCGCGCCGTAAAGTTTGTTTCTCTGCCGCCGGCTCGGAGAACAAGCTCCGAACCGGCATGCTGTCTTCCAGATTGGGTGTTTCGCGATCGGCGGTGGCTTTCTACAAGAACGAGGAGACCAGCGCCTTGAACTCATCGGGCATGCCATAGAGTGGCTCATGGTGGAGGCGAGCGAACCTACCCGCACGTTCTAGGAGAAACGTCGGAAAGCCGTGTAAGCCGAACCGGTGCATCATCTCCCGAGCTGTTTCTATGTGTTCAGCGACCGGTACGGCTGCGTATTTGGTGCGGAACTCGCTCTCGTTCAGCCCGATGTTTATGGCGATTTCCGCAAGAACGTTAACATCGACGACGCGGCGACCATCCACGTAATGCGACTTCTGAATCGCAGCGATCATTGGGAACGCGTGATCCTTGGCCATTGCTTCTGCGGCTAGTACTGCAGCGATCGTAGGTGGCGAATGCCAGATTGAGTCGGGATGGTCGAGCAGGCCGTCTAGATAGGCCGGGCCGAAGCTCTGACCGGTGAGATCGTGAATCCGTCCATCGGCGACTCGGACCTGCTTGCGCTTGGCTTCTGGCAAACGAACCGGGTTTGGGATCAGGCCACCGGCGTGAAGTTCGATCTGTAAGCCGGGAATGTCCCGGGCAATCTCGATGAGCGACTCCGAAGCGTAACACCACCCGCATAGGGGATCATAGAAATAGTGGAGGATCGTGTCCGTCCCCAGTTCATCCTCATGGTTCGTTGTCGGAACGTTCATGACGTATGCAACCCTTGTTTGTATTCGGACGATATCAGTTCCCCTCCTGTTGCATGCGACATGGGACATGCGACGGGAGGGGCGCCTGTAAATTCGTTATGCTGGCAAGATCAACGTGGGGGCCACCCGGCGCAAGATCGTCAGGCCGTCAACCGCGGGCTGCCCCGTTAGAAGCGGAATATCCTGGGTCACCCCGGCATACATCCCCTGCCGAACAGCCTCGGCCATGCCGACCATCCCTTCCACCAAAAACGGAGGCAGGCCGGCAACCGACAATCCGGCGGCATATGTCTCAGGCGAGCAATCGTCGTGTGGGATCGTACGACCGACCGCCTCCGACAGCGCCGCCGCGACATCGTCATAGGAATAGGCGACAGAGCCGGTCAGCGTATAGATCCGCTCCCCATAATCGTCCGTCGCTATGATGGCGGCCAATGCATTGGCAAGATCGGTGCGGGTGGCAAATGCCACGCGACCGTCACCCGTTGGGATCGAGAGCTTGCCGGTGGCAAGTGCACCTTTCGCGAACAGCAGGTTCAGTTCTGCATAGGCCGTATTGCGCGCGATCGTGTACGCGACGCCGCTGTCGGCCAGATACGCCTCGGTGTCGCGATGGACGTCGGTGAACGAAAACGGCGAATTCGGCGCTGCAGCATCCTGCACGCTCGTATACACGATACGTTGCACACCCGCGCGCTTTGCACCGTCGATCGCGTTGCGCTGTTGCTGCTTGCGCACCTCTACCGGCGAGCTGCCCGAGATTATCAAGGCCGTACGGGCACCATCGAACGCCCGCGCCATGCTGTCACTATCCGAATAATCGGCGTTGCCGCGGATGGCGATGCCTTCGGTGGCGAGGTCGGCGGCCTTGTCGGCATCGCGGACGCTGACCACGAAGTTCGCAGGATCAATGCGTTTGCGGAGGGCCGTGACGACGGCACGTCCCAACTGTCCGTTTCCACCTGTGACAACAATCATGATACTGTACCTTTAGCACTAGGTTACTAAGGAGAACTGGATGCCTTGATTCGCGAAGGTACGGAAGGACGCACGTTAAGGTGCCCAAGGCACATCAGGGGAACCACACAATGCTTGAGAGATCGGAAGCGGCGCCTTTCTGGAGCCAAAATCTGTCCCCGCCCTTACAGGTCCATCCTGCAACCGCGTGGGAGGGGTCGTGTCCTGTGCGCGACATTCTCGACCGGCTCGGTGATGCCTGGAGTGTGCTGGTCGTATTGCAGCTTGAAACTGGGCCAAGCCGTTTCAACGCGATGAAGCGCCGCGTGCCAGGTATCTCGCAGCGGATGCTGACCGTGACGCTGCGCCACCTGGAACGGGACGGTCTGGTGACCCGTGAGGTTTTCCCGACGAACCCTCCATCGGTGGAATACACGCTCACTGCGCTCGGGTTCTCCCTTGGCAAAGCCTTGCGACCTCTGACCGCTTGGGCTTTCGAGCAGCAAAGTGTAGTGAATGCAGCCCGGCAGGTCTTCGATCAGCGTAAATAAGTCCCTGCTAGAGCACGCTCCAGACCGTGCGAAAACTCACGAGTATGGCGCAAGTCTGATGTTGTCCTGACGTGGCGGACTAGAGGCAGTGAGTTGGTCTCCGGCTGAGCGTTGCCGCAAGGCTTCGATCATTATCACGTTTACGCTGCGTCGGCGCGATTTGCAGATCGAATTATTCTGTCAGTCCGTGAATGAGCGCGGGAATGCCGTAATTTTTAGAACTTAGAACCCGACTCATATAGGAGCTTGGCGATACGGCAGTCATTCGCTTGATGATGAGACGGCCATCCAGGCTTCGGACGAAGCGATGGAAAATTTTCCAGCCCTTGGCGAGACGTCAACACCGGTTAAGTCACGTAGGTGTTGATTCGACTACCCGGCGCCGGGCAGGACGACGAAGCCTGTTAGGTCAAACTGCCTGATGATCTCGATCGTCAGCCGATCAACGTGTGCGTCCACTGCCCCGGATCTTCTGCTCGGCATAGCTGCCGTCGGCGAACAGCCTGGTGGTCGCGGAATACACATCGCAGGATCGCTCGACCCGATCTGGGGCTCCGTCGGATCTGTACATCAACGGCGTGCACCAAGCCTTTGAGCATACTGCGGAGCGTGTCAGGCACGATGTGAAGTTTGCGCCCCGTTATCTTCTTCCCGGCACGTATCCACGCGGCCAATCCGCCCCAGTGTCCTTCACGTACCGGTAGGCAATGATGTCTGCGGTCGGTTCGGCCTCGTGGCCCTCCACCACCCGTGTGCAGGCCACTAGCATCGCGTCGATCCCGTCGAGCAGTCTGCTGTCGCGCATTCAGTAGAGATGATTTTGCACCGTCGTGAACGGCGGGAAGTCGGTGAGCAGTTGCACCTACCGGCACCCCGTCTCAGTCAGGTACCGAATCGCGGTTCGAAGATCCCCCGATGCAAGCCTGGGGGCCTACCTTCGGCTAGGTGTTTAGTCCCGGCACGTTCGCACCGAGGGTTTCCGATCGGGCAGTTGCGATAGCGCACGTCGACCGAAGGCATTCGTATCGAGGCATCGCCGTCCGCGCATGGCGGGCGGCGGGCGATACCATCACGGTCGCCTAGCGCGTGTGGTACCGTATGGAAGGTGTGAACCGTCTCGCTCGCGCCTTCCGTCACCTCGCGGCATTGGGGGCCTGCCGTCGCGGGACGGACCACGAAACTTCTAGTCGCTGCGCCAGCGGGGCCAACTACGCTGGCTGACCGGTGGTCCCCTCGCGGACGGTCGATCCCCTCGGTCGCTAGACCGTTCTGCGAACCGTCTTGCTAATTCGGAACGGGCATCCGGAGATGATGCGTCGAAGGGTCATTCTCTGGGCTTGGCTGCCCGACGGGCGAAGGCCGCAAAGTTCGTCCAGCGGGTGACGCCATAGAGTTTGCCGCCGGTGCCGGACGATGCCGATGCGCGAAGCGGATACCGTCGGGTCAATGGCGCTCACGAGCAATCGGGTGGCTGCCCGACCGTACCACCCCTTGGGTCCGACGAGCGACACCACGCCGTCCTGCGGTCGTTGCCGCGCCGCATCACTGAACGGTGATCTTGACGCCGGTTTCGCTCAAGGCGCTGAGCTCGAAAAGCAGGTCGCTCGTCGTGCGGGCTTGAGACGCGTCGTCGACCGGCTGCATTCTCACTCGGAAGGTCCACGAATCGACGCCGAGCGCCTCAAGATAGAAACGCGGTTCCGGATGGCTTCGGATCGCGGGGCAGCCGGCGATCTTCGCGGCGAGGATATCGCGCGCCGTCTGCGCGGACGGCGCCTCCGAAACCTTGATGGTGACATCGAAGCTCGTCTGATCCCTGGCGCTCGACCTGTTCAGGACCGTGGAGGAGATGAACGCGGAATTCGGGATGATCGCGATGGTGCCGTCATCGCCCACGACCTCGGTGGCACGTACCCGCATCCGTCGCACCCGGCCTTCGGACCCGGAGACGGACACCCAGTCGCCGAGCTTGATCGGCCGTTCGAACAGGAGGATTACCCCGGAAACGAAGTTCTGGATGATAGCCTGAAGCCCAAAGCCTATGCCGACGGTCAGCGCGCTGGCGATGAGCGTGATCTTCTCCAGCTGGAGGCCGAGGGTGGAGGAGGTGGCGATGAGCGCGGCGATCACGCCGAGATAGCCGAGTCCGGTCACGAGCGAATTGCGTGCGCCGACGTCGAGGTTCGTCGATGGAAGAAAGCGCCGGTCCAGCCATCCCTTCGCGATCCGCGTCGCGACTATGCCTCCGACGAGCACGGCTACGGCCGTAGCCAGCGTTCGCGGCGACAGGTGCAGCGAACGGAGCGCATCGAGTATCGGACTGGGGCGGAGCTGCTCCGCGACGTTACCGCCTTCGCCATGCAGCGGTGCGAGCACGAGAAGGGCGGCGAACAGCCATACCACGACATCGGCGAACGCAGTGACGATCAGCGCCGCCTGCTGCAGTTGCGAGTCACGTACGCCGACGACCCCCGTCGCGAAGCGAGCCACCCGACGTTCGGAGCCGAGATAGCGTGCGACGAGCGCATCGATGAACCGAACCGTGACCCACGCCGTCGCGAGCGCCAAGGCGGACCACATCATCTGCTGGAGGATGGTCATGGCGAAGCGCATGTGACCGAAGCAAAGCGCCCCGATCGCTATGGCCAGGGCCAACCAGGCGATCGCGGTGACGCTGAATACCGCGGGCATAGACGCCTCCACGGGCCCCGCCGTGTTTGTCTGCCTTTCGCGCGCCTTTCCCGCGTGGATCAGGAACCGCGCGATGAACACCGCCTCGATGGTGGCAAGGACTGCCTGTGCTATCGTCCACGAAGTGGCGGAGGCGTGCAGCAGTCGTGAACAAACATCGACGACGGATGCAAGTCCGAGCATCAACCCTGCGGCGGCGGGGTAAAGTTCTATCGTCCGCCCCAACCCCGACGGAAGTCTTACCGGCCTGAGATCCTTGGCATCGGACGATCGCAATGCGCCGCCGAGCCCCAGGCCCAGACCGGTGAGAACGAAGCCGGCGAACGCGCTCATCGCAAGCGTCTGCGTCTCCGGAAGAAGGGTGAAGCTGGCCGAGGCACCGGCGAACGCCAGAAGACCCGCGAATATGAAGCTCAGGGTGGTGACGACCACGGTGGCCATGGCGCGGCCGTAGATCGCAAGATCGGTCTGATGGTGCCGCTTGAGAACCGATGCGGATACCCTCTTGCTCAGCCAGACGCGAAGAGGCCAGACCAGCAGGATCGCCGCAGCGCATCCCGCGAAGAGCGGCAGTGGCCCAGCGCCGTCCTGCCATGGCTGCATGATCTGGCGATGGATCAGCGATAGGCCGGTCGCCGCATCCTGCGCGATGTCCGCGAACTCACCCCGATCATCGACGGAGCGGGTGGTCGCAGCCAGGAGCCGGTCGGCGGATGTGAGCAGCAGCGTCCCGAGGAGACCGAACAGGACAGGTCGAACGGCCGAACCGGAACCGGAGTTGAAACTGCGGGATGGCAAGTGCGGATCCTTTCCGGCGGGAGCGTCAAGAACACCGACCCGATTGACAGATTTCCGGTGAGACACCGCGACGGCCCGATATCCCCATCACGAACACCCTCATGGTCCGTTCTTCGCCGTTGACGGACGTCGGCGAACCGCACCCGAGAGTGCGTCAGTCGAACTCAAAGGCCTTCCGGAGCGGCAGCCGTTCTCGAAGCTAGGAGCACGTTGATGCTCGTTCCTGATTAGATTAGCCGGAGGCCGGATAGATCGTTCAAGCGATTATTCGATGTCGATGATCGGCAACCATTTATTCGAAGCGTTGGAAGACGACATGACCCTCCGTCCTACTCTTGTCGCGTTCGCTGCGGCTTCGATGACTCTGATGGCCTCTTCCGCAACGGCCGTGGGGGATCCCCTGGTGGGGCTGAGCCGACAACGGGCGGCGGCGATATACGAACGTATCCGTTCCCTACTGGAGGCCGACGGTATGATCTGCCCGGTCGGGCAGGCGTTGGAGGGGGGCACCGTGACGGGCGGCTCAAGCCCAGCTGGGAGTTCTCAGACGACGACCCTCATGTTCGATCGTGGCGGGAAGGTCGTCATCAATCGAACATGGAATCGAGGAACGGACAAGAAGCCGGCGGTGTCAATCAGAATCAACTGCTCGCAATCTGGATAGTCTGAAGACATCGATTATGCAGGTCGTGATGTTCTACCACGGGAAGGGGGCGCATTCCTTCATCTGCTCCTTCTCCGACGGGTCTGTGATGTTCGTCCAACAGATGATCGACGGGCGTTTGCCGCTCAACGCAGAACCACACGCATGGCTTGAACGGAAATATCACAGGGGACGTTGTTGCACAGGTTCTTTCCGGGCGTGACGGCGATCGCGCTAATTGGAATATCGCTACCGACCCCTGCGCCTGCACAGGTCTTCATCGACGTGTTCGCCGGTCGGTCCCTCCCCGAGCGCACCGCGGCATCGATCACGGCAGACGAAGCACGGATCAACGGCATGATCCTGCCGGCCCAGCTTCGCGTCGAAGTGGAAAGCCTGAGACCAACGCGATCGGTCATCGCCGGCCTACGCGAGGTCGCTGGTTCGACTGGTTCGGCCTTGCAGTAGATGCGGCCACGCTAAGCCCGGATCTAAAGCGGCAGACCGTTAGAGCGACCGCCAATTTCGGGTTCGACGAACAGGTCTTCGGCGAACGGGTGACCGTCGACCCCGGTCGGTCGGTCAACGTCGACATTCCCCGAATTGGAGTTCCAACGACCGCGACGATCGCTGCGCTGGCGATGGTTCGCGTCCCGCGCGAGGGCATCCAGCCCTATTTCTTTGCTGGACCGATCTATATCGTCACTGACAGCGACATCAGTGGCTACTGGGGGGCGCGGGCGGGTGCCGGCGCCAGAGTACCAGTGCACCATCGCATCGCGATCTTCGGGGAATACCGCTACAGGGGGTCAGCAACGCTCGCGCAGTAGCTGGTCAGCTTTCCGGCTCCACGCGAACGGTCTCCGGATCGACTGGCGACATCCGTGTCGGCCAATGTACGAAATCATAGCTTCGCAGGCGGCCTGAGCTTCGTGTGTTGAAGACTGGTGGGAATGTCTCCGCGAAGGCCTGCTCCTTCGAAAGGATTCTGGTCCCTCATTCAACCTCGGGGTGAGTTTTCTGCGTTCGGGGGGGCTCCTGATCAGATTCGTGAACAGGGTGCGGTCTTAAAGCTGGTGTCCAATGCCGTGGGGCGTCCGTCTTCGAGATGCTCTCCGGTCTTCGGCCTTACGAACTGCATGGTCGGACGCGTCGGGCCTTGCGCTATCCCTTCGGAACCGCGTTCGCCGTGCTTCTGCATCTCGACATGGGGAGGATCATGCTCCGGCGACGTCGACTCCACGGAGCGCCCCGTCGTGCCACCGCCCGCCCCGATGATGCGCTTCGAAGCAGGCCTTCCATGCTGCTGCGCGGTTGCGGGAGTGACGGCGCTCTTGCGTCGCACTGCGGCGGACGACGCCCGACAAGCCATATGCCGACGGGCCGGACCGCGACTGCTCTACCGAAATCGAATCGTCGAACCGATACGTTGATGACCTTCGCTCCTTTCCTCAAGCTGTCAGCCGTCGTAACGGGGCAGCGTTTTGGACAAGGGGCGAGAGAACCGGCACAGGGGATCTCGGCGGACGGGGAATACGAGATCGTTGATGGATTGGGATCGTGACGCGATCGCAACGATGTACGGTGTGCGCGTCACTTTGCTACCGCTTGCCCCGCAAGTACGTCGCCGAGCTGCTTGGATGCTTCCCTGAACGCGAGGCGGGCGTGGTCGTAGGCCACGTAGGACCCTTTGAAGTTCCAAGGCTTGCCGTTGCGATAGAAGCTGAACTGAGCGACGGGGACGCGGTTCGCGTCGCCGGACACTTCGATTTCGACGCTCGCTCCGCCCTGCAGCGGGGCGAGGATGCTGAGGCTGCCAAGTGCGAGCGTAGATACCACCTGCGCTGGAGCGTTCACGAACCATCGCGTGCGCCGGGTATTGGTGATCGCCGCGCGAACATACAGGGTCCGCTGACCGACTCTGGACGGATCCACAATTCGGTATCGCTGCGATAGGACGTCCCGCAGCGATCCGCCGAGTTCCTCCTTCAGACGCTGTTCCACCGCCTCATCTCGGTGTGGAGCGAGCCACGTCACAGGCGCCAGCACGACGTTGTCATATTGCGCCGGACGGTAGTCCGCGGATAGCCAGAACGCCGCATTTCCATGCCGCTTGGAACGACTCAACTGTTCATAACCCCCCAGAAATCCGGACTGGGTGAATCGTTGCCCCCCGGTGGAGCATGCGGACATAATCAGGCAACAGCCTAGAAGGCTGAAGTAACGGGTCGTCATATCTCTGCTGTTCCTCGGTATGGATGTCACTCAGCGTTCGTCGCATGGAACGACCGCGGACCTGATCTGGTGTGTCGAGCGTACGGATGCCGACCCGTCGGGATGGTGCCGGCATCCGATAGCATGACGTCATCGAGCCGGGATGCCGCAGACGGTTGGAAACCCCGTGTGCATGATCCTTCCCCGTGTAGTTCCGGTCACCGCGCATCCGTTCCGAGCTGCAAATCATCTCGGAACGCGCGTGCTCTTCGCACCCGACGGACGCGAAGAGCACGCGCGTAGGCAAGTATTCTCTATACGCGATCCGCGACCATCCGATGATGCGGTCGGACTCGCCGCCGCGACAAACGATACGCGATACGGTCATGCTGCTCGGGGCAACGGCGAGACCCCCATCGGATCAGCGGCCTTCGTACATGCGACGCTGTCCGTTATCGTCTACCCAGAAGCGGCGACCGTCGTTCCCGCGGTACACTTTGCGGTTGCGGCCGTCCTGCGTGATCACGCCGATAGCGGCCCCGCCCGCTGCCCCGATCGCCGCTCCGGTCGCGAGATCACCGCCGGTAGCAGCGCTCAGGACCGCACCACCCGCTGCGCCGATCAGTGCGCCGCGGACGGCGGCGCGCTCATCCCGTCTCGAAGTTGAGGCACAGCCCCCGATTGTCATCGAAAGGGCAGTCAGCAGCGCGATTGCTTTAACGTTCTTCATTGGAAATCCTTAGCTTGCGAACGGGTCGTAACAACGAGGAACCACCATCCTTTGCCGTGGCCGCATGACGCTTCGGACAAACCGAAGTCGAAGGACCACAGCAGAACGATGGCCGGCTACCGCTCGCATTCATCGAAGCGGGCGGTGATCGGCTGCGAACTGACAGCCGCACGCTTCGTCGACCCGATGCTCAGACACCGCCCACCGGGAATACCCCCACTAGAATATCAATGACGAGCGCCGCGCACCTCCGGGAAGCTTCATGCGATGGCCTGAATAGTACGGATGGCCAATCCGACTGCGGGTCCTTCCCGAGCGCTCGGGATAGTAGAGGGCTAGCGTACATGTCGCTCGCTGGGCTACAGCTCCTGCAACACGGTGTACGCGCGTGTCGCCACGGCTTCGTCTGATCTGACGACGTGGGTGTTCATCAATCCGATAGCCTTTGGACGACGGGCTGGGAGCAAGGCTTCGGAGCATGGCGGTTGCTGGCCTCATCGGCACGTTCCTCGAAACGAAACCTGCGCTACATCGCTTTCTCATCCTACGCGGAGCGAACGCGACTCTCGCCGAGGACGTACTGCAGGAAATCTCAGTGAAGTTGTCCGAAGGTAAGATCGGCCCCGTGTCGGAGCCAAGAGCCTACCTCTACCGCATGGCCGCCAATCTCCTGCTGCTGCATAGAAGAGGAGAGCGTCGCAGGGTTCGGCGGGAGAGCGACTGGACCGTTTTGAACCTCGCCGATGACCGGGGTGCGGATCGACGGCCTTCGGCCGAACTCAACCTCATTCAGAAGGAACAGATCGCGATTATTTCGTCCGTCCTCGACCGACTGCCCGAAAGAACGCGTGACATCTTCCTGCGCTTTCGCGTCTCCAAGGAGTCCCAGAGATCGATAGCCGGGGACCTCGGCATCAGCCTGAGTGCCGTCGAGAAGCATCTGACCCGGGCCTATCACGACATCGCCATGACGAAGTCGCTGCTTGATGCGGATCGGACCCTCCCGCGGCATCTGAACTGGGACAGGGGTGATCTATGAACCGCGACGCCGCACCATCAATTCGCGAGACTGCCATCCAGTGGCATATCCGGCTGCGCGATGGAGACGACGCGGACTGGGAGAAATTTGGCGAATGGTTGGCGCTCGATCCGCGACACGCCGACGTCTACGATGATATCGAGAGCCTGGACGACGACTTGGATCCCTTGCTACCGCATCTCGGGATGCCGGCGTCAGGACTGTTGCCACTCCGTCGACGGAAGCGCGGGAGCGGACTGCGGTTGGCTGCGTCCGCCGGGCTGGCCGCGACCGTCGCAGCCGGGGTGATCACCGTTTTTCACGTGCAGCCCGTCAGGCCCCGTCTGCTCGCGACGCGCGCAGGCGAACAGCGGACAGTCAGTCTTGTCGATGGAACCAGCATACGGTTGAACGGATCAACTCGGATCGAGCTGGCTGGCGGCAGCACCCGAACGGCGCGGCTGCTTCAAGGTCAAGCGCTCTTCCGCGTGGCGCACGATGATCGCCGGCCCTTCAGCGTCAGCGTAGGAGACGTGCGCATCGTGGACATCGGAACGGTCTTCGATGTTGCCGTCACAGGGCGCGACCTCACCGTAGGGGTGGCCGAAGGCTCCGTCATGTATTCGGAGAAAGCCGATCGCCAAGTGGTCGAAAGGGGCCAGGAGCTGGTTCGCGATCCAAACGGAGGGGGGCGAGTCCGCCATGTCTCCCCTGACGCGATCGGAGCGTGGCGGAGTCGACGCCTCGTCTACGCGGCGACCCCCCTCTCCAGGGTCGCCATCGACCTCAGCCGCCTACTGGGCGTCCGGATCACGGTCACGCCGACCATAGCGGACCGTCCCTTCTCGGGCAGTCTCGTGGTTCCCGCGGAAACGCAGGCTGCCCGCCTCAAGCTGCAGATCGCCTTGGACGTCGATCTCTCCGAAGGGCTAGGAAGCTGGTCGATGAAGCCCTCCAGTGGGTCGAGGTAGCGGCGCCTTCGCGATCGTCGCCTGCGGCATCTGGACGATCCAGGGTCGGGCTCAGGCACCGGTCGTCGTTCTGGACGTGAAGCCGGGCACGGTCGGTAGCGTAGCTGCGCAGATCGGCGCACGAAGCGGCATTACGATCACCGTGACCGATCCGACGGCGGCACGACTACGCTCTGCGGGAGTGCGTGCCCGGGTCACGATTAAGGAGGCTTTGGTCCGGGCGCTGGCCGGGACCGGGTTGGAAGCCGTCTTCTACGATGCGTCATTAGTTCGTGTCGTACGGTCACGGGTTCTGGCACCCGTACGACGCCCCGCGAAGACACCGCCGCCCCAGGTCGCCGCTGCACCGTCGGCCGACGATGTGGTCGCCCCCGATATAGTCGTTACCGCGACCAAGCAGCGGATCTCACCGGATCGTTATCCGGGAACCGTCGCTGTCGTAGGCGCAGAAGGCGACTGGATCCTTCGCAATGGTTCGGAAGGCACCGCCGCGATCGCGAGATCAAGCCCATTGGTGCAGTCGACCGATCTTGGTCAGGGTCGAGACAAGTTCTTCATCCGCGGCGTTGCCGACAGCAGCTTTCGTGGTCAGACGCAGGCCGCTACGGGCCAGTACCTCGGAGACGTGAGGCTGACCTACAACGCTCCCGATCCTTCCCTCAATCTATACGATATGAAACGGATCGAGATACTCGCTGGCCCCCAGGCTCCGTTGTACGGAGCCGGATCGCTAGGTGGCGTCATCCGCCTTGTGCCTTATGAGCCAGACGTATACGCGCCGAGTGCCCGCATCGCCGGCGATCTAGCATCGACCCGCTTCGGTGGCTTGAGCCGGAACTCCGCGGCCATGGTCAACCTGCCGATCATCGAAGGCCATCTTGCGGCACGTTTCGTCGTCTTCGATGCCCGGCGGGCCGGCTACATAGACGCTCCGGCGCAAGGGCTGAAAGACATCAACGAAACCAGAAGTCATGGTCATCGTGCAGTCCTACGCATCGCGAACGTCGACGGTTGGACGGTGGATCTCGGCGACGTCCAGCAGGTTCAGACGGTCGCCGATGGCCAGTACACCTTCAGCGACGCAGCGCCGCTCACCAGGGACGTGCCGCTGCGCCAGCCGTTCACCAACCGATACCGGCTTCGGTTCGTAACCGTTCGAAAGGAGACCGCGGAGGTCGAACTGACGTCGACGACCGCCCGCATCCGTCATCGTCTCTCCACCCGGTTTGATGCGGCCCCGCTATTCGGCATCGGCGCGACTTTCGACGAACGCGACGATATCGATCTCATCGAGCACGAAACCCGATGGTCGGGAGGACGTGATCAAACGTCTTGGGTAGCGGGGATCTCCGGAATCCGCAGCATCAGCGATACGCGCTCGCAACTCTCGAATACGCAGACGCAGGTCTCGGTGGCCGCGGTCCGACGAAGCTTCGATGGCGCTGTGTTCGGACAGTTGACCTCGCCGTTCGGTGAAGAGCTCTCCGCCACGTTGGGGGGGCGGGTTACCTATACCAACTCCACGGCGGCGGTCGTGCAGTCCACGGTCGCCAGATCGGCCCGGTTCTCACGCAGGGCCGGACGTCTGTCGCGTATGGCGGCCCTCGGCTGGAAGCCCGCCTCGGACCTTTCGGCGTTCCTGCGCTACGAGCAGGGATACCGCGCTGGCGGCTTGAGCGTCTTTCCCACGGAAGAGGGCGATTTCAGCCAGACCTACGATCCCGACACTCTCGACACTGTCGAGTTCGGCATACGTCTAGGCGACCAGCGCCGGGGACGCTTGACGTTCAGAGCCTCAGCCTTCGCATCGACTTGGGCGAACGTCCAAGCCGACATCGTCACCATAGTCGGCATCACGGCTACTGCGAACGTCGGACGGGGGGTCATCCAAGGGCTCAACACCGAAGCGATCTGGCGCCCGTCACCCAGTCTGGATGTCCGCGCCGAGTTGTTCGTGAACAATAGCCGACTCATTGCTTCCGACAGCCAAAACAGGGCTCGGAGAGACAGGCTTCCAAACGTGGCCGCGATGGGTGG
>Ga0308164_10003638_pt1 | contig 13719 bp, 9 predicted proteins | sample PhyTR2_FD_201031 | JGI IMG/M metagenome (GOLD analysis project Ga0308164, IMG submission 201031) | Phyllosphere microbial communities from UC Gill Tract Community Farm, Albany, California, United States - DLSLT.R2 | ecosystem: Host-associated > Plants > Phyllosphere > Unclassified | place: USA... | reverse complement strand
GGCGGTGCCGGCGGCGCGCCGCGCCAGCGCGGCATCGACCGCGGCGATCAGACGCGCATTGTCCCAGGGCTTCGTCAGGAAATCGCCGGCGCCGCGTTTCAGCGCTTCCACCGCCAGCGGCACGTCGGCATACGCGGTCAGCGCAATCACGCCCGGCGGGCGCGGCAGCGCGCGCAGGCGGTCCAGCACCGCCAGGCCCTCGGCACCGTCGATGCGGCCGGGCGTGAAATTCAGGTCGAGCAGCACCACGTCGGGCACGCCCTCGTGCAGCAGCCGGTCCAGGCGCGCCGGATCGTCGAGCGTGAGCACGCTGGCGTGGCGCCGCCGCAGCAGCATCTGGGCGGCGCAGGCGACGTCGAGGTCGTCGTCGAGGATCAGGATGCGGGCGGTGGAATCGGCCATCGAGGGGCAATAGGGATGTGTCGGTTTGTCATTCTAGCAGCGCCGCCCGGCCAACTGCGCAGCCGGCGGACAGCTGTCCGGAAGCGCACAGGCCTACCTGTCCGGATCCGGACAGGTGGCCTTCGAACACCCTCAAAACAGCGCGAAACGGGCATGGCACGACACTTGCAAATACGGCAGCATGACCCTTACGAGAGCTTCCATGGACCACATCCCTCCCCCCGCCGTCACCGGCGCCGCGATGGACAGCGTCGTGCCCAAACGGCGCGGGCGGCTGGCGCTGCGGCTGGCGCTCGGCGCCCTCGCCGCGCTGGCTGCCGGCTGGGCCTTTTGGCAGGCGCTGCCGCATGGTTTGCAGGTGGCCGCGCGCGACGTGCGCATCGCCCGCGTCGAATCCGGCGTGTTCCGCGACGACGTGGTGGTGCGCGCCGTGGCCGAGCCTTTGCATTCCATCATCCTCGACTCGGTCGAATCCGGCCGCGTGGAAGAGGTGTTCGCGAAGGACGGCCAGGCCGTCAAAAAGGGCGATCTGCTGTTCCGGCTGTCGAACCCGCAGCGCAACCTGGAACTGCTGGCGCGCCAGACCGAGTACTCGCAGCAGATCTTCAACGCGGCCAATCTGCGCGTGACCCAGGAAACCGTGCGCACCGACCACCAGCGCCGCCTGTCCGACCTCGAGTTCGCCCTCAGCCAGGCAAAAAAACAGCACGAGCGCAACCGCCGGCTGGCAGCCCAGCATTTCATTTCCGCGGTGGCGCTGGAAGAATCGAGCGACAAGCTGGCGCAGCAGCAGCGCGCGCTGGACGAGGAAAAGCGCGCGGTCGGCAACGAAGAGCAGGTGCGCGGGCGCGCGTTGCAGCAGATGGAAGGTGCCTTGCACGGCTTGCAGTCCGGCCTGCAACTGGTCAGCGCCACCGTCGACGCGCTCGCCGTGCGCGCCCCCGCCGACGGCGTGCTGACCGACTTCCGCATGCTGGTCGGCCAGACCGTGCGCCCGGACCAGCACATCGGCCGCATCGACGATCCCCAGCATTTCAAATTGAGCGCCCAGATCGACGAGTTTTATCTCAGCCGCATCGCGGTCGGCCGGGTCGGGCGCGTGATCCAGGACGACAAACCGTATGAACTGCGCGTGGCCACGGTCTACCCGCAGATCAAGGAAGGCCGCTTCACCGCCGAGATGGTGTTTATCAAAGGCCAGCCGGCCGTGATCAGTCCCGGCCAGGGCATGGATGCCCAGCTGACCCTGGGCGAGCCGGCCAAGGCGCTGCTGCTGCCGAACGGCGCGTTCGTGAACGACACGGGCGGCACCTGGGCCTTCGTGGTGGCGCCGGACGGCGAGCGCGTGGAAAAGCGCGCGCTGCGGCTCGGGCGGCGCAACAACAACCAGGTGGAGGTGCTGTCCGGCCTGGCCGCCGGCGAGAACGTCATCGTGTCCGGCTACGCCCCGTTCGGCAAGGCCGATCGCCTGCAACTGACTCAATGATTTATTCCATATAAAACAGGGAACCCCATGCTCAAACTATCCGGCATCAGCAAGATCCACCAGGCGGGCGAAGTGCAGACCGCCGCCCTCGACCGCATCGACCTCGAGATCGGCGCCGGCGAATACGTCGCCATCACCGGCCCGTCCGGCTGCGGCAAGTCGACCCTGCTCAGCGTGCTCGGGCTGCTCGACGTGCCCAGCACCGGCGAATACTGGTTCGAGGGGCAGAACGTGGCCGGCTGGAGCGAAGCGAAGCTGAACGAACTGCGGCGCGGGCGGGTCGGCTTCATCTTCCAGAGTTTTAACTTGATCGAGGAATTGTCGGTCTACGAAAACGTCGAGCTGGCGCTGGAATACACGGGCACCCCGGCGCTTGAACGCAAGAAGCGGGTGCAGGCGATGCTGGAACGCCTGGGCGTGGCGCACCGCGCCGGCCACCGTCCGTCGCAACTGTCCGGCGGCCAGCAGCAGCGGGTGGCGATCGCGCGCGCCCTGGTCGCCAATCCGGCGATGCTGCTGGCCGACGAACCGACCGGCAACCTGGACACCGCCCACGGCGACGAAGTCATGCGCCTGCTGCGCCAGATCAACGCCGAAGGCACGACAGTGGTGATGGTGACCCACTCGCCGGCGCACGCGGCGCAAGCGTCGCGCACGCTGCACCTGCTGGACGGGCGCATCGTGGTCGACGCGCTGCAGGCGGCGTGAGGAAGCGGCCATGAACCTGCGCGACTTCCGCATCGGCTGGCGCCTGCTGGTCAAGGAGCCGGCGTATTCGGCGGTGGTGATCCTGGGGCTGGCGGTGGGCTTTTGCGCCTGCTTCCTGCTGCTGGGCTACGTGGTCCACGCTTTCTCGTACGACCGCGACGTGCCGCAGCGCGACCGGGTCTACCGCCTGATGCAGCGCTGGAACGTGGCGCCCGACGCCGGGTGGGACAACAACAGCAGCCTGCCGGCGCGCGACGCCGCCGTCGCCAGCGGCCTGGCGCAGGCCGCCAGCACCTTCCTCAACCGCGACATCGACGTGCGGGTGGCGGACCAGGTGCAGACCATCGGCTTGACCGTGGTCGACCCCGATTTCCGCGCCATCTTCGCGCCGCGCGTGCTGGCCGGCGATTTGGATGCGGCGCTGGCGCGGCCGGATGCCCTGGCCTTGACGCTCGACACGGCGAATAAACTGTTCGGCAGCCGGGACGTGGTCGGCAAGACCGTGCAGGTGGGGGGCCGCCCCTACCGCGTGTTGGCGCTGCTGGCCGACCAGCCGGCCGCCACCACCCTGCCCTACGAGGCCCTGGCAGGCAGCAAGACCAGTATCTGGAACGACGAATACCGCCAGCTCGTCACCACCAACTGGGGCTCCACCCACGGCCCGGTCTACCTCAAGCTGGCGCCCGGCACCGACCCGCGCGCGATCGTGGACGCCGTACGGCGCAGCTTCATGGCCTCCAGCTTCTATCAACGCCTGACGCCGGAACAGCTGGCCGTGTTCCAGGGCCGCGACATGGTCGACTTCCAGCTCGGCAGCCTGGCCGGCGCCTACCTCGATCCCGACATCCGCGGCCAGTCCGGCACCCACGGCGAGCGCAAGATCATCTTCGGGCTGGCGGCGGTGGCGCTGCTGATCCTGGTGCTGGCGGCCACCAACTACGTCAACCTGGCCACCGTGCGCACCCTGCGCCGCCAGCGCGAAATCGCGGTGCGCAAGGTGCTGGGCGCCGGTGCCGGCGCGGTCAGCCGCCAGTTCCTGGCCGAGTCGGTGCTGGTGTGCCTGATCGCCACCGTCATCGGCCTGCTGCTGGCCTGGCTGCTGCTGCCGGTGTTCGCCGACCTGGTGCAGCGCAGGCTGGACCGCATGTTCACGCCCGCCTCGGTCGGCCTGGCGCTGCTGCTGGGCGCCCTGCTCGGCGTGCTGGCCGGCGCCTACCCGACCTATGCCGCGCTGCGGGTGCGTCCGACGGCCGCCCTGGCCGGGCGCGGCAACGTCGAAACCGCCGCCGGCCTGTGGCTGCGCCGCGTGCTGACCGTGCTGCAGTTCGGTACCGCGATGGGCCTGACCGGCATGACCCTGGCGGTGACCTGGCAGACCCACTACGCCAGCAGCCTCGATCCCGGCTTCGACCCGGCCCCGCTGCTGAGCCTCGGCACCGCCGAGGACATGCGCAGCTCCACCGTGCGCGCCTTCCGCGATGCGCTGGCGCGCATTCCCGGCGTGGGTGGCGTCGCGGAGGCCGGCGCGCCGGTCACGGTCAACAACAACGGCACCATGCTGCAGCGCGAAGGCGGCGCGCCGGCCCAGCTCAACTGGCTCAGCGTGAGCCCGGAATTCTTCGGCGTCTACGGCTTGAAACCCGTGGCCGGGCGCCTGTACGAGCCGGCGCGCGACCAGGCCGACGACGCCGACAAGGCGGTCATCAACGAAACCGCCTCGCGCCAGTTGGGCTTTGCCAGCGCCCGGGAGGCGGTCGGCAAGACGGTCGCCGAACCGGACGGCAAGCGCCCGACCCGCGTGGTCGGCGTGGCGCCCGACATCCGCCACCGTTCGGCGCGCGAGGCCATGCAGCCGACCGTGTACTACCTGTCCCCGCGCACCCCTACCTTCAGCCTGCGCGCCGGCGGCGACCTGGATGCGGTGCAGCGCGCGGTAGAAGAAATGTGGCCGCGCTGGTTCCCGAACGAGGTGCTGGTGACGCAGCGCGTGGCCGCCGGCTTCGCCCTCAGCTACGCCGACGATGTACGTCTGGCCAAGCTGCTCGGCGCATCGAGCGTGATCGCCACCGCCATCGCCGCCTTCGGCATCTATGTGCTGGCCGCCTACAGCGTGCAGCGGCGCGCGCGCGAGATCGTGCTGCGCAAGCTGTACGGCGCCGGCAGCGGCGCCATCGGCGGCCTGGTGGTGCGCGAATTCGCGGCGCTGCTCGGCGTCGGCGCGCTGCTCGGCCTGCCGCTGGGGTGGCTGGCGATCCAGCGCTACCTGGGCGATTTTACGGAGCGCGCGCCGGTCGGCGCCTGGACCCTGGTCGGCGCGCTGCTGGTGGCGTGCGCGGTGGCGTCGCTGTCGACGCTGCGCCACGCGCTGGCGGCGGTGCGGATCCGGCCGGCGCTGGCACTGCGCGAATGAATTGAAAAGGACTTCCATGAACCTGCGTGATTTTCGTATCGGCTGGCGCCTGCTGGTCAAGGAGCCGGCGTATTCGGCGGTGGTGATCCTGGGGCTGGCGGCGGGGATCGCGGCGTGCTTCCTGCTGCTCGGCTTCGTGCGCCATTCGTTTTCCTACGACCGCCACGTGCCTGAGCGCGAACGTGTGTTCCGCCTGATGGAACGCTGGCACGTGGCGGCGCTCGGCGACGACTGGAAACCGACGTCCAGCCTGCCGGCACGCGATGCGGCGCTGGCCAGCGGCCAGCCGGTGCTGGCCACCGCCTTCATCAACGAAAGCCTGGACGTGCGCGCCGGCCAGCGGGTGCTGAATATCGAAGGCGCGCTGGTCGATCCGGATTTCGCGAAGATCTTCCGGCCGCAGGTGCTGGCCGGCGACCTGCATGCCGCCCTCACCCGGCCGGACGCGCTGGCATTGACGCGCGAGGGGGCGCTGATGCTGTTCGGGCGTACCGACGTGGTGGGCCGCTCGCTGCAGAGCGACCGGCAGACCTTTGTCGTGGCGGCGCTGCTGGCCGACCCGCCTTCTGCCACCACCATGCCCTACCGGATGCTGGCCGGCACCGCCAGCAACATCGAAACCGCCGAGTGGTACGGCAACTTCAGGAAGGCCTGGGGCGGCACGCCGGGCCGCATGTATATCAAATTGCTGCCGGGCGCAGACGGCGGGGCCGTGCTCGACGCCGTGCGGCGCGGCCTGCGCAACTCCGCCTTCATCCAGCGCGACATGGCCGACCAGGTGGCCGCGCTGGGCGGCGCCGACCTGATCGACTACCAGCTCGGCGCGCTGGAAACCGCTTATCTCGATCCCGACCTGAAAGAGAACTCGTCGATCCACGGCGACCGCCGCCTGATGCTCGGGCTGGCCGGCGTCGCCGTGCTGATCCTGCTGCTGGCGGCCACCAACTACGTCAACCTGGCCACCGTGCGCGTGCTGGCGCGCCAGCGCGAGATCGCGGTGCGCAAGGTGCTGGGCGCGTCGGCGCAGGCGGTGGCGCGCCAGTTCCTGGCCGAGTCGGTGCTGGTGTCCCTGATCGCCACCGTCATCGGCCTGCTGCTGGCCTGGCTGCTGCTACCGCCCTTCGCCGACCTGCTGCAGCGCCGTTTCGATGCCATGTTCAGCCCGGAGGCGCTGCTGGCCGCGCTGCTGTTCGGCGTGGTGCTCGGACTCGTGACGGGCGCCTGGCCGGCCTGGTATGCGCTGCGCGTGCGCGCCGCCGGTGCGCTGGCCGGGCGCGGCGGCGCCGAGACGGGCTCCGGCCGCTGGCTGCGGCGCACCCTCACCGCCCTGCAGTTCGCCGCCGCGATGGGCCTGACCGGCACCACGCTGGCGGTGGCCTGGCAGACCCAGTATGCGAGCGCGCTCAGCCCCGGCTTCGATCCGGCCTCGCTCCTCACCTTCCCCGCCATGAACGACATGCGCGATGCGCGCACCCGCGCCCTGCACGACGAGATCGGCCGCCTGCCCGGCGTCCAGGCGGTCGGCGCATCGAGCTTCCCGATCACCTTCACGAATGCCATCAGCGCCCTGCGGCGCGAAGGCGGCGCGATGACCGATCTTCACGTGTATGGCGTCACCCCCGGCTTCTTCGCGGCGCTCGGGCTGAAACCGGCGGCGGGCCGGCTGTACGACCCGGCCAGGGACACGATGCAGGATGGCGACCGCATCGTCATCAATGCCTCGGCCGCGCGCCGCATGGGCTTCGCCACGCCGCAGGAGGCGGTCGGCAAGATGGTGCACGAGTCGGACGGGCCGCCCAAGCAGGTGATCGGCGTGGCGCCCGACATCCGGCACCGTTCGGCACGCGGCGGCGAACAGCCGGGCATGTTCGTGCTGAGCGAACGTAACCGCGTCTTCATCGTGCGCAGCCGCGATCCGGTGGCGACCCGGCACGCCATCGAAAAACTCTGGCCGCGCCATTTTCCGAACGAGACGCTGGGCGTGGCCCACATGGACAGCTACCTGGTCGACGCGTTCTATGCCGACGACCTGCGCCTGGCCAAGCTGCTGGGCGCATCGAGCGCGATCGCGACCGCGCTCGCCGCCTTCGGCATCTATGTGCTGGCCGCCTACAGCGTGCAACGCCGGGAGAGGGAAATCGTGCTGCGCAAGCTGTACGGCGCCAGCGGCGCGGTGGTCGGGCGCCTGGTACTGCGCGAATTCGCGGTGCTGGTCGGCGCCGGCGCGGTCATCGGGCTGCCGCTCGGCTGGATCGCCGTGCAGCGCTACCTGGGCGGCTTCATGGAACGCGCGCCGGTCGGGGCCTGGACCCTGGTCGGCGCGCTGCTGGTGGCGGGGATGGTGGCGCTGCTGTCGACGCTGCGCCACGCGCTGGCGGCGGTGCGGATCCGGCCGGCGCTGGCGCTACGCGAGTAGAACCTACTTGACGTCGGTGAGGGTGATGTCGAACACCAGGCCGGCGTTGGCCGGAATCGCCGGCGGCGAGCCGGCGCTGCCGTAGCCCATGGCGGACGGGATCAGCACGGTGCGCTTGCCGCCGACCTTCATGCCGAGCACGCCCTGGTCGAAGCCGTCGATCACCTGCTTGGCGCCGAGGGTGAAGGGGAAGCTGCCGGCATCGAACTGACTGCCCTTGTTGCCGGCGGCCGTGGTGCTGTACAGCCAGCCGGTGTAGGTGACGGTGACGGTCTTGCCAGTCGTCGCTTCGGCGCCGGTGCCGACCACGGTGTCGGTCTTGGTGAAGGCGGCCGGATTGGCGACCACGACGCTGCTGCCGGCGTCGCTGCCGCCGCCGCCGCAGGCGCTCACACTCAGGGCAACGGAGACGGCCAGCAGCGCGGCGGCCAGGGGTGACTTCAGTTTCATGCGGTCCTTGGAAATCAATGAAAAAAGTTTAAGGCTGGAAACTCAACGCTATCATGCGTCCCGCCTTTACACGTGTATGCATTTGTAAGCACGTGTACTTAAATTTCCACTTGCGTCCCCAGTTCGATCACCCGGTTGGCCGGAATCTGGTAGTAGTCGGCGGCGGTGCGCGCATTCCTCTGCATGGCCACGTACAGATGTTCGCGCCACGGCATCATGCCCTGGCCGGGCACCGAGATCACGGTCTGGCGCGCGATGAAGAAGGAGGTTTCCATCATCTCGAAGGCGAGGTGCTCCATGGCGCACAGGCGCAGGATGCCGGGGATGTTCGCCTCGTCCTTGAAGCCGTAGCTGACGTTCAGCTGGAAGCAGTTGTGGCCGAGCGCCACCACGTCCACCTGTTCCGCCTCGGGCACGTAAGGCTCTTCGCGGATCTGCACCGTCAGGAACACCACGCGTTCGTGCAGTACCTTGTTGTGCAGCAGGTTGTGCAGCAGCGCATGCGGCACGCCGTCGGTTTCGCTGCGCAGGAAAATGGCGGTGCCGGCCACCCGCGTGGGCGGGCCGACGAACAGCGATTGCAGGAAGTCCTCGAGCGGGATCGCGTGCTTTTCCAGGTTTTCGAACACCAGTTCGCGCCCGCGCTTCCAGGTCAGCATGATGGTCAGCAGGACCGCGCCCAGCAGCAGCGGGAACCAGCCGCCGTGCAGCAGTTTCAGGGTGCTGGCCGAGAACAGCATGATGTCCATGATCATGAAGAAGCCGGTGGCGCCGATGCACAGCGCGAGCGGCAGTTTCCAGCGGTAGCGGATCACGAAGAAGGTCAGAATGGTCGTCGCGAACATGGTGGCCGTGACCGCGATGCCGTAGGCGCCGGCCAGTTTATCGGACGAGCCGAAGCCGACCACCGCGATCAGGACCACGATCAGCTGCAGCCAGTTGACGGCCGGGATGTAGATCTGGCCGATCTCGCTCTCGGACGTGTGCATCACGCGCATGCGCGGCAGCAGGCCGAGGGCGATCGCCTGCTTGGTCATCGAGAAGGTGCCGGAAATCGTCGCCTGCGAGGCGATCACCGCGGCCATCGTCGACAACACCACCAGCGGCAGCACGCTCCAGCTGCCCAATTGGTGGAAGAAGGGGTTTTCGACGGCTTCCGGGTGCGCGATCAACAGGCCGCCCTGGCCCAGGTAGTTCAGCGCCAGCGCCGGGAACACGATCAGGAACCAGGCGAAGCGGATCGGCTTCTTGCCGAAGTGGCCCATGTCGGCGTACAGCGCCTCGGCACCCGTGAACGCCAGCACCACCGCGCCCAGCGCCACGAAGGCGATGAAGCGGTTGCGCAGCATGAATTCGATCGCATGCCAGGGGTTCAGTGCGTGCAGGATCACCGGTTCCTGGACGATGTTGATGATCCCCATCACGGCCAGCGCCGCGAACCAGGTCAGCATCACCGGGCCGAACCAGCGGCCGATGCCGGCGGTACCGTGTTTCTGCACGCTGTACAGTCCCACCAGCACGATGATCGTCAGCGGCACGATGTATTTTTCCAGACCCGGCGTGGCCACTTCCAGGCCCTCGATCGCGCCCAGCACGGAAATGGCCGGGGTGATCACGCTGTCGCCGTAGAACATGGTGGCGCCGAACACGCCGATCACCATCAGCACGTAATGCCAGCGCGAGTGGCGGGTGACCGAATTCAGGGCCAGCGCCATCAGCGCCATGATGCCGCCTTCGCCGCGGTTGTCGGCGCGCAGCACCAGGGTGACGTACTTGAGCGAAACGATCAGCGTCAGGCCCCAGAAGATCAGCGACACGATGCCCAGCAGGTTCGGCGTCGTCAGCGGCAGGCCGTGGGTGGGATCGAAGATGGTCTTCAGCGTGTACAGGGGACTGGTGCCGATGTCGCCATAGACGATGCCGACCGCAGCCAGGGTCAGCGCCGCCAGGCTGCTTTTATGATGTTGCGACAAGTTTTCACCTTGGTTGTTCTGGTGCGTTGCACAATAGAATAATAGGCAAGGAAAGACAAGGCTTTCCAAGTCGGCTATTTTCTCAAAGTTTTTTATTCAAGCAAAACTGCAGTCTGCCCCATCCGCAGGCGGGTCGGCGCGCGGCTAATCCTGCGTCGGCGATCGTCGGCATGGCGGCTTCGGCAGTTTGGCCGCGCTTCGGGGATAATGTCGACCCGATAACACTCGAATGATTCCATGCGCACCGGCATTTTGTCCGCTGCCCTCGCCTTTTTGTGCTGGGGCCTGTTTCCGCTGTACTTCCACGCCCTCGATGCCGTGCCGCCGCTGCAGATCCTGGCGCACCGCATGCTGTGGTCGCTGCTGTTCCTGCTGATCGTGCTGCTGGTGCGGCGCCAATGGGCGTGGCTGCGCATCGTGCGCCAGCCGCGCGTGTTCGGCAGTTTTGCGGCCTCGGCCCTGCTGCTGAGCATCAACTGGCTGATCTACATCTGGGCCGTCAACAACGGCCACGTGATCGAGGCCAGCCTCGGCTACTTCATCAATCCGCTGGTCAACATCATGTTCGGCTACCTGCTGCTGAAGGAACGCCTGCGCCCTGCCCAGTGGATGGCGATCGCGGTGGCCGCGCTCGGCGTCGCCTGGCTGACCTGGCAGGCCGGCACCGTGCCCTGGATCGCGCTGGCGCTGGCGGCGTCCTTCGGCGGCTACGGCTTGCTGCGCAAGACCGCGGCGCTGGGCGCGCTGGAAGGCTTGTCCTTCGAAACCATGGTGCTGTTTCCGCTGGCGGCCGGCTACGTCATCTGGCTGACCTTACATGGCCAGAACGCCTTCATCACGACCCCATCGGACACGACGCGCCTGCTGCTGGTGGCCGCCGGCCCGATCACCGCGATCCCGCTGCTGTTGTTCGCCTCGGGCGCGCGCAAGATTCCCTTGTCCGTGCTGGGCCTGCTGCAATACCTGTCGCCGACCCTGCAATTCCTGCTCGGCGTCTGGATCTTCCATGAAGCCTTTACGCCCGAGCGCCTGGTCGGCTTCGCCCTGATCTGGCTGGCCCTGGCCCTGTTCGCCATCGAAGGCCTGCTGCGCCCCAAACCGGGGTCAGAGCCCAATTTCAAGAAATTGCCCAAAAAAGGGCTCTGACCCCGGTTTGCGTAACATCAACCCAAAATTCGGGGTCAGAGCACATTTTTGGTTTGGTTGCACGGGCGCTTCAGAGTGAAGCGGCGGGTCGTGGACGTAAAACTTGTGCTCTGACCCCGAATTTTTACAGTATCCTGTCGTCCTTATTTCATCGCGAAACACTCATCACATGGCCAATTACGTCTACACCATGAACCGCGTGGGCAAGATCGTCCCACCGAAGCGGCAGATCCTGAAGGACATTTCATTGTCCTTCTTCCCGGGCGCCAAGATCGGCGTGCTGGGCTTGAACGGCTCCGGCAAGTCGACGCTGCTGAAGATCATGGCCGGCATCGATACCGACATCCAGGGCGAAGCGCGCCCGATGCCGGGCCTGAACATCGGCTACCTGCCGCAGGAACCGCAGCTGGATGCCGATAAAACCGTGCGCCAGGAAGTGGAGTCCGGTCTGGGCGAAGCCTTCGAGGCGCAAGCCAAGCTGGAAGCCGTGTACGCCGCGTATGCGGAAGACGGCGCCGATTTCGATGCGCTGGCCAAGGAGCAGGAACGGCTGGAGGCGATCATTGCCTCGTCCGACGGCGGCAATTTGAACCTGCAGCTGGAAATGGCCGCCGATGCGCTGCGCCTGCCGCCGTGGGATGCCAAGATCGGCGTGTTGTCCGGCGGCGAGAAGCGCCGCGTGGCGCTGTGCAAGCTGCTGCTGAGCAAGCCGGACATGCTGCTGCTCGACGAGCCGACCAACCACCTGGACGCCGAATCGGTCGAGTGGCTGGAACAGTTCCTGCTGCGCTTCCCGGGCACCGTGGTCGGCATCACCCACGACCGCTACTTCCTCGACAATGCCGCCGAATGGATCCTGGAACTGGACCGCGGTTCGGGCATCCCGTGGAAGGGCAATTACTCGTCTTGGCTGGACCAGAAGCAGGCGCGCCTGAAGCAGGAAGAGTCGTCCGAATCGGCGCGTCAGAAAGCGCTGGCGAAGGAACTCGAATGGTCGCGCCAGAATCCGAAGGCGAGACAGGCCAAGTCGAAGGCGCGCCTGGCCCGCTTCAACGAGCTGAGCGAATACGAATACCAGAAGCGCAACGAGACCCAGGAGATCTTCATTCCGGTCGCGGAACGCCTGGGCAACGAAGTCATCGAGTTCAACAACGTCAGCAAGGCCTTCGGCGACCGCCTGCTGCTCGACAATGTGTCGTTCACGGTGCCGCCGGGTGCGATCGTCGGCATCATCGGCCCCAACGGCGCCGGTAAATCGACCCTGTTCAAGATGATCGCCGGCCTCGAGACGCCGGACAGCGGCGAAGTCAAGATCGGCCAGACGGCGCGCATCTCGCTGGTCGGCCAGACCCGCGAAGACCTGGCCAACAGCAAGACCGTGTTCGAAGACGTCACCGGCGGCGCCGACATGCTCAGCGTCGGCCGCTTCGAAATGCCGTCGCGCGCCTATCTGGGCCGCTTCAACTTCAAGGGCGGCGACCAGCAAAAGGTGGTCGGCAACCTGTCGGGCGGCGAACGCGGCCGTCTGCACCTGGCGAAAACCCTGCTGCAAGGCGGCAACGTCCTGCTGCTGGATGAACCGTCGAACGACCTGGACGTCGAAACCCTGCGCGCGCTCGAAGATGCGCTGCTGGAATTTGCTGGCAGCGTGATGGTGATCTCGCACGATCGCTGGTTCCTGGACCGCATCGCGACCCACATCCTGGCCTTCGAGGGCAATTCGCAGGTGACTTTCTTTGACGGTAACTATCAGGAATACGAAGCCGACAAGAAGAAGCGCCTGGGCGAAGAAGGCGCCAAGCCGAAGCGCATCCGCTACAAGCCGCTGACCGCATAAATCGTACACTGCCCTGGCGACAGGGCGCAGCGACCGACCCCAACCGCCGTCATAGGCCGTTGGGGTTTTTTGTTGTCAAAATTTTCTCGCGGAAATGAACCGACCCCATCATAAAGGCAGCGGTAGAATCGACCGTCGTTGAGATTGTTCAAGCCGCGCGCGTTTGCGCCAGATCGAAATGCAGTGCCTACGCCGCTTGGCAGACTAGGTTCATGACCCATTACCGCGATAACCGCGTTCCCGGCGGAACGTTCTTCTTCACGGTGCGATTGTTGGACCGCAATAGCACCTTGTTGACAGACCATTTTTCGGCCTTCGGCGAAGCCATGCGCCAAGCCCGCAGCCGCAAGCCCTTCCACGTCGATGCCTGGGTCGTGCTGCCCAGCCATGCCCACACGATCTGGACCTTGCCGCCGGGCGACCACGATTGCGCCATGCGCTGGCGCGCCGTCAAGATCGCCTTTTCGAAAGCCCTGAACAAAGCCTGCCTGCCGGGCCTGCGCGTGGCCGGCAGCGGCGAGGCAATCTGGGAACGCCATTACCGCGACCACCCGATCGCCAACGACGACGAATACACGGCGCTGATCGATTACCTGCACGGCACCCCGGTGCGGCACGGCTTTTGCCAGGATGCCGCCGACTGGCAATGGTCGTCGCTGCACCGCTTCGTTGCCTCCGGTTTCAGTGCCCCCGCCTCACCCCAAGCACCGCCACCGTGGATGCGGCCGGGCACGACGCAGCCGCAGGTGTTGCGCTGATCCGGCGGCGGCGCGCCAGCCGCCTCACGGGCAGCGTGGACGATTCGCGGTCCACGCGTCCAGGCAAACAAAAAAGGGACCCGCAGGTCCCTTTTTTGTTGCTTACGTCAGCAATCAGAAGCTATAGCGCGCG
>Ga0308164_10003636_pt1 | contig 13729 bp, 8 predicted proteins | sample PhyTR2_FD_201031 | JGI IMG/M metagenome (GOLD analysis project Ga0308164, IMG submission 201031) | Phyllosphere microbial communities from UC Gill Tract Community Farm, Albany, California, United States - DLSLT.R2 | ecosystem: Host-associated > Plants > Phyllosphere > Unclassified | place: USA... | reverse complement strand
GAATTTTAGCTGTAGTGCTTTCCATATTTATTCCGCTGATTCTATTGACCATATTGCTATGGGCATCTCTAAGCGACTGGGCAGTAAGCGGCGATTCAGCCATTAGGCTACTGATATTGATTATCTGCTACTCCGCATATTTTTTTATCATAATGGCGATAACCGTATTGGTTTCTGCATTTTCCAAAAGCTCCAGAACGGTATTGACTACGCTGCTTGCTGCCTGGATTGTGCTGATCATCATCGTTCCGAGGATTACACAGGCCGTTGGGAACAGGATTTTCCCGGTTCCATCCAAGCTTGAATTTTTGGACAAGATTGGAGCCGATGTTCAAAAGCAAGGTGATAGTCATGATGCAAATGACCCCCACTATGCCGGAATAAAAGATTCGTTGCTCAAAGCTTACCGCGTAGATGATGTGAAAAAGCTGCCTTTTAATTATGGCGGCTTCATTATGGCAGAAGGAGAACGGATCACGGCAGGCATCTATTCCGCTCACCAAAAAAAACTGAACGAGACATTTCAGCGGCAAAACAGCATTACCGCTTTGGTAGCCTTGCTTAACCCATACCTGGCGTTAAAGCAGGTTTCAATGGCTTTAACTGCTTCAGATTTTGAGACTTTCGTAGATTTCCAGAATCAGGCCGAAGCTTACCGCTATGGATTGGCGCAAAAAATGAACAAGCTTCAAATCGATAAAATCAGTAATGAGAAGCCGGGTGAACACGATAAACCGCTTTCGATCAGCCGCTCTAATTGGGCAGAACAGCCTGATTTTAACTATAAGTTTAAGTTTTTCGGTGAGGTAATGCAACAGGAAGGCGTTGAACTTGCTGCCCTAGGGCTTTGGCTAGCAATGGTTATTCTTTTACTTCAATATTCCCCTCGGTGGATCAAAACAGTTTAGCAAAATGAAAAATACCTATAAATTAGAATTCAAACTTTTTTTCGGAAGTACTTCAGCATGGATTGGCATATTGGTGTTGCTGGTTACCGGATTTGCTGGCTTGTATTTTGGCAATACTTTCATCGACAAGCAAAAGGAGGCAATTGAAAAGGCCGCAGTGCTCCAGCAGAAAAATACCCAAAATAATGTAGAACACTTTGGTAATGACATTGGCCTTTTCTTTTTTCACAATAAATTCTCCATGGCCAATGTACCTCAGCCATGGGCAGCATTTGCCAATGGCCAGCGAGATGTAAATCCATACCTTATTTCTGCCACAATGCTGGCGCTGGAAGGCCAAATTTATGATACCGAAATCACCAATCCTGTGAGCTTATTATTCGGCAATATGGACCTGAGTTTCGTATTCATCTATCTTTTTCCTCTCGTGATTATTGCTTTAGTATACAACTTAATTGCGGAAGAGCGGGAGTCGGGAATCTGGCCACTGTTGAAATCCCAGACTAATCAACTTTCTAAGTTAATCTGGAAAAAATTTATGGTCAGGACTGTGGCAATTTACTTAACTTCTATCATATTGCTTTTAGCCTCCGTATTATACCTTCATCTTCCAACTGATCAAAATTTACTTGCAGTAACTGTTTTCATCTGGCTGTATCTTGCCTTTTGGTTTGCCGTATCATTTTTTGTGATTAGTTTAAGCAAGTCTTCCAGCTACAACGCTTCCGTTTTGGTTGCCTTGTGGGTATTATTGTGTGTGGTGTTGCCTGCCAGTTTGAATCTGGTACTTACCCAGAAATATTCAGTTCCCGAAGCGCTGCAAAATGTGATCAATCAGCGTGAGGGCTACCATGAAAAATGGGACATGCCAAAAGAAGTAACCATGAAACCATTTTTTGAGCATTACCCTCAATTGCAACACTATCCATTTCCTGCTGATAAGACGTTTAGCTGGTTTTGGTATTATGGCATGCAGCAGATGGGCGACGACCAGGCCGTTGAAAGCAGAAAAGCAGTAGCCCAAAAGCTTAAGCTAAGGCAGCACTTCACTTCAATTGCAGCACTATTTCTACCAACCATTCAAACTCAACTGGGCATAAATGAAGTTGCCGGAACAGATTTGAATGCTCATATCGCATTTCAAGTGGCATACCGATCTTTTCACGAGAAAACAAGACTACAGTTTTACCCTGCAATTTTTTTGGAGAATGGTATCGAAACAACTAAGGTAAGCTCCACTAAACTTGAGGCATTTACACCAGGTACCACTAAAGATTGGACAAGATTGGTATCATTGAGTTTGCTCACCATACTGTTTCTGGCATTAACGTTAAGAAATCTTAGGGAAATCCAGATTGTTAAATAATTCTGATATGCATTCCATGGTAAACACATTTAAAAAAACATAATGATCAGGTTCGAATTCATGACTGATATTCATGCGGTAGGTCCGAGCATGCAAAAAGTATTTCGAATGCTGACATGCGAATCATTCAATAAATGCGATAAGGGACTGTGATCGAAAGTCATAGTTCCCTCGTATTTATTTTACAATAGATGTTATCCTTATCCATATGTATTACTTTCAGCTTTAAGATTTAAATAACAATTAGCACAAATTGAAAATGTCTCAAAAAACGAACATTAACCTTGTGCCGATTATTAACTATTCATGATCAGACTCGAAAGAATCAGGTCAATGAGCTACTCTGAAATAAACATAATAGTTTATTAGACGACCATTACACCTAGAGCTAGTATGGTAAAGCCATCCTTTGAAATATATCAACCTTACAACAGGTCCTGTTTTTCTATACATCGCTTTCATATTTTTTTTGGAAAACTGCTAGGACACGAAATTTTGTATTTATGGATATAATTATTAGGTTCGTTAATCATCAATATCAACTTAATCCGAATCAGTAAAAGATGGCGAAATATTGTTTACTTTTTTTTCTTATAATATTTTCCGTATTTAATGAGACCCCTGATCACAACAACGGATTCGAGTCTGTAGAACAAACCAACTCACTTCCCAGCGGATGGTCATTTCAGGCACCAAATTACAGCAGTATCAAATTAGATTCGATTACAAAATATGAGGGAAAATACAGCTTGTCGATTGATAGCAAGAAGGTCAGCAGGAGAAAAAACCTAGGGTATGCCTGCATAATGAAAATGATTTATTCCAATAAAAGGTCAATTCGGAACATTAAAATTTCTACTGGCAGAGTCTGCCTGCCCAGCTAATCGTATACTTTGTCTCAAAAAACAAATGTTTAATTATGATTTAAAAACCGTAATTTGGTGTAAACGTTAAACGCCAAAGAGTTTAAGGATATTTGAGTTGAAGGTAAATATTTACACCCCGCACCCTGCTTTACAGCAATATGTGTCTAACATATTAACTGTAGATGTTATTCTGCCAAATGGCATCGACGAGGTGATAACACCATATCCCCCTTCTCCCTTTCAATCATTGATGTTCTATTGCAAAGATCCCGTATCAATGGGCCGAATAGACTGTGGCAGTTTTGACAAACAGCCGTTTACATTATTAACCGGTCCACAGTATTCGCGAGTAAACATCAAGGTTCATAAGCAGCTCAGATCTATCCGTGTTGATTTCCTGCCCGGTGGTTTACATCGGTTATTGGGTGTTCCAATGCATGAACTGTTCGATAGCGGTTTTGATGCGTCAGATTTCTTTGGTAGCGAAATGAGATCTACCAAGGAGCAGCTACAGCATGTAAACAATTTAGAGGATGGTAAAAATATAGTAGAAAAATTCCTTTTGGATTCGGTGACCAACATAAATAAGATGTTGCCAATTGATTACGCTATTCTTGCTCTTTTACAGCAAAATGGAAATATCACGATAGAAAGAACGGCGGCTCTTTCTTGCCTCAGTATGAAGCAATTTGAAAGAAAATGCAAAGAAAGAATTGGAATGAATCCGAAAATGTATGCTCGTATTTTAAAATTTTCAAAAGCCTACAGGCTACGTGAAAACTTTCCGCATCTCAGTTGGATAGAAATTGCTTATCAGGCAGGATACTATGACCAAATGCATATGATTAGGGATTTCAAGATCTTTGCCGGTGTAAATCCCTCTGTAATAGAACAACAACTTCGCACGACTCCACTGCGAATGCAAAAAGACATGCGCTGTTAGGATGTCTATTTTATACTATGCAGGGTACATGTGCTTAACATACATTTGTTAAAAAACATCACCATGCAAACTTACTCTTACCTGTATTTCACCAATAAGTCAAGTGCTTTCGGTAATCCAATTCTCATCTCGCCGCGTTTTATATGTCCAAATCTTATATGCTGGCTAATATTCATAGGAACATTTTTTTTCTCGGCTAAGGCCTATTCCCAAACCTACGAAAAGCTAAACGAACTTAAAGGTTACCAAATCCAAACCTATTTTAGCAATGGCTCACAGGCCAAAGCAGAACGAATGGCGAAACAGCTCGATAGGGTTATTGCTTTTTATGATAAGCACCTCGCATTCACACCTTCAGTAACCTTGCTAATTCTTTCTCCCCGAGATTGGAGCACCTATACTAAATTTCCGTTTTATGGCATGCCTCACTACACCAGCAACAAAACCCTTGTAGTTGCATCTGAAGACAATGATCATTGGAAAAGCCTTATCCCACCATCGGATAAAATACCGCAGGAATATATTAGCCTAGTTAAAAAAAACTATTCGAATAATAAAGGAGGTTTAACAATGGAGAGTTTTTTCGACCTTTTGGCAATTCACGAATTGGGGCACGCCTACCATAACCAAGGGGGTCTATTAATGCAGCGGCGGTGGATGGCTGAGTTGTTTTCGAACATTCTACTCCATACCTACATTGCTGAAAAAGAACCTGAGGCGTTACAAGTGTTAACAACTTTCCCAAAAATGGTTGTTGCTGCTACCAGGAAATCAACTTTAAAATATACCACACTGCAAAACCTGGAAACAAATTATAATGAAATAGGACCAAAGTTTCCTGAAAATTATGGTTGGTACCAATGCCGCTGGCATATGGCTGCCGCAGAAATATATCATGCAAGCAACATCCAGGGCCTCAGAAATTTATGGGTTACTTTAAGAATTCAAAGGGAAATCTTAAACGATTCCGATCTTGCCGAATTACTCAAGACCAAAGTTCATCCGAGCATTGCTGATGTCCCGCTAAAATGGGATAAAGGCCGATAAAATATTATTATTGTTTACTTGTCAATAGATTTAATTTACTATATATTAAAAGTGAGTGCAGCGAGCTGAGATAAAACTTTAAATATTGCCGAAAATGAGTTACCAAATAATAGTCAGATGATAATAGTCTTTAAAAATTTCAAAGTTTACGACTTATAAAAGAAGGTATCTAACCCCTATTGTATATTTTTCTTTCAGCTGTAAATTTTATGCACCAATTACGGCAAAGAGAAAAATGTCTAGAAAAACAAACTTAATCGTCTCCTAGCCTTATTTCTTTCAGCTGTAAGAATCTATTCTTAAAAATTACGGCAAAAGAAAAATGGTCTCAAAAAACCTACAAGTAAGTATATATCAACTATGTACGCAACTTAAAAGTGCCTTAAAAATAGAATTTCTGAGTCTATCGACGAAAATATAATACAGTTAAGTTAAATAAATATAAAAACTGGACCAGTTCACTTTAAGTAGAAGATGTTACTTTTCACAAGCAAGACTTAATATATTCTTAACCGTAAATAAATAAAATTACTATAATGTATAAGACACCCTATAATGTGGCAAACAATCAATCTGAAATATATGAATTCATGATACAGAATACGTTTGTTAGCCTAATCGGATTCGATGGTAATTTTCCTGTTGCTACCCAAATTTCTGTTGAAACTATAATGCTTGGTGACTCTATCAAGATCATTGGTCATATGATGACAAAAACCGATCATTGTCGCGCTTTTGAAAAAAATCAAAATGTACTAGTGTTGTATACTTCTGCACACGCTTACATCAGCGCATCGGTTTATGAAAATCCAAGGTCGGCATCTACATGGAATTATAAAAGCGTTCAGGCAAAAGGAACCTTATTCTAATGTTTAAGATAAGTCGCAACTTTCGCCAATTCCTGCAAATCAGTAATGAAAGAATTCGAAATTTGTCCAGTAACGGCTACTAATTAAAAAGCTCATCGAAAGATGGGCTTTTTTTGTTTAAACAGTCAGGTTTTATGCACATGCAGGCAAGTGTGCACCAGCAAAGGGGCTATAGATTACAGCAGCGGAGGACTGAAAGAGACAATTTTAAAGAAGATATTGAAATGCACACGCGGCACGCGTGCGCCATCATGGGTGAATTATTCAGGCAGTTTTTACTTTAAATTCCAACCTCAAGCTATGGTTCTCATGAGAATTATTTTTAATCTCGATTTAAGATGAGATGCCTATTTTTGTAAATGCTTAAAATAGGAATAGCTGAAGACGATCAAAAGATTACCGATTTATTGAAATCTGCCCTGGAAGAAAATGGCTATCAAATTCAAACCGTTTCTAATGGGATTGATGCGCTTAAGATTTTTTCAGAACACGTATTTAATCTCCTCATTATCGATATTATGATGCCTGGTTTAAGTGGTGTTCAGGTTTGCAAAAGTCTCCGTGAAACTGATATTCAAACGCCGATTCTAATGCTCACGGCTATGGGAACTATTGATGACAAAGTAGCTGGCTTAGACGCTGGCGCCGATGATTACCTAGTTAAACCGTTTCACCTGAAAGAACTTTTGGCTCGGGTTTTAGCACTTCTAAGGCGGCAAAACCCAGTTATGTCTTCTGAAAAACAAAAGCTTTTTTTTGAAGATTTAGTAATGAATATGATCAGTAAAGACGTTAAAAGAGCAGGGCAAACGATTGAGCTGAGCGCAAAGGAATTTCTTTTACTAGAGTTGTTCTTAAAAAACCCCAATCGTTTGTTGTCACGGCAATACATCGCCGAACAGGCCTGGGATATCAACTTCGAAACCGGGACCAATGTTATTGACGTTTACATTAATTTCCTTCGTAACAAGATTGACAAAGGATTTCACCGGAAGCTAATCCATACAAAAATTAACATGGGCTACATCCTCAAGTAATGAAAATAAAAGATCGCATAGCACTTTACGTTACGTTGATTAGTACATCTATGCTGCTTGTTGTGCTTTGCGTGGTCTATCTTACCTTCATGGAATTTTTAAAAGCTGATTTTTTTGCGCGCCTAACGGATAGAACCATGGTAACTGCCAAACTTTATCTAGAGGCTGACGAAATCAGCAAAGACGCTTTAATCAAAGTTCGTCAGACGTATTTGCAAAAACTTAACGGGGAAATAACCAGAATTTACGACTACAAAGACCAGGCGACCTTCATTGATGATTCTTCTCAATACTGGACTAGGATGACAATCGAACAGGTTAGAAAACAAAAACACCTCGAATATAGCGATGGCGAAATGCAGGTTGTCGGGATTTATTATAAGGATAATCAAGGCGATTTTGTCGTACTTGCTTCTGCAATCGATCAGGGTTCGCAAAAAAGGTTATCGAAATTATTGAAGATTATGGTCTTCGTATTCGTAGCCATTTCGCTCGCGGTACTATTATTGAGCAGATGGATTGCCGCAAAAATGCTAAAGCCATTAAAGAAATTCATGCTCGAAGTGCAACAAATCGATCATAAAAACATGGAATTCAGGGTAGAGGAAAGCAGTACAAAAGATGAAATTAACCTCATTGCTAAGAGCTTTAATCATTTAATGAATGAATTGGAACAAGCTTTTATCTTGCAGAAAACTTTCGTTGCCAATGCCTCTCATGAGCTTAGGACGCCTGTTACCAGGATGATGATGGCAGCAGAGCTGACCTTATCAAAAGATCGCGATGTGAACACTTATCAAAAAGTAATTCATTCCGTTATTGAAGACGCGGAAAAGATGGACAGCATCATAACTGGCTTGCTAGCGCTTGCAAAAATGGATATGGAATTGATCAATTCACAACTCTCTCCTATCCATCTAAATAAATTATTGCTTAAAATCCAGATAGACTGGAAACAACACAAATATTTGAATATTGACTTTTTGAATCATTCAGATGAAAATGATTCGATTGTTTTTGCCAACGAAACTTTGCTTCGAATTGCTCTTGATAACATTTTCTCTAATGGCTTTAAATTTTCCAATAATCGAAAAGTAAACTGCAGATTGGAGAAATTGGATGAAAACTTTGTGGTTAAAATAACAGATCAAGGTCCTGGAATTCCACTATTACAGAAAGATGAAGTTTTTAAACCTTTTTACACCCGATCTGCAGAAATTGGACAAAAAGGTGAAGGGATGGGCTTGTATATGGCTCAAAAAATCATCAATTTATTTAAAGGGAAGATAGAAATATCTTCATCTAATGACGATAAAAGTACATTTATCATCTCGATACCTCAACTTTAATCCGCTTTTAATTTCGATTTAATTCCCGTTTAACCCGGCAAGAATAGATTTGCCGCATGATGAGAATAAGTACATTTCTAATTTTCGTATTTGCTATTTCGATCAACTTAAGCTTTGCTCAAAGTGATTCCCTAAAACTAGATTTAAAACAAGCTGAAGTTCTTTTTTTAAAGAACAATTTCGACTTACTAGCTGGCAACTACCAAATTGATCAGGCAAAAGCGGAAGTGATTACCGCCAAGCTTTTCGATAACCCAGAACTGGAATATGAAAACCTTTTCTACAATCACGAAACCAAAAAATTTCTACAAACTTCATATGAATTTGGCCAATATGCGGGTTCCATTACTCAGCTCATCAAGCTCGCTGGAAAGAGAAATAAGAGTATCAAGCTGGCACAAACTGGTGTAGAACTGGCAGAACTGGAATATTTTGACTTGATGCGTACCCTGAAATTCGAATTACGGAACACTTTTTACAAAACCTATTTCGCAACACAATCGGTAAAGGTTTATGAAGATCAAGTCAAATCAACCAGAAGCTTGCTGAAGGCTTACGATTTGCAACTAAAGGCGGGCAATGTTGCACTGAAAGATATCATCAGAATCAAATCGCTAATGATTGGTTTAAAAGCAAAACAAGCAAATCTCTTAAATGATTTAGAGGATAATTATAAAGATTTGAAATTACTTTGTGGGTTGGAACCTAACACTAATTTACTGCTAACGGTTCCGTCAAATGATAACAAAAATGTAGCAATAAACCAAATTACTTATGCAAGTCTACTTGATTCCGCAAAAACAAACCGTGCAGATTTAAAGCTGGCAAAAACGGATCTGGAATACAATGAACTAAATCTAAAATTGCAAAAAGCAATGGCTATCCCTGATGTAGAAATCTCTTTAGCTTATGATTTAAAAGGAAATTACCCTGAAAAATTTACGGGTATTGGTTTAAAAATTCCAATTCCACTTTTTAACAGAAACCAGGGCGAAATTAAAAAGGCAAAAATTGGTATCGACATTTCTACATCAAACATCAAAAAGCAAGAACTAATCTTATCAAATGAAGTGTTCAACAGTTATCGCACTGCGATTAGAAATGAAAAACTGTTGACGGAAATTGACCCTTCTTTTAATGGAGATTTTAATAAACTCATCAACGGATTGATCAAAAACTTTAGAGAACGAAACATTATTCTAATCGAATTTCTTGATTTATACGAATCGTATAAAGAAAACATCCTTCAAGTAAATAACCTCCAGTTCGAAAGAATGAGCGCTAGAGAGGAGCTAAACTATGTAACCGGCACAAACATTTTCAAATAAACACTATGCAAACTATCCATAAAAAAATCATAAAAGGATTAATTTTCACTTCAATAAGCTTCTGTTTTGCCTGTAGCGAAAACAAAGTACAAATCCCAACTGAAAAATTTGCCATTACAGATTCATTATTGAGCAGATTAATCATCGATACCGTTCAGCAGGCCAATGGTAAGGCTGATATTATTTTTTCCGCAAAAATCACAGCGAATGAAGACCGCAAATCTGAGTTATTCCCGATGGTGAGTGGATCTGTCAATCGGGTGAATGTCCGTTTAGGAGATCAGGTAAGTGCCGGACAAACCTTGGCAACAGTAAATAGTGCTGAAATGGCTGGATTTGACAAGGAAGTAATCGCGGCAAATTCTGAACTTAAGACTGCTGATAGAACTTTAAAGCAAGCTGAACAACTTTATGAAAGTGGTTTATCATCAGCAAAAGAACTGGAGGAAGCTAAAAATGATTATCAAACAAAAAAGGCAGAGCTAAAAAGAGCAAACTCTGTGTTAAAAATAAATGGCGGCAGCAGTACTGGGTTATATGCTATAAAATCGCCGTTGAATGGTTTTGTGATTGAGAAAAATGTGAATGACAACATGCAATTGCGTAGCGATAATGATAAAAGTCTATTTACGGTTGCTGATCTTTCTAATGTTTGGGCGATGATGAATATTTATGAGTCAGATATTTCTCGTATTAAAACTGGTGATGAAGTAAACTTATCTACATTATCTTATCCTGAACAGATTTTCAAAGGTAAAATAGATAAAATTTACAACCTGATTGATCAGGATAGTAAAGTGATGAATGCCAGAGTTGTCATTGCAAATCCTAATTTCCTGTTAAAACCAGGCATGCTCGGTACAGTTAAAGTTTCTGCAAGTTGGGGTGTTAATCTGCCTGTGGTAAATGCTCGAGCTGTAATCTTTGATGAAAATAAGAACTATGTGCTTGTATTGAATAGCGATAATAAGATCCGTATCCAGGAAATTGAAATTGGACGTAAAACCGCCAATAGAATTTTCATTAGTAAAGGTGTTCAAGCTGGCGATCGTGTAATCGCATCTAAACAAGTTTTCTTATTTGAGAACTTAAAAATGCAGTAAAATTCCTTTCGTTCCATTAGATCTTAAATCATGAATAATTTCATCAAAAGCATCATCGGCTTTGCGCTGAAGAATAAAAATTTTATCTTTTTTGCCACTTTCATCCTCATTTTAGCAGGTTATTTAAGTTTTAAAAACACAACCATAGATGCATTTCCTGATGTAACGAATACCAATATTACCATTATTACGCAATGGCCAGGAAGAAGTGCCGAAGAGGTTGAAAAATTTGTCAGTCGCCCGCTGGAAATTGCAATGAACCCCACTGAAAAGCGAACCAGCATTCGTTCCTCTTCCCTTTTCGGATTATCAATTGTGAAAGTAAGTTTTGAGGATGATGTTGATTACGCAGAAGCCCGGGTTCAGGTTAATAACCACCTTGATGAGGCCGATTTGCCCGAAGGCATTCAACCCGAAGTGCAGCCACCTTACGGACCAACAGGCGAAATTTTTCGTTACACTTTAACGAGCGATCAAAAATCGGTTCGCGAGCTTAAAACATTGCAGGATTGGGTTATTCAAAGAGAATTACTTTCCGTTTCAGGTATTGCTGATGTAGTGAGTTTCGGTGGCGAGGTAAAAACTTATCAAATTACGGTAGATCCTCAGAAATCCATTCAATATGGTGTAACGGCTACAGAACTTTTCGAAGCTGTATCAAAAAGCAACATCAATGTAGGTGGTGATGTAATTGTTCAAAGCGGTCAGGCTTATGTGGTACGTGGAATTGGCGTTTTGAATAATATCGATGAAATCAGAAATGTAGTTGTTGATAATATAAACGGCATACCAATATACGTTAAAACCATTGCTGAAGTTGCTGAATCGGCATTACCTAGATTAGGTCAGGTAGGTAGAGATCATGATCCTGATGTGGTTGAAGGCATTGTTGTGATGCGAAAAGGTGGCAATCCGAGCGAGGTAATTGCCCGTTTGAAAGAAAAAATAGAGCTAATCAATAGCAGCATCTTGCCCGATGATATAAAAATTAAAGCTTTTTACGATCGGGAAGATTTAGTGAATTATTCGGTTCATACGGTAATGGGAAATATGCTTGAAGGAATTTTATTCGTAACCCTAATTGTATTCCTTTTCATGGCCGATTGGCGCACTACGCTAATCGTATCAATCATCATTCCATTGGCACTTCTGTTCGCTTTCATTTGTTTGAAACTAAAAGGAATGCCTGCGAATTTGTTATCTATGGGTGCAATAGATTTCGGAATTATCATAGATGGTGCGGTGGTGATGGTGGAAGGAATCTTCGTCACCCTGGATTTGAAGGCCAAGAAATTCGGCATCGATCGTTTTAATAAAATGAGTAAGCTGGGTTTCATCAAAAAGGCCTCAATGGAAAACGGAAAAGGCATTCTTTTTGCCAAACTGATTATCATCACTGGTTTGCTTCCCATTTTTACCTTCGAAAAAGTAGAAGGCAAAATGTTCTCTCCCCTCGCCTGGACATTAAGTTTTGCACTTTTAGGAGCCTTGATTTTAACTTTTACATTGGTGCCAGCAATGGCAAGTTTATTATTGAAAAAGAATGTAAAAGAGAAACATAATGTATTCTTAGAATGGATGACGAAAGCAACTTTAAAGTTTTACGACATCTGTTTCAGCAAAAAAAGGCTTGTATTTTTCATATCGATTATCGCATTGGTAATGGGTGCTTTCAGTTTTAAATTTTTAGGTACGGAATTTTTACCGAGTTTGGATGAAGGGTCCATTTATGTAAGGGCAACTGGTCCGCTGAGTATCTCGTTAGATGAAACCAAAAAACTTTCGAACGACATGCGAAAGATCTTTTTGAGTTTTGAAGAAGTAAAACAAGTGATGTCGCAAACTGGCCGTCCAAATGATGGAACGGATGCAACAGGCTTTTACAATATGGAATTCCATGTGGATATTTACCCACGCAATGAATGGAAACGAAAACAAAGTAAGGAACAACTGATTGAACGCATGCAGGAAAAGCTTAAAAGTTTTCCTGGCATCAGCCTTAATTTCTCGCAACCCATTTCTGATAACGTTGAAGAGGCCGTTTCTGGTGTTAAGGGTTCTATCGTAGTTAAAATGTTCGGCGAAAATTTCGAATTTATTGAACAAGAAGAAGAAAAAATTGAAAAGATTTTAAAAACTGTTGATGGCGTTGAAGATTTGGGAATTTTAAGAAACCTCGGACAGCCAGAATTACAAATCAACCTTGATCAGAAAAAAATGGCACTTTATGGTGTTAGCACAGCTGATGCAAATGCTGTAATTGAAATGGCCATTGGCGGTAAAGCGGCTACGCAAATTTATGAAGGCGAAAGAAAGTTTGATCTCATTATCCGTTATCCTGAAGATTTTAGAAATGATGAAAGTTCAATCAGCAAACTTCGCATCCCAACTTTATCAGGTTCGAATGTACAGCTTGGCGAAATTTCAAGCATCAGAAAAATTACTGGTCCGAGTATGATTTACCGCGACAAACATAAACGTTATGGCGCCATTAAATTTTCAATTCGGGGGAGAGATATGGGCAGTGTAATTGCCGAGGCGCAACAAAAGGTAAATGCACAAATAAAACTTCCAAAAGAGTACAAGTTAGAATGGGCAGGAGATTTCGAAAATCAACAACGAGCCATTTCCCGATTATCACAAGCTGTTCCAGTGAGTTTGTTGTTAATCTTCTTCATTCTTTTTGTGCTTTTTGGAAATATCAGGGATGCTTTATTGGTATTAAACAATGTGCCATTTGCGATGATTGGTGGAATTTTAGCATTACTTATTGCCGGAGTAAACTTTAATATTTCGGCGGGGATTGGCTTTATTGCCCTGTTTGGAATCTGTGTTCAAAATGGCGTAATTCTGATTACCAGATTCAAAACAAATATTGCCGAATTGAAGCACCATGCAACCTGGACATTTACC
>Ga0308164_10003630_pt1 | contig 13748 bp, 15 predicted proteins | sample PhyTR2_FD_201031 | JGI IMG/M metagenome (GOLD analysis project Ga0308164, IMG submission 201031) | Phyllosphere microbial communities from UC Gill Tract Community Farm, Albany, California, United States - DLSLT.R2 | ecosystem: Host-associated > Plants > Phyllosphere > Unclassified | place: USA... | reverse complement strand
AAGCAAAGGCCCGATTCTTGTATGGCTACCCGATCCCGAAGCAATTTCTTTGGTGACTTTCTTTTTTGCGAAAAGAAAGTTACCGCCACCGGCGTAGGGTCTCACCCCGAAGGGGATCAGAAGAAGCCACAAGCCGAAGGCAGCTAAAAATCATACAAAAAAAATCAAAGAACAAATCAACTAATATAATTAAACAAAGAAAGTTTCTGAATCTGCGCATAAGAACTCAGCGCAGCCTGATACCCCGTCTGCTGGGTCGTAAACTCAGAAACCGCCTTGATCATGTCCAGATCTTCAGCAGAAGACTTCTCCGCCGCCAGCCGGTCACTATTCCCATCCTGGCTATCCTTGATGCGATCCGCCTGATTCAGGATATCCCCCGCCAGGCTCCGCCCACTCGAAACCCGCGCCATCCCCGCGTCGATCTGCGACAGCGCCTTGGCAATCTGCGTCGGCAACGCACCAGAATTACTCGTCGCCCCCTTGATATCGCCGATCGCCTGATCCAGCGTACTGAAAAGATCCGTCCGCACACTCGGCGTGATCGCGATCGTGTCGCCATTCGCCGGTGCCCCCTTCATCGTCACCGACAAGCCGTCGAACGCGATCGCCCCACCGTCCTTGTAGGCCCCGGTCGCCGCCACCGTCCCCGCCGTCGCGTCGTTGACGGTGTAAGTCTTGGCCCCCGTCGTCGCGTCGACCGCGAAGGCGATCGTGTAGTTGTGCCCGGTCACCAGGCTGGGGCTGGTCACCGCCCCGGCGTCCGCCGACGCGGTACCGGTATTGGCCGCGCCCGTGTTCACGACGAAAGTGCCGTTGCCGGTCGGCACGTTCATGAAGGTCGCCTGGCCGTCCAGCGTCGGCGCCACGGTGGCGCTGCCGCCCACGCGCTGGCCCGACAGGCCCTCGAAACTCACCGTCTGGGTGTTGGTGAAAGGCGTCGCCGCACTCCCCAGGCCGCTGAACAGCGGCGTGCCGTTGCTGTCGGTCTTGTTGGCGTTGGCGAAGATTTCGTCGCGCAGGCTGACCAGCTGCTGGGCGATGGAGGCGCGGTCCGCCGGCGTCAGCGTGCCGCTGCCGGCACTCACCACCAGTTCGCGAAAACTCTGCAACGCATTGGTGGTGCTGCCCAGGGTCGACTCGGCCATGGCGATGGTGTCGCGCTGCGAGGCCAGCAGCCGCTGGTCGGCGGCGATGCGGGCGATGCGGGTGCCGGCGCGCTCGGCCTGCGCCGCGCCAGTCGGGTCGTCGCTGGCGCGGTTGATCTTCTTGCCGGACGTCATGTTCTGCTGCAGCGTCACCAGCGCCTGCTGGCGGTCCGACAGGTTGTTGACGGCGGCGCCGTAGGCGTTGGCGGTGCCGATGCGGCTGTTGATGCTCATGGTGGTCTGCCTCGGGCGGGTGCTGGGGGGCTGGCGGGACTGGCGGTTCTGGCGAGCGCTTAGCGCATCACCCCGATGACGGCGTCGAACACGGTCTGCGCCACCTGGATCATCTTGGCGGAGGCCTGGTAGGCCTGCTGGTACTGCAGCAGCTTGGCGGCTTCCTCGTCCAGGTTGACGCCGCTCACCGAAGCCGAGCTGGCATCCAGGGTGGTCGAGATGTTGCCGGACACGCTGGCGGTGAACTGCGCGCTCTGCACCCGGGTGCCGATGTCGGACATGAGTCCGGCATAGCCGTCGGACAGCGGCGAGCCGTCGTACACGACCTTGTCGCGCAGGCCGGCCATGGCGTCGGCGTTGCCGGCGGTGGTGGTGATCGGGCCGCCGACCATGGCGGCGGGCGTGGCGCCGTAAGTGGTCGGCCAGGTGCCGGCGGCTCGCATCGGGGTGCCGATGGTTGAGTCGTTCTTCTGCACCATCACGACGTCGCCGGCGACCGGCGTGCCCTTCAGGCTGAGTTCCCAGCCGTTGATGGCGAGCTTGTCGCCGCTGGTGTAGTTTTGCGCCGGGCCGGCGGCGGCGGGCGGCACCGTCACCGTGTACTGGGTCGGCGAGGTGAAGGTGATGACCGCGTCGCTGGTCAGGGCGGTGTTCTGCGAGGTGGCCAGCAGGCCCTGCACCGCGACCGTGCCCAGGTTGTCGGTGGCGGCGGAGGCCACTACCGGGCTGGTCACCGCCAGCTGGGTGGGCGACGAAAAGGTCGTCGCCATCTGGCTGGCCGCGGTGGCGAAGGGCTTGACGGTGAACACGTCGCCGGCCGCGCCGCCGGCGCCGATGTTGAAGGCCAGGCCGTCCACCGTGGGCTGGCCGCCGGACAGGTCGAAGGCGGTGATCCGGCCGTCCGAAATCCGCGTCACGAAGCCGGTGCTGCCCGAGTCGAGGGTGACCCGGTAGTCCGACACCGCCAGGTTGCCGACGTCGGCGACCGATGCGCTCACGGCGGCGCTGCCGGTGTTGAAGCTCGCCGCATAGCCCGGTGGAATGGTCACCGGCTTCAGCATGTCGGTGCCGGGGTTGCCGGCGAGGTCCAGGCCCAGCTTGTGCTGGTCGTTCACCGTGCCGGTGGTGGTCAGGGCGATGCGGCCCAGCAGGTTGCGGCCCTGCGCCAGGTCGACGTTGTTGAAGCGCATCAGGCCGGCGATCTCGCCGCCGCCGATCTGGGTTTCGTCCAGGGTGGTGCCCAGCGTGCCGGCGCGGCCGACCTGGAGCTTCATGACGGACGGGTCGCCGTTGGGGTCGGCGACCAGCGACACCTTGGCGGTGGTGGTGCCCAGCACCAGGGCCTGGCTGCCCAGGAAGACGTTGGTGGTGCCGTCGTCGGCCGGCACCTGGCTGGTCTGCACGTACTGGTTGAGATCCTTGATCAGCGAATCGCGCTGGTCCAGCAGGTCGTTGGGCTGCTGCGACGAGCCGAAGGCCACGGCGATCTGCTGGTTGACCTTGGCGATGCGATCCACCAGGCCGTTGACCGAGGTGACGTTGTCCTGCAGCCGCTGCTGCGTGGTCGTCTGCAGGTCGTCGAGCTGCTTCGCGGCGGTGTTGAAGCGCCCGGTCATTTCGTTGGCGCGGGTCAGCACGACGGTGCGCGCGGTCAGATCGGTGGGTGCGGCCGACACGTCGGTGAATGCGTTGAGCATGTCGGTGACGGAGGCGCCCAGGCCGGTGGTGCCGCCGGGGAAGACGTCTTCGAGCTGCTTCAGGCTGGAGGCGCGAACCGTGTCCGATGCCGCGACCGACTTGGCCAGCGTGGCCTGCTTCGTCAGGAACTGGTCGTTGGCGCGGGTGATCGTGGCCACCGACACGCCGCGGCCGATGAAGCCGGCGCCGGTGTACTGGCCGCCGGCCGACTCCAGCTGCACCGTCTGCTTGGAATAGCCGGCGGTGTTGACGTTGGAGATGTTGTGCCCGATGGTCTGCAGGGCCGTCTGGTTGGCCGTGAGAGCGCGGGCGCTGACATTGAGGAGACCCATGATTCAGTTATCCGGTCATGAGTGTTGGGCCTGGGCCACCGTCACCCGCTGCTGCCAGTGGTTGGCGCTGGCGATGGCACGGCTGAGCTTGCTGGCGTAGGCCGGGTCGGTGGCGTAGCCGGCGCGCTTGAGTTCGGTCGCATAGGCGTGGGCCGAGTCGGTCTTTTGCCGCGCGTTGGCGTAGCGCGGGCTTTCGTTGATCAGCTTGGCGTAGTCGCGGAAGGATTCCTCCGGCGAGTCGTACGAGCGGAACTTGGCAGTCACCTTGCGGGGTTCGCCGTTGATGTATTCGGTGGTGGTCACTTCGGCGACCTTGCCCTTCCAGTCGCCGGATGCCTTCACGCCGAACAGGTTGTTGGCGCTGCTGCCGTCCTTGTTGCGGATGAGGTGCTTGCCCCAGCCGGTCTCGTGGCCGGCCTGGCCCAGCATGAAGCTGGCGGGGATGCCGCTCTCCTGGCTTACCGTGTCGGCGGCGGCGCCCATCTTCTGCACGAAGTCGCCCTGCGCGCTGCCGGTCTTGACGGGTGTCGCGGAGGCCGCCGAGGCGCGGCCGGTGGGCAGGGTGCCCAGCGAGATGGTGGACGGCGGCAGGCTGCCGTCCTTCAGGCCGGACTGCTGCAGCAACTGCTTTTCGATGACCTCCGAGAGCCCGCCCTTCATGCCCGACATCTGCACCGCGAACTGCTGGTCGAGCATGTCCATGCCGAGCTTCTCGCCCTCGCTGTCGTTCATGCCGGACTTCATGGTCGCCTCGCGCATGCTCTTCATCAGCTCCTTCATGAACATCGACTCGAGCTGCTTGGCGGATTCCTTGATGGCCTTGGGATCGTTCTTGCCCGCCTGGAACTTCAGCCCGTTGAGCGACTTGGCGTCGACCGCCAGCGAATCGCTGGCCGAGGGCGCGCCGGAGCCGATGCCGAAGGAAGAGGAGGTAGATGAAATCGCCATGGTCGGTTCTCCGCCGGTTGTCTCGTCAGATCACTTCGAGCTCGGCGTTGAGCGCGCCGGCGGCCTTGATCGCCTGCAGGATGGCCAGCAGGTCTTGCGGCGTGGCGCCCAGCGCGTTGAGCGCCCGCACCACGTCGGAGAGTTGCGGCGAGGCCGGCACCTGCATCAGGATGCCGGGCTCCTGCTTGATGCTGATGTCGCTCTTCTGCGCCACCACCGTCTGGCCGCCGCTGAAGGCGCCCGGCTGGCTGATGACAGGTGTGCTGTTGATGGTGATCGACAGGTTGCCGTGGGCGATGGCGCATGGGCCCAGGGTGACCGACTGGTTGAGCACGATGGAGCCGGTGCGCGCATTGATCACCACCTTGGCGGCGGGCGCGGTCAGCTCGAGGGGAATCTCTTCCAGGTCGGCCAGGAAGCCCACCCGGGCGTTGGCGTCCATGGGCGCCTGCACCTGCACCGTGCGGCCGTCCAGGGCGCGGGCCAGGCCGCTGCCGAGGCGGCGGTTGATGGCTTCGGCCACGCGGCGGGCGGTGGCGAAGTCGAAGGAATTCAGGTCGAGCTTGATCGAGTCGCCGTCCTGCAGCGGGGTCGGAATGGCGCGTTCGACCTGGCCGCCCTGCGGCACGCGGCCGGCGCTCAGGTGGTTGATCTGCACCTTGCTGCCACCGGCCGACGCACCCGCGCCGCCGACCGCCACGTTGCCCTGGGCCAGCGCGTAGATCTCGCCGTCCACGCCGCGCAGGGGGGTGGTGATGAGCGTGCCGCCCTTGAGCGACTTGGAGTTGCCGATGGACGACACGTTGATGTCGATCATCTGGCCGGGCTGGGCGAAGGCCGGCATCTGCGCGGTGACGATGACGGCCGCGACGTTCTTCAGCTGCAGCTGCGACGCGGTGGCGGCCGGCAGGGTGATGCCGAGCTGCTGGATGTAGTTGGTCAGGCTCTGGGTGGTGAGCGGCATCTGGGTGGTCTGGTCACCCGTGCCGTCGAGGCCGATGACCAGGCCGTAGCCGGTCAGCTGGTTGGTGCGCACCCCCTGCACCGCGGCGACTTCCTTGATGCGCATCGCCTGCGCCGGCAGGGTGCCGAGGGCCAGTCCGAGGACGGTGGCCAGCAGTGCGGCCAGGCGGAGGAAGGAGGGGGTGCGGAGGGAGGGCATGGGAGAGATTCTCCCGCGCCTCAGAAAGGTAGAACGTTCAAAAAGACCCGGGAAAGCCACCCCATTTGCTGGGCTTCGCCGGCCTGGCCCCTGCCGCGCGACTGGATCCGCACGTTGGCGACCTGGGTGGAAGCCACCACGCTGCCGGCCTGGATGGAACGCGGGTCGACCGTGCCGGAGAAGCGCATCACGTCGACGTTCTCGTTGACGCCGATCTGCTTTTCGCCGGTGACGACCAGGTGCCCGTTGGGCAGCACCTGCACCACCGTGGCGGTGATGGCGCCGGAGAAGGTGTTGGCGCTCTGCGTGCCGCCCTTGCCGGCGAAGGTGTTGGCGTCGGCCGCGGCGATGGTGGTCTTGGCGGCCAGCGAGGCGGCGCCGAAGAAAGGCAGGGCGGTGATGCCGGCCTTGACGGTGCCGTTCTTGTCGACCGTCGATGTGGAAGTCTGGCTGGCGCTGACGTTCTCGACGATGTTGATGGTGACCATGTCGCCCACCAGGCGCGCTCGCCGGTCCTCGAAGGCCTGGCGATAGGTGGCCGTGCTGAACAGGCCGCCGGTGGAGGCGACGGGCTGGCGCTCCGGGTAGACCAGCTGCGGCACGGCGGTGACGGGCATGTCGACCTTGGGCTGCATGGTCTCGCAGCCGGTGAGCAGCGCGGCCAGCGGCAGCAGGGCGAGCAGGGAAAAGCGGAAAACCTGTTTCATCGGGTGGCTCCTCGAACGCTTACAGCTGGGCGAGCTTCTGCAGCATCTGGTCGGACGTCTGCACCGCCTTGCTGTTCATCTCGTAGGCGCGCTGGGTCTGGATCATGCCGATCAGCTCCTGCACCACGTTGACGTTGGAAGTCTCGACGAAACCCTGCATCACCGAGCCCAGGCCGTTGGTGCCGGGCGTGCCGGTCTGCGGCGTGCCGGAGGCAGCGGTTTCGGTGAACAGGTTCTGGCCGCGCGGCTCCAGGCCGGCCGGGTTGATGAAGTTCACCAGCGCGATGGTGCCCACCTGCTGCGGCGTGGCACTGGCCGGCAGCACTACGCTGACCGCGCCGTCGGCGGCGATGGTGATGCTCTGCGCATTCGCCGGAATGGTGATGCCGTTGCCGACCGGCAGGCCGTTGTTGGTCACCAGCTGGCCGCTGGCATTGACTTCGAAGGAGCCGTCGCGGGTATAGGCGAGCGTGCCGTCGGCCTGGGTCACCTGGAAGAAGCCGTTGCCCTTCACCGCCACGTCGAGCGGGTTGGTCGACTGCTGCAGGCTGCCCTGCGCGTACGAGCGGGCGGTGGCCACGGTGCGCACGCCCAGGCCGATCTGCAGGCCGGTGGGCAGCTGGCTCTGCTCGGTGGTGTTCGAGCCGACCTGGCGATGGTTTTGATACATCAGGTCTTCGAACACGGCGGTGGCGCGCTTGTAGCCGTTGGTCGAGACGTTGGCCAGGTTATGGGAGATGACGTCCAGCTGGGTCTGCTGGGCTTCCATGCCGGTCTTGGAGATCCAAAGCGAATTGATCATGGTGAGGTCCTCGGGCGGATTAGTTCATCGACAGCAGCTGGCTGGCGGCTTTGTCGTCGGTTTCGGCCGACTGCATCAGCCGGGTGTTGTGTTCGAACTGGCGGGCGGCCTCGATCATCGAGACCATGGTGCTCACCGCGTTGACGTTGGAGCCTTCCAGCGCGCCGGTCTGGATGCGTGCGGCGGCGTCCTGCTCGGCCGGGTCGCCGGTGGTGGTGCGGAAAAGGCTGTCGGTGCTGCGCTTCAGGGGCGCGTCGGCGGTGGGCGTCACCAGCTTCAGGCGGCCGACGGTGGTGCTCGGCTGGCCGTCCATCTTGGTGGTGATGGTGCCGTCCGCGCCGAGGGAGATCTGCGCGTTGGCCGGCACGTCGATCGGCGCGCCGTCGGCCGACAGCACCGTCATGCCGACGCTGTTGACCAGGGTGCCGTTGCTGTTGACCTGGAAGCCGCCGTTGCGGGTGTAGGCCTCGGTGCCGTCCAGGCCCTGCACCGCGAAGTAGCTGTTGCCCTGCGGCATGGCGTCGAGGTTGCGGTCGGTGAAGGCGATGGAGCCGGGGGCGTCGTCGTGGGTGCTGGCGGTTTCCAGGGCGAACACGCGGGTGCTCGAACCGTCGCCGTTGATCGGCACGGCGCGGTAGGCCTGCAGTTCCTGGCGGAAACCGTTGGTGGACACGTTGGCCAGGTTGTTGGCCAGCACCGCCTGGCGGTCTGCCGCGGCGGCCGCGCCGGTCATCGACGTGTAAATCAAGCGATCCATTTACTTCACCCCGTGTTGGCTCGATTAGCGGAGGTTGACCAGGGTCGACATGATCTGGTCCTGCGTCTTGATGGTCTGCGCGTTGGCCTGGTAGGCGCGCTGCGCCGTCATCATGTTGACCAGCTCGGCGGTCAGGTCGACGTTGGAGTCTTCCAGCGTGCCGGAGCTGATCTTTCCGAAGTTGCCCGAGCCCGGGTTGTTCTTGATCGGTGCGCCGGACGCGACGGTTTCCTTCCAGTAGTCGCCGCTGGTGGGCTCCAGGCCCTGGACGTTGCGGAAGTTCGCCAGCACGAGCTGGCCGGTGGACTGGGTCTGGCCGTTGGAATAACGCGCGGTCAGGGTGCCGTCCTCGGCGAAGGACATGCCGGTCAGTTCGCCCGGGGCGTAGCCGTCCTGCTTGAGGTTGGACACGTAGAACGAGGAGGCGTTCTGCGTCAGGCCCTTGAGGTTCAGCGACACGTCGAAGGCCGGCGTGGCGGAGCTGCCCACCTGCACGCCGGTCAGCGACAGGGTGTTGCCCGAGGCGATGGCGCCGTTGGCGTCGAAGGTGACCTGGCCGATCGGCGTGCCGGTGGTGCCGGTGGTGCTGGCGCCCTGGGGGTAGTCGGCATAGACGTTCCAGGCGTTGGACGCGGTCTTCTGGAAGTACACGCCCACCGGCACCGCGGCGCCCTGCGAGTCGTACACGGTGATCGAGGTGCCGTAGGTGGTCAGTGCCACGTTCGGCGTCACCGAGTTGTAGTTGACGGCGGTGGTGTCGAGGTTGGCGGTGACGTCGATCGAAGAGCTCTGGTGGCCGGCCACGCCCTTGCCCGTGGGCAGGTTCAGCGTGCCCTTGGTGACCGCGCCGGTCAGCGGGTCGAACAGGTTGCCCTGCAGCTTGGCGCCGCCGTTGGTGACGATGTCGCCGTCGGAGTTGAGCTTGAAGGTGCCGTTGCGGGTGTAGGCGATTTCGCCGCTGGGCAGCTGCACCTGGTAGAAGCCGTTGCCGTTGATGGCCAGGTCCAGGTCGTTGCCGGTGGTGGTCAGGTTGCCCTGGCTGAACTGCTGCGAGATGGCGGCCGTCTGCACGCCGATGCCGGGGGTGTTGGCGCTGCCGCCGCTGCCCAGGTTGGAGGCGTACAGGTCCGAGAATTCGGCACGCGATGCCTTCATGCCGGTGGTGTTGACGTTGGCGATGTTGTTGCCGATCACGTCGAGATTGCGGCTGGCGGCGTTGAGGCCGGAGAGACCTTGCTGAAATGCCATGAGAGTTGCTCCTTAGCGCGGGGAGAGAGGGGGGCGGGCGGGGGTGGAGTCGATCAGAGGATCGACTTGACGGAGGTGTAGGCGGCGGTGTTGCCGTCCTTGAACTTCAGCTGCAGGGCGCCGGTGGCGTCCGAACCGATGGAGGCGACCGTGCCCTTGACCAGCGCGGTCGAGCCGACCGACGCGGTGCCGTTGGCGGCGGTGACGGTGAACTTCAGGCCGTCGCTCGACGAATAGTTGCCCGAGTCGAAATTGAAGCTCTGCTGGCCGGCGGCCATGGCGCCGAGGTTCATCGTGCCGACGGTGACGCCGCCGGCGGTGGTGACCTTCACGCTCACGTCGCTGGCCGCGCTGTCGAGGCTGAAGGTGCCGCTGCCCTTCTTGGTGGCGGCGTCGATGGCGATGTTGTTGCCGGAGGCCATCACGTCGCGGCCGATCAGCGCGCTGGCCTGGATGCCCTGCATGGCGGCCATCTGGCCGGCCAGGTCGGTCACCGTGGTGTTGAGCTTCTCGATGCCGGACACGGTATTGATCTGCGCGATCTGGGTGGTCATCTGCGCGTTGTCCATCGGGCTCATCGGGTCCTGGTTGTTCAGCTGGGCGACCAGGAGCTTCAGGAAGCGGTCCTGCTGGTCGTCGGCGCTGGTCGTGCCGGTGGTGCCCGAGGAGCCGGTGCTGGTCTTGGCCAGCGAGGAAGTCGGCTGGTAGCTGGTCGTCGAGGCCAGGGCGTTGGTGGCGGCGGTGGAGGTCATTGGGGTGTGCGTGGAATGGTTGTGGCGATGGGCGCGGGGCTTTGCTTACTGGCCCATCTGCAGCGTCTTCAGCAGCAGCGTCTTGGCGGTGTTCATCACCTCGACGTTGTTCTGGTAGGCGCGGGAAGCGGAAATCATGTTCACCATCTCTTCCACCGCGTTCACGTTGGAGTGGGTGACGTAGCCCTGTGCGTCGGCGGCGGGGTTGGTGGGGTCCATCACCCGGCGGCCTTCGGCCTGGCTCTCGAGAACCTGCGACACCCGCACGCCGGCGGTGCCGGCGTCGCCCATCGGCACGGTCTGGAAGACCACCTGGCGCGCCTTGAAGGCCTTGCCGTCCGGGCCGGCGACGGCTTCGACGTTGGCCAGGTTGGAGGCCACCGCGTTGAGCCGCTGCGACTGCGCGCTGACCGCGCTGCCGGAGACGTTGAAGATCGAGAACATGGACATGGTTCGGGCCTCTTGTTCGTAGGTTCTTTACTGGCCCTGGATCGCCGTGAGCAGCGTCTTGGCCGAACCGTTGATGAAACGCAGCGTGGCTTCGTAGTGCACGGCGTTGTCGGCGAAGGCGGCGCGTTCGCGGTCGAGGTCCACGCTGTTGCCGTCCATGGCGGGTTGCGCCTGGATGGAATAGGCCAGGCCGTTCTCGCCGCTGCCGCCGGGCAGGCCGCCGACCGAGGAAACCGGGATGAAACCCGCCCGGCCGCCGCCGTCGCCGCCCATGCCGCCACCCATGCCGACCGTGCTGGCGAACGCCTCGCCGCCCTGGGGCCGTGCCATCGGCAGGCTCAGCGCACCGCTGCCGCCGCTGGACATGCCGGTGGCGTTCTTCAGCGCGTTGCCGAAATCCAGGTCGCGGGCGACGTAGCCGGGGGTGTCGGCGTTGGCGATATTGCTGGCGATCACCCGCTGCCGTTCGGCGCGCAGCACCAGGGCCTTCGAATGGAAGTCCAGCTGGTTGGCGAGTCTGTCGAGCATGGCGATGGGCCTCGTGGTGGGTGGGTCGCTACAGGAGCGTGGCGGAAGGGTTCCGACGCACCGATTATGGAAATGGGCCCTGCGAACTAAAGCGCGATGAAGCGGGGAAAGCGGCCTCTCTTCCTGTCTTGCGGCGGGGGGGCTGTGCCTACAGTGCGTCCTCGGGGCCGTGCCTGCGGCGCCGCTCGGCCGCATGGCGGCCCACCCCTCAGTCAGGAGACGCTCACATGGCACGCATCTTTTTCACTCGCCGCATGGCCCTGGCGCTGGCCGGCGCCCTGGCCCTGCCCGCGCTGGCCCAGACGGCCGGCATGCCGGAGGCCACCTCCGCGCAGCTGGAAGCCTCCAGCCGCCAGTGGCTGGACGCCGAAATCGCCCGCACCAACCAGACTTCCAATATGCCGCTGCGCATGGAAGTGGTGGTCGGCCAGCTCGACAGCCGCCTGCACCTCGCCGCCTGCGCCAAGGTCGAGCCGTACATTCCCGCCGGCATGCGCCTGTGGGGCAAGACCCGCCTGGGTCTGCGCTGCCTCGACGGCCCGGTGCGCTGGAACGTTTTCCTGCCGATCCAGGTCAAGGCCTTCGGGCCGGCCTGGGTGGTGCGCGGCCCGACGATGTCCGGCGCCACGCTGTCCATGGGAGACGCCATGCAGGCCGAAGTCGACTGGGCCGAGGAAAACACCGCCGTCCTGGGCGACCCGGCCCAATGGGTAGGCAGCACGGTGGTGCGCAATCTCGCCGCCGGCCAGGCATTGCGCCAGACCATGGTGCGCGCCGCCCAGGTGTTCGACGCCGGCAGCAATGTCCGCGTGGTGGCCGAGGGCTCGGGCTTTTCCGTCACCTCCGACGGCCAGGCCGTCGGGGCCGGAATCGTCGGCCAGAGCGTGCGGGTGCGCATGGAAGGCGGCCGATTCATGACCGGTACGGTGATCGATTCACGCACCGTCCGGGTGGCGATCTAAGTACTTACTTTCGTCAATCGGGCTGTTTTCTACGGCGTTGTGGCGCAGATGCTGCAGATATGCCGCGGGAATCAGTCGCTGAAGCCAAGAAAAAAATCGAAACGCATTAAAGTCTTCCGAGGAAACGCCGAAGACCTTCCTACGAGGCCCCACGACCGGGGTCCTGGAGAGCGTGATGAAAATTGGCCAAACACCCGATATGAACGAAATCGCCAGCACCGTGGCGAAGGCGACAGCGGGCGCGGCATCGGCAGCAGGCATCGCCACCAAGGCGGCTGCTACCGGGAATGCCGAGCAACCCGCCGTCCTGAAGCAGGCAGGCGTGTCGGTGACCGTGTCGTCCCTGACCCGCTCGCTGGAGACTTCCAGCGCCAGCGGCACCTTCGATACCAAGAAGGTGGAAGAAATGAAGGCAGCGATCGCGAACGGAACGTTCAAGGTCGATGCGGAAGCGATCGCGGACAAACTTCTGTCCAACGCCCAGCAGGTGCTGCGCAAGGGCCAGGTCGGTTGATGACCGTCCCTTGTCTTCCGGTTCGCTCCTTCTTTCTTTCTTATTTCGCTTCTGTAGATTTGTAGATTTTTTTAGAGTCCGATTGCCGTGCAGCCAGGAACCGCCACTCTCGCCGATATCAATGCCCGCCTGGACAAGCTCGAGCGCCAGCTCGCCGCCGTGTCGGCCGCCTTGATCCAGGGTGACGGGGACGCCGTGCTGCTGGCGTCTTCGCTGCTGCGGGATGCGGCGGTTGAAGTGTCCGGTTTGCTGCCGGTGCCCACTGCCTCGGTCCGGCAGGGTGGGGCGGAGTTGCAGCGCCGGCTGAGCGCCGCGGGCAAGACATTCGCGATGTGCCGTGAAAATCTTGCACGGCGTGCGGCCGTGGTGGACCGCCAGCTGGCGTCGATTTTCCCGCCCGCGCCGGCCGACCAGGCGACTTATGGCAAGCCTGCCGGCACCGGCGGAAAATTCGGGTCGCGTTTCTTCTGAGATCGCAGCCGGGGCGGTCTGCCTGCGGTCGATTTTCGCCCTTGCCGGTTTTGTTACCTGGCGTCACTTTCCGGGTGACGAGTGAATCAAGAATATTTCATGTCCCAAGTCGTGCCGATTGCCGATAGCCACCGGAAATGCCAGGGTTGCGCCGGGGACGGTCTGGATTTCGATTTCACGATGGCGTTTCAGCCGATCGTCGATGTTTCTACGCGCACGATATTTGCGCACGAGGCCCTGGTGAGGGGTTTGAATGGGGAGTCGGCGGCGAGTGTGCTGAGCCTGGTTACGGCGGAGAACCGGTATTCGTTCGATCAGGCGTGTCGGGTAAAGGCCATCGAATGGGCGGCGCGGTTGCAGATTCCCGCAAAACTTAGCATTAATTTTTTGCCTAATGCGGTTTATGAGCCGGCGGCTTGTATTCGGCTGACTCTGGCTACGGCTGAGAAATGCGGGTTTCCGGTCGAGCGGATCATGTTCGAGGTGACCGAGGACGAGCAGTCTAAAGATCTCGGTCATCTGAAGAAGATTTACGACGACTATAAACTTCGCGGGTTCACGACGGCTATCGACGATTTTGGGTCGGGTTATGCCGGGTTGGGGATGCTGGCGGCTTTTCTGCCGGATATCATCAAGGTGGATATGGGGTTGATTCGGGGGATCGACCGGGATGCTGTCAAGCGGACGATTGTGAAGGGGCTTCTGTTGATTGCTTCGGAGTTGGGGGTTCGGGTGATTGCGGAAGGGGTGGAGACTGTGGAGGAGTATCGGGTCTTGATGGGGATGGGGGTTGTTCTTTATCAAGGGTTTCTGTTTGCGCGGCCTGCGGTGGAGGCTCAAGGGGTGGTTGATTGGTCTTGTTGTGGTATTTGAAGGGTTTCTTTGGGTTTTGGGTCGTTTTTAATTGCCTTCGGCTTGTTGCTTCTTCTGGTCCCCTTCGGGGTGAGACCCTACGCCGGTGGCGGTAACTTTCTTTTCGCAAAAAAGAAAGTCACCAAAGAAATTGCTTCGGGATCGGGTAGCCATACAAGAATC
>Ga0308164_10003629_pt1 | contig 13748 bp, 10 predicted proteins | sample PhyTR2_FD_201031 | JGI IMG/M metagenome (GOLD analysis project Ga0308164, IMG submission 201031) | Phyllosphere microbial communities from UC Gill Tract Community Farm, Albany, California, United States - DLSLT.R2 | ecosystem: Host-associated > Plants > Phyllosphere > Unclassified | place: USA... | reverse complement strand
TGTGGAATTCACTGGTCTCGGCGGCGCTCTCGTCCACGCAATTGTGGCTGGCCAGCCCATGGCGGCCGAAGAAAATCTGGAGCGCGCCCGAACTGCGGTCCCTGTGGGGCTTCAGCGGCAATCTGACGGGTTTTAACTTCATTAACTTTTTCGCGCGCAATGCCGACAGCATGGTGATCGGCCGCGTATTGGGCTCGGTGCAGCTGGGCATTTACGGCCAGGCCTACAAGGTCATGATGTTCCCGTTGCAAAGCATGAGCTATGTCGCGGGCCGGGCCTTGTTCCCGGTGATGAGCCGGCAGCAAGCCGAGCGTGACAAGATGGCGGGGCTGTATTTCCGCGCGCTGGCCATGATCGCCACCCTGACGGCGCCGATGATGGCGGGTCTGTGGGTTTTGCGTGAGCCGTTCGTCGCGATCGCACTGGGCAAGCAGTGGGCGCAGGTGCCGATCGTTCTCGCCTGGCTGGCGCCGGTGGGCTTTCTGCAATCGCTGATCTCCACGACGGGGTCGGTCTTCATGTCGACGGGCCGCACGGATCTGATGATGCGACTGGGCTTGCTGGGCTCCGTCCTGCAGGTCGGCAGCTTTTTCATCGGTGTCAACTGGGGTATCGAGGGGGTCGCGGCCTGCTATCTGGTCGCCAATATCCTCAATGGCCTGCCGCATTTCTATTACGCGACGCGCGAATTGCACACGAGCCTGGCCAGCTTGTTGCGCGTGATCTGGCAGCCCGTGATGTACTCGATGGTGATGGTCGCGGTCATTTATCCGCTGTTTAACCTGCTGTCGACCGGCGGTCATGCGCCGCAGACCATCCTGATCACGGTTACCGTGACGGGCGCCGTGATCTATGGGGCATTGACCCTGATGTTTTCGAAAGCAGTGGTACAGAGCTGCAAACAAATGATCGGCATGAAGGCCGGGTGATCGTGCCCGGCATGCTGCCCATCCCGCGCTGCTACACCTTATCGAGATCGAAGACGTGCATATGGAAAACCTGATTACCGTTTATATCCCCACCAAGAACCGCCTCGATCTGTTGAAGCGTGCCGTCAATTCGGTGTTGTCGCAGACGCACCGGCCGATCGAACTCATCATCGTGTCCGACGGTTCGACGGATGGCACCTGCGACTATGTGAACGGGCTGGACGAAAACATCGCGATCACGCTGATTCACAACGACACGTCGGTGGGTGCCTGTGCGGCGCGCAATCAGGCCATTCAGGTGGCGCAAGGGGAGTTCATCACCGGTCTGGACGATGATGATATTTTTCTTCCGCACCGACTGGCGAGTTTTCTGGCAGCCTGGCGGCGCCAGCAGGAAAGCGGCGTGCGTTTCTCGTGCCTGTTCGACCGGCGCATCATCAATGACGGCGACAGCGTGGCCCTGTGGGACACGCAAGCGTCGGTCTCGGCCGAAGAGATCGTCCAGTCGAACGCCGTCGGCAACCAGGTGTTTACGACGCCGCAGCGCATGAAGGACGCCGGCGCCTTCGATCCGGCGATGCCGGCGTGGCAGGACTGGGATATGTGGGTGCGGCTAATCAAGACCGGTGGTCCGGCGTACAGCATCCAGGCCAATACCTACATCATGGATATTTCGCACGAGTTCGAGCGGATCACCAAGAAGTCGTCCGAGAAAATCGTCCGCGCTGCGCACCTGTTCTATGAAAAGCATTGCCAGCCCGGTGACCGCGCCGGCTTGCTGTATTCGTTGGCAGGGTACGACCAGATTCGGCTGACGCTCAGCGATCTGGGCGTCATGCTGCGTTCAAAACATGCCAAATTCGCGTTGAAGAAGATCAGGGCCGGCAAGTTCAAGATGTCGCTGGCCAATTCGATCCGCTAAGTTAAGTCGGTCGGCCGATCAACTTCTTCAAATGGCGCTTGATCAGCGCCTTGGACTGTACCCTGGCATGGCGCAGCTTGCCGACGAGGGTCCAGAACGTATTGAGCTTGACGATCGATTCGGTCAGCCGGTAGTAGTGGGACGTGAACAGCTTGGCGTGGCTGCGCTGATTCAGGATCGAATACACGAGGCCACTCTCGCGGCTATCGATCAGCCGGTATGGCTCGCTCGCCGTCAACGGGTGAATCGCCAGTGTATAGGCGACCGGTCCGGTCAGCCTGAACGTGCCATGCGCACCTGTGTCATTGCGCCACGGCAGATAGCGATCGATATTGGCCAGCACCGACAGGATCACGGCGCGCAAAAAAGGGTGACCCGGCGCGCAGATGATGTGCCATTGCTGGTATTCGCCGCGGTCGATATGCGCGAGCTCGCGGTGGATACCCCAGCCGAGGCGGTCCAGGTTATCCGGATCGTCCCATTGCCCCAGCAGATAGCGATCCGACGGCGTAATGAAGTCGTCGAATGGCCGCGTCATCGTGCTCTTGATATCCAGGTAGGCGCCGCCGACTTTGTACAGCAGCAGATAGCGGAACAGGTCAGCGCGCGCTGCACCGTAGTTTGGATTGATCCGCTCGTAATAACGCAGGATGGTCGCACCGTAGTGCGCCAGAATGAATTGCTTCATCATGGGCTCGTCGTACCGGGTGTGCGTCCAGTCCGGATTGAGCCGCTTGATGAAGTCGACGTTGTTCGCCAGCTCTTCGGTAAAGGTCCGTGCACCAAAAAAGCATTGGTGGATCTGCTTGGGAATGGCGTCCCCCAGCGCGAAGACAGGGAGGTCGTATTTCTCGGTGCGGTCAGCCATTGCGTGCTTCGTGTTCAACAAATTTTCTCCTGATCCGGTCTGCAGCCTTCAGGCGCAGCCATCCATTGCCTGCAACAGCGCGGCGTCACTGTCGCTGAATTTGCGCGCGAATAGTATCGGCCCACTGCCATAGACATCGTCGGCGCCAAACTGCGGTTTGGTGCGGAAGTAGTCCACGTGTCGTGCCGACATATTGGCCGGGCTGGCGCCGCCTGCGCTCCAGTCGGTATAAGTCAGGTTGCGCCTGACGTTGGCCATGAACGGTGAATTTCCCAGGATCGTCTGCAGGAACGTCTCGTCCGCATATTGCGTTCCCTTGAAAAACCGGACCAGTGCCGGCTTGCGTTCGGTGTAGTCGACGAGGTAGTCGCACGCCGCCCGCGTCAGCGCCCACCAGGTCGAGCCGCCATACGGTTTCAAGGCTCCCAGCGCAGGCTGGTAATCGCGTACGCGCGGCATGATGCGGGCTTTGAGCAACACGCGCAGGGTCAAGCGGTGCAGGGGCGACAACGTGGGGCGCAGCGTGTACGTGCTCAAGCGCGCCAGTGGTTTGCCGGCCGCGGCGCAGGGCATCGGCACGAGATTGATGTATTCGGCGGCCGGCTGGTCGGCGAAGAATGCGTTGATGGACGCTGTCGGCCATAACGGATAATCGACGCCGCTGAGAAGGACGAAGCGCGTGAAGGGACCCGCCGCCAGTGCGGTTTTCATCAACAGCAGAATCGCCTCCACTTGAGAGTAGTCGCCCCAGTGCACGGCAACTGGCGCTGGCAGCAGCGTGACGTCGTCTGCCCTCAGGTGCGCAAATGCACGCTGGTCGGCCTTCTTGTCCACATGAATGAAGAACGCCGTTCCATCCGACCGCAGGCGCGCGATCAACCGCTGCAGGTGTGCGGGGTTACCATGCGCCAGTAATAAATAAGCGATCAATTCTGTCTCCGTGTATTGCACGATGAAGTGTTCGTCGAGATGCAGACGCAACCGCAGACGCAGACGCAGGCACGTGTTTCAGCTGCCGGCATGGGCTCAATCGTGGCGTGACTGGCGATTGGCCAGCTGCGTCATCAATTCGGTCAGGCGCGCTGCAGCGGCCGGGAAGGTGAATTTGTCGAGCGACGCCTGGCGCGCATTGCGCGACAACGCGCCCCGCAGTGCGGCATCTTCCCAGACCGTGCGCAGCGCGCGCACCATGGCCGGTACATCGTTCGGTGGCACCAGCAAGCCATCGACGCCGTCGACGACATAATCATGGGTCCCGGCGCAGGCAGTGGCGACCATGGGCACGCCGCGCATCATCGATTCGATGACCGTCACCTGGCCCGAAGGCGCATTCACGTCCGCGATGGGAATGACGTTCACGCGCGAGTGCAGCGCCAGCTGGTGGCATTGCGCCAGCGTCAGGTTGGAGCGAAAGCTCACGCAGGGCGGCGCCTGGATATGGGCGGTGGCGTGCGTCCCGGCGACGATGATCGTCTTGTAGCCCAGCTGTCCGGCAGCATCGGCAAGCAGTGCGTAATCACGGTTGGCCGTGCCCAGCGCAACGATATACGGATCGTCAACCTCGTCCGTCCAGACATCGGTATCCGGCAATTCGGCGCTGAGCGGCACGAAGACGAAACGCTCGCGCGGCAGTTGCAGCCAGGCGCTGTAGATGTCGATCTCGGCGCGCGAATGGACGACGAACAGGTCGACCGCCGGCAGGCAGAAGCGGGCCAGCTTGCCCTTGATCCCGCCGTAAGGCTGGGCCAGGTTGAAGCACCACGCAATCAGCGGCACGTTCTTGCGGCCACTGAGCGTCTTGAGCAGCGCGACGATGACGGCCAGCTGCGGGAAGGCCGTGACGATGCCGGTCGGGTGCTTGCCGAACGTTTGCCTGAAGCCCCGCCAGCCGTGGCGCAGGTAATCGAACCATTCGCGGCGCGACGACACGGCGCGCGAACGGTCGTGATCGTAATCGGCCGGCACCTGCCGGGTACGGTGCAGGCGCGCGTCGATGAACGGCATCAACCAGCCAGGCCAGGTAGTCTTAACGAACGGCGACAATACGAGCCAATCCATGCTGCACGATCCAATCAAATGAAAAACAAGGGTTGCCGGTGTCAGGCCACGGAGCCAGGAAGGCCACGGAGCAGGAAGTCGACATTCTGCAGGCGCATCGTGCGGCGCAGCGAAGCGCTGCCAGCGTCCACGCTCAGGGCCATGCCGGTTCTGCTCTGATGCCCGTACAACAGCAGCAGCAGGCCAAGCGCAGCGCTGTCAAGGCTGCAATCGTCGCGCAGCACGAGATGCATCCGGCGTGGCTGCGCTGTGGCGCGCGCGAGCGCGACCCGCAGGATCCCGAGCGTCGCGTCGCGCCAGGCACCGCCCAGGGTCAGTGTGTACAGCTGGCCATCGTCGCTTTCCTGCAGAACAGGCGCAGCGCTGGCTGCGCGCAGACGCCGCGCATCCAGTGCCGCGGGCAAGGCGCGTGTGGTGAGCAGGCGCACGAGCGCCATGCCATCGCCCCAGTAGCGCCGCCAGAGTGCCGGCTCTTCCTTGATGCGCCACAACCACTCCAGGCCCAGCCGGCCCACCAGCGAGGGAGCGCGGCTGACGGTACCCGCGACAAAGTTGACCACCGCGCCCAGGTGACTGACGAGCGGCGTGGCCAGCGCGGCCAGATTGTGTTCGATCCACGCCTGACCACGCTTGGCGCCCAGCGACACGACGAGCAGGTCGGCATGGCTGGCATTGATGCGTTCGATGATGGCCGGCGTGCTCATGTCCTCGATCGTCCCGAAGCCTGGCGAGTACGCCCCCACGCAGCGCATGCGGCCCTCGCCGGCGTTAAGCACATCGGCGGCCTGCTGCGCAACGCCGTCCGGTCCACCGAAGAAAAACACACTCAGCGGCATGGCGCGCTGATCACGCAGGCGTTCAAAGACGGTTGCCCCCGCAACGCGGTCCGTGAACGGCAAGCCCAGCAACTTTGCCAGCCACACGACCGGCATGCCATCGGCAAGTGACAGCGACGAGCGCAGCACCGAATCGCGAAACGCCGGATCCTGCTGGCTGGTGATCAAAAAGTTCAGATTGGGCGTGGAGAAGAAGCAGCGCTCGCCACTGCCGGCGCGTGCCAGCAGCAGGTCCACGGTTTGCTGCATGTCCAGCGCGTCGAACGGCAGGCCCAGCACGCAATACACGGGGCGCGTGAAGTCGGTGACGACAGGCCCATGGTCGTGCGGGGTCAGCACAAGATTATTCACTGTCACGTTTTGACCTCACCCATGAAACTTGACGACGGAACAGAAAGCGGAAATACAGCGGTATTTTTGCCAGGACGTAGACAACAGCCAGTGCCAGCTCTTTGCCGCTCAGCACCGCGCGGCCATGACGCCACCACGACAGCATGATTGCCACGCCCAGCGCGGCGCCCGCCAGCACGCCCAGCAGCAGCGGCGCAACCGGGCCGCCGGCCAGCGCAAGCAGCAGGCTCAATCCCGTGATTGCACAGACCAGCAGCACGAGCAGCGCCAGCGGCGGCACGCACAGGTCCAGGCCAAACGCGAACAGGCTGGCGCTGCGACGGCGGATGGCGCCACCCAGCGCAGCCGGGGCGGCGCTCGCGATGACGCTCAGATGGCCATGCTCCCAGCGCGTACGCTGGCTCTGCACGCCTTCGGCGCTGCTCGGGAAATGGCTGTACACCAGCGCGTGCGGACAGAACAGTGGCGGGGTGCCGGCCAGCGCCAGGTCCAGGCCGAGCTTCATGTCTTCCACGATGTGCCCGGTCGCGAGGTTGGCACTACGGAGTGTTTGCCACGGAAACGCCATACCCGTGCCCATCAACTGGCATGGCCAGCCCAGCCGGAACCAGCCCAGCGGTCGCACCTTGTTCTTTACGAGCCAGGCAAATTCGGCGATCTTTTTCAGTGGTCCGCTACCGGCCGGCGCGTGCATCAGGTACAGCGCCTGCACTGGCCGGCCATGGTGGGCGGCCAGCGTTGCCAGGCGCGCAAGCGCGCCTTCGCCAACGATGCAGTCGGCATCGACGATCACGACGACGTCCGGCGGCGCGGCGGCGAGGGCGTTCACGCCGAAGTCCAGCGCATAGCCTTTGCCGCGCAGTTGCGCGTGGCTGCGCTCGATCACCTGGGCGCCGGCCTGGCGGGCCACGTCGGCGGTGCGGTCGGAGCAGTTGTCCGCCACGACCAGGATCCGGTCAGTAGGGCCGAGCTGCGGTTGCAGACTCGACAGGGTGGCGAGCAAGCCGCCCTCTTCGTTATGGGCAGGGATCAGGACGGCAATGCTCGGACGCGGGCTGGGCACGGGTGCTGCGCTGCGCACAGGACGCCACGCCAGCAGCGCTTGAGCGAACAGGACCGTCACTGGCACCAATATGATGCATAGCAACATCAGCAGGGCGATCGAAAACGCTTGAATCAAGGGACTGTTTTCCTAAAAGTGGATGGCCGGGGCCTGTGAGGCTGGACACGGCGGCTTGCACTGGCAACGCCACCGGGGCAGTAGCATCGACAGCTATCAGGCTGCATGCGCTATTGACCGCTATTTTGAGCAATAGCAATATCATAAGCGAAATTTCAGATGCATGAATGGTAACGGACGCACGTGTCGATCAATGACGCGTATCGACGAAAAAGGCGCAGTCAGCGTTATCTGTTGATGACGCTGATAGCGATGCTGAGCAATTGTTCTGGCGACGTAACCCGCTCACCATCCAGCGCCCAGCGCCAGCCCAGGTAATTAGGCAGGTAGCGCGACGCCACACCGTGAAAGCGCTGCAGCCAGGTCCTGAATCGCTGGTGGTAGGCATTCACGTTCTGCACATGGATGGCAAGGTTGCCCAGCCGCCTCGCACGCACCCCGGCGCGCAGGTTGACCGTCTCGTGCGCGATCTTGTGTTTGCGTGCAAAAGCGCGGTAGGCGGCATGGCTGTCACTGACCAGCAACGCCTGCCGATCGAGCCTGGGCAGCAAGTGACGGTCGAGTTGCGCAGCCGTAAGCGCACCGCGGCCAGTGACGGCATCGATGGTGCGCCCCTCGCGGTCGCGCGCGACCAGGATGCAATCCAGTTCGCTGGAGATACCCCGTTTGACCACATGGCCGCCGCGGTGGCGCGCTGGCCGATCAAGTGTGCGTGAACCTTTTTGTGATTCGAGCAGAAATGTTTCGTCAGCTTCGACGATGCCGTTGAGCGCTGTGGGGCGGTCGAGCTTGACCCAATGCAGGAAGCGGTGGCGCCAGCGAAAGGCCGTGTTGCGGTGTACCCCGACCCGATCTGCCGCCTTGCGCACGGGGAGTGCATCGAGCAGCACTTGCGAATACGCGAGCCATTTGGCCTTGTGCCTGAGCCGCGCCAGCGGCGTGCCGGTCAGGTCGTTGAAGGTGCGGCCGCAGGCGCAGCAGCGGTAGCGCTGCAAATCGTTGGCTACACCGTGCCGGTAGCAACGCTCGTTGCCGCATCGTGGGCAGCAGCGGCCTGGCGCTCTGGCCTCGGTAATTAGTGCGACGACTTGATCGAGCCCGGCTGCGGGATGCAGGGCATCGCGTACTTGCCGGCGCTGGGGTTGGTTCAGCGAAGGCAGTTTTGCGAACCAACCCTTGAAACGTGGCGCTTTCATGACTGACTCCTGACGCTGGGGACAGGGGTCAGACCATTGCAATGCTCTTCAGTTCAAAGGCAGTCTCTATTTAACGTTGACTGCGCCACGAAAAAAGCCGCGCACCCGGCGCGGCTTGACATTGCAACAGCAAATGATCAGGTTGACGGAACAAGTGTCGCGTTGACCGACGACGGACCACTCGTACCGCTCGACGCAATCAGCACGATCGACGCGTTGGCTGGCCACAGGATGCGGACCGATTTCCCATCGACCAGGTCCCACGTGTCGTGCGTGAACGAGTTGCCCGATTTTACTTGCAGGCGCAACCGGGCACCGCCGGTGGCGCGCACCGTGAAGTTGACATAGGTGCCCGCTTGCGGCTTGGCCCACTTGACCGGCGTCAAGCCGGTGTTATTCGCATTCACATAAACCGTCTTGGTCGTCGTCGCAGCGAACGAGAAATCCTGCGTGATCGGATCGTAGCCAGCCGTGCCCGTGCCCGACTGACGGTACCAACCGCCGCGCATCGACACGATATTCAGGTTCTGCTGCGGTGCGTTTCTTGCCGCCATGACGTCGCCGTTGCCGTCGACCCAGGCTTGCGCCGAGGTCACCTGACGCAGGGCAGCGCGGATTTTGTCGAGCTGGTCGGCCACAGAGTTGTCCCAGCCCTTCGGCATCAGGTTGAAACCGGCATCGTTTTCGACATAGATCACAAACGGCGTACCTGTATTCCGGTCAACGACGTAGGCGCCATACAGCTTGAGCGTTTCGACGATCTTCCTCAAATCCGGGTTGACGATCGCGCTGCTGTCGAAATTCGGTGGCAGCATCAACAGCGAGCCTTGCGGAATCGCGCCGGTGTTGGCGTTTGCCGAATTGTCCGCCGCCGTCGCCGGGAAGATATAGGCGGGGTTGCTGGTGCCGTTGGCCAGGCCATTGAAGGTCAACGACATGGCCAGCGCGTGCGGGTAGGCCGCAAGACCATCCTTGATTTCATGCTTGCGGATCAGACCGGCCGACGCAGGGATGCCCACCGCGCGTGCGCCCTGGTAGTAGTGCGACGGATCGCCCCAGCCAGTGCCGCCCAGCTTGCTCCAGGAGTACATCGCCGCGGTCCAGCGGCCGTTCTGCTGCTTCAGCTGCCAGAACGAATGGACGATATTGGTGATCGGATCGACGATATCCGCGTGGCCGTCGGTACCGGACGCCGGCAACACGGCTGCAGGCCAGCGCGGCAAGGTGATGACGCGATTGGTCCCGCTGTCGGGGTCGGCGACACCGACGGTGTTGGTGGCGGTCGAACCCGGGCCGACCACGGTCATCGGTGCATCGGTCGCGGAGGCGAGGAACATGCCGGTGGAATAGGCGCCGGAGGCAACGGTCGGGAAATAGCTGGACTTCGGAATCTCGAACGTACCGAAGACCGGGTTGAGCGGGCGCGAGTTCCACAGCGAATCTGCTGCATAAGGACGCAGATAGGTGCCAAAGACGTCGTTGCGCGCGCTCGAAGGGGCCGTTTGCGCCGAGGACGTCTGGGCCGACGGTATGACCGATGGGGGCGCTGTCGACGCTGGTACGGACGGGCTCGCCGTGGAGGCGACGGGCGCGGTGACGACCGAACCGATTGACTGGAACACGGGTTGGCTGGCGCTGGTCGCCGGGGCGGCCTTCACGGGTGCGAGTTTGGCCGAGTCGCCGTTGTCGGCGGTTGGCGTTGTCACGGCTGCGACTGGTGCGGCGATGTTCGACACGGTCATTGCTGCGGTAGCCGAATCGGTGTCAGCGCCCCCGCCGCCGCAGGCGGCCAGCGACGTGCAAAGTAGCGTGGAGACGACCTTGACGGTCACCGTGCGTGAAAATAGTGTCATATGGGTATCTTCTATATCAGGGAGTATCGGATGCGGTATCAGGCTCTTCGCTCTCAGCCTGTTAGATGACGCCAATATTACGTTACGGAAAGCAATTCCACACGGCAAAAAAGATTTTTATAGGAAACTATTGGGGATTTGCAACAGAAGATTGCCCGTCTTGCTATGGGCATTAAAAAAGTATTACCGGATGATGTGATCGAATTGAAACAACGCGTTCAAGATCTTGTGTTTCTCATAAAGCGAGATTGGGAAACGGTAGCCTCGCCATCAGAAAGACATTCGTCATTACATTCAGTGGAAATCGTATTGACGAGAGTCACTATTTAAATACTTGAGGTTGAATCAAATGGCACTATCGGCATGCCGGAAAGTGCGCGCCGGATACCGTGTTGGCTGTGCTGCGTGCAAGACGGTAGGATATGGAAATTGCAAGAATGTGGCCTTGTCCTGGCCAGCCCGAGCATGAGGAAAATGATGCCGAACCCAACCAAACCCAATGTGATCCTGATGTCTGCAACGATCACGCCATCGAAGGACATGCCCGGCTCGACGCGGATGGATCCGGCGATCCGCATGAACGACTATATCGAAGCGCTCCGGTACTACGAGGCAGTAGCGCCCGAGGTGGTCGACCGGATCGTCTTTCTCGAGAACTCCGACACCGACCTGACACCGCTGAAAAACGCGCTGCAGCGCAAGTCGTACAAGAACGTGGAATTCCTCAGCGTCAGTTCGGATTATCCGCCGTCCCGAGGCAAGGGCTATGGCGAATTCAGAATGTTCGATGAAGGCCTGCTCGCCAGCGAATCCATCAAGGCAGACGATCACATCTGGAAAGTAACCGGGCGCCTGAAAATTTTAAATATCAAGCAATTGATCTGCTCGGCGCCAGCCGACTACGAAGTGTATTGCGATCTCAGGGACGTCCCGCTCATTGGCGAGTCGTTGGGTGGCAATCTGTGGATGGAATTGCGGACCTTTGCATTCCGTCGCGACGCCTACGACCGCTATTTCCGCGGCGAGTTTTCGACATCATTTGTGCTTGAAAAGAAATTCTTTCAAACCATGAAAGAAGAATTGGAAAAGCGGAATCAACAGATCATTCCGCGTTTTCGCGTGCAGCCGATTATCGATGGGTATTCCGGGTATTCGAATGCGAATTATCGCAGTGCCAGTTACAGGGCAAAAGAGAAACTGCGTATGGTCGCCCGCACCATCGCACCGGGCTTGTGGTTGTAAACGCAATCGATCTCAAGGCACCTTGACCAGCGATGCCTTGACGGACGATGCGCCCCCAGCACCGCTGGTCGCGGTCAGCGTCAACTTCGCGTCGGCAGGCCAGACGAACCGTGTGGATTGCCCGTTCTGCAAGTCTTTGGTTTCTTCGGTCCTGGCGCCATTGCTGCTGACCTGCAGGCGCAACGTGGCGCCGCCCGTCGCGCTGACCGACAGTTCGACGTGAGCGCCTTGCGCTGGTATCGCCCAGTTGACGCGGGTCAGGCCCGCGTTACTGGCATTGACATACACGGTCTTGCCGCTCGCCGGTTCGAACACGAGACGCTGCCCGGCCGAGTCGTAGGCGGCCGTGCCGGTGCCCGACTGGCGTGACCACGGACCCCGCATCGACAGGATATTCATGTTCTGCTGCGCCTTGATCGCCGCATTGGCCGCGTTGCCGTTGCCATCGGTCCAACCCTGTACCGCCGTCACCTGGCGCAGGCTGGCGCGAATCTGGTCGAGCTGGCTGGCGATCTTGCCATCCCAGCCCGTGGGCATCAGGTTGAAGCCGGCGTCGTTTTCAACATAGATCACGAACGGCGTGCCGGTGTTGTAATCGACCACATAGGCGCCGTGCAACTTGAGCGTCTCGACGATCTTCTTCAGGTCGGGATTGGTGATCTCGCTGCTGTCGAAGCTGCGCGGCAGCATGATCAGCGCGCCCTGGGGAATGGCGCCGGTATTGGCCGCTGCCGTGTTGTCGGCCGAGGTCGCAGGAAAGACATAGGCAGGGCTGTTGACGCCATTGGCCAGGCCATTTTTCGTCAGTGACATGGCCAGCGCATGCGGGTAGGCGGCCAGACCATCCTTGATTTCATGCTTGCGAATCAGGCCAGCCGACGCCGGAATCCCCACCGCCCGGGCGCCCTGGTAATAGTGCGCAGGATCACCCCAGCCATTGCCGGACAGCTTGCTCCACGAGTACAGCGCTGCCGTCCAGCGGCCATCCTTCTGCTTCAACTGCCAGAACGAATGGATGGTCTGCGTCACCGGGTCGACGATGTCGGCATGGCCATCCGTGCCTGAGGCAGGCAACACCCCCGCAGGCCAGCGGGGCAGGGTGATGACGCGGTTGCCGCCATTGTCCGGGTCGGCAACCCCCACCGTATGCGCGTCGGTGGAGCCAGGCCCGACGATGGTCATGGGCTTGTCCGTCGTCGACGCCAGGAACACGCCTGTCGAATAGGCACCCGACGCGACGGTAGGGAAGTAGCTCGACCGGGGAATCACGAACGTGCCGAACGTCGGATTGACCGGACGCGCATTCCATAACGACGTGGCTGCGTAAGGGCGCAGATAACTGCCAAACGGCGCAGCGCTTGCGCTCGCGCTTGCACCTGTGGATGCTTTTGCCGCGCTCGCATGTGCCACGGTGGCGCCATGCACGGACGTCCCGATGGGGCCGGCTTTTCCCTGCACGGGGAGGTTGACGCTTGCCGGCGCTGCATCGGACAGGCCGCTGTGCCGGCTGGTCGCTGGGCCGACGCCGTCGCAGGCGGCCAGCGCAGTACAGACCAGGGGCGCAAGCAGGCGCAGCATCAGCGCATTGGGTGGAAATGTCATGGGGATCCCGTCAGGTTGTGGTGGCGGGCGCCATGGCGCCCGCCTGTCAGGCCGGGCGCCGTCAGACTGCTACCGGCGCCTTGATGCCAGGATGCGGGTCGTACCCGGTGATCTCGAAATCGTCGAAGCGGTAGTCGAACAGCGAGTCCGGCTTGCGCTTGATGACCAGTTGCGGCAACGCGCGCGTCTCGCGCGACAGTTGCAGGTCGACCTGCTCCATGTGGTTGGCGTACAGGTGGCAATCGCCCCCGGTCCAGATGAAGTCGCCCACCTCCAGGCCCGCCTGTTGCGCCATCATATGGGTCAGGATCGCATACGAGGCGATATTGAATGGCACGCCCAAAAAGATGTCGGCGCTGCGCTGGTACAGCTGGCACGACAGCTTGCCGTCGGCCACGTAGAACTGGAACAGTGCATGGCAGGGCGGCAACTTCATCGACGGCACGTCCGCCACGTTCCAGGCCGAGACGATCATGCGGCGCGAATCGGGCGTGGTGCGGATCTGCTCGAGTACCTGCGCGATCTGGTCGATGTTCTCGCCGGTGGGCGTGGGCCAGTTACGCCACTGGTAGCCGTACACGGGTCCCAGATTGCCATCGGCGTCGGCCCATTCGTCCCAGATCGATACGCCGTTTTCCTTCAGGTACGCGATATTGGTCGAGCCCTGCAGGAACCAGATCAGTTCATGGATGATCGACTTCAGGTGCACTT
>Ga0308164_10003628_pt1 | contig 13749 bp, 11 predicted proteins | sample PhyTR2_FD_201031 | JGI IMG/M metagenome (GOLD analysis project Ga0308164, IMG submission 201031) | Phyllosphere microbial communities from UC Gill Tract Community Farm, Albany, California, United States - DLSLT.R2 | ecosystem: Host-associated > Plants > Phyllosphere > Unclassified | place: USA... | reverse complement strand
ACCATCTGCCGCTCGGCGATGCTCAGATTGCCCACCAGTTCTTCCGGGTCCAGCTTGATGCGCAGGCGTTCGAGCAATTCGGCGGTGCAGCGGAACATTTCCCGGTGGTCGATCATGTGCAGGCCGTTGAGTTGCTCACGGCCGATCCAGATGTTCTCCGCAATACTCATGAACGGCATCAGGTTCAACTCCTGATGGATCATGGCAATCCCGGACTGCAGGGCCGACAGTGGCGTGTCGAACGTGACGGGCTTGCCCCGCAGGCGAATTTCGCCTGCGTCGGGCTGATAGATACCGGCAATGATTTTCATCAGGGTCGATTTGCCGGCACCGTTCTCGCCCATCAGCGCCAGTACGCTGCCGGGACGGACCCGCAGTTGCACATCGTTGAGTGCAATGACGCCTGGGAAGCCCTTGCTGATGTTGCTGATTTCCAGCAGGTAAGGCGGTTGGGCACTCAGGGCATCGTGACCTGCGCTACCGGAAGAATCGCGCTGGGCGGGCGTGGGGGTGGCAGTCGCTGAACCGGGCATGGTGACTAGTTCCTCAAGCGACAGGACCAGGGCGCAGGATCCGCCCCGCCTGTTGGCTGTTCTTATTTGAAGGTGACGACGTTTTCAGGCGTGATCAGGCGGTACGGAATGACGATGGTCTGAGACTCCAGGGTCTCCTTTTTCGCCAGCTTCACGGCCGCATCGATAGCGCCGTTGGCCTGACCCTTGGCATCCTGAAAGACCGAGACCGTCAGGTCACCCTTGGTGATCGCGTTGAGCCCGTCGGGCGTGCCGTCCACACCGGCCACGAATACCGAGCCCTGCTTCTTGCCAGCCTGCTTCAGGGCCATCGCCGCACCGATTGCCATTTCATCGTTGTTGGCGAGTACGGCGTTGAAATCCCGGCCCTGGGTAATCCAGTCATTGGTCAGGTCCATGCCCTTCTGGCGCGACCAGATACCGGTCTGTTCCTGATCGATCTTGATGCCGGGGTATTTTTTCAGCACTTCTTTCACGCCGTCGGTACGGCCTTTCGTGGAGTTGTTGGCCAGATCGCCCAGCAGAATCATCACGCTGCCTTTGCCGCCCATTTTCTCAGCGATGTATTGCATCTGCAGCCTGCCGGCCTCGACGTCGTCGGAGGTCACGGTGGCAACGCCTGCAGGCAGTTTGGGATCATCCGGGCGGCGGTTGACGTAGACCAGCGGGATGCCGGCCGCGACCGCAATCTTGGTGATTCTGGCGGTGGCGGCGGTGTCCACCGGGTTGACGATCAGGGCGTCGACTTTCTTGCCGATCAGTTCCTGGACCTGATCGAGCTGCTTGTTCACATCAGCCCGGGCGTCGACAAACTGCAGCGACACGCCATCGGGCATGGTCTTGGCCTTGGCGCTCATGTCTTCGCGCAGGTAGGTCAGCCAGGTGTCGTCGAACTGCGACATGGCCACGCCCACCTTGATATCGGCCAGGGCGGCACCGCTGCCGAGCATCAGCGCCAGCGCCATTGCGGTGAAACGAATCGGGGTCTTCATGAAGGTCTGTCTCCAAATTCTTGTTGTTGTTCGGACTTGGTAACGACGTAGCGATGAAGCTATCAAGCAAGGGGTGACTTATCGGGGCAGGCGCACGCCGGTCGCGCCGGGAATGCAGAACAGCAATGCATCCTTGTGGCGCACACACATGCCGCTTGCAACGAGGGTCAGGAAGCGCTCCATGAGCCGGAGACAGAATGCAGGAGGTGCAGAACGGCTGGCGGGTACGCCAGAAATGGGGGTTTTCATCGACATTACCTATCTTGTTTTTGTTGGCTTGCTACCTGTGACGTTCAGACATGTCTGACAGCCCAGAGGGTTCGATAGTCGGCAACCTGAAAACGACTCTATTGGAAAATATTTTCCAATTCAACTGATTTTAGAATTTATTCTGTTTTTTCTTTTGTCAGCCCGAGAATGCCAGAAAGCCCGACTCCCTGATGGGTGCCGGGCTATCCGAATGCATCTATTCATCCACTCAAAACGTTACAGAACCACGACGCGTCCCTCACGTGAACTCAGTCGTGCCGCGTCCATGACCTGGGCCGACGCAACGGCATCGTGCGGATCCACCGGTAGCGGACCCTGTCCGTGGACCGCGTCCTGCAACTGGCGATAGAACCCCAGCCAGCAGCCGCGTTCGGAAGGCACCCGTTCACGATGATCGCCCTGCTCGAACCAGCCCCAGCGTCGATGTTCTTCGACGCCCCAGCGCTCGCCTTCGGAACGCGGCGTCAATCCGGCAAACGCGGCGTCTTCCTGACCGTCCAGCCCTTCGACGCTGTAACAGCCCTGTGAGCCGCTGACCCTGAAGCGCGGCCTCGGGGTGTTCTGCAGACAACTGCCGGACAGGTGCGAAACCACACCACTGGCATGGGTCAGCGCGACGAAGAAGGTATGGTCCAGCTCACGTTCAGTGCCTGCGAACTGCAGTTCGGCGTACACCCGCTCCACCGGCCCGAAGAGCACCAGTGCCTGATCCACCAGGTGACTGCCCAGATCGCGCAGCACCCCGCCGCCACTGGCTTTGCCCACCGAGCGCGGCGAGTAACGTTCGATACTGGACTCGAAACGGCTGATCGTGCCCAGCACCTGGTTGTCGATCAGCTTGCGCACCGTCAGAAAGTCCGAATCCCAGCGTCGGTTCTGATAGACGCTGAGCAGCACGCCACGCTGTTCGGCGGCTTCCACCAGTTCACGGGCCTGCGCGGCATCGTTGGCAAACGGTTTATCGCTGACCACGCCCACGCCCAGCTCGATGGCTTGCAGTATTAATTCACGACGTGATGCCAAGGGCGTGGAGATCACCACCACATCGACACCGGCCTTTACCAGTTCAGCCAGCGTGTCGAAGGTGGCGACGCCGGGATGATCATTGGCCACTTCCTGCCTGCGCTCGGGTGACCGGGTGACGACCCCCACGAACGTCGCGCCTGGCAAACTCGAAATCAGCGTTGCATGGAAGTAGCGTCCTCCTTTGCCGTAACCCACCAGTCCTGTTCGCATGGCATTCTCCTGTCCAGCAATAGCCTGGCAATGGTTCAAAACAGGCGCCGCTGACAAAGCGGCGCTTTAACGTCAGCCTCCGGTCAGTTGTAAAACACCGGACGTTGCTCCAGGCTGATCGGCACGATCGCCCCGCTGCCCTGCGCCTGGACGCAGGCATCGGCGGCGACGGCAGCGCAATAGCCATCCCAGGCTGAAGGACCCGTGAGTGTGCCAGCAGAAACGCCATCAATGAAAGCCTGCAATTCGACGTCATAGGCAGCGATGAAGCGGTCCTTCCAGTCCATCAGAATTGCATTGGACAGCTTGGCCTCGCTGCGCAGCTGGACTTGCGACGGCTCAGGCAGTTTCGCGATGCCGGTCTCGCCGACGACTTCGCACTGAATGTCATAGCCATACTGGCAATTGACGAAGACCTCGACGTCGATGCGCGTGCCACGCGCGGTTTCCAGCATCACGATCTGCGGGTCGCGCATGTGGGCCAGCGCCTTGCTGGTCTTGCGCGGGAAGACTACCTGCACCGAGACGTAATCATCGTTGAGCAACCAGCGCAGCACATCGAGTTCATGAATCAGCGTGTCGGTGATCGCCATGTCGGTCTTGTAGTTCTCGCCAACCCGCGGGTTGCGGTGCGCGCAGTGCAGCATCAACGGCTCGCCGATCTGCCCACTGTCGATCACCGCCTTGAGGGCGCGGTAGCCGTGGTCGTAAGGTCGCATGAAACCGACCTGCACCAGACGCCTGCCCCCTGCGATTTCGGCTTCGACGATGTGTCGGCAACCTGCCGCCGTGACCGCAAGCGGCTTTTCGCAGAACACCGGCTTGCCCGCTGCGATGGCGGCCAGCACATATTCTTCGTGGGTTGCGCCCCATGAGCAGACCAGCACCGCTTCCACGTCGGGCGCGGCGATCAGCGCATGGCCGTCAGCATACACCTCGGCACTGATGCCCAGGTCGCTGACCACTTTTGCGGCCTGCTCCAGATTGATGTCGGTGACGGCCACCACCTGGCTGCCGATCAAAGCCTTGCTGCAACGACGGATATGATCCTGACCGATTGCGCCTGTACCGATCACACCTAGTTTCAAAGTCATTTCACTGTCCTGTATGAATGATTGTTCTTGTTTGAAGGTCTGCAAAAACGCTTTTGATCAGTACTGACGGGCCTTGGCCAGTTGCTGGTTGAGCTTTTCGTACACTTGGGCCGTGGTGCCGGTGGTCGAAACCTCGGCCACTCCGACCCGCCACCACGACAGGTATTTGTGAATCATGGTCTTGGGCAGGACCTTGATATCGATCAGGGTCGAGACGGTCTGACGCTGCGCATCCGCCAGCGCTTCGTGCAACTGTTCGGCGGTACTGACCTTGTAGGTCTTGCAGCCATAGGCCGCCGCGCTCATGGCGAAATCCACCGGCACGAAATCGCCGTCGAGCTGGCCGGTCTCTTCGTTGCGGAAGCGGAACTCGGTGCCGAAGCTGTTCATGCCGTGTTCCATCTGCAGGTTGTTGATGCAGCCGAACGTCATGTTGTCGAGCAGCACGATATTGATCTTGCGCCGTTCCTGAATCGAGGTGGCCAGCTCGGAGTGCAGCATCATGTAAGAGCCGTCCCCCACCAGCGCGAACACATCCCGCTGCGGCTGGGCGAGCTTCACGCCCAGCGCGGCGTTGACCTCGTAGCCCATGCACGAGTAACCGTACTCGACGTGATAGGTATCGACGCCGGTGCTGCGCCAGGCACGCTGCAAGTCCCCGGGCAGGCTGCCCGCCGCGGCGACGATCACCGCATCGGCTGGCAGGTTCTGATTGAGAATGCCCAGCACGCGGCTCTGGGTCAGGCACGATCCGGTCAGCTCGATGAATTCGCGCAGCACGGCCGGATCCATGTGGTCATTGATTTCAAGGACGAAATCCTCGGGCTGGTATTCCACGGCATACACGCGGTCGACTTCGGCATCCAGTTCGGCCTTGGCCGCTCGTGGTGCGTCGCCCCAGGACGCCCGGTAGTCGCGGCTTTCCAGTTGTCCGGTCAGCGCCTGCAAGGCCACCTGCGCATCAGCCAGCACTTGCACACCGTCCAGCTTCTGCACATCGAAGGCGCCGACATTGAGGTTGAGGAACTGCACGTCCGGGTTCTGGAACAGCCATTTGGACGCGGTGGTGAAATCGCTGTAGCGGGTGCCGACGCCGATGATCAGGTCAGCTTCCTTTGCCAGCCGATTGGCCGCGATGGTGCCGGTTTCGCCGATGCCGCCCATGTTCAACGGGTGCGCCGAGACGATGGCGCTCTTGCCCGCCTGTGTTTCAGCGAAGGGAATACCGAAGCGTTCGGCAAAAGCCTGCAGGGCCTGCGCGGCCCCGGAATAGCGCACGCCCCCGCCGCATATAAGCAGCGGCTTGCGCTTGCCGACGAGCAACGCCAGCGCGTCGTCGAGCATTGCCTGGCTGGGCGGTCGACGGTCGATGCGGTGCACGCGCTTCTGCAGAAAGCTGTCTGGGTAATCCCAGGCTTCGGCCTGTACATCCTGTGGCAGTGACAGCGTCACGGCGCCGGTGTCGGCCGGATCGGTCAGCACGCGCATGGCGTTGAGCGCTGCGCTCATCAACTGCTCGGGACGGTTAATGCGGTCCCAGTATTTGCTCACGGCCTTGAACGCATCGTTGGTGCTGATGCTCAGGTCATGAAATTGCTCGATCTGTTGCAGCACCGGGTCCGGCTGGCGGCTTGCGTAAACGTCGCCGGGCAACAGCAGCAACGGAATACGGTTGGCCGAAGCCGTCGCCGCTGCCGTGATCATGTTCGCCGCGCCCGGCCCGACCGATGAGGTACAGGCGTAGATCTTGCGACGCAGGTGTTGCTTGGCAAAGCCGATCGCCGCGTGGCACATGCCCTGTTCATTGCGGCCCTGATGGACGACCAGCTCGCCGCTGTCCTGTTCCAGTGCCTGGCCCAGGCCCAGCACATTGCCGTGACCAAAGATGGTGAACACGCCAGCGACGAATTTGCTCTGTACGCCATCGATTTCGACGTACTGGTTATCAAGAAACTTCACCAGAGCCTGAGCCATGGTCAGTCGGGTAGTACTCATGCTCGCACCTTGTTGTTGTTTGAGGTGGAAGGTGTTTTCAGCCCGCCGCTACAGCGCGAGAGAGGTGGCCCATGCTTGCCGACATTGCCTGAGAGATGTCGTCCAGCGCATGCACGCTCTCGGCAAAGGGCTCGAAGGACAGGTAGCCGGTGTAGCCGCCGCCCAGCAGGCGCTCGATCTGTGAGGCATTGCCAAGAATGTCGCCCTCGCCCACCAGCACCCGATGCCCGTCGCGAATGCTGTTGAGCGGTGCATCTGCGTCTTCGACGCCGGAGATGTGCACCAGCCCGGTCAACTCAGGAAACAGTTCGACCTCGCCCGCCAGATGGTGGTGAAAGGTGTCATGGACCAGACGAAACACATCCAGCCCGCCCACCTGTTTGATCGCATCGACCGCCTGACGCTTGAGGCGCAACGAGCACTCCTCGAACCCCAGCGGCTCGACGAAACCCAGAAGACCATGCTCGCGCAGGATCGGCGCCAGCGCCGTCAATGCGGTGCGCAGGGCCGAGGCACGTTGTGCGGCACTGCGCGGGTCGGCACGGTCATTGAGTGGACACAGCACCAGCCCCTCGGCACCACAGTCACGGGCGTACTGCGCCAGCTTCGTCACCTGGGCATGACGCTCATCGCTCCAGACATCGAACGGATACAGCGCATTGATCGACAGGACGCGCACACCTTTTGCGGCGCACTGCTCACGCACTACCTGTGGCGGCGTGCCGTCCTCGATCTCGATGCCCTTCAGGTCGTTGCGGATTTCGATGGCATCGGCCCCGAGGCTGACCGCCATATCAAGAAAATCAACCAGTGACAGACGCGGTGCGACCATTCGGTTGAGGGCAAAACGCAGGGGTTGGCTCATTGTTTTTGTTCTCCACTTCCCGTTGAAGAAAACTACTTGGCGGTCGGCATGCTGAATTCAGGACCCTTGGCGATACTGTCGGGCCAGCGCTGCATGACACTTTTGTAGCGGCTGTAGAAGCGCAAGCCTTCTTCGCCGTAGGCATGGTGATCGCCAAACAGCGAGCGCTTCCAGCCACCGAACGAATGCCAGGCCATCGGCACCGGAATCGGCACGTTGATACCGACCATGCCGACCTTGATGGAACGGGCGAACGCACGTGCCACACCGCCGTCGCTGGTGAAGCACGAGACGCCGTTGCCGAATTCGTGAGCGTTGATCAGCTCGACCGCGCTGGCGAAATCAGGTGCATGCACGATGCCCAGCACCGGTCCGAAAATTTCTTCCTTGTAGATCTGCATGTCGGGCGTGACGTTATCGAACAACGTCGCCCCGACGAAGAAGCCCTGCTCGGCACCCGGCACCTTGAAGTTGCGCCCGTCGACGATCAGTTTCGCGCCCTCCTTGACGCCCTGGTCGATGTAGCCTTCGACCTTGGCCTTGTGCACGGCAGTGACCAGCGGCCCCATGTCCGAATCGGCGTTCATGCCGTTGCCGACCTTGAGCTGGTCGATGCGCGGCAGCAGTTTGTCGATCAACGCCTGACCCACGTCACCCACGACAACCGCGATGGAGATCGCCATGCAGCGTTCGCCAGCGGAGCCGAAGGCAGCGCCAATCAAGGCATCGGCGGCCTGATCCAGATCGGCATCGGGCATCACGATCATGTGGTTCTTCGCACCGCCCAGCGCCTGGACGCGCTTGCCGTGCGCCGTGCCCTGCTGATGGATGTACTCGGCAATCGGTGTCGAACCGACGAAGGACACCGCTTCGACATCAGGGTGCTGCAACAGCGCATCCACAGCGACCTTGTCGCCCTGCACCACATTGAAGACGCCATCGGGCAGACCGGCTTCCTTCAGCAGGCGCGCCATCAACAGGCTGGCCGAAGGATCACGCTCGGACGGCTTGAGAATGAAACAGTTGCCGGTGACGAGCGCCATGGGAATCATCCACAGCGGCACCATGACCGGGAAGTTGAACGGCGTGACACCGGCACAGACGCCCAGTGGCTGGCGCAGGTTCCAGTTGTCGATGCCGCCACCGATGTTGTCGCTGAAATCGCTCTTGAGCAGGCTGGGAGCACCGCAGGCAAATTCGACGATCTCGATGCCGCGTACCACTTCGCCACGCGCATCGGACAGTACCTTGCCGTGCTCACGGCAGATGATCTGCGCCAGCTCGTCATGATGACGGTCCAGCAATTCCTTGAACTTGAACATCACGCGGGCGCGGCGCAGTGAAGACTGATCGGCCCAGGCCGGGAAAGCCGCTTTCGCTGACGCAACCGCTTCATCGACGGTCTTGAGGCTGGCCAGCGCCACGCGTGCCTGAACATTGCCGAGCACCGGATTGAATACGTCGCTGTAGCGTTCGCCATCGCCGTTGTGCACCTGCCCGTTGATGTAGTGGCCGATCACCGGTGAATCGCTCATCTGACTGACTCCATATAAAGAGAGAATTAAAGTTCCAGCAGCCAACTGTGCTGCGGATCGTTATGGAACTGCCACGCGCGGGTCGGACCGGCCATCACGTTGAGGTAATAGGATTCGTAGCCATAAGGCACGGTGACCGGGTGATAGCCCTTGGGCACGACCACCAGATCGCTGTTTTCCACGGCCATGGCCTGATCGATGCTGCGGTCGTCGGTGTAGACGCGCTGGAACACGAACCCCTGAGGCGGATTGACCTGGTGGTAATAGGTTTCCTCGAGAAAGCTCTCGTGAGGCAGGTTGTCCAGGTCATGCTTGTGGGGCGGGTAGCTGGAGGAATGGCCGGACGGCGTGCGCACTTCGACAACCAGCAGCGAATGAGCGACTTCGGTGTCCGGCAGGATGTCGCACACGTAACGGGTGTTGGCGTTCTTGCCGCGCACGCTGCGCTTCATGCTATCGGGTGTGATCAGCCGCGCTGGGGCGCGCTTCGTGCGGTCGCCGGGCGCTTTGCAAACCGCCAGATGGGCCGGCCCCAGCGCAGTGAATTGTGCCTGGCTGTCAGGCGGCAGGTAGACCGCAAACGGCGATTTCTCTTCGAACACCGAGTGTCGGTCACCGATGTTTTCCCAACTGAACGCACCCTGCCCCGGCGCTTCGCCGCTGACACTGGCATGTCCGGTGAGCAGCACCACACACAGTTCATGATCACCGGCATTCAGCGGTAGACGGTCCCCGGCCTCGAGCCGGTAGGCGGAGAAGCCCACGTACTCGAGTGCGCCCTCAGGTAGCGCAACGATGTCTCGACCCTGAGCTTCGCTTTTGATCAACAGATTCATTGTCCAGTCCTCCTTATCGAGCATCGGCCAGCAATTGGCGCAGCGTGTCATAGCCTTTTTTGGCATAGACGTAGCTGGGCGCGACGGCTGGATCCTGTTCGGCCTCGACTACCAGCCAGCCTTTGTAATCGGCTTGCAACAGCACCTTGAGCAACGCCGAAAAATCAATATCACCATCACCCGGAACCGTGAACGTGCCGTTGATGATGCAGTCCGGAAAACTCCAGAGATTATTGCGCGCCAACTGCACGACCGGCTTGCGCACGTCCTTGAAATGCACATGGCAGACGCGGTCGATATGGCGGCTCAGCACGTCGAGCGGCTCGCCACCGCCCATGTAGCAGTGACCCGAATCGAACAGCAGTCCCACTTCGCTGCCCGTCAACGCCATCAGGCGATCGATGTCCTGGGAGGACTCAACGTAGGCGCCCATGTGGTGGTGGTACGCCAACCGTACACCTTGCGACAGCGTGAACCGGGCCAGCTCGGTGAGCTTGTCGGCGTAGTCACGCCACGCTTCATCGGTATGAAAACGCGGTCGTTCGACCAGAGGAATACGCTGCCCCTGAATCGAGTCGGCCACCTCGCCATAGACCAACACCGAGGCGCCGTTTTCGGCAAGCAGTTGTACGTGAGAGGCAATGGCTTCGATTTCTTCGGCCACCGAGCGACGGGCCAGACGACTGGAGTACCAGCCGGACACCAGCGCCAGGTCGTAGGGCCGCAAGACATCGCCGACGCCCTTGGCGTCCCTGGGAAATTTGCCGTTGAGCTCGAAGCCTTCGTAGCCGATGGCCTTGCCTTCACTCAGCGCAGTACTGAGCGGCGTTTCGCCACCCAGCGCTGGCAGGTCATCGTTGCTCCAGGAAATCGGGTTGATGCCGATGCGGATATTGGATACGGAAGCGGGCATGGCTGGACCTTTTTGTTGTTATCACGGCGTCAATGACGTTTGAATTCAGGCGCGGCTTTCGCGCCAGGATTCAATCAACCAGTTGAACGTGCTCTGTACCCTGGCCACCAGGGTCGCGTCATCGATCTCTCCGGCCATCCAGGCCCGGCTCGGTTCGCGAAAGATCGTCCGGCCGACGGCAAAACCCTGGCAGGTGCGGCTGTTGCGTGCAGCGGCAAATCCCTCCGCCAGACTTTCGACCGGCGCATTCAAGCCCAACAGCACCACACCACGGCAGTACGGATCACGCTCTTCGATCAAGGCATCCAACTGCTGCCAGACTTCGGCAGTCTGTGCTTCGATCTTCCACCAAGCAGGATAGATGCCCAGGTTGTAGAGGCGCTTGAAGGCCCGCAGCATTACGTCGGGATAGGTCGAGGGGTGATCTTTCGGCGGGATGATTTCCAGCAGCAGCTCGTGGCCGCTGACCTTGGAAGCCTCATACAGCGCCTTGATCTGCGCTTCCTGTTCCAAGCGCAGCATCGGTTCGTCATCGGGGTGGTATTGCACCAGGCACTTGATGATCTGCTCTTGCGGCCAGTTGATCAGGTTGCTGCCAATCGAGCGGCCATGTTCGAACGCCAACGGCCTGGAGCCCTGAATTTCCACAGGACGCGCCACCCACCAGCCACGACCGGTGGCGGCATTGAGCGCATCCTGACCGAAACGCTGGTCGGCCAGCAGGCCCACGTCAGCCTCGACACCGCGGTTGCGCAGATCGTGTTCGACCCGCTCCACCGCCTGCACGAACAGTTGCTTGATCCTGCCGATACTGCTCAGGTCACGGCCCGCCTGTTGCGCCAACTCCACAAGCTGCCCGCGATGATCGAACGCAAAAATGAACAATGGCTTCCACTGCTTGCGTGGAGTGCTGACCTGATGCAGCCGCTGCAGGCCGATATCCTGATCCGGCCGGGTAATCGGTTCCGGACTGTTGAACAGGTAATCCAGCTCGGCAGGCGTGGGCATGGCCGGGGCGCAGGCGTGACGGGACACTACCAGCCCGCCACAGGCGTTGGCCAACTGACAGCAGCGTTCGTCACTGGCGTCCTTGAGCCAGCCGCTGAGGAAACCGGACATGAAGGCGTCGCCCGCCCCCAGCACGTTAAGCACTTCGACCCTGACACCGGGATAGATCGCACCGTCTTCCAGACGCGCCGGAATCGCACCATGAATCACCGTGCAGCCTTGCGGACCGAGCTTGACCACCAGCGTGGCGGCCGTGTGCTCGCGAACGGTGCGCAGGGCGCTCAGCAGATCGGTCGCACCGCCGGCAATCAGGAATTCTTCCTCCGTGCCGACGATCAGGTCGAAACGCGGCAGGATGCGCTGCACATGCTGGCTGACGTTCTGATCGGCCACAAAACGCGTCTCGCCGTCGGCCTTGCCGGCCAGTCCCCACAGCACGGGCCGGTAGTCGATATCCAGCACCCGGTGGACCTGATGCTTTTCGGCATAGTCGAGAGCCTGGACGCTGGCCTTGAAGACCTGATCGGTGGAGAAATGCGTGCCGGTGATCAGCAGCGCCTTGCTGGAGGCGATCTGCCCCTCGTCGATGTCCTCGGCGCGCAGGGCCATGTCGGCGCAATTTTCGCGGTAGAACACCAAGGGAAATGTTTCGCGATCTTTCAAGCCGAGCAGCACCATCGCGGTCAGCCGCTCGGGGTCGCGCTTGATAGCACTGACATCGCAGCCTTCGCGAGCCAGGGATTCAACCAGAAAGCGCCCCATATGGTCATCGCCGACCCGACTGAGCATGGCTGATTTCAAACCCAGCCGCGCGGTGCCGAACGCGATGTTCGCCGACGAGCCGCCCAGGTATTTGGCAAAGCTTGAAACGTCTTCGAGGCGGGCACCCACCTGCTGCGCATAGAGATCGACGCCCAGGCGTCCAAGACAGATTAGATCCAACTGACGCCCGGTAGCAAAGCGTGTCTGGCCCATGGTGGCTCCTGTTATTTTTATCAGCCTGCATGGCGCGTATCAGGTACACGCCGTGCCTTGTGAATGCAGCCTAAAACGTCCTGACGGATCAATCAATATTTATTCTATAATTTTTTATTGTGGAATATTTTTTCCATAAGCCGTCGCAAGTGCTGGCACAATGGGCAGGCAGGTGCGATATAGTTCCGATCCTGCCAAAAGCAGCCTTTATTGTCGGGGGCTTCCCTACACGCCAATGCCCCGGAAAAACGTAAGAAGGATTGACTATGAACAGCACCGACCAGCCGTCTCTGCCAGAGGCTAGCGTCGACCTGCCACCGACCAGCGCCGAAGGCCTGTTGCGGCTGATCACCGACGAGTACGACGCCCTGCCCCGTCAGCTCAAACGCATTGCCAGCTACATGAGCCAGCAGAGTGACCGGATCATGGTTGACCGGATCAGCGATATTGCGCGGGAATGCGAGGTCCACCCGTCAGCCATCGTGCGCTTCTCGCAGCGCTTCGGGTTCAGCGGCTTCAGTGAAATGCAGGCGCTGTTTCGCGAAGCGTACACGCACAAGACCACGCCGGTGCAGAACTACCAGCAGCGTATTCGCAGCATGATCGCCAATAAATCGCACAAGGCCAGCGGCGGTGACCTTGCGCGCGAGTGCGTGAATGCCACTCTGTCCGGGCTGGAACGCCTGGGTGCGGAACTCGATGATGAAGAGTTCGAAAAGGCCGTGGATCTGGTCGTCAATGCCGACAATATCTATGTCGTGGGGGTGCGCCGGTCGTTCGCGGTGGCCGACTATCTGGTCTACAACCTGCAGCACACCAATAAACGCATCCACCTGATCTCGGGACTGGGGGGCAGCTACCGTGAGCAGATGCGCAGCGTACGGGCCAACGATCTGGTGATCGCCATCAGCTTCACGCCGTATGGCAAGGAAACCCAGCACTGCCTGCGTATCGCCCAGCACCATCAGGCCAAGACGCTGATCATCACCGACAGCAATCTCTCGCCTCTGGCCAAACGGGCCAACTCGGTGCTGCTGGTCAACGAGGGCAGTTCGTTCGCCTTCCGCTCACTCAGCGCCACCCTGTGCCTGTGTCAGGCACTGTTCATCGCCGTGGCGTATCGACTTGAGTTGAAAGTGGACGAGATACACGAGCAGGTGGGATTCGATGACTGACGAGGCGCGCGACACGGGGAAGTGAAGTCCGTCAACACGGCCTTTCATCTCCCCCGCCAGGTTCAGGATTTGGCTTCCTCTCCCATACGCTGCTGATTTCTTTCGCCCATTTTCTTCGCACGCTTTTCCAGCACCAGGTACACCACCACTGCCAGCAACAACGGCAGCAGGAAGTAGATCGCACGGTAGCCAATCAGCGCGGCCAGCAGGCTGCCCTTGGAGAACTCGTGTGAAAGCAGTGTAATGAATACCGTTTCCAGCACACCAAGCCCGGCCGGAATGTGGGTGATCACGCCTGCGATACTGCTGATCAGCAGTACGC
>Ga0308164_10003627_pt1 | contig 13753 bp, 10 predicted proteins | sample PhyTR2_FD_201031 | JGI IMG/M metagenome (GOLD analysis project Ga0308164, IMG submission 201031) | Phyllosphere microbial communities from UC Gill Tract Community Farm, Albany, California, United States - DLSLT.R2 | ecosystem: Host-associated > Plants > Phyllosphere > Unclassified | place: USA... | reverse complement strand
AAACAACACCGCCCGTGACGAAGATGTAGCGCGTCATGAAAAACCCTAGAAGTCTGCGTTAAAGCGGTCAGAGCCGCCGGGGAAAGCGAAGGAAGGCCGAAGCCCCCGATTACCCCCACAAATCACAGTGCATCCCAAAAACTGTTGCGTTGAAACGGACCGGCTCGTAAGCCTGCCAATTGCGCACCACATTTGAAGAATCGCCCAGCAAAGACTGGTTGGTAACCGGCAACTAACGTCGATTCAAAAGAATCTACAGAAGTTGTATCAAGAAGGGAGCGTAGTCTACCGGAATTGCCCTTTCAGCTCAAACTTTGGTCATTCGTCGGCGGCATCCAGCGCAGGCGCCCGTTTTCACTGGGGTCGGCGCACAGTCGCGACAGGTTGGCCACCGCCCATAACTCGCCATTGCGATACAGCAGCGGCAATCGGCCGCGGATAAAGAGCGGGATTTCGCACTCATTGAGCAGCCGCTTCAAATCGCGGCGTCCACGACCGGGAAGGTTCAGGACTTCGCCACCCTGGCGATAGCGCACCTCGAGCACGCCGGAAGGAATCTCACCATCAATCATCAGCTGGCCATTGCCTGGAAGCCTTAGCACATCACGGGCATCAGGCCACGGCCATACACCGCCGACCGGCATTGACCAGTTGTCGGAAAGCCACCAGATTCGCCCTTGGCCACGATGCAGCTCGCCGTCAGCCAGACGCCAGACAGGGCGCCCGCCCTGCCCTGCGTCTCGCAGACTTTCCCAGCCTGCCCAATGGTCGCTGTCTGGCAAGCGTGTCAACGGTGCCAGCCAATGGCGCAGGGCATTACGTTGCCGCGCTGCGGAAAGCGCGGCCAGCGCAGGCAACGCCAAAGAGGGCACATTGATCCAGGGCAAAGGGCTGGCAGCGTTCGCAGTCGCCAGATCTGCCGAAGCCAATTCATCCATTAGCTGCTGCGCCTCATCCAGATGAGTGGCCGTACGCGCGATGTTGGAGCTGGCTTGGGGCCAACGGGCGTTGATCACCGGCAATACTTCATTGCGCAAATAATTCCGGGCGAATCGGGAATCAGCATTGCTGGGATCTTCTACCCAACGCAATCCGTTAGCGCTGGCGTAAGCCTCCAGTTCTTCTCGAGAGACATCCAGCAAAGGCCTGATGAGCTCGCCCCGACCCAGGAAACGGCTGACAGGCATCCCTGTCAAACCACGCAGACCGGCCCCGCGCAGCAATCGAAACAGCAAAGTCTCAGCCTGATCATCCCGATGCTGGCCGGTCAGCAGCACCTCATGGATGTCTAGCAGCTCGGTAAAGGCGGCATAGCGCGCGTCACGGGCAGATTGCTCCAGACTGGCGCCGGACTTCACCTGCACCGCAACCACCTGCAAAGGAACACCCAGCGCCTGACAGACCTGCTGACAATGTTGGGGCCACGAATCAGCCACAGCCTGTAGGCCGTGATGCACATGAATGGCTTTTATCGAAGGCAGGCGTTCGTATTTGCCCAGTTCGGCCAGGAGGTGCAGCAAGACAGTGGAATCCAGGCCGCCGGAGAAACCGACATGCCAGGCAGGCGCGTCACGCCAGGGGGCCAGGGCTTGAAGAAGCCTGGTGGGGAGGTCATGACCGGGAGATCGAAGAGCGGTCATAGGTGTTCCCAATCCTGTGGGAGCGAATTCATTGGCGAAGAGGCTGGTACAGTCGATAGATTTTCATCGGTCGTAACGTCGACTTCACGAATGAATTCCACGGGCTTGAGTGCGCCACAGAACCTGTGGGAGCAAGCTTGCTTGCGAAGGCTGTATTCCAGGCGATGAACAATCATCAGATGTCCCGGCCTCTTCGCGAGCAAGCTCGCTCCCACAGAAATCTATTGCGCCAGGGGTCCTAAGATGTTGCAGAAGAACATGGACTCTCCCACAGCCTGATCGAGTACCGGCTACAAACCGTAGCTCATCAGGCGCTCGTAACGACGGGCCAGCAGCGCGTCGTTATCGAACTTCCTAAGCATGTCCAGCTGGCTGCTCAGTTCCTGGCGAATCGACTCTGCCGCCCCGGCAGGGTCACGGTGTGCGCCGCCCAATGGCTCGCCAATCACCTTGTCGACAATGCCAAGACCTTTCAAACGGTCAGCAGTGATGCCCATGGCTTCAGCGGCATCCGGTGCCTTGTCGGCGGTTTTCCACAGAATGGATGCACAGCCTTCCGGCGAGATAACCGCGTAGGTCGAATACTGCAGCATGTTCAACTGATCGCAGACACCGATTGCCAACGCACCGCCGGAACCACCTTCGCCGATAACGGTGGCGATGATAGGCGTTTTCAGGCGGGCCATGACGCGCAGGTTCCAGGCAATGGCTTCGCTCTGGTTACGCTCTTCAGCGTCAATGCCAGGGTAAGCACCCGGGGTATCAATGAAGGTCAGGATCGGCATCTTGAAACGCTCGGCCATTTCCATCAGGCGGCACGCTTTGCGATAGCCTTCAGGACGCGGCATGCCGAAATTGCGGCGGACCTTTTCACGAACTTCACGGCCTTTCTGATGGCCGATGACCATGACCGGCTGACCATCCAGACGAGCAACCCCACCCACAATCGCAGCATCGTCAGAGAAGTGACGGTCGCCGTGCAACTCGTCGAACTCGGTGAAGATGTGCTGAATGTAATCCAGGGTGTACGGACGACGCGGGTGACGCGCCATGCGTGCAATCTGCCAGCTGGTCAGGTTGCCAAAAATGCTTTCGGTCAGCGTGTTGCTTTTTTCTTGCAGACGCGAGATTTCGTCGCCGATGTTGAGCGAGTTGTCGTTACCCACCAAGCGCAATTCTTCGATCTTGGCTTGCAGGTCAGCGATCGGCTGTTCGAAATCAAGAAAATTCGGGTTCATAGGCATCCGTCTTGGGTCGACGGCCAAGAGGCCGGCCGATTTATCTGTTAGCGCCCTACCTTACGGGAACAGGCGCATTCAGGTCGAGATTAAATAGTGAGCCAAGGATAAGCGCTCAACGATACTGCAGGAAGACGTTCTCACGCCCAAACTGGTCACGCAGCGCCTGAATCAGACTGTCTGCGGGGTCAATTCGCCAGGCTTCGCCAAACTGCAGCAAGGCTTTGGCATCCAGGCCGGTGTAATCCAGAGTGATCGGGCAAGCACCACGGTGGCGTTTGCACAGATCCCCAAGCCAGCGTAGCCGATCACCCTTGAGGGCCTCGGCGCGCACGGTCAGGCGCAGGCTTTCGGCCAGATTGGTCCGGGCATCTTCGATGCTCATCACCCGTTTGGCGCGCAGACGCAGGCCGCCGGAGAAATCGTCGTTGCTGACTTCACCTTCAACCACCACCATCGCGTCGGTCTGCAGCAATGCCTGGGCTGAATGGAAAGCTTCAGCAAACAGCGAAGCCTCGATGCGACCGGAGCGATCGTCCAGGGTAATGAACCCCATCTTGTCGCCCTTTTTATTCTTCATGACCCGCAGGGCGATGATCAGCCCTGCAACCGTCTGGGTATCGCGCGCAGGCTTGAGGTCAATGATCCGTTGCCGGGCGAAGCGGCGAATCTCGCCTTCATATTCGTCAATAGGATGCCCGGTGAGGTAAAGCCCAAGGGTTTCCTTCTCGCCGCGCAGCCGATCTTTGAGACTGCCTTCTTTGGCGTTGCGGTGGTTGGCGTAGACGTCAGTGTCTTCTTCGACAAACAGGCCGCCAAACATGTCCATGTGACCACTGTCGTGACTGCGCGCAGTCTGCTCGGCGGCCTGAATAGCCTCTACCAGCGAGGCCAGCAACACGGCTCGATTGCGGTCGATGTTGGCCTGATAAGCTTTCGGCTCAGTTTCGAAATACGGCCCCAAGCGATCCAGAGCACCACTGCGAATCAAACCATCAAGGGTTCGCTTGTTGACGCGCTTGAGATCCACGCGGGCGCAGAAATCGAACAAGTCAGTGAACGGTCCGGCCTGACGGGCTTCAGTAATCGCCTCAACCGGGCCTTCACCCACACCTTTGATTGCGCCAAGACCATACAGAATGCGGCCATCGTCGCTGACCGTGAACTTGAACTCTGAAATGTTCACATCCGGCGCATCGAGGCGCAGCTTCATGGTCCGCACTTCTTCGATCAAGGTCACGACCTTGTCGGTGTTGTGCATGTCCGCTGAAAGCACGGCGGCCATGAACGGCGCCGGATAATGCGTCTTGAGCCAGGCCGTCTGGTACGACACCAGTCCGTAGGCAGCAGAGTGAGACTTGTTGAAACCGTAACCGGCGAATTTCTCTACCAGGTCGAAAATGTTACCGGCCAGGTCAGGGTCGATATTGTTGGTCTTGCAACCATCAATGAAACCGCCACGCTGCTTGGCCATTTCCTCAGGTTTTTTCTTACCCATGGCTCGACGCAGCATGTCCGCGCCGCCGAGGGTATAACCGGCCATGACCTGGGCAATCTGCATCACCTGCTCTTGATACAGGATGATGCCGTAAGTCGGTGCCAGTACCGGCTTGAGGCCTTCGTACTGGTAGTCGACGTGAGGATACGACAGCTCGGCGCGGCCGTGCTTACGGTTGATAAAGTCGTCAACCATGCCGGACTGCAACGGACCGGGACGGAACAAAGCTACCAGTGCGATCAAGTCTTCCAGGCAGTCAGGCTTGAGCTTTTTGATCAGCTCCTTCATGCCTCGGGACTCAAGCTGGAATACCGCTGTGGTTTCAGCCTTTTGCAGCAACTGATAGGTCGGCGCATCGTCCAGCGGAATGAACGCGATATCCAGCGGCGGCTCATCAACCTTGGCGCGGTCGCGGTTAATGGTTTTCAGCGCCCAGTCGATGATGGTCAGGGTCCGCAGACCGAGGAAGTCGAACTTCACCAGCCCGGCGGCCTCGACGTCATCCTTGTCGAACTGGGTAACCAGGCCGTCGCCTTCTTCATCGCAATAAATTGCCGAGAAGTCAGTCAGCTTGGTCGGTGCGATTACTACCCCACCGGCGTGCTTGCCGACGTTACGGACAACGCCTTCAAGCTTGCGGGCCATTTCCCAGATTTCGGCGGCTTCTTCATCGACCTTGAGGAAGTCGCGCAGGATCTCTTCCTGCTCATAGGCTTTTTCCAGGGTCATGCCGACTTCGAACGGGATCATCTTCGACAGACGATCCGCCAGCCCGTAAGACTTGCCCTGCACCCGTGCCACGTCACGCACCACCGCCTTCGCAGCCATGGAACCAAAGGTGATGATCTGGCTTACCGCATTACGGCCGTATTTCTCGGCCACGTAATCGATAACCCGGTCTCGACCGTCCATGCAGAAGTCGACGTCGAAGTCGGGCATGGATACCCGCTCCGGGTTCAGGAAGCGTTCGAACAGCAGGTCATATTGCAGTGGATCGAGGTCAGTAATCTTCTGAACGTACGCCACCAGAGAGCCAGCACCCGACCCCCGGCCCGGCCCCACCGGTACGCCGTTGCTCTTGGCCCACTGGATGAAGTCCATAACGATCAGGAAGTAACCGGGAAAGCCCATCTGGATGATGATATCCAGCTCGAAATTCAGCCGGTCAACGTAGACCTGACGCTTGGCTTCATAGTCAGGAGTGGTCTCTTTGGGCCACAGCACCGCGAGGCGCTCCTCCAGACCTTCAAAGGAAACCTTGCGGAAGTATTCGTCGATGGTCATGCCATCGGGGATCGGGAAGTTAGGCAGGAAGTGAGTACCCAGCTTCACATCGATGTTGCAGCGCTTGGCGATCTCTACCGTGTTCTGCAACGCCTCGGGCAGGTCGCTGAAAAGCTCAGCCATTTCCTCGGCGCTTTTCAGGTACTGCTGATCGCTGTAGTTGTGGGACCGACGCGGGTCATCCAGCGCACGGCCTTCACCGATGCACACACGTGTTTCGTGAGCTTCGAAATCTTCCTGCTTGATGAAGCGCACGTCATTGGTGGCAACCAGCGGCGCGCCATGGCGGTCGGCCAAGGCGACGGCGGCGTGCAGATGCTCTTCGTCATTGGCGCGATTGGTGCGCTGAACTTCGATATAGAAGCGGTCAGGGAACACCGCCATCCATTCCTGCAATAGCTGATCGGCCTCACCGGGATTACCGCCCAGGAGCGCCATGCCAATCTCGCCTTCTTTGGCCGCTGACAGGGCAATCAGCCCCTCGCTGGCTTCAGCCACCCAAGAGCGGTCGATGATGATCTGACCATTGCGCTGGCCTTCGATAAAGCCCCGGGAAATCAGCTCGGTCAGGTTGCGATAGCCCTTGGCATTCATCACCAGAAGACTGATACGACTGAGCGCGGCGTCTGCGTCCTTGTTCGAAAGCCACAGATCGGCGCCACAGATAGGTTTGATGCCCGCCCCCATTGCCGCCTTGTAGAACTTGACCAGCGAACACAGGTTGTTCTGATCGGTCACCGCCACGGCAGGCATGTTCATGCCGGCCAGGGTCTTGACCAATGGTTTGACCCGAACCAGGCCATCAACCAGCGAATATTCGGTGTGCAGGCGTAAATGAACGAAAGATGCCGGCATTGTGATCCTATAGCGCTAGAACAAAAACGAAGGCCCGGATTGTACCGGGCCTTTGGCAAAACATCAGCCCACTGTCAGGTCAGCGGGAATATCGAAGGCGAAGACAGCGCCGAGGCAATCATCATGTCTCGTGCGTCATAGGCTGCCCGAACCGGCGCAAAAGAGCGCCGGTGTATCGGGGTTGGCCCCAGACGGGCCAGCGCTTCCAGATGAACGGGCGTCGGATAACCCTTGTGCCCGCCTATTCCATAACCCGGATAGACCAGTTCGAATGCCGCCATTTCACGATCCCGACTGACCTTGGCGAGAATCGAAGCCGCAGCAATTGCCGGCACCTTGGCATCACCCTGGATCACCGGCGCACTGGGCACCGACAACTGCGGGCAACGATTGCCATCAATCAAGGCCAGCTTAGGTGTAATCAGCAAGCCTTCCACAGCGCGCTTCATAGCGAGCATGGTGGCGTGAAGAATGTTCAGCTCATCGATTTCTTCGACTTCCGCCCGGGCAATATGCCAACACAGGGCTTTCTCACAAATCTCGTCGAACAGCTTCTCGCGCTTGGCTTCCGTGAGTTTTTTCGAATCATTCAGACCCAGTATCGGACGACGCGGATCAAGGATGACAGCGGCCGTCACTACCGCGCCGCACAGCGGGCCACGGCCCACTTCATCGACGCCGGCTACGAGATCTTCAACCAGATTGAAGTCCAGACCCATTTGCATTTGCGAACTCACAGTGAAGGCGAACGGCCAATCAGGCCCAATACCGCATCGGCGGCCTGATTGGATGCATCGCGACGCAAGGTCCGGTGAATTTCATCGAAGCCAGCCGTCTGCACCTGCGCGTCATCCAGGAGCGGAAGAATGCGCTGAGCCAGGGCCTCGGCGCTGGCGTCGTCCTGCAGCAGCTCCGGCACCAGCATGCGCTGAGCCAGCAGGTTCGGCAGGGAGACGTATGGGCTTTTCACCAGACGCTTGAGTATCCAAAAAGTAATCGGTGCCATGCGATAGGCAACGACCATCGGTCGTTTGTACAGCAGCGCTTCCAAGGTTGCGGTACCTGAGGCAATCAACACCGCGTCGCAGGCAGCCAACGCCACGTGGGAACGGCCATCCAGCAACAGAACCGAAAGATCGCGCCCTGCCAGCAGTTGTTCGATCTGCTCGCGGCGCTGCGGGCTGGCGCAAGGAAGCACGAACTTGATGCCGGGCCGCGAAACCAGCAGCCGTTCGGCGGCGTCGAAAAACAGCCCCCCCAGCCGACCCACTTCGCCCCCGCGGCTGCCTGGCATCAACGCGACGACCGGCCCCTCGCCAAGCCCGAGCTCAACCCGCGCGGCGGCGCGATCAGCCTGCAAGGGAATGGTGTCTGCCAGAGGATGACCCACGAACTTCACCGGCACGCCGTTCTCTTCGTAGAAGCGCGCTTCGAACGGCAGGAGGGTGAGCATCAGATCACAACCTTCGCGAATCTTGAGCACACGTTTCTGGCGCCAGGCCCAAACGGAGGGACTGACGTAGTGCACGGTCTTGATACCGGCGCGACGCAGCTGGAGCTCGATATTCAGGGTGAAGTCAGGAGCATCAATACCGATGAAAACATCCGGTTTTTGGTCGATCAGGGTCTGCACCAACTCTTTGCGCTTGGCCAGCAACTCACGCAGACGCCCCAATACCTCGACCAGGCCCATGACTGACAGCCGCTCCATCGGGAAATGGGAGACCATGCCTTCGGCTTCCATCAAAGGCCCGCCGACCCCGATGAACTCGACGTCTGGATGCCGCGCCTTGATCGCACGCATGAGTCCTGAGCCGAGAATATCCCCAGAAGCTTCGCCAGCAACCAGCGCGATACGCAATACACCCGCCATGGTCAGCGCGTGATGCCGCGAGTGGAAGTCTGGATGGACTCGAGAAAGATCGCCACTTCAGGGAACTGCGAGGCTGGCTCGGCCAGATCGGCCAAGGCCTGGTCAACGGTCAGGCCCTGGCGGTAAACCACCTTGTAGGCACGACGTAATGCATGAATGGCTTCTTCACTGAAACCACGCCGGCGCATGCCTTCAAAATTCATACTGCGCGCTTCGGCCGGGTTGCCAAAGACGGTAACGAAAGCAGGAACATCCTTGCCAATCGCTGTTCCCATCCCGGAAAAGCTATGGGCGCCGATATGACAGAACTGATGCACCAGCGTGAAACCGGACAGAATCGCCCAGTCATCGACATGTACATGACCTGCCAGCGCGGTGTTATTGACCAGAATGCAATGGTTACCGATGACACTGTCATGGCCGATGTGTGCATAGGCCATGATCAGGTTGTGGTCGCCAATGGTGGTTTCCGCACGGTCCTGGATGGTACCGCGATGGATGGTCACGCCTTCACGGATCACGTTGTGATCACCGATGACCAGCCGGGTCGCTTCACCCTTGTACTTGAGATCGGGCGTGTCCTCGCCTACCGATGAAAACTGGTAAATGCGATTGTGCTTACCGATCCGGGTCGGGCCACGCAGTATTACGTGTGGACCAACAACCGTACCCTCGCCAATTTCCACACCGGCTCCGACGATCGACCAAGGGCCGACCTCTACATCGTCAGCCAGAATGGCTGTCGGATCGATGATTGCGCGAGAGTCAATCAAACTCATAGTTTACGTTCCGCACAGATGATTTCTGCGGAGCAAACCGGCTTGCCATCCACCGAAGCCTGGCATTCGAACTTCCAGATCTGACGCTTGCAGCTGAGGAACTTAGCTTCAAGAATCAATTGATCGCCTGGCAGCACGGGCTGGCGAAAACGCAGCTTGTCCGAACCAACGAAGTAGTAAAGCGTGCCATCCGCAGGTTTCACGTCAAGCATTTTGAAGCCGAGAATACCGGCCGCCTGGGCCATGGCTTCGATGATCAACACGCCGGGCATGATTGGATGCGCAGGAAAGTGACCATTGAAAAACGGTTCGTTGATGCTGACGTTTTTGTAAGCGCGAATGGTTTTGCTCTCGACATCGAGATCCACCACACGATCCACCAGCAGGAACGGATAGCGGTGAGGCAGGTATTCGCGAATTTCGTTGATTTCCATCATTTCGAGGGGAAGCCTGTAGTAAAGATTGGGAGTGCGCGGCATGGGCGCGCGGCACTCCTCTGCAAATCAAGGAGGCAATTTATCGGCTGTGCACGCTTGATATGAAAAAAGTATCAGCCATCTGATGAAGCATTTACGCCCGAGGTCACTGCCTCGACAATCTTTTCCACTTTCTGCAGGCGTCTAGCCATGTCATCGAGCTTGCGAAGTCGCGCGGCGCTCTTGCGCCACTCGCCCGCAGGCTGCATCGCGGTTCCGGACGAGTAAGACCCCGGCTCGGTAATGGAATGGGTCACCATCGTCATGCCAGTGATGAAAACACCGTCACATATCTCGATATGCCCGACCAGTCCGACACCACCGGCCAGCATGCAATGCTTGCCGATCTTGCTGCTGCCGGAAATACCGACACAAGCCGCCATGGCGGTGTGGTCGCCGATCTGAACGTTGTGAGCGATCTGGATCTGATTATCCAGTTTCACACCGTTACCGATGCGGGTATCAGCCAGCGCACCACGGTCAATCGCCGTATTCACGCCGATTTCAACGTCGTCACCGATCAGCACGCCACCAATCTGGGCGATTTTCTGCCAGACACCCTTCTCGTTGGCGAAGCCAAAGCCTTCGCCGCCCAGAACAGCACCCGACTGGATCACCACTCGCTTGCCGATGCGCACATCGTGATAAAGCGTGACCCGCGGAGCCAGCCAACCACCTTCGCCAATCTGGCAACGGGCGCCAATGAAACACTGCGCGCCGATCGACACGTTCGCCGCAATGCATGCGCCGCTTTCGATCACCGCGTAGGCACCGACACTGGCCGTCACGTCCACCTGAGCATCGTCAGCAATGATGGCCGTGGGATGCACGCCGGCAGAAGCCTTCGGCTTGAGATCAAACAGATGGGAAATTCGTGCATAGGCCAGATAAGGATCTGGAACCAGCAAAGCATCTCCCACATACAAGTCTGCGTCAGCTGGTTTGAGCAGCACCGCAGAAGCTTGGGTGTCGGCAAGGTATTTACGGTATTGCGGATTGGCCAGGAAGCTGACCTGATTCGGGCCGGCCTCTTGCAAAGTGGCCAGCCCGGTAATTTCATTATCCTCTGCGCCACGTAGCGTGGCGCCAAGGAACTCGGCCAATTGGCCGAGCTTGATGGAAACGGTCATGGGTTACTTCAGCTGGTTCATGCGCTCGATGACTTGGCGAGTAACGTCATATTGTGGCTTGACGTCAATCACTGCACCGCGCTCGAAGACCAGATCAAATGCACCTTTCTTGATGACTTCTTCCACTGCCTTGTCCAGCTTTGGCTTGAGTTGCTTGAGCATTTCACGGTCAGCAACAGCTTTGGCTTCGTTCAGCTCTTTGGACTGGAACTGGAAGTCACGGGCCTTTTGCTTGAATTCGAGCTCAAGACGCTCGCGCTCAGGCTGGGCCATTTTGTCGCCACCGCTAACCAGACGATCCTGGATACCTTTGGCGCTGCTTTCCAGGGATTTCAGTTTGGTCAGCTGAGGACCAAACTTCTTCTCGGCATCCACTGCGTATTTCTTCGCAGCATCAGATTCCAGCAGAGCCATCTGATAGTTCAGAACGGCAATTTTCATTTCGGCAAAAGCCGGGGTAGCTACCAACACGGTTGCCAGCAGTACCAATTGAGTCAACTTACGCACAATGCACTCCTACAGAATTCGCTGTCGTTATCTAGAGTCAGACTATTAGAAAGTCTGACCAAGGGAAAATTGGAATACCTGGGTTTCAGAATCGTCATCCGGCTTCTTGATCGGCATCGCCAGTGCGAAGCTCAAAGGACCGAGAGCAGTGATCCAGGTAACACCTACACCAACGGAGCTGGCCATACCGGAAAGGTCAACGTTGTTACATTCAACCTTCTCACCGTTACGCGTCCGGTTGGAGTCGCAGTTGGAGTCGAACACGTTACCCACATCCCAGAACACAGATGTGCGCAGGGAACGCTGGTCCTTGATGAATGGCAGCGGGAACATAACCTCTACACCACCTTGAACCAGAACGTTGCCACCGAACGGAAGTGGATCCTGATCCGGGTCAGCCAGGGTGCCAGGCTTGGTGCCGCTGCTTGGCGTGCTGCGTGGGCCAAGAGTGCTGTCCTTGAAGCCGCGGACGGAGTTGAAACCACCTGCGTAGTAGTTCTCGTAGAACGGCAGACCGGAGGTTGAGCCGTAGCCGTCGCCATAACCCAACTCGGTGTGTAGACGCAGGGTGTAGTTGTCAGTGATCGGGTGGAAATACTGCGCACGGTAATCAAGCTTGAAGAAGGACAGATCGCTCCCCGGCAGGGTTGATTCCAGCACCAGACTTTGCGAGTGACCGCGGGTCGCCAGTACACCTTTGTTCAGCGTCGACTCGGACCAGCCGATCGAACCTTTGAAGTTGAGGTACTTGTCGCCTTCCTTGTCTACGAAGTCAAAGATTTCATCGACAGTGTAGGTACCGGTCTTGATTTCGTCCTGTTGCACGGTCAGGCCGTAGGTCAGGCGGGACGTTTCATTGATCGGGTACCCCATGCTGATGCCAGCACCCAGGCTGTCAACGGCGTAGCTTGCAACGTCGACATCCAGGTCATCGTAGTCAGTGGTGCGATAGAAAGCGTTGTAACCCAGGCTCACACCGTCAGCTGTCCAGTACGGATCGACATAACTGAAGTTGTAACGACTCTGGTATTCGCTACGGGTCAGGCCGATGCTGACCTTGTTACCCGTACCAAGGAAGTTGTTCTGACTAATGGAACCACCGAGGATCAGACCAGCACTTTGTGCGAAACCGACGCTGGCGGTGATCGAGCCGGATGCCTGCTCTTCTACGGAGTAGTTGACGTCAACCTGATCGTCGGTACCCGGTACAGCAGGTGTTTCGACGTTCACTTCCTTAAAGAAGCCCAGGCGATCAAGACGAGTCTTGGACTGGTCGATGAGGTAAGTCGAAGCCCAGCCACCTTCCATTTGACGCATTTCACGACGCAGCACGTCATCCGCAGACTTGGTATTGCCGCGGAAGTTGATGCGATTCACATAGGCACGCTTGCCCGGGTCAACCACGAAAGTGATATCAACTGTGTGGTCTGTGTCATTCGGAGTAGGCACACCGTTGACGTTGGCGAAGGTATAGCCTTCGTTACCCAGACGGCGGGTGATCAGCTCGGACGTAGTGGTCATGACCTTGCGCGAGAACACCTGGCCCGGCTTGACCAGAAGCAGGGATTTCACCTGATCTTCCGGAACCTTCAGGTCACCGCTGAGCTTGACCGACTTGACGCTGTACTTCTGGCCTTCGTTAACGTTGACCGTGATGAAGACGCTTTTCTTGTCCGGGGTGATCGATACCTGAGTCGAAGCGATATCCATATTGATATAGCCGCGATCGAGGTAGTAGGAACGCAGACGTTCGAGGTCGCCGGAGAGTTTTTCCCGGGCGTACTTGTCGTCGTTCTTGAAGAAGGAGAGCCAGTTGGTGGTCTTGAGCTCAAACAGATCAATCAGGTCTTCGTCAGGGAAAACACTGTTGCCCACGACGTTGATGTGCTGGATGGCAGCAACTGTGCCTTCGTTGATGTTGATTTTCAGACCAACGCGGTTACGCGGCTGAGGAACGACCTCGGTCGCAACTTCAGCCGAGTAACGGCCTTGAGCAACGTACTGGCGTTGCAGTTCGTTACGTACACCTTCGAGGGTGGCACGCTGGAAGATTTCACCTTCGGCCAGACCCGACGACTTCAGACCTTTCATCAGGTCCTCGGTAGAAATGGCCTTGTTGCCTTCGATCTCGATGCTCGCAACGGACGGGCGCTCGACAACGGTGATGACCAGGACATTGCCGTCACGACCCAGTTGGATATCTTGAAAGAAACCGGTTTTGAACAGCGCGCGAGTGGCATCCACCAGACGACCATCATCCGCTTGCTCGCCAACGTTCAGCGGCAACGCACCAAATACACTGCCAGCGGAAACCCGCTGCAGGCCATTGACACGGATATCGGAGATAGTGAAGGACTCGGCGTGAACTTCGGCAATCATCAGTACGGCAAGAACCGCAGTTAGCAGCAGACGTTTCATGAAGTCCTTTCTTATTCCAACTGGCAATAAACAAACTGCCGCAAAATGCGGCAGA
>Ga0308164_10003622_pt1 | contig 13772 bp, 12 predicted proteins | sample PhyTR2_FD_201031 | JGI IMG/M metagenome (GOLD analysis project Ga0308164, IMG submission 201031) | Phyllosphere microbial communities from UC Gill Tract Community Farm, Albany, California, United States - DLSLT.R2 | ecosystem: Host-associated > Plants > Phyllosphere > Unclassified | place: USA... | reverse complement strand
TCTGAATCACGGGTTTGCTTGGTGCACTGCAGCGTCGCTGCTGCTTGATTGTACTGCGATCTCGGTCGTCGGCGGATTTGACGAGGGTTTCTTCATGTATTGGGAGGATGCTGATCTTAACATTCGACTACGCAATGCCGGTTTTGCGCTATTGTGCGCGCCTGACGCGAGAGTCACTCACGACGCAGGCACAAGTTCCGCCGATATTCCGGTGCAGCGCTACCTCTGGCATTTCGATTCGCAGCGTCGTTTCCTAACAAAGCATCATAAACTCCCGGCGATAGCCAGAACATTGCTGCGCTGTAAGTTCCTACTTAAAGCCTTATACGATCGCGACACTTCCCGATTCCGCGCCATACTCGTTCGACGGTAACGGAGGCGGTTTCTGTTCGGTTAGTGATGGGGTGATGAGTCGCGTTGTTCCAAACACTAGTAATAGCACAACGAAAATGTAGTTCTGTACGAACGATAATACGCCTGTCACCAAGTCATTTTCAATAACAGCAAAACTGGTGGCGAAGGCGATGGCTATGGCCGAGGTATTGGCGTTACGCATCAGGGCTCCTCTGGCCACGAAGCGATCGCTCCGCGCAATGGCGTATCCAATCAATCCGAACGCAACGATGATGCCCAGCCATCCAGCAAAATATAGGGGGTCGGCAATCATCGAGTTAGATGTATCGAGCTGACTGCGTCCTAGTAACTCTTGAAGATAATACTGCTTAGTTGAAGTTTGCCCCATCAATTTTGCGGCTCGTGCCGCTTCAAGAAAGGGAATCTTCGACAGCAAGGGGGCAAACATCGCAAAGTCAAATTGCCCAATTTTGTCAATCAAGCCGGCATCGCGCATGTCGGTAACTAAGTTTAATCCATCTAATCTCTGATAAACCTCAAAAAACAAATAATCGTTAAATGAAGAATACGAAGAAGATCTTTGGTAGCTATAAAAAACAAATGCTCCTACAACCACAAACGCAACCAAGTAAAACCTGACATACCGGTAAAGAAACTCTATAAAAGTTTTCGGATTAACAAAGCATATAATGTAAAGGGCAATCAGTAAGAGGCGACTTCTTGAATCGGCGATACCCGTGAATGGTAATGATAAAAGCAAGGCGGTCATAACAACACGCCGACGAACAATGTTAGCGTCTCCGCCAAACGCATAAAGCAGAAAGAACGGAACTAACAATATTTCGTAACTACGAATAATTGCAAGCGCATAGATAGGTAGCTCAGCATATAGCTCAGCCATATATTCTGATCCCTGCCGCCTGTTAAGAAGGCCGAATGAGACTACCATCACGGCATATAGTAAAGCCAGTGCGGGTATTGCATATGCAAGATAAGGTCTTGGTTGGAGCTTTGTGGTATCGCGATTTGCGTTAGATTGACTGATCGTCGCGACATCGCCCATTCTAACATTGCAGAATACAAATCCTGCATAGAGGCTGATAATAGCCAGTATCCCGGCGCCCAAAGGCGGGTGATAGGCTATATCTAGGCCACTACGAAGGTAGGGCATGAGCAATAGGTAGATGAAAGCCTGTAAGAAGAAGATCCACTTGAACATCTATGTATTTCCGTCTTCCGCGCCTAAGTCTTGCCCATCGCACGGATTTAACGCTAATGCACGTAGCAGGGTATCAGCACGGTGGCCGACCGCGAAGCGCGCGAGATGCGTGGTGAAACGTTGCCAATCAGGCAGTGTATAGGGCGGAACCACGGCGGGGTCGAACCAATCAACAGCATCGCGTTTAACTATAATGCCGTAGTCACCAATCGTATCACGCAGGCCACCTACGTTCGTATGGATCACTTGGCAGCCATGCGCCAGCGCCTCCAGCGCACCTATTCCGAATCCTTCGTATTCAGACAATTGCACGTAGAAACGCGACTGATGGAGAATATTGAGTTTTTCGGTCTCGTTGACGTAGCCCACGAATTTTATCTGCAGCGTCAACCCGAGTGCTGCTGCATGTGCCTCGACCATAGCGCGGCAGGTCGTTCGACCGATTATCGTCAGAGAGGCCGATGGATCGTGAGCATAAAAGCGCGCCAACAAATCCACCGCCTCAAGCACGCCCTTACGTCTGACGTTGAGCTCTGTGTCGAGCCCGGCGATCGTGACGAGCGACGCCGGTGCACGGTAGTGCGCGAAATGGCGCATATCGGCGTACTCAACTGCAGCGACGCCGTGAAAGCTCAATATGATCCGGTCACGACCTAACTGGGCAAGCGCGAGCATGCGTTCGTAATCAGCAGTCGACGTTGCCAGAAGGCGGGTCGCCAGCAAAGTACAGGCATGAAACGCGGAAATGCGTGCGGCGTAGGTACGTGCATACGTCGCCGGGTCGCGAAGCAGCTGCTCGCCACCGCCCGTAGCGACGACCGGGATACCACGCGCCCGTCCGATCGCGGCGACAGCGGCGGTGTGTGAATAGAAATAGGAGACGATGCCGTCGACCTTTGCTTTGCGGACCTCGCTCAAGTCATTGGTGGTAGCGACGCTGCGCACGCGCGGATGCGCTAGCAAGCCGTCGACCTCTGCCGCGTAGAAGCCCTGATCGAGCATGGCGCGGTTTGGCACGGCTGCGAAAAGCAGGAGGTCAACCGATGTAGACATGACAGGTGCGTTGGCGGCAAACACGCTAGAAATCAACCGACGGTATCGTCTGCCGGTAATCTCTCTTGGCCGTGCCGAGTGCAATGATCCGCTGAACACCTGTATTTCTGTCGCAACATCAGCCATGCGTCGCCCGCCCCCATTCGGGCAAATTCCGGGTAATTACGATGCGCATTTTATTTCTGACTCAATGGTTCGAGCCCGAACCCGCGTTTAAAGGAGCCGGGTTCGCAGCCGCGCTGCGCGCACGCGGGCATGATGTAGAGGTCGTGACGGCCTTTCCAAATTATCCCGGCGGCAAGCTGTATCCCGGGTATCGTATCCGTCCTTATCACCGTGAGACCATCGAAGGTACCACCGTGCATCGTCTGGCGATCTGGCCGTCACACAACGCTTCGTCGATCGGTCGCATCGCTAATTATCTCAGCTTCTTCCTCACCGCGTTGGTGTTCGGCCTTCTGCGCGGCGGGCGATACGATATGGTCTATGTCTATCATCCGCCGATCACACCCGCGGCCGCAGCGGCAATATTCTGTACCACGCATCGCACGCCGTTCGTCGTGGAAATTCAGGACCTCTGGCCGGATAGCGTTAGCGCGTCGAGCATGGCGGACGGTAGGATCACGCGCGTACTCGGCAAGGTCTGCGATTTCGTCTATCGTCGGGCGACTTTGATAATCCCTCAGTCATCGATGATGCTCGAGCGGCTCCACGAGCGCGGCGTGCCGCGCACCAAATTGCGGCGTATCTATAATTGGGCAACGTATAGGCCTACCCCGGAGGGAGCGACTGCGCAGCGGCCGGACGGGTTCGAAGGGCGGTTCAACATCGTCTACGGCGGCAATCTAGGACAGGCGCAGGTGCTCACAGACGCGATCGACGCGACTGCCCGTGCGGCGAAGGATCGACCCGCCATCCATCTCCATCTGTTCGGTGACGGAATTGAGCGGCAAGCTCTTGAGGCGTACGCAGCCCAGGTTGCGCCTGCGCACGTTACCTTCCACGGTCCCGTCGGACGTGACGCGATGGATCGCGTCTTTGATGAGGCGGACTTACTGCTGGTGCAACTCAAAGACGACCCACTCTACACGGTCACTATTCCGTCCAAAGTGCAGCACTACCTAGCCTGTGGCCGTCCGATCGTCGCTGGCCTTGCCGGCGAGGCTGCGAGGCTGCTGACTGAATCAGGTGCGGCGATCGTATGTCCGCCGCAGGCCGTTGCGGCGATGGCGACAGCCATACTGCGGATCGCTGCGATGACTGTTACCGAGCGCGCGGCAATGGGGCACCTTGGCCGGGACTATTACAATACACATCTGGGGTTTGATCGCGCGATCGACGAAACGATCGCGGTTGTGGATGATGCGGCCGCTCGATGGGCGCTGCGCAAGAAGGGCACGGAATGAGCATTATGAATAAGAGTGTCTGGCCTGCCTTCACCGAGGAAGAGGCCGAGGCGGTCGCGGCGGTCGTTCGCTCTAACAAGGTCAATTACTGGACCGGGCAGGTTGGCCGCGATTTTGAACGCAACTTCGCGTCATGGGCTGGTACGAAACACGCCATCGGGCTTGCTAACGGCACGCTGGCGCTCGATGTTGCGCTGAAAGCGCTCGGCGTAGGGCTTGGCGACGAAGTTATCGTGACCCCGCGCACTTTCATCGCGTCGATCTCATGCGTGGTCAGCGCCGGTGCAATTCCGGTGTTTGCTGATGTCGATCCTGATAGCGGCAACATCAACGCCGCCACGATCGCGCTGCGTATTACTGATCGCACACGCGCGATTATTCCCGTCCACCTTGCCGGATGGCCGTGCGATATGGATGCGATCATGGCGCTCGCCACAGCGCACAATCTTGTTGTGATTGAGGATTGTGCTCAGGCGCACGGTGCAATGGTCGGCACGCGCAGCGTCGGTAGTATCGGCCATGTCGGTGCTTGGTCGTTCTGTCAGGATAAGATTATGACGACGGGCGGTGAGGGGGGTATGGTCACCACGAATGACCAGGCGTTGTGGTCTACCATGTGGTCGTACAAGGATCACGGCAAGAGCTGGGAAGCGGTTTACGAACGCGCGCACGCACCGGGGTTCCGATGGGTGCATGAGAGTTTTGGGACAAACTGGCGGATGCTGGAAGTGCAGGCGGCAATCGGCGCCATCCAATTGGGACGTATGTCGGAGTGGACGCGACGTCGCACCGTGATCGCGCATCGTCTGGCGCAAGCGCTCGCGCCATTTGCTCAAGCTGTGCGCGTGCCGGTGCCGGCCGCCGACTTGCGGCACGCCTATTATCGTTTCTATGCCTATGTGCGTCCCGCCGGATTGAAAAACGGATGGGACCGCGACCGTTTGATTCAGGAAATGACGATGTCGGGCGTCCAAGTACTTCATGGCACCTGCCCGGAGGTTTACCTAGAAAAGGCATTCGAGGGCACAGGTTATCATCCAGAAAGGCGCCTGCCGGTTGCGCGTGATCTTGGTGAAACCAGTCTTATGTTCTTAACGCACCCCACGATGGGCGACGCCGAGCTTGAGCAGTCGATGGCGGGGATTGCGCGGGTGTTCACGGAAGCAACGCGCTGATCTATGCGAATGTCAGGATGACCGCACGTACCACATGCGGTCATACCTGTATGCTCACTACCGGACTAAAGGGCGCGCCGGATTGCCGATGACCGTCGTTCCTGGCGCAACGTCCTTAGTTACTACTGCTCCCATGCCAACGATCGCGCCTCGCCCGATTCGTAGTGGCTTGCCCGGTGTTCCCTGCTTCAGGATGGCACCGGTACCGATATAAGCGTGGTCATCGATATGAACGTTGCCGTTACATTTCACGCTTGGCGCAAATGTGACGTAATCGCCGATTACACAGTCATGTGCGACATATGAGTAGATATTTGCGTGAAAATGACGACCGATTTGAATATCGGACGTCAAATGTGTAAAGCCGCATAAGATAGCTCCGTCGTCTATCGTGACGTTGTCGAGAACGGTGCAGTTCGCAGCGCGGATGTTGAGCACTGAGACCCCAGCGACCTCACACCGTATCGCAAGCTTTTCGCGAACGGTGGAATTGGCAATTGCGATTATTACTGCCTTGTCGGCGCTCGGTAGCGCTAGAAATGCGTCGAACGTTAAGGCTTGCCCCCCTTCGACGACAGCATCGTCGACGAAAAGGATTTCGACATTCGGGTCGCCATATTGGGACCGGGCAAGCGGCATGATCTCTCGTCCGAACCCACTAGCACCGTAGACCGCGATATATTTCATTCGGTAATATTCTCCGTTCGGACCGTGCTGCCCGTGAATGCTGACATTGTGACTTCGCCGTCGGCAGCAATGCCTTCGCGAACCACGACCTTGCGCGCCGTACGCCAAAGAATCCGCAGATCAAGCCAGAAGCTGCGATTATCGACATACCATGTGTCGAGTGCGAACTTTTCCTCCCAGCCTAGCGCGTTGCGTCCATTAATCTGCGCCCAGCCGGTGAGTCCCGGACGGACATTATGCCGACGCGCCTGTTCCTCTGAGTAGAGCGGGATATACTGCATGAGCAGCGGTCGGGGCCCGACGAGACTCATGTCGCCACGCAAGATGTTTAGCAATTCGGGTAACTCGTCCAGGCTGCTTGAGCGTAGCAGTCGTCCAAATGGCGTCATCCGCGCGCTGTCCGGCAGTGGGTGGCCTTCGTGATCATGCAGATCACGTAGCGTTCGAAACTTGATCATCTCGAACGGCCGGCCGCCCAAGCCTGGCCTTCGTTGGCGAAACAACACAGGGCTCCCGAGTTTCCCTCGGACTAGCATCGCCACAACGGCAAAGACCGGGCAGAGGGCAACGAGCATCGCAATTGCGACGGTAATATCAAAGATTCGCTTCACGTTCTGTTTTCCGACTTGACGGTGTCGGGCAAGCCCGCGTTCTGCGTATTTGCCCGTGGGCCAATTCGGATGCAAGTCGCGCCCGCGACAAGCGGCAGGCCCCAAGGGCTATAGCGCGCATCGATTTGCGTTTTAGTGCGACATTGACCTACTCTGACGGCACCCGCTGTATTTTGGCGCCGCCGGAAGGTTTGTAGCATGCAGATACTCGATAAAATCCAGCGTATTTCGTCTCCATACCCGGCAGGGCTTAAACTGTTGGATTACTTAAAAGTTAGAGCTGCCAGGCCATTTACCCCAGGTGATACCCAATTTATGGGAAGGACCATACGATATTCTGATAATATAGGTTTCATACACTCTGTTAGAGAACTTTTTACAGATGAAACATATCGATTTCAAGCGGATAAGCCAAATCCGCATATTATTGATGCAGGTGCAAACATTGGTTTAAGTGCGCTATACTTTAAAAAGCTGTACCCAGATAGTACGGTCGTTGCTTTCGAGCCAGATGCAAACATATTCTCAATTCTTGAATACAATGTCAGCGGTTTAGGCGGGGTAGAGTTGCGTAGGCAAGCTGCCTGGACGAAGGCAACAAAATTAAACTTTTATACTGAGGGGTCACTTGCCGGTTCAAGCGAGATTGATTTTCTACAAAAAGGTAGAAGTATCGAAGTCGACGCAATAAGACTAAGAGATGAAATATGCAAACGCCCGGTCGACTTCCTAAAGATTGATATCGAAGGTGCGGAAAACAACGTACTATTTGACATCGAAGATGTGCTTTTTGATGTCAAAAGCCTATTTTTCGAATATCATAGCGTTCCCGGCAAGCCACAGCGCTTGGGTGAAATTCTCGAAATGATTAGATGCGCGGGGTTTCGCTATACTATCAACGGCGCCCACGGACCGCGACTTCCATTTATCGACACGGTTACACGTGGGTTTGATTTACAACTCAACGTTTCATGTTTCCGCTGAGGTATGCTTCCTTAACGGAATAGGTGGCACCGATATCAAATTCACGCAATAAATGGCAACATGCAGTGCGCATGGTTCCGTCGCGCACAATAACCGTATAGTAGCGCGACGTCATGCGCATTTACCCCTCTAAGCGATCGCCGTTCAGGCCAAGCCTGTCGTTTGTCCTCTTTATCGCCCTGATTGGTGCGCTATGGCTGGCGGGGGGGGCTTCACGCGGCGACGCTCTGGGGCAGACCGTGGTCCGCACGGTTGCCTGGTTGACTCTGATAACGTTCGCCCTTTTTGGTCCACGCCCGTACTATGCCGGAAGTCGCAATGTAGCGAGCTTGCTGGGCCTAACCATAGGGCTCGTGCTAGTGCAATTAGTGCCGCTTCCCCCCACGGTTTGGCTAACACTGCCAGGGCATTCTATGCTGTCGGACGCTGCGGTTGTGGGTGGTTTTCCTCAACCCTGGCGTCCTTGGACCATTGCGCCCGACGCAACCTTAAACGCGGCATCCTCGCTGATCGTCCCTGTAGCTGTAATTGTACTGCTAATGGGTATTAGTCCGGCCGAACGCCTTCGGATGCCGGTCGTCATGCTCTGCGTTGTGACTGCTTCCACCTTGTTAGCGCTGATCCAGGCATCTGTCGGAAGCTTCAACCACCCTTTCGTTAACGACACGGTCGGTCAGGTCGGGGGAATCTTTGCCAACCGTAATCATTTTGCGTTGTTTACTGCATTCGGTTGCCTCTTAGCGCCAGTTTGGGCGGTGCTCGGCGGTCGTCGGCCGGGTTGGCGTGCGCCTGTCGCTCTCGGACTTGTGTTGCTCTTCGCGCTCACTATTCTGGCGAGTGGATCGCGTGCCGGTCTTGGGCTTGGCGCCATCGGATTGATGATTGGCATATTTCTTGCCCGTCATGGGCTGAGGCGCGAACTTCGCCACGCACCACGTTGGGCTTTTCCCGCAGCAGTTGCTGCCATCATTTTGACGGTTGCAGTGGTTGTAATTATCAGCGTTGGGAATGACAGGGCCGTAGCAGTCAGCCGTGTCTTCATTGAAGAGCCAGGGCAGGATATGCGCAGCCGCGGGCTGCCGACGGTGCTTACGATGATCCGGGAATATTTTCCCTTTGGCTCAGGTTTTGGCGCGTTTGACACGGTTTTCCGCATTCATGAGCCATTTCCACTGCTGAAGGTCACGTATTTCAACCACGCACATAATGATTTTCTCGAGATCGTGCTCGACTCAGGCCTGCCGGGGCTGCTGCTGCTGCTGGCCGCGCTTGTGTGGTGGGCGATTTTAAGCGTTCGCACATGGCGCGACGGATCCGGCGACAACGACGTGCATGCCAAGCTGGGCTCCGCGATGCTACTGTTGGTGATTATCGCGAGCGTGATCGATTATCCCGCACGCACGCCAATGATCATGGCTTGCGTCGTAATTGCCGGGCTCTGGCTAAGCGGCTGGACAACGGCTCGGTCCGCTTTACCGACCGACGAGTAGCCTATATAGCGCGGACAATTCTCCTTCGACCGCGGAAGTTTTTCAAGCGCATGCGTAATATCTGTATTGCTTTGATGATGGGGACCGCGCTTGCGGGATGCGCAGGCGACCCTCCGCTGACATCGACAGCGAACCTAACCGTGGTAAGCGACAGCGCGGGCCTGCCCCCCCCCAACCGTAGCGATCTGACTGCGGCAGACCGTCCGGCTCTTATCGGGCCGCTAGACACGATCCAGGTCGATGTGTTTAACGTGCCAGACTTGGGCCGAGAGATGCAGGTTGACGCCAGCGGTCGGATCGCGATGCCGCTCGTTGGAACGATCGACGCGCGCGGTAAGACGGCGGAAGAACTTGCGAACACGATTGAGGCTGCGCTGCGGGCGCGATACGTTCGGGAGCCGGAGGTCACGGTTAATATCAAGAGCTCGGTAAGTCAGGTCGTGACGATCGATGGACAAGTAGTCGAGCCCGGTTTGTACCCAGTTACTAATCAAATGACGTTGATGCGTGTAATTGCCTCCGCCAAAGGGTTCTCTGAGTTTGCGCGTGCCGATGAGGTGGTAATTCTTCGCACGGTGGGCAACAAGAAAATGGCGGGATTGTATAATGTCGCTGCGATACGGCGAGGTGCTTATGATGATCCTCCGATTTACGCCAACGACGTGATTGTTGTCGGCGACTCGCCACAGCGCAGGCTATTTCGTGATTTTGTATCTGTCTCGCCGCTACTGGCGGCCCCGCTTCTCGCGATTCTGAACTAAGGCCCGCCATCGTCATGAACTTGGTTACTTCGCCTCCATCGGCTCGCTCTTTCAGTGCGCCGGTCGTCGGAACCCCCGGGCAACCTACCGATCGCGCTTCCGCGCTTCGTCAATATCTACGAATCGCCGTGCGTTGGCGCTTCGTGATCTTGGGTATTATCGCGACATGTGTGCTGCTCGGACTCGTTGTTACGCTGCTGATGACCCCTAAGTATATGGCGACAGCGACGATCGAAATTTCCCGGGAAGCCGACAAGGTCACCGACCTTCAAAGCGTGCAACGCGAGTCGAGTGTTAGTGATCAAGAGTTTTATCAGACCCAGTATGGCCTGCTTCGGTCGCGATCACTATCTGAGCGTGTAGCGATGCAGTTGCGTCTCATTGATGACCCGAAATTTTTCAAACTATTTGGCATTAACGGCGATAATATTGCCTTTCAGCAGGTCGATGGGCGATATGCTGCTGCTGGCCGCGCTGAGCGGAAGCGTATTGCAGGTGAAGTGCTGCGACGTAACTTAACCATCTCCCCCACCAGATTATCGCGTCTGGTTGATGTTAGCTTTACCAGTCCCGATGCTACCATGTCGGCAAGCGTTGCGAATGCATGGTCCGAAAGTTTCATACAGACGAACTTGGAACGAAAGGTTCAAGCGACATCGTACGGCCGCAACCTGCTTCAACGGCAGCTTGGCCAATTAAAAGAGCGGCTTGACCAGTCACAACGCCAACTTGTTGGCTACGCCTCGGCGCAGCGTATTATCAATTTGCCGGCTCAATCAAATTCGAATGGCGCAACGTCCGAACGCTCTATTGTAGTCGATGACCTTGCGGCGCTGAATGCTGCGTTGTCGCAGGCCACCGCAGATCGCATACAAGCTGAAGCGCACTATCGGGAAGCTGGTGCCGCGGGTTCGTCCGCAGAAGCGCTGCGCAATCAAGCTATAAATACGTTGCGCCAAAAGCGCGCCGAGTTGGCTGCGGACTATCAGCGTTTGATGACGCAGTTCGAGCCGGGCTATCCGGCCGCAAAAGCGATCCAGTCGCAAATCACTCAAATCGATCGCAGTATTAGTCGTGAAGAGAGCCGCGTCTCGGGATCGATCGAAGCCGATTTCCGCCAAGCGGAAGGGCGCGAACGAGCACTAAAGGCGAAGGTAGAACAGCTGAAGTCGAGCTACCTCGATCTTCGTCGTCGGAGCATTCAATACAATATATACCAGCAGGAAGTCGACACGAACCGTGCTCTATACGACGGCGTTCTGCAGCGTTTCAAAGAAATTGTAGTTGATACTGCCGATGTGCCGCAAAAGCCGTCGAGCCCACGTTTATTTGTCAATTTGGCGCTCGCCCTTCTTGCAGGACTGATAGTCAGCGTGGCTACAGCCTTCGCCTTGGAGCAAATCGATGAAGCGATTGCGGACCCAGGGGAGATCGAACGGCGATTGGGTCTACCTCTGCTCGGTATGGTTCCGAAGGTTGAAGGTACGACCCCACAGGAAGCATTGCGAGACCGAAAATCGGAGATGGTCGACGCATTTCTGGCAATCAACACCAATCTTGGTTTTACAACCGAGCACGGTGTTCCTCGCTCAATTGCCGTCACATCCACGCGACCGGCGGAAGGGAAATCCACTACCTCACTTGCGCTCGCAACTATGTTAGCTCGAGCGCATCGCAAGGTCATTCTGATCGATGGCGATATGCGATCGCCGTCAGTTCATTATTTTGGTGGCGTCAGTCACGATAACGGGCTGAGCAACTTCCTAACCGGTGAGGACAATATTGCGTCTCTCATTTTTCCTATGACCGATCTCGGCTTCGTGGCGATGTCTGCCGGGCCAATTCCTCCAAATGCTGCTGAGTTGCTGACTGGCAACCGGCTGGCCCTACTAATTTCTCGCTTGCTTGAAAGCTACGACCATGTGGTAATCGATTCGCCGCCGGTGATGGGGCTCGCAGACGCGCCACTAATCGCGAGTAAGGTTGAAGGTGTTGTCTACGCGGTTGAATCACATGGCATTCGCTCTAGCCTCGTCAAGACAGCGCTCGCCCGTCTGACAAGCACGAACGCTCACATTGTAGGTGGTGTGCTTACGAAATTCGAAGCCCGCAAAGCGCACTATGGTTATGGTTACGACTATGGCTATGGCTATGGCCGAGAGAATGCAAAGTCCGCCTAATGGCTGTTCCGGGAGCGCAGCAGGGACGATCGACCCGCGAATGGATTATCCGCGCAATTATTGCCGGAGGGATAGCGGCGATAGGCTTTTGGACGATGAGTCACACCATTGCTGATATGCTTCGGACGCGGAATTTGCGGCAGGCTCATGCAATCGCTCCCGACGATGCCCGAATACTTGCGCAATTGTCTAATGAAGAATTACTCCATGATCCTAGTGTACGGGGGAGGGTAGTAGCAAGACGACTTGCGCAAGCGGCCTTGCTACGTGATCCGGCTGCCGTAACAGCGGTGGCGACATTAGGTATCGAGGCACAACTGCGTGGAAATACCCAGCTGGCCCGGCGCATCTTCACATATTCTGAATTGTTGTCTCGCCGTAATCTTGCGACTCAGCTATGGGCGATCGAGGATGCGGTAGGTCGAAGGGATATATCAGGTGCATTGCGTCACTATGATATTGCGTTACGTACTTCGCGTGAGTCCTCAAAACTTCTGTTTCCCGTACTCTCGTCGGCCATTTCTGATGCGAAAATACGTAATAGTCTGATCTCAACTCTTGCCAACAAGCCCAGCTGGAGCATCGGCTTTATTTATCACCTTGCGGCAAGTGGTAATGATCCTCGTGCCGCCGCGCTACTGTTTGATGGAATGCGACGTAAAGGAATCCAGGTCCCTGAGGCGGCGCATACTGCATTAATAAATACGCTAATAGCCAACGGCTTTGTGGAAAACGCTTGGATGTTTTATGTGACTACTCACCCCGGTAGTAACAGGCGGCGGACGCGAGACCCGTATTTCTCGGCAAATGTCGCCACTCCATCGCCGTTTGACTGGATCCCTGCAGACGAGGGCAGTATATCAGCTTCAATCCAGCGGAGTACCGAAGGAGGTGCTGTGTTTGACTTTGCGGCTCCAGCCAGTGTGGGTGGGACTGTCCTGCAACAACTGCAATTGCTGTCACCTGGGCAGTATCGTCTTCAAGGGCGTAGCATTGGGATTGAGCAAGCCTCAGAATCACAACCGTACTGGACGTTGACTTGCCGAGATGGTCGCGAACTGGGGCAAATATCAATCCAGAACTCTAGTCAATCAGCTGGACTTTTTGAGGGCGTTTTCTCTGTGCCCTCCGACTGTTCGGTTCAGACGTTGTCATTGATCGTCCGTCCGTCGGACATGCAATCAGGAGTTACTGGTCAGATCACGCAACTGCTACTTGAACCGGTATCCCGGCCCTGAAAATAACATGCGTAGGTGTTTGAACATGGTTTGGCGTCAAATCAATAGTATTGTAATTATTATGGTAGTCGCTGTTCCGTCAAATGCGCAAGTCGACACGACACGGATGTCTGCACCCAGCCAGCTACCCTCAACATCTGGAGTAACGGCAGGTCAGCGGCAGACAAGTATAAGTAGCGCGCTGGCAAACACTCCAGGCTTGCGTGCAAATAGCCGTATTAACAGTCGCGTTCAGTCTCGTATTCGAAACCGCGTTGATCGCGACTACGACCCACAGGCTAATGCCTTGTCGCCTTTTAAAGTCGCTAATGATCAAGTCCGTTCGCAAGGACGACCCTGACTAGATATTAAACGCTCCGAGGTCGAATATTTCGCTGACACGACTGCGGTAATCGGTGTTGACATATCGATGGTAGACCTATCCATGAACAGGAGTAGGATACTTGTCGGTATCGACCGCTAATAAAAATGAGGGCACATAGCTTACTAAGCTATGTCCGATAAGTTTCATTCTCGGACATAAAGGTAGCGTGGCGAAATCGAGCGTGGCACACGCTCTCGTATGGTCGCTTCCCGCACTCTTTGAGCTGTCCCCTTCTGAGGGGTCCATCGAC
>Ga0308164_10003620_pt1 | contig 13775 bp, 9 predicted proteins | sample PhyTR2_FD_201031 | JGI IMG/M metagenome (GOLD analysis project Ga0308164, IMG submission 201031) | Phyllosphere microbial communities from UC Gill Tract Community Farm, Albany, California, United States - DLSLT.R2 | ecosystem: Host-associated > Plants > Phyllosphere > Unclassified | place: USA... | reverse complement strand
TTTAGTCCCAGAAAATTGAGCGTATCACTGAATGCTAAGGCTGATGGATAATTAGGATGAGAATTGAACTGAAAATAAAATTCTTGCTTATCGAGTTTAAAATGGTCTATGAGTTTGTCGAAGTTCACGTAAGTTTATTTTAATATTAAAAAAGTAGCATCCATGACAACAGCTAATATTGTTTCAAAATATTTTCAAATTGTATATCATTTGCTCCAGGTGCATCATAATTAGAAATATCTCCATTTTTATTAAAAATTATGTGTCGAGGAATTGAACTAAGCTTTATTTCTTTAATAAATTTTGATGACTTTTCATTTAGCAATAAATAACTATCAACGTAATTCGGTAACATCTTAATATTGGCTTTTTTCCATTGTTCTGCATTCTGATCGGTAGAAATATATATAAATTTAATGTTTTTATAATTTTTGGACGTAACTATAGATTTGGGCATTTCTAACCTACATGGAGCGCACCAACTTGCCCAAAAGTCTATGTAAGCTGCAGAACCTTTGTATTTAGCCAAAAGTTCTTTTAAAGTTATTTTGTTACCTTCAACATCTTTTAATAAAGTGTCTTCACTACCTTCAACGGATTTTTTTTGAGAATTTCTTTCAACTATTTCTTTCGCTCTTTTTATAAAGTTTTCATTTTTTGAAATAGTTTTGAATTCATTATAGAATTTATTTAATAAATCTGCGTTTTTGCCGCTACGAAGTAATTCAAGAATTAGTATATCTCTGTTTCTTTGAGAATAATCATTTTTTATAGACTTAAATAAATATTCAGCAAAAAGTACCCTGTCATTTTTTTTTGATATAGGGAGTATGGTTCTATTATAATCTACAATGATCTCAAAAAGTAAAGGAAGAACTTCAGCTTGTATTGTGTCTTTTTTAAATAAGTTTAAGATTTCAATATATTTTTCACCTAACTGATTATTATTTCCAATAGCTTTAATATCCCAATAGTCTAATCTTAGTTTTGTAAATCTGTATTGACTTAAAAATGAATTGCTGTAAATATCATCCACTGTATTATTTTTTAGATATTCATTTATGAAATCGATCCTTATAGTATATAGTTTTTTGTTAATTTCAAGCATCTGAGTCAGATTCTTATTAGCATTGGCATTTTTTTTATCTGCAGATAATTTTTCAAATGGTTTTTGATTTTTTACATATTCGTGATAATCTCTGTAAAGATTCAAATCAGCTGTGCTTTTTTTATTTGAAAGTGATTTAAATATGAACCTACCATTCAAATATGATATTTCTATACTATCGCCTTTTTTTACATATACTCCCGAGTCATTTGTTAAATCTTTAGATACTTGAACATAAGAAAGTTCTTCACCAACGGAAAAATTGACCGTGTTACCATTAATAAAATCATCTAAAAGCTGAGATTCTAAAAAACTATTGCTAATTCGTAAACTGAATGATTCTCCTTTATTTAAATTAAATTTTATAAAAACACTGTCATTTTGTTTAGTGAGATCTTTATTTATAGTTGTTTTTACATCATTGTTTTTTGAACTACATGAATTAAAAAATAAAAAAAGAGATAAAATAAGTAAATGTTTCATAAAGATTGTTTATATATAGCGGACTTTACAGCCCGCTATTATTGGATAATTTAATATAAATCAGATAATCTATTATAATTCTTACAAGAATCACAACAGTAAGTAACTCTGTTTGCACCATATTGGTTTATTTCGCCATTATCTAAGTTACTACTAATATTTGCTTGAGCGCTTTGAGCTTGGCTCATTGACATTCCGCCAGTATAAGGAATTAGTCCCGCAGAGCCATCACTATAGTGCGCTACCAACGCACAAGTTCCAGCTCCTCCTATTGCTTTCATTTCAATTCTCGAAAGCTTTTTTAAGTTTGTCATTTTGAAAAATTTAAATTTAATAATAATTGTGTCATACAATCCCTGACGTGGGCTTTTGCTGATCAGCGTTTCATATTTATAATTTTGTACTGTACACATACAAAAAATAAATATTTGTGTTTTGTTGAAGCAAAGATGCGGAAAGATTATATGGTTAAACAAGTAAATATTTTATAGATTTATGAATTTATAAACATAAATTCATAAATCTATAAAATATAAATTACTGTATATTAGTTGTTAATAAATTTATTCGGAACTGGTTTTTGTTTTTTCAATTTCTTTCAGATATATACTAAGAGGAGTTCCAGTTCTTTTTTTGAAAGCCAAAGTAAAAGCCTGTTCGTTATTATATCCTAGCTCTTCTGCAATAAAAGGTATTTTGTACGAACGAAATTTTTTGTCTTTAGCTAATCTGTTAATAACATAATCTATTCGAAGATCATTGAGATAAACATTGAAATTTTTTCCTTTATGAGTATTGATAATCTCAGACAGATAATTTGAGTTGGTTTTTATTCTTTTTGCTAATGTGGTTAATGTCATTCCTTTCTTTAAAAAATGCTCTTTGTTTTCAAAAAGATTTAATTCTTTAAGAATCGTCTCTGCTACATCTTCAGCAATAACTCTATTAGTTTTATCTTTTAGATTATCTGTTGAAGTTATACTCTTAGAATTTTCTACTTTGTTTTCAATATGATTATTAGCTATAGATTGAAGTAAATCGTGTGCAATTTTTTTATGTTGCTTTTCAGCTTTTTTAGAACGATAATATAGCAGAATTAACAATGATATACTCAATATTAAAAGTCCTATGAACACATAAGAAATTGTTTTCTTATTTTCAATTTCTTGAATAATATTTTCCTTTTCTTGCAGAAGTTTTGGAGCATCGTATCGTCTTGGTAATTCTCGAGAGATATATCTAAATTTAGAATCAAGTTCCTTATATACTGTCAAAAAACGATTAACGTAATAGAGTTGCTTTTCTTTATTGTTATTCTCCTTGTAATAATCAATAAGATATGGATATACTTCTTTAAGTTCTGGAAATATATTATTCGTTTTTTGTATGTTGTAATCAATTTTTCTAAAACATTCAATTGCCCTTTCTTTGTTTTTTAGTCCCCAATACGACAATCCTAAATATAATAGAGCATAATTGAAATTTAAATCATTTTGTTGTGTTGAAAAATAACTTTTGCTTTTGTTTAAGTTATTAATAGCGATTTGATAGTTTCTCGACCTGAAACTGTAAATGCCAAAAAGAGATAAATATTGATTATATCTATCCGTTTCTCTATTTTTAGATGTGCTATTCAGCCCTTCATTAATAAGTTTCAAAGAAGGCTGTAGTTTGTTAATGTCAAGTAAAGTATTTGCTAAATTTAAACGTATATGCTCACGTTCATTATTATCTAAGAAATTAGCATTGTCATAATAATATTGTAATACTTTAGCCGCTTCTGTATGCTTCCCAATATAATTATTTAGATATGCTAAATAAATTTCTGCAATGGCTATATGCCGCTTATTCTTCTTTACTTTTGCATATTTTAAGGCATTGATAAAATTGTTGAGTGCTAACTTTTCATTATCGTTATCATAATATAATCGTCCTTTCAATAAATAAATTCTAGTGGGGTAATTTTCTTCAAGTGAATTTTTCTTAATGAATTTTAAGCTATCAATATATTTTATTGATATTGAAAGAGATCTGTTATAATGCATTAATACATATCCTTCGGCGATATAATCATTCTCTTTTTCTTTTAGAGCTTTTTTAAGATAATATTCGGCAATAGCTTTTGATTCTATAATCTTATTGCTCTCTTTAAGATTATAGAATTTGCTTTCAAGTTCTGAATAATCATATATAGTTAGTGTGTCACCAAATATTTTATGGTTTTGTGCAGATACTGCACTGGACAAAGAATAGCATAGAAATAAAAACCAAATTTTCATCAATTCATTTAATAGCTTTGCAAAAGTATTATAAATTTGAACAACTCTTTTATGAAACTCATATAATTTAATTTTTATTGTAATTCATTAATTTGTATACTTTTATAATTCTAATATAATCTATAAATTCATGAATTTATAGATTATATTTTTTTATATTTGAGAAAATATACATTCATTTGTGAGGAATTTTAAATTTTTATAAATGAAAAAGCAAAAGAAAGTTAAAAAGTTATCACTTAAAAAACTTCAAATTATTAAAATTAATGATCTAGGTAAGATTTATGGAGGCACTAGAAACGTGGGATTAGGAAATGATGATGGAGGAGGCGATTGCAGGTTTCCGGAAAATGCTAGCAAAGTGAAAGATGATAGTCTACATATATAAAACAATATGAAAAGAATAATATTTATTATTACTGCTTTTTTAACAATATTTTTAAAGGCTCAAAATTTTAATTTGGCATCTTCTATTCCTGTTACAGATGAATATTTTGGTTTAAAAATAGTTGATGAATACAGAAATTTAGAGGATTTAAAAGATGTTAAGGTTGTCAATTGGATGAAATCTCAATCAAGTTATACTGACTCTTTGGTAAACTTAATTCCAAATAGGAATTATTATTTGGAAAAAAGATTAGAACTTGACAAAAGACAACTTTATTCAATTTCAAATGTTAAAATAATTAGTAATAATAAATATTTTTATTTGAAAAAAAACGCCGGGGAAACTGCAGCAAAAGTCTATTACAGAAATGGGTTCTTAGGAAAAGAAGAATTGCTATATGATCCAGTATCCTTTAATTCTTTAATAAATGAAAATTCATCATTCAAATCTAAACATGAATACTTAATTAATTTAATATCTCCTAGCTGGGACGGTAGTAAATTAGCTGTTTCTTTAACTGAAAAGGGTAAAGAATTATCCGAAGTAATAATAATGGATGTTAAGAAAAAAAAAGTTCTTCCTGAAATCATTACAAATACGAATCCTTCCAATATAGGCGGGATTAAGTGGCTGGAAGATAATTCAGGCTTTTTTTATATCTACTATCCAGTTATTGATAATAAGGATAGTTTATTTGCCAAGAATACTCGTTTAATTTTATATAGAATAGGTGAAGACCCTAAAAAGTTGAGAGATGTCTTCTCAAACATAAACAATCCAGAGCTGAATATTGGTCAAGATAGCTATCCTGCAATACTTACTTTTAATTCTGATGACAAATATTATATTGGTATTTTAGTTGATTCAGAAGATTTCAGAAATACTTTTATCATTAGTAAAAAAGATTTGTTAAATGGAAAAAAGAATTGGAAAAAACTTTATAAAAAGGATAGTAAGATACATAATATACGATTAATTGGAGATGATCTTTTTTTTCTATCGGGATATAATTCTTCTAATTATAAGCTATGTAAAACAAATATAGCGAATCCTGATTTTAAAAATCCCAAAATATTAATTCCTGAAAAGGAGAATGAAGTATTACAAGATTATACAATCACAAGTGATGGTGTTTATTATACAACTAATAAAAATGGTGTTGAAGCAAAATTGTATTTGTATAAAGATGGAAAAGATATTTTAATTAAGTTACCTTATGCATCTGGAAATATAGATTTACAATCAAAAGGGAAAGATTTTTCTGACATATGGATATCTTGTTCTGGTTGGGCAAATGATGTACAACGTTTTAGATATACATTAAAAACAAATAACTTTAGCTTAGAAAATCTTGTGCCTTCTATTGAATATCCAGAGTTCAAAGATATTATTGTAGAAGAAATCACTGTTAAATCCTATGATGGAACGGAAGTTCCACTGTCGCTAATTTATAATAAAAATATAAAAAAGGATGGAAACTCACCCGTATTAATGAATGGTTATGGAGCTTTTGCAGAATCCTATTCTCCTTACTTTTCCATTAGTTATTTGCTTTGGGCAAATAAAGGTGGTATAGTTGCTGTGCCTCATGTACGAGGAGGAGGAGAGAAAGGAGATCGATGGCATGTTGATGGACAAAAACTTAAGAAACCAAATTCATGGAATGATTTAATTGCTTGTTCGGAATATCTAATTGAACAAAATTATACATCGAAAAAAAAAATAGCTCTTTTAGGAGCAAGCGCTGGAGGTATTCTTATGGGGAGAGCTGTGACTGAAAGACCTGATTTATTTGGTGCTGTTGTTATCGAGTCGGGTGTGTTAAATACTTTGAGGGTAGAAAAAAATGGGACCGGAGGTACAACAATTAAAGAATATGGTGATCCTGGTAATTCCGCAGAGTTTAAAGGTTTATTAGAAATGGATTCTTTTCACCATATTAAAAAAGGTGTGAAATATCCTGCAATGCTAGTTACAGCAGGAATAAACGATCCTCGAGTTAAACCTTGGATGTCTGCTAAATTTGTTGCTAAACTATTAGCAAATAATGGTTCTGAAAATCCAATCCTACTGAAAATAGATTATGCGGGAGGTCATGGAGGTTCTATTCCTGTAGCACAACGATATGCAAATATAGGTGATATTTTTGCCTTTGCTTTATGGCAATTAGGTCATCCGGATTATCAGCCAAAAGAAGAGATTAAAAAATGACACAAAGATTTTTTTAAAAATGAAAATTAAATTATTAATTATAACCCTGTTTTTCAGTAATATAGTATGCTCACAGAAGTTTTATTTATCTAAAAATTCTATAACGGACTCCTCAGTTTTAGAACGAAAAATATCAAATATAGCTAATGAAATTTCCAAAAAATATAAAAATTCCAAAAGACCAGATTCTTTAGAGCGATTATTTAAATTTGAAATTCTGGCAGGAAACTATAAAAAATCACTTTCAACAATATCTGACTATAGAAAAGCCTATGCAGACAGCAATAGTGCTCGTATGAAAGCTATAGCTTTTGAATTCTATGCATTAGCAAAAGAAATAGAAAAAAATGAAAAAACTACCTTTTCAAAAGCATTAAACAAGGCATTTGAAATAAAATACGCAACTTTACCCGAAAAGTACTCTTTTCGTATTACTGATTATTTCGCGGAAAACATATCCGATCATAGGAAAAAAATTAAAAATTCATTAGACACTTTTACAAAAACAGACAGCATAGATTTCAATTCCGCTATTAGTCTATGTCTAAACTATTTAAACTATAAAACATATTCAACGGTTCAGTCTCAGATAACCCAGTCTTTAGCTTTAAAAGATAAAAAGAAGTTTATAGTAGAAACTCATAATCTAAAAACCATAAGTGGAGAAAGTGTCACTGTAATGGTTACTCGGAGAAAAGGGAACAAATTAGCTTTACCTGTTATTTTAACTAATAATATATATGCCGGAAAATATGATGATGCTTTAGGAAAAAGAGCTGTAGCATATGATTATGTAGGTGTAGTATTAAATACAAGGGGTAAAAGAAACAGCAACGATATAATAGAGCCTTTCGAGCATGAAGCACAAGATGTATACGATATCATCGACTGGATAAGCAAACAACCTTGGTGCAACGGGAAAGTGGGTATGATAGGAGGAAGTTATTTAGGTTTTAGCCAATGGGGGGCAGTGAAAAAGATACATCCGGCATTGAAAACAATTGTACCTCAGGTAGCTGTAGGAATAGGAATAGATTTCCCTAAAAACAATAACGTATTCATGAGCTATATGCTGCAATGGATATCTTATGTTACAAACAATAAATTTACTGATGAATTAGATTTTAATAATTATGCAAAATGGGATTCTATCAATACAGCATGGTATAAGAATGGCAAATCCTTCAGGGCATTGGATTCAATAAACGGAAAACCCAACAAAATCTTTCAAAGATGGCTAGATCATCCTGATTATGATGAATATTGGAAAAACATGATTCCTTATAAAACGGATTTTTCAAAAATAAATATTCCTGTTCTTACTACAACAGGCTATTATGATGCAGATCAGTTAGGCGCATTATACTATTTTAAAGAGCATTACAAGTATAATAACAATCCCAACCATTATTTGGTAATAGGCCCTTATGATCATGGAGGAGCACAAAATTTTGCTACAAATATGTTACGAGGTTACAAAATAGATGAAGTAGCTAGGATTAATATCAATGACTTAGTTTTTTCATGGTTTGATTATGTTTTAAAAAATGGCAAAAAGCCAAAATTACTTAAGGATAAAGTCAACTTTCAAGTGATGGATACCAATGAATGGTGTCATGTTTCAAACTTGGAAAAAACCCATAATAATTCATTAGTACTTTATCTTCAAAAGGATTTAAATTCAAATAGATTAATTAAAGAAAAGCCTGAAACTCTTGATTTTATTACTCAAATTGTTGATTTTAAAAACAGAGAAGAAAAAGACATCTATTTTGATGCAGGAAAAGATAGCATACGAATTAACAACTCTATTGTTTATCAAACGGATATATTAGATAAAGATATTATCATCAGCGGTGCATTTACTGCAAGGCTCAAAGCTTCAGTCAATAAAAAAGATATGGATATTACTATGAACTTATTGCAAATAAAACAAGATAAGACCATATTTTATCTTTCAGATTATTTAGGTAGGGCAAGTTATGCCAAGAGCAATGAGCAAAGACAACTTTTAAACCCAGATCAAATAGAAATCATACCTATTGATAATTCAACATTCGTAAGTAAGAAAATCCCTAAAGGCAGCAAGCTTGTTCTTATTTTGGGAATAAACAAGAGTCCAGATTATGAAATCAACTACGGCACAGGAAAAGACGTAAGCGAAGAAACAATAGCTGACGCAAAAGAACCTTTGGAGATAAAGTGGTATACCGACAGTTATATTGAAATTCCAATCTTAGAAAAATAAAATGTCCCAATTTCCGTATCACTTTTTTGAAGAGTATGTAGTTCGTACTCCTTTATTTTCACGCAGAAACTTTCAGGAAAAGGCAGAGAAAGAGGCATTTTCTGATGCGGAATTACTGGAGATTTGCAGCAATCCGGTTTTTCAGGAGGCCATTTATCTGGCGTCTCCCGATTTATATAAAGAATTAAAAAGCTGGTTAGATTCAGAAAAAGAATTATCCTCAAGTCAGCACCAAAAACTTAAAAACACCATTCTAAAATACTATATTCGAATGAGTATGAGATGTACACCATTCGGACTTTTTTCAGGAGTTGGCTTGGGGAAATTTAGTAATGAAAATTTAAAGCAGTTTAATCAGGAAACTATTAACAAGCAAAAGACCGGCAACCAGCAACAATCAAATAACAATCAATTGCGTGATACAAAATTGGATATGCATTTGCTGGTTTCTCTTGCGAAAACTTTAGAGAAAAATTCGGACATCAGACGTAAGCTTCAATATTTCTCCAACAACAGCATTTACAAAGTAGGAAAGAAAATCCGTTATGTTGAGTATGAATATAAAGAAGGAAAAAGGGAATATATAATTTCGTCTGCTCCGCTTTCTGAGGAATTGCAGCAGGTTTTAGATTTTACAAAGAAAGGTAAAACCATTTCAGAAACTGCAAAAATTCTTATAAATGGAGAAATAAACCATGAAGATGCAGCAGAATTTCTGGAAGAATTGATTGATAATCAGGTTTTGGTAAGTGAAGTGGAACCCAATGTTTCGGGAGGCGATTATCTGGAAATTCTTATTTCTGTGCTTAATAAAATTGATGCTAAAAAAGAAGTCGGAATTCTTACCAACATCAAAGAAAAACTTAATCAGGTAGATCTGCATTTTGGAAATTCGGTTTCTTTGTACTCAGAAATTGAAGGGCAGATTGCTGCTTTTCAAACAGATTATCAGCAAAAATACCTCTTCCAGACAGATCTTTATTTTAAAAATGAATGGAATATCTCAAACCATTGGAAAAAAGAGATCAAAAAAGGTTTGAGTTTTCTCAATAAGATCAACATAGTAAGCAAAGACACCTCAATTGAGCATTTTAAAAAGGCATTCTACGAGCGATTTGAAACTCAGGAAATGCCGTTGTCTTATGTTTTGGATACAGAGATAGGAATTGGCTATCTTCAAAACAATAATGGTAAAGGAATTCATCCGTATCTGGAAGATTTGAAACTTCCTCACTCTCAGAATAGACAGGATCTTCAGATTCAGCTAACTCCATTTCAGAGAATGCTTAATGAAAAATTGCAGGAAGCTTTATTAGAAAATCAATTTACAATTTCTTTAAATGAGGATGACATCGAAAGTTTTGAGGAGAAGTGGGATGATTTGCCGGAGACATTATCTGTAATGGCAGAAATTATTTCCGAAAACAACACAGAGAAATTATATATTGAAAATTTTGGCGGAAGCAGTGCTGCTGATCTTTTAGGGAGATTCTGTTCAGAAAAATCGGGTGTTCAGCATTTAACCAAAGCGATTACAAAAAAGGAAAACCAACACAATGATGATAAGGTTTTAGCGGAAATTATTCATTTACCCGAAGCCAGAATTGGGAATATCATCAGAAGACCTACGTTGCGTGCATATGAAATTCCTTATTTAGCCGCATCTGTTTTACCAAAAGAAAACCAAATTATTGTAGAAGATTTATACATTTCTTTAAAGAACGACAGGATTATTTTACGCTCAAAAAAACTGAATAAGGAAGTGAAACCTTATCTGACCAATGCGCATAATTATCATCAAAATGCTTTGCCGGTTTATCATTTCTTGGGCGACTTACATTCTCAAAACATCCGGACCGGATTGTATTTCAATTGGGGAAGTCTTTCACAGATCTATAAATTTCTCCCGAGAGTTGAATATCAGAATATCATCTTATCAAAAGCCCAATGGAAGATCACAGAAAAAGAGATTGCATCATTGGAATCAATCATCAATCATCAATCTGAATTTCTTTTACAAATAGAAATATGGCGAAAGAAAAGACAAATCCCTCAATGGATTCAGTGGGTGAAATCTGACAATACCTTACCCATGAATTTGGAAAATTATGATCTGGCAAAACTTTTTATTCAAACCATAAAAATCGGAAAATCCATCATTATAGAAGAGTTTCTGTATAATGAGAGTGATAATTTTAAGAGAGAGTTCGTTTTTCCCATGTACAAAATCCGTTAGAAAGTTAAAGAGTATTACAGTAAAATAATAAATGATGATCCAAAGAGAATTTAAACCGGGAAGCGAATGGTTGTATCTGAAAATCTATACTGGAGTAAAAACAGCAGACCTGATTTTGGAAGAAGCAATACAATCTGTAGCCGGATATTTGCAAAAGAACAATGAGATTTCAAAGTGGTTTTTTATTCGTTATCATGATCCGAAGCCGCATTTGAGAGTACGATTCTGCTTCAATGATGTTGGAAATCACAGAGCAGTTCTCAGTAAAATAAATCATGAACTTCGGGAATTTACAGACAGCGGAGAAATTTCAAATATCTCCATTGAAACCTACCACAGAGAAATTGAAAGATATGGAGAAAAGACGATAGAAGAAGCCGAAACATTATTTTACGAAAACAGCGAATTTACCTTGCAATGTCTTCATTATGATGATGAAGAAAAGATCATCCTAAGTCTTTTTTATATTGATGAAATTCTAAATACACTCAAATTGACTATTGCTGAAAAACTTGTTTGGATTAAAAATTTTAATGAATCTTTTAAAGTGGAATTTAATGCGGATAAAAATTTGAACAGTCAGCTGGATAAAAAGTACAGATCATTCAAACCAAATTTTATCCACTTCATTCAATCAGATGAGTTTTCGGATGAAAGAAATTCGATTATTCACCATATCAAAAAGTGTGCTGCAACAATAGAAAATACTGTACATCATTCTGGAAATCAATCTCCTGAAATATTTTTACAAAGCTTTTTTCAAAGTATATTTCACATGAATATCAACAGGCTTTTTGTTTCCAGCCAAAGATTATTCGAAATGATAATTTATGATTATTTGACGAGGTATTATAAGATGAAATTATATGGAAATCAGATAAATTTAGCCATTGAGAAAGCGTTTCATAAAAACCAATCATCAATTCTTTAATTTAAACTTCTACGATCTAAAATAGCTTTATGGGCTTACATTAAAATTAGCATTATGATTAAGAGCGGACCATCATAGAAGTATTTTATTCATGATTTAATTTTATATTTGTATTAAGATTTTTGCAATGAAATTATCTTGATTTAAACCAGTATTTCAGATAGATTATCAGTGTCATAAGAGCTCGATAACAACTATAATTAAAGCTCATGGATGGATGGTATTTTAATTATTATTAATTTAAAATTTAAAATATCATTGTGAAAATTTTTATTGCACTTTTGAGAATTTTGCATCATGACAAACCAAGAATATCAGGAAGCTGTAGAGTGGCTATTTGTTCAGGCTCCGAATTACCAGATTGATGGTGAAAAAGCGTATAAACCCGGATTAGAAAATATTACCAAGCTTTGCGATTTCTTTGGTAATCCGCAGGAAAAATTAAAATGCATACATATTGGCGGAACAAACGGAAAGGGTTCTACAAGCAATATGCTGGCTTCGGTTCTTCAGGATTCCGGATATCAAGTGGGTTTGTATAATTCACCTCATTTGATTGATTTTACCGAAAGAATCAAAATAAATGGCGAAAATTGCGATAAGGAATTTGTCTTTCAGTTTATTCAAAAGCTGAAAACATTGCCGGAAGATATTCTGCCTTCTTTTTTTGAATTTACCACCATTATGGCATTTGAATATTTTTACCGGAAAAAAGTTGATTTGGCCATTATAGAAGTCGGTTTGGGTGGGAGATTAGATTCTACGAATATCATCAAACCTCTACTTTCTGCCATTACCAATGTTCAGCTGGACCATCAGAATATTTTGGGAAATACCATTGAAGAAATCGCTTTTGAAAAGGCTGGTATTATTAAAAGTAATATCCCAGTCATTTCCGGGGATGACAATGATGTGGTTAAAAATATTATTAAAGCTAAAGCAGACAGAGAAGGAGCAAATTACATTGATGCAACGCAAAGAGTATCAGATCTGACATCGGATTTACAAGGTAACTATCAGAAAAAGAACATTAAGGTGGTTCTGGCATTGGTTCATGAATTAAAAAGAATAGGAATCGTTATTTCTGAAGAAAATCTGAAAAAAGGACTGTTAAACGTTCACAACAATACGGGCTTCATCGGGCGATGGTTTGAGTTTTCGCAGCATCCGCTGACCATTTGTGATACAGCACATAATCAAGTCGGTTTAGAACACGTTTTTTCGCAGTTAAATTCCATTAAAAAACACAAACATGTAGTTTTAGGATTCGTCAATGACAAAAAAATTGATGAAGTAATGTCCCTGCTTCCGGAAAATTCTGAGTTCTATTTTGCAAAACCTGCCATTAACAGGGGACGTGATCCTCGGGAATATGAAGATTTATTAATTCAAGCTAAAATTTTTTATAAAATTTTCGATTCTGTACAGGAAGCCTATCTTTCTGCAAAACAACAAGCTACAGCGGAAGATTTGATTTTTATTGGCGGAAGTAACTTTGTTGTCGGAGAATTTTTAGAAAAAAACTTGACTCATAAAGAATAAGTGTGTATATTTGCACCACTCAAAACGAGAGATCGTCTAGGGCTCTTAGCTCAGTTGGTTCAGAGCATCTGGTTTACACCCAGAGGGTCGGGGGTTCGAATCCCTCAGGGCCCACAAAGGTTTACTGAAACCTTTCAAAAAAATTCAGGGCTCTTAGCTCAGTTGGTTCAGAGCATCTGGTTTACACCCAGAGGGTCGGGGGTTCGAATCCCTCAGGGCCCACAAAGAATCCGTCTCACAACAAAAATGAGACGGATTTTTTATTTTCCTTCATTTTGATCTTTGCTTTGAAGAAAAGAAAAAGTTGTCCTTTTTAGGCAACTTTCTTTCTTAGATTGTGTGCTAAAGC